>CEOR01008379.1_pt1 | contig 35156 bp, 45 predicted proteins | sample 530661 | NCBI WGS metagenome assembly CEOR01 (sample SAMEA2620836, study PRJEB7988) | marine metagenome | biome: marine biome (ENVO:00000447); feature: deep chlorophyll maximum layer (ENVO:xxxxxxxx); material: "saline water (ENVO:00002010), including plankton (ENVO:xxxxxxxx)" | depth 65 m
TCAAGAATAACATTTGATTATAATGGTAGTGGAACAGGAAATAATTATTTAGAATCAGGAACAGACACTTGGGCATTTAAAAATTCTGGTGGGACAACTGCATTTTTAATAGACCATTCAGACCAATCTGTGGATATTACTGGTGCTTTAAATATGGGTGCTGGTCAAAAAATATATTTAGGTGGTAGTGATTCAAGAATGCATATTTACCATACAGGGTCAGGTGGCGAAGCTACAGTTTTAACTAAAGAAGGTAATTTAAACTTAGTTAATCAAAGTCATGGTGATGATATTGTATTTAAAACAGAAAATTCTAGCGGAACTGTAGTAACGCCTTTAACGTTAGATAGTGGTGGTGATGCAACTTTTGTTGGTAACATAACAACTACTGGTAGTAGCATAACAATAGACCCTCCATCTGGTGATGCTGTTTTAAATTTAACACATTCGTCACAATCTTTAAGAATAGACCAAAATAGTATTAGAACAACAACAAATTCGCATTTCTCTTTAATGACAAATCATACTACAGCATTATATATAGATACTTCACAAAATATTGGAATAGGTACTACTTCGCCTTTAACCCAACTTCATTTATCAAACACCAATGGTGGTGCTATTTATATAGAAGATTCCGATAGTACTAATACATATAATATTACAAGTATTTCAAATGGTGGTGGTAATCTTTCTTTTGATACAAGAAATTCAACAGGTGGTTTCGTATCAACCGATTATCAAATGGTTAAAGATTCATCAGGGGCTAACTATCAAAGATGGTTTACGCAAGGTAATGAAAGAATGCGTATTACTAGCACTGGAAAATTGGGAATCGGAACTACTGCGCCTTCTCAAATGTTGCACGTTTTAGGTGGTGATGAAAACACAATGAAACTTGATGCAAGCACTGGTCAACCAGCATTATTTTTTGCGCAAAGTGGTGCAAATAGGTGGGAAATGAGGGCTGACAGCAGTCATTATGGGCTATATAGTTATGGTACATCTACTTGGGAATTTTATATATTAAATGGAAATACAGGTATAGGGACAAATTCGCCTAGTAAAAAATTAGATGTAGAGGGTAATATAAGAGCAATAAATACGGATGGTGCAACTGCATCTGAAATAGATATTACAAGTGGTGCAACTTGGCGTTTAAGGTCAAACCCTACAAGTGGCGACAATCTTTATGGATTAGATATAATTAAAGGAAGTGCTGGTACTGATATTAAAATGCAATTTGATTTAAATGGCAACGCAACTTTTGCTGGTAGCGTAACAACTTCTAGTTATGTAAAATCAGCAATAGGTTTCCGTATGGCATCTGGACAAGCAATAGATTTTATTGACACAAATATTGGCTATAATTCGATTGAAAGAAATACATCAGTTGGTGGTTTACAGATTAATACTGGCGATAGTGCTTCAATTAATATATTAGATAATGGGTTAGTTGGTATAGGAACTACTTCGCCTGGTGGTAAATTGGAAATTAAAAGTTCTAGTGGTAGTTCTGTTGTTATTGATGGTAGAGCGTCTGGGAGTTATGCACATAGTAACATATATCTTAAATCAGGTGATTCATCTGGTTCTTGGAACGCTTACAGATTAAAATATGTTAAAGATGGAAGTAATGATAGATTAGAATTTATAGATGGTTCTGGTAATCCTAACATATATTTTGTCAATGGTGGTGCTGCAACTTTTGCTGGTAGTGTTGATGCTACAAATTATAAAATTAATGGCGCACAAGGTAGTGATGGTCAAGTATTAACATCAACAGGTAGTGGTGTTGCGTGGGAAACACCATCAGGTGGTGGTGGTGGCACAATAGATGGTTCTGGTACTGCTAACTATATAACTAAATGGACTGATAGCGATACTATTGGTGATTCTATTATTTCATCTAGTGGCACTAATGTAACAATAGCTACAAACAATGATTACCCTATTTTACAATTATTAAGGGATGGTGACAACCCATCAACAAACCAATTACTAGGTAGGATTCAATTTATGGCAGATTATGGTGGCTCACATCAAAATTGGGGTCGTATAGAATTAGATACTAATGCAAGTGCTACCAGAACTGATATGGATTTTTATGTAAAATCAACTGGTGGTTCTGAATTATTAACAATGAAGTTAAATGGAACAGCTGCTGCTGGTGGTAATGTCATTGTATATAATAAATTGGGAATTGGAACTACTTCGCCTGATTATTTATTAGACGTTAGTTCTGGCGCATCAAATGATGCTTATATACAAGTTAGAAATGCTGATGATTCTGCTGGTGCATATTTTAAAGCAAGAAGTGGTTTTGATGGTTATTATGGAATTGAGTTTTTTGACAAAACAACAGCTAAATGGTACATAGGAGGTTATGGTTCAAATAGGTTAGGGTTTTGGGTTGGTTCTAAAACAACAGCTAGTAATGAAAAAATGTCATTTACGACAGATGGGCGTTTAGGAATCGGTACTACAACGCCTAGTTCATTGCTACATTTAGAAAGTGCTTCTAGTCCAACATTACAAATCACAGATACAACTAATACGGTAACATTTAAAGCATATTCACAAGATTCAAATTCACATATTGGCACTATTACTAATCATTCTTTAATAATTGATACTAATAATACTGCTGCCATTACAATAGATACATCACAAAATGCAACTTTTGCTGGTAGCGTTCATTTAGATAATGACTCAGCCCAATTACAACTAGGTGATGATAACGATATGCAAATATATTCAAATGGGGCAAATGGTGTGATTGATAATAATACAGGTGATTTGATTATTAGATGTGATAGCGATGATATAAAAATATTAGCTGAAGATGATGTTGTTATTAGAGATAATGACGATTCCACAGAAATGGCAAAATTCATTAATGGTGGTGCTGTTGAGTTATACCATAATGGAAATAAAAAAATTGAAACTACAAGTACAGGTGTAGAAGCAACTGGATATTATGACTTTGCATCAACTGGTTCTGGGTATGGATTCAAATATGGCGTTAGTCCAGGCACAACACAAGGTATTGCTATAAAAACTAGTGACACTGGTGGTGCTTATTTTGATGGTGTAGGTTATTTTTGGAATGAGAACACAGGCAATGGTGCTAATATGTTCCAAATGCAAAACGATGGCGACACTTATTGTAGATATATTAATTTCTTCAGAGGAGGAAATACTTCAGACGATATAATTGGGTGGATTGGTTATAATGCTACTAATACTGCAACAACATATTCAACGTCTAGTTCTGATGAAAGATTAAAAAAGAATATAGTTGATTGGGACGAAGAAGTATTGCCTAAATTTTTAGCACTTGAACCAAAGCAATTTCATTTTAATAAACAAGATGATAGTGAAGAAAAAAACAAAGGATATATTGCACAACAAGAAGTTGATAATTTTCCTGAAGTTTATCAATTAAATGGCGAAGGCGATGATGCACGTTATGGTTTTCATCCTATGGAAATGACACCTTATTTAATGAAAGCTATTAAAGAATTGGTTGAAAAAAATAAAGAACTAGAAGCTAGATTAGAAGCACTAGAAAAATAATATAATTTGTATATTTGTAAAAAATAAATACTATGGCAAATACATACACATGGGATATTCCAGCTGTTGATTGCAGACCGACTGAAGGTGATTTGTCAACTGTTGTATATAATGTGCATTGGCGTTATAATGGCGCTGATGCTAGTGGCAACACAGCTACTATAATCGGTACACAAACAGTTGGTGCGCCTGACCCTGATAATTTTACGCCATTTTCTGATTTAACAAAAGATATTGTTGTATCTTGGATTGAACCAGAAATGGATATGGTGCAAATGAAATCAAATATTGATGCACAAATAAGCGAAAAGGAAAATCCAACTACGGAAACTTTACCACTACCAAGTGAAGAATAATTAATAATTTAAAACAAAAAAAATGGGGAATTTATCTGAAGAAGAATTTGAAAAATTAAAGCAACAAGAAGCTACTAGAAACGCTATACATCATGATATTGGTGCAATGGCAACACAAACTAAAAAACTACATAAAGCATTTGACAATCTTGAAGAAGATGCTGAAAATTTTAGAAAAGAGTTAGTAGAAAAATATGGTAAGATTAATGTTGATTTAAAGGATGGTTCGTTTGAAGTCATAAAAGAAGAAGAACAAAATAAAGAATAATGGCACTAATTAATGGGACATCTTTTGGGTTGTTCCATAATGGGAATTTATTAGGTCATTCCACACAATCAAGATTTTCATTGAATGTAGATTTGCCTGATGCAACATCAAAAGATTCGTTAGGTTTTAAAGAGGTAATCGCTGGTATTAGGTCAGGAACAATTTCTGTTGCTGGTCTAGTAGATTATAGCGATACAGTTAATTTTGACCAACTCGCATCAATGGTTTTAACTAAAGAAATCAATGAATGGGTATTTACACAAGAAGCATTTGAGGGATTAACATTAACTGGCAAAGGATATATAAACAATGTAGAGCAAGTTGGTGATATGGAAAATCTTGTATCATATGACTTGGAAATTACGTTAGTAAATCCTTTCACAATTCAAGATGATTCTGGCGATAGGTATTGGAATACAACTGATGTTTTATGGAATAATGCCAACTTTGAATGGAACAATGCTTAATAAAAAAAATTGTATATTTGTGTAAATATTAATAACGAATAAAAAAAATAAAAAATGGCTACAACATCAGTATTTAATGGAACTAATTTGCTTTTAAAGATTGAAACTGTAACACTAGGACACACAACAAGTTGTTCATTAACACTATCTAACGACTTACCAGAAGCGACTACTAAAAATTCAAGTGGTTTTCAAGAAGTAATTGCTGGTGTTATAAGTGGTGAAATATCTTTTGAAGGGTTAGTTGATTATAGTGATAGTAGTAATGCTATTGAAATGGCTGATTTTCTTTTAGCTAGAACGCAAATAACTTGTGTGTTTGGTACTGCCGAAACTGGTGATGCTGTATATACTGCTGAAGGTTATTTATCTAGTGTAGAGCAATCAGCTGAAATGGAATCTCCTGTAAGTTATTCAGGTTCGATTACATTAACTGGAAGCATTACCAAATCTACTAATTAATAATTAATTAAAAATTTATGGCAAACAGAAAGAGGGGTTATTACTCAATAAAAATGGGTGGTAAAAATCGTACAATGCATTTTTCAATGAATTTTTGGGCGAATTTTACTGATGAATTAAATGTACCAATAGAACAAATTGGTGAAATATTTCAAAAAGGAATATCACTATCAAGTATTAGAGCGCTGATATATTCAGCGCTTTTGGCATTTGACCAAGAAGAAGATAATGAAATTGATTATACTATTTATAAAGTAGGTAGTTGGTTAGATGAATTGCCAGCTGAAAAAATAGAGGAAATTGTTGGCGCAATGATGGAATCTAAAATACTTGGTAATGAATTAAATGTTGGTATAAAAAGAAATGTTGAAAAATCTACTAAAAAATCTAGCAAGGGAAAGTAGATGCGACTATTAGTTGGGACGATATATTAGATTATTATATAGGTCAAGTTGGAATTTCGCCTAAAAACTTTTGGTCGCAAACTTGGAAAGAAAATCAACTATTAGGCGAAGCACACACAATCAAACAAAATTTACATTGGGAACGCACACGCTATATTGCGATGATGCTATATAATATTAATGTAGATAAACGTGCAAATATGATAACGCCTGATAAATTATTTCCACTGCCACAAGACGTATATTTAGAGCGTGGTAAACCAAAATCTACACGAGAACAATACGAAAAATTTAAGGCAAAAATTGATAGTGTTTCTAAAAAAAAGAAGTAGTCATTTTTTTGTATTTTTGCTTAATATATATTTCTTATGGCTCAACAAAGGTTACAATTAAATTTAACTGCAAACACTTCAGGATTTACTGGCGCATTAAATACTGCATCAAGTAAACTTCAAAAATTTGGTGGCAAATTAAAATCAATAGGTGGTTCAATGCAAAAATTTGCATTGCCACTTGCATTGGCTGGTGGTGCTAGTGTTAAAATGGCATTGGACTTTGACAAATCATTAACTAAAATACAAGCGTTAGTTGGTGTTGCTTCTAAAGACGTCCAAAAATTAGGCGAAGGTGCAAAAAACATGGCACGTGATGTCGGTATTTCTTCACGTGAAGCCGCTGATGCATTGTTTTTTATAACATCTGCCGGTATTAAAGACACTTCAAAAGCACTTCATACATTAGAATTTGCATCAAAAGCCGCCGCTAGTGGACTAGGAGAAACTAAAACTATTGCTGATTTAACCACATCGGCTATGAACGCCTACGGACAAGACGTATTGAGCGCTGAACATGCAACTGATGTGTTGACTGCCTCAGTACGTGAGGGTAAATTAGAAGCTGGTGAACTTGCAGGAGCAATGGGTGCTGTGATTCCACTTGCATCTAATATGGGAGTGTCGTTTGACCAAGTAGGCGCCGCTATGGCATCAATGTCACGTACAGGTACAAATGCGGCGGTTGGAGCCACACAATTAACACAAATACTAGCATCATTAAAAAAACCAACAAACGAAGCTGAACAGGCATTTGCAAGTATGGGATTAAGCACACAAGGAGTTCAACAAAGTTTAGCTGAAGAAGGGCTAATGGCAACACTTGAAATGCTTAAAAACAAGACAACAGAATTTGGTGTTAACATTACTGATATATTTCCAAATATTAGAGCGCTAAAAGGGGTGTTAGATTTAACTGGCGCTGGAATGGAAGAATCTAAAAAAATATTTGATGCACTTGCAGATAGTGCTGGTTCAACTGCTGAAGCGTTTCGTATAACTGAACAATCAGCAAGTTTTCAATTTCAAAAATCTTTAAATAATGCTAAAGAAACTTTAATGAGTTTAGGGCAACAATTAATGGTTGCTGTTGTTCCAGCTGTTCAAAAATTAGTTGGGTTTATACAAAATTTATATAAAAGATTTACAGAACTAGACCCTACAATGCAAAAGCTAATTTTAGCATTAGGTGGCGTTGCTATTGCATTGCCAACTATAATAACATTAGTGGGTTCATTGGTTAGTTTATTGGGTGCATTATTATCGCCTATTGGATTGGTGGTTGCTGGACTTTCTGCTATTGCTTATGTAATTTATAAAAATTGGGGCGAAGTTTTACCAGTTGTTGTTGGCTTATATAATAGATTTGTTGATTTATATAATTCATCAAAATTTATTAGAGTAGCTATTGCTGGAATTGGTTCAGTATTTAGAGGTGTATTTACAAAAATAAAATCATATGTTGACCAATTTGTAAATGCGTGGGCTACAATGTGGAATTTAATAAAAGAATTTTCAGAAAAGGGTTTTAAAGGTAGTTTTGGCGATATATTAGAAGAAGGATTTGATAATGCACAAACTATTGCATCTGATGCTGGTAAAAAAATAGCAAAAGATTTTACTGATAGTTATACAAATGCATTAAGTAATTCACTAGAGCATAAAACAGTTGAACAAGTACAAAACAGTTTAGATAATGTTGGAAACTACATAAAAGACAATGTGAATAGTTTATTTTCTGGTGGTGGTGGAGGTACTTCAACTACATCTACTAGTGGTGACACTAGTGCTGGAAATGACACTTTAATTGGTTCTGATACAGTATTGCCTACAGGTGGCGATGATAATAAAGCAATAGAAGAAAAAATTACTTTATTAGAAAAATTAGGATGGACAGCTGACAGCACAGCACAATCATTACAAGCTAGTTTTAGTCATTTAGGCAATTCAATAGTTGAAACTATGGGCGTTGCTGGTACTGCTCTAGGTGAGTTTTTAAGCAACTTTATGAATATGGTTACTGAATATTTAGCTGGACAATTACAAATGATGATTGCTGATAAACAAAAAGCGACAAATAAAACAACTACTGATGCTATGCAAATGGCATCAGATTCAGCTTTAACTGCTGTTTTAGGAGCAAATGCGGCTTCTAAAATATCTGCTTCAGGCGGAGCATCTATTGGTCATGCAGTAGAAGGCGCTGGACAAAGTGCAAAATCTTTCGGACCCTTAGCGGCTTTTGTACTACCAGCACTTATAGCAATGGCTGTCGGAGCAGTATCTTCTGCAATGAAAAAAACTAAAAAGTTTGCAAAAGGCGGAATAATTAGTGCGCCTACAATGGGACTTATGGGCGAATATCCTGGTGCCAGAAGTAACCCAGAGGTTGTTGCTCCATTAGATAGATTAAAGGGACTTATTGGAACTAATAATAGAACACAACAAGTTAATGTAGGCGGTTCTTTTGAATTACGTGGACAAGATTTAGTAGTAGCATTAGAAAGGGCTAATTCTACTAGAGATAGAATATTGTAGTTATGTCATATGGGGTTAAATATAGATTAGAATTTAGCGATGTTTTAACTTATGAAAAAAAAGTTGAAATATTAAAAAAAAATTATAGTGGTTCTGTTAACGACATGATAGGTCAAGCAGAACCTGTTGTTATTAAATGGAATAGTCAAAATGATTTTTACAAACCTATAATTGGTAGTGTTTGTAGTTTGAATTTATTTATTACCGATAGTGTTACTTATGATAATTTCTATGAATATGATGAAAGAGAATATCAAATAAAAGTTTCATATAAAGATAGTTCATCTGCGTGGCAAACCTACTGGATAGGATTTATAGTTGTTGATAGATATAAAGAAGAATTTAAAGCTACACCAACTGCAATTACTTTAAAAGCATATGATGGTCTTGGTACTTTAAATAATTATGATGCACCATTAAACACATCTAGTAGTTATTGGAATAGCAACAGAGTTGCAGATATTTTAGATAATCTAGGGTTAGATTTGGAAATTTGGGTTCAAGCCGACATATACCCTTCATATGATGATAATTCTGGTACATATCCATATGTGCCATCAGTTTTACGAAATAGAATAATAGGTTATTTAACAACTAGTGGTCACAATGACCAATTAGTTAAAGGCAATGATGTTCCAAAATGTAAAGACCAATTAGAAGGAATATTGACTAGTTATAATTGTAGAATTTATCAATCTTATGGTCGTTGGTATGTAGTTGAAAATTCTAATATATTTGATTCTAATGTTAAAAGTTCAATTAATTCAACACTTGCCGGAGGTGGCAGTGTTACTGGTATTAGGGATGATATTAAAGCGCAATTAATAAGTGCTAGTGCTGAAACTATAAATACTTTTAAATATAACTCTAGTGGCGTTTATCAATCAACAAGTCAAGAATCAATTTTAAGAATTTGTCCAACTACATTGAAAAATGTAGGTGGTGATTTAACAAGAGAATATCTTGACCCATTTGCAAAAGCAAAATATATTTTAGAAAGTTCACAAATTAATAAATATTTTTATAATGATAATATGGGATTTGAATTTGGTGATTACGGATTTACTATTAATTCTACATATGCTAGTATTGTCACAAATTCAAATACATCACAAGGAAATGCATCAATCAAATTAACTGGGTCTGCTCCTAGTAGTGGAACAACAGAAATGTTTAGAAATACTTTAAACACTTCACAATATTGGCGTTATTATCATGGAGGAAATGCAGAATTGTCATTTTTTTCTGATTTGAATGATGCTGATTCTTCTCCAACAATTACTGTGCAATTTTCAATTTTAGCTTATTCAACATCTGTGTCGCCTAATACTACATCTTGGGACGATGTAAATGAAACATGGGGATTAGACGGCAGTGATTATCATGTTATTACTAGAGATTTTAACGTACATAATAATTGGCACACAATTACCGTTCCTATGACTGCATCGAATATATCAACTGCCACGCAATTCAATGTAGGCATTGTGGTCTATAATTGTACATATTCGAGTTCTGACATTAATGATATTTATTTTGATAATGTAGGAATTGTTGGAGGATTCAATATGCATCCAGGAAGTGTTAATGCAGAAGCTAAAAAATTGCCAACAAAATTTATTGAATATGCTGAAAACAATACTGGAAAAACATTTAGTAAAGATTATGAACAAAAAGGTATTTATTATTTTAATGGCACACAAGCAAATGATTTTGTATATGCTAGAACTAGAGATTATGGCTTAAATAAAACTTGTCTAGGTCGTAATCTACAAAACATAATGAATGATTACAGGGATTTTGTCGTTAGATATGAAGGCACTTTTAGAAATCAAGATGTTGAGCCATTAACATTTAACAATAGAATTTGGTTTAATTTTGGCGCATCAGTATTTCAAGATTCACAAAGTTGTTATATAGATGGTCTTGAATATAAAGTAAAATCTGCAAACGCAAAAGTCATTGCGCATCTACCAAATGATGATGATGATATTAGTGTTAATTTAAGAATTACAACAGAATAAAGATTATTCAGAAGCCCCCTTTTCTGTGTGAAAAGCGTAAGAATTTTTTAAGTTTTTGCGCTTTTTTTTTGTTTTATTAAAATATATTTTTAATTTTGCATTTGAACTTTAAAATTAAATGTATGTTTGAAAATGAATTTAAAGGCGAATTAAAGCGCCTTCGCTTAAAGCGTTATGATGTGTGTGAATTTCTACAATGCACAATGCCAACGCTAAAATCAAGATTAAAAAACCCACTTACTTTTACTTTAAATGAAGTTAAAATATTACAAGACAAAGGGTTTGAATTTAAAAATTTAATTAATTAAAAATGAAAACAATAAAAATTAAAGGTAAAGATTACATTGAAGTCAATGAACGAATAAAATTTTTTCGTGAAAATTTTCCTGATTATTCATTAACGTCTGAAGTAATTGAAAAAACCCCTGAATCTATTCTAATTAAAGCAACTATTAAAACACAAGATGATGTTGTTGTTGCTACTGGAATGGCTGAAGAAATTAAAGGTACAACATATATAAATGAAACTTCATATGTTGAAAATTGTGAAACAAGTGCGTGGGGTCGTGCATTAGGTAATTTTGGTATTGGAATAGATACTAGTGTTGCTAGTGCTGATGAAGTTGTTAATGCTACTAATAGTCAAAAGCAACAACAATGGCTAACGCAAACACAATTTGTTAATACATTAAAAGGCACTAAAAAACAAGCCCAAAATGTATTAGAAAAATATAAAATGAAAAAAGAATATAGAAACGAAATATTAACCAAATTTAAAATAAAATGAGTGAAACAAAAACAAAGTATGTCGGTGGTGTGAGATTTTTTACACCTAGTGAAAATGCACCAGAAAGTTTATGTGCTAATGGTGTAATTACGCCTAAAGAGTTAGGCGAAGCATTAAAACAAGATGGCATTGAAAATGCTAAAAGTGAGTATAAAGGAAACGAGCAATACAAGGTTCAATTATGGAAAAATGAAGATGGCACATACAATCTTACTTTTAACACTTACAAGCCAAATCAAAGTGGTAATAGCAAAGATGAGAAGGGGGCTGATGATTTACCATTTTAGTTAATTAAGCGCTCTATTTTAGGGCGCTTTTTTATTTCTTATTATGACAAAAACAAAAGTAAAAACACCTGAATATTATAATGGCAAAAACAATTATACAGCACGTGAAGTTGTTGATAATTTTGAATTGCCATATCATTTAGCTACAGCGTGTACATATATATTACGTGCTTATAGAAAACATAAAACCCCAAATTCAGATATTCAAAAGGCAATAGACCATTTAACATTTGAGTTAGAAAAATTAGAACAAAATGGATGATTCATCATTAAAATTTCTTTACTATCGCATAGAGGCATTAGAGAAAGAAAACAAAAAATTAAAAAAACAATTAGAGATATGTCAAAAGAAAAAACAATAATAATAGCTTTATTTTTTATAATTCTATTATTTGGTTATGCTTGTTACAATTATGGTGTGAGCAAACCTCCACAAATAATAACTAAAATTCAATACATAGACGATAAGTGCATTTGTATAAAATGTGGTAAACGATTTAATTTTAGTGAAGTTCAATATTTAATAGAAAAATTAGAAGAAAATGATAAGTAAAAAAGATACGAATGAAGCATATCATTCATCATCAGCAATAAGCGCATCAGGGCTTAAAACAATATATTTAAAATCAATGTATCATTATTTATTTCAAAAGCCATTTGAATCAAAAGCAATGGCGCTAGGTACAGCTGTACATTGTGCTTTGTTAGAACCAAAAAATTTTGATGATGAATATTATATAATGCCAAAATTAGATAGAAGAACTAAAGAGGGTCAAGCTATTTATAAAGAGCGATTAAAATTTGCAAATGATAAAAAAATATTAACTAAAGATGAAGGCGATAAAATAAATGAAATCATTAAAAATTTTAAACAAAATTCTTTAGCAAATCAATATGCAAAAGGTGAAATTGAATTATCTCACTATGGAAAATATAATGATATTGATGTTAGAATAAGACCAGATGTTTTAAATCGTAAAGAAGATTTTATTTCTGATGTAAAAACTTGTCAAGATAATTCGCCAATAGGATTTAAGCGTGACATCTATAAATATGCATATCATCTTCAAGCTACATTCTATATGGATATGTTGGGTATTAATAATTTTAAATTTATAGCTGTTCAAAATACACACCCTTATACTGTCGAGGTGTACACATTAGGTGAAGAATTATTAGAGCGTGGCAGACAAGCATGGAAACAAGCGTTCAAAGATTATGAAATATATAAAGAAACCCAAGTAATAACTAGCTATAATTGGCATCTATATGACAATGATGGTTCATTTGTAATTTAAAAAATATGAAAAAATTCAGAGAGATAATTGAAAAATATTTTAAAATTGATATATCTACGAAAACAAGGAAATTAGAATATGTATATGCACGTGCAATTTATTTTACTTTATGCTACGAATTTACAAATGCCAAAGTAGTTGAAATTGCAAAGAGTTTGAATATGAATCATGCTACTATTTTACATTCATTAAAAACATTTCCATATATGCTAAAACATTCCAGTAAATTAAATACTGATTATTTTCTAATAAAAGAATTAGCTAATATTAATAAAAAAAATAAAAAAATTGATGTTGATAAACTTGTAAATATGTATAATAGATTATTAATAAAGTTTGATGTTTTAGAAACAATGTATAAAAAACTAGAAGCTAAAAATAAGAAGTGGTAAAAAATTTTCTAACTTTGTATTAAAATAAATGTCAACTAATCCATTTTATAAATACTTAACAAAAGAAGATAAGCTACAACATAGAATAATTAGCTACTTACAATATCAACATCCAAAAATATTATTTACCCACGTACCTAATGAAGGTAAACGAAGTAAATTTGAAAGGTATAAATTCAAGTATTTAGGCGCTAAAGCTGGTGTACCTGACATACTTATTTTTTACGCAAACAATAAACACAATGGCTTAGCAATAGAATTAAAAGTAGGTTATAATAAGCCAACAACACATCAAAAAGAATGGCTAGAAAAGTTAAAACAATGTGGTTGGTCAACCTATTGTGTCAATGATTACGATATGTGTATTGATATTATTAATTCTTATATAAAAAATGAAATTTAGTAAAGTGTATTTTGACGAAAACAACCAAAAAGTAAGATGGACACAAACATCTACTAACGACATGGACATAGCATATAATTATGTCGGTAAAATGACAAGAGTGGAATTTGATTTATTAATTGAAATTTTATGGGAAATATTTGAAGATAAAGATATTTCACTAAAAGATTTTATGAAGCATTACAAAGAAATAAGAAGTTTTTGCGATAGATTAAAAACTATGATTTAAAAAAATAAATAAAATGAAAATAGAATTAAAACAAAGAATATTAAATGATAAATATACTGCTTATGTTTATGAAGCATTTGATATACAAAACAAAGAAATTAGTGTTGTTAATATTGAAGCTAATTTAGAAAATTTACCTAAACAATGGAATATTGGTGTAATTTATGGAGGTAGTGGAAGCGGAAAGACCACTATATTAAAAAAATTTTTTAATAAAGATATTGATAATTGTACTTTTGATTATAATAAGCCATTAATATCTAATTTTGATTGGTTAGAGCCAAAAGAAGCAACATTTCTACTTTCAGCTATGGGTTTAGCAAGTGTTCCGACTTGGTTGCGCCCATATCATACATTGTCAAATGGCGAACAATATCGTGCAAAACTTTCATACATTGTAGGTAAAGCAAAACAAAATGAAGTAATATTAATAGATGAATATACAAGTGTTGTTGATAGGGATGTTGCAAAAGCAATGTCTAATGCATTACAAAAATATATTAGAAGAAAAAATAAAAAAATTGTATTGGCATCTTGTCATTTTGATATTATGGATTGGTTGCAACCAAATTGGATTTATTCACCACAAAAACGGCGTCTTGAAACAGCGTCACGGCTTCGGCAAAGACCAAAAATTGAACTTCAGATATTTCGATGTAGATATGAAACTTGGAATTTATTCAAAAATCATCATTATTTAAGTCAAGAATTAAATAAGTCAGCAAAATCATTTATTATTTTATATAATGACAAGCCAGTTTGTTTTATGGGTATATTGCCAATGCCAAGCGGTACAATACAAAATGCTTTTCGTGTTAGCAGATTGGTTGTTTTACCTGACTTTCAAGGGTTAAGTATTGGAATGAAAATATTAAATTTATTTGGAGCAATGTATAAAAAAAACAATCAAATATTATACATTAAAACATCAAATCCTTCTTTATTTAAAGGAATGAAACGAAATACAAAAAATTGGTCTTTAGTTGTTGAGAATAAAAATGTTGAGGCAATAAAAAAACAAAATCAAAAACTAATAGAGGAAGGAAAAGACAATGGCATGAAATTAAGAAAAGAGAGTATTACAAAATCATATAAATACATAGGCGAAAAACACAAAGATGATATTTCAATTATGTTATTTAAAAATGAAGTATATAAAGACGTTGCACAAAATCAAATAAGTTTATTTTGAACAATAAAATGAAAGTAAATAAAATTATTAAACCAAAGCGTTTTTCACGTTTTGTAGTAGTGCCTTCTGCTATATTTAGATATAAGAAAATATCTGCAAGTGCAACTGGGCTATATTGTTGGCTTTTTTCTCATAGTGAAAAACAAGAAATAACATTTACTTTTATTCAAAATCATTTTAAAGAAGGGCGTAAAGCATTACAAAATAGAATAAAAGATTTAACACAAATGGGGTTTCTTGTGCGTGAACAAGTTAGAGAGAATGGAAAAATAAAAGGGTACAATTATATATTGAATGATGAGCCACTAACCAAAAAACCACTAACCAGAAAGCCTCTGACCAGAAAAGAACAACAAAGTAATAATAATAGTATTAATAATAATATTAATACTATAAGTAATATAAAAGCAAATGATAAAAAATATGACCCACTTGTTGTTTCATCATTTGATTATTTTGTAGAATTATTTCCTGAAAAAAATCGCCCCAAGACAAAAACAAATATTAATAAATGGTTAGACATATTAGATAAAATACAACGCATTGATAAATACGATTTGCGTGAAGTATATTTAAAATGTAAAGAATTAAGAAATGACCCTTTTTGGGAAACCAACTTTTTATCACTAGTAAAATTAAGAAATTATAATAGGGATGGTATTAGATACATTGATTATTTTATGTATAAAGCAAAACCAAACTTAAATGATATAAGAAAGAAAATACCAGGCGCTATTAAATTTTATAAGTATAACGACCCATCGGGTAAAAAACTAGTGGGTGTGAAAACGATTAATGGCGACATTGATTATGATATGTTAAAAACAATATTAAGTGAATCAAATATAAAAACAATTTTAAATGAACTTTAATTCTGACTTTAAATATGATTTAAAACTTGGTCAATTAGGAGAAAAACATTTATCAAGAATTTTAAAAAATAAAAAGATTGAAGTAAAAACAGATTTTCAAGCTGAAAAAACAGGTAATATATTTGTAGAATATTCTAGCAGAAATAAACCAAGCGGTATATCTACAAGTCAATCTGATTGGTATGCATTTATTATTAGTAATGAAAAAATTAAATTAATAGCAACAAAAAAATTAAAAGAAATATGTCGTAAGTATTTAAACACTAAAAGAGATATTAAAGGAGGCGACAACAACACTTCAAGTGGTGTTCTAGTGCCACTAGAAAAGATATAATTAAGTATATTTGTTAAACAATAAAATAAAACAATGAGTTATTACAATGAATTAAGTAATCTAGGTATTACTATAAAAAAAAGAAATGGTCAATTCAAAACAATTTGCCCAAAGTGTTCTAATGATAGAAGAAATAAAAAGGAACGATGTTTATCTGTTGATGTGGACAAAGGACTATATAATTGCCACCACTGTGGATGGTCTGGAAGCGCATCAAAGTTTTCTACCAGAATTGATTATGCCTTACCACATAGAGAATCCACAGGCATAAACGAAAGAGTTTTAAAATGGTTCGATGCTAGAGGCATTAGCGAAAGCACATTATTACATTGGAAAATAGGCGAATCATTAGAATATATGCCACAAGTCAATAAAAAAAGGCGTGTAATAAATTTCAATTATTATCGAGATAATCAATTAGTAAATGTAAAATATAGAGATTCGCAAAAGAATTTTAAAATGGTTTCTGGTGCAGAATTAATTTTCTATGGACTAGATAATATTAAAAAACTAGATATTGTTTATATAGTTGAGGGCGAAATTGATGCATTAAGTTTACATGAAGCTGGTCTATATAGCGTATGTAGTGTGCCTAATGGTGCATCTAAAGGAAATCAAAAATTAGAATATTTAGATAATTGCTACAAATACTTTCTAAATAAGAAAATTATTGTCTTATGTACTGATAATGATGAAGCTGGTTTATTATTAAGAAACGAACTTGCTAGACGTTTTGGTTATTACAAATGTAAATACGTTGATTTTGGCGAATATAAAGATGCAAATGATACTTTGGTGCAAGGGGGTAAAGATGTGTTAAGAGATTTAATAAAAAATGCTAAAAACTTTCCATTAGAAGGTGTTTTAAATTTAGATAACATTTGGAATAATGTTTTGAACTATAATGAAAAGGGTATAAAAAATTATTCTATTGGATTAGGCAATTCAGACAATTACTTTAAACTAGCATTTGGTGAATGGACGGTTGTGACTGGTATTCCGAATAGCGGGAAAAGTGATATTGTTGACCAAATATGTTGTAATATGGCAACAAAATATGGTTTCAGATGTGCTATGTTTTCGCCTGAATCATTTCCTTATGAAGGACACATTAAAAGAATAGCAAATAAATTAAATGCCAAAAATTGTGCTAATGATGACTTAAATAATACTAAAGATTTTATACAAGAACATTTTAATTGGGTTAAAATAGATTTGGAAAATCTTACATTAAAAGGCATTTTAAAAGCATTTAAAGAACTTGTTTTTCAAAAAGGTATAAACATATGTGTGATTGACCCTTATAATATGTTAGACCATTCTGCACAGCGTGACTATTCTTATGTTGGTAGAATATTATCACAAATAACACAATTTTGTCAACAAACAAAGACACATCTTTTTTTAGTGGCACATCCTAGAAAAATAGAATCTATTGAGGGTACATATAGAAAACCTACATTGTATGATATTTCTGGGTCAGCTGATTTCTTCAATAAAGCATATAATGGATTAATTATATATAGATGTATAGGGCAAAAATCTAAATATAAGAGCGATGTAATAAAAATATATATTGAAAAGGTTAAACGTAAAGAAAATGGTCAATTAGGCGATTTTGATGTAGCCCCTGATTTCTATAATGGAGGTGTTTATAAGCCATTAAATGCAGAAAATAAGACATTAGAGGTAATAAAAGACACAAATATTCCATTTTAAAATATCTTCTCAACAGGTTAAATTGAAAAAAAACTTTAAAAAAAAGTGAAAATATTTTTTTATTTTAAAAAAGTGTTGTATATTTGACATATCAAACAATTAAAACAATAAAAAAATGAAAAACTTAAATTTATTACACGAAAGAAACAACAAAACAATTCAAGGTTTTAACAACGTTATTTTTGATTTTAAAGAACTTAAAAGCGAAGTTGTTAAATCATTAATAACAGAAGTTATAAAAGAAGATACAGGTGTTGACATTTCTGGAATCGAAACAAATGATTATTCAAGTTCAATTAGAATGGATTTAGAAGTTCATGATTTGTCAAGATATGAGGGTCAATATTTATTTGGTAAACACTATAGTGACTTTGATATAAGATTTGAAGTTAATATGTCAACATTCAATTCATGTAATTATCATTCTAGCCCTGATAGATATGTATATCAACCTAATTCAATAGAAGATAGAATTAAGGCATTACAATTAACACCTTACTTGACTAAAGAATATCAAGAGGAATTAGGAGTTATAGCTAACTCAGTACATTTAGGTGAAGAAGAAGATTTTGCATTGTTAACAGAATCAAAAAAATGGGAATTGGAAAAAGAAAATTCAAAAATTTCTAGTGCTATTGCTGAAGTAAAAAGTTTAGAAATAATTGAAACTTTATTAAATAATGATTTAGAAATTAATGCGCAAATGTGGTGGGGTAATGGCAATTATTCTTATGAATATGCAGAAACATTTAGAATTGACAAAGTTAATGATAAGTCAATTAAATGTTCATTTATCAAATCAAGAGGTTTAACAGAGCCAAGAGTTGTTACAAAAAATCTTAAAAAAAGTGCTTTCTTTGATATGATTTGGAGTTTTGTAAGAGCCAATAAAACAACTAAAGAATTAATTGAAAACGATGAAGAACTATAATTTATAAAAAAAAGTGAAAATATTTTTTTATTTTAAAAAAATTATGTATATTTGAAATAAGAAATAGGAAACTTAAGAAAGTTTAAGATTGCACTTCTATCTAAAGTTACACTAACTTAAAAAAAGCCCTCGAGAAAGTTAAGATTGCACTTCTATCATCGAGGGTTTTTTATATTTGTACATGACTAAAAAAAAAATACCATATCATCAAGGATTAAAAAAGAAAAAAATTGTTTATAATGTCGAATTAACTCAAAATCATTATAAAGCTATTCAATGGTGTATTAATAACAATATATTTGTAGGCGCATTACCTACAATAAAAGGCATTAAAATTGAAATAAAACATAATGATAAGATTATAATATCTAATAAAACATATGAGCAAAATGAATTACAAAACAAATTATGGGAATTATATTTGTATCTTTACAAAAAATATAGTTAACATATGAGTAAAAAACGACAAAATCCAACACTTAAAAAAGCAATGCTTAAAGCACTTGAAAAAACAATGGGAGTTGTATCTACTGCCAGTACTATGGTTGGTATTAATCGTTCAACACATTATGAATGGTTAAAAAAAGATAGTGAATATAAGCAAAAGGTTGATGACTTGGAAAATCTAATGTTAGATTTTGCTGAAACTAATTTGCATCAACAAATTCAGGAAGGCAACACAACAGCAACTATATTTCTATTAAAAACAAGAGGTCGAAAAAGGGGATATATTGAACGTCAAAATATACAAGTCGAAGCTGATATAAGCACAAGTAAAATATCGCCAGAAGCTAGAGCCAAAATTGACGATATATTAAATGACGAATATTAATGGCATAATTAAAGAGAATTGCGAAAAATCTCTTTTATTCTTTACTAGATATATATTTAAAGAAAATTCTGGTACTAGATTTGAAGTTGCTAAATTTCATATAGCATTAGCAAACACATTAGAAAAGGTAAATAAAGGCGATATAAAACGCTTAATTATTAATATTCCTCCTAGATATGGAAAGACAGAATTGGCTGTTAAAATGTACATATCCTGGACATTAGCAAACAATCCTAAAGCTAGATTCATTCATTTATCTTATAGTGATGCATTAGCACTTGATAATAGTTCTTTAACAAGGGAATATATTCAAAGTGATGCTTACCAAAGATTATGGCAATTACAATTAAAAAAAGATAGTCAAAGTCAAAAGAAATGGTACACAATTCAAGGTGGTGGCGTATATGCTACAGCTAGTGGTGGGGCGATTACTGGATTTGGTGCTGGTAATGGAGGTGCTATAATAATTGATGACCCATTAAAGCCAGATGATGCTATTAGTGATGTTAAAAGAAAGTTTATTAACAATAGATATAATACTACTATTCGTTCAAGGGTTAATGATAGAGAAGTGCCTATAATCGTTATAATGCAACGATTACATGAAGATGATTTAAGTGGGTTTTTATTAGATGGAAATAGTGGTGAGAAATGGCATCATTTAAAGTTAGCCGCTATTGATAAAGACAATAAACCATTATGGTCTAGTAAACATTCTTTTAAAGAGTTAGAGAATATAAGACAAGCAGATAGATATACATTTGCTGGTCAATACATGCAAGAACCAGCGCCAGAAGAAGGCGGTGAATGGCGTAAAGAATGGTTTAATATAATTAGTAAAGCTGAAATTCCAACAGACGTACAATGGGAAATGTATGTTGATGGCGCTTATACTAAAGACACAAAAAATGACCCAACTGGGATTCAAATAAGTGGGCGAAGTGGTGGCAACCTATATGTGTTAAAAAGCATTGATAAATATTTAGAAATGCCAGAATTAAAATCATTTATTACAAACTTTATTAAAAGCTGTGGTGTTGATATTCATATAATTTTAGTAGAGCCAAAAGCAAGTGGTAAATCATTAGTTCAATTATTAAGGCGTGAAACTAATTATAATGTTAGTGAGATAAAAACAGATTTTGTTAGATATTCTAAAATAGAACGTGCTAGAGCTTCTTCACCATTTATTGAGGGTGGTCGAGTTTACTTAATTAAAGACCATTGGAATGATGCATATTTACAACAAGTAGCTACGTTTCCAAATGCTAAACATGATGAACATATTGATGTTACAAGCTATGCGATTGAACGAAATTTGTTGAAAAATTTCTTTGTCGTATAATTACTTTAAAATTTTGTATTTTTACAAAAAAATTATTATAGGCATAAAATACTATGGCATCAATCTTTGACCGACTAAAATCCTTATTATCAAAAAGCGCCCAAAGAACGTCACTAGAATATAATCGAGCAATTTATAATTGGCTAGGTGAAAGTGTTGTTTGGAATGACGAAAATGATGATTCCTATATCAATGAAGGATATAGAAAGAACGCAACTATATATGCGTTAATTAATATAATTACAAAAGCCGCAACTACAATACCATTGCAAATTTATGAAATAGAAAACGCCAATGACTATAAGCGTTATAAATCATTAACAAGTGGTATATATGATTCTGGTATAATTCAAAAATCTAATGTATTACGCAAACGTGCATTATCAGAAGTTGAAGATACAGAATTGCATGAATTGTTAAACAGACCAAATCCAGCACAATCATATAGCACTTGGTTAACAGAATTAATAGCTTTTGGTAAACTAACTGGCAATAGATACATTTATGGAATAGCGCCTGAAACTGGTGTTAATCTTGGTAAATACCAGGAATTATATGTAATGCCGTCACAAATAATGGAAATCATTAGTGGTGGTATTATGCAACCAGTAGAAAAATATAAAATACAATACAATGGCACATATGAAATTCCAGCTGAACAAATATGCCATATTAAAGATTTTAATCCACATTACGACGGGACAGGCACACACTTATATGGACAATCGCCACTACGTGCTGGTTTACGCTCTCTTACCACTAACAACGAAGCAGTTCAAACAGGTGTAAAATATCTGCAAAATCAAACAGCACGTGGTGTGTTGATGTCTGAAGAAGGTGACTTAAACGAAGTACAAGCACAACAATTAAAAGATAAATTTCGTCAATCACATCAAGGTGCTAATAATGCTGGCGATATTATTATTACACCAAAGAAATTATCTTGGGTTAATTTTGGATTAAACGCAAGTGATGTATCATTAATAGAGCAATACAATGCATCAATAAAAGATTTATGTAATATTTATAGTGTGCCAGTACAGCTATTAAACAATACAGAATCAAGTACTTATCACAATATGAAGGAAGCAAAAAAGGCATTGTATCAAAACTCTGTTATTCCTGAATTATGTAAAATACGTGATGAATTAAATAGATGGTTAACACCTATGTATGGCGAAAAACTTTGTATTGATTTTGATTTTAGTGTAATACCAGAACTTCAAGAAGAAACCGATAAAGTTGTTGACCAAATGTCAAAGTCATGGTGGTTAACACCAAATGAAAAACGTATGGCAATGAATTATGGTGAAGTTGAAGATGATGAATCAATGAATGATTATTATATACCAGCAAATCTACTTCCGATAAATGGCGTGGAAAACGAAATGAATCAAGTATTAGATGAACCAGTAGATGTAGATGTATCAGAATATTTAGTTCAAGATGAAGAAGAAATTAAAGAACCAGTAGAAGAAAAACCTAAAAAAGAATTGGTAGATATAGAAGCTGAAAAAGATTTATTTCAAACAAAAGAGTTAGCAGAACAACGTGCCATTGAACTGGGTGGTGAAGGAAGTCATAAAATAGCTGGATATTATATGCCTTTTAAATCACACAAAGAATATGTTGACACAAAGACAAAAGGATAATTGGCAAAAAGCATTTGAACAACAAATGCATATAGCAGAGCGCCAAAACATTACTACAACAAAGCGTTTCTATAAATCGCAATATAATATTGCTATTGATTTATTTCTAAAAAACAAACAAACTCAACCTAGCTTTATATTTAAGATGTCAGATTTCATTAATCTATATAAACAATTATATAGGAATGTTGGTATGCGTTTTGCTAAATGGTATTTTAGAAATAGCAAAAAACTATTAAACAAACAATTATCAATTACTGATTATGAAGTGTTTTGGGAAGAAAGATTTTTTTATTTTGGCGAACAAGTAGCTGTTGCTAGAGCGTTAATGGTTTCAAATACTGCAAAGAAAACATTTATGCGTATTGCAAACACTTTTTTATCAGACCCAGAATTTATGATGTTAGGCGTGCCTCAACAAGCTAGAATATTAAGAAAAACATTTAATCATTATTCACAATTCCAAGCTGAAAGATTTGTTAGAACTGAAGCTACTAATGCCGCTAATTTTGGTACAATGCAAAGTGCGTTGAGTGTTTTTCCTGGACAAGAAATGAAGAAAGAATGGATAGCATCTTTTGATGATAGAACTAGAGATACACATGCTGAAGCTGACGGACAAGTTGTTAATTATAATGACCCATTTTTTGTAGGAGGATATCAAATGCAATATCCTGGTGAACCAGGCGCACCATCCAATGAAGTTATAAATTGTAGATGTAGTGTTGCTCCATTTCCAGTTGATGATGCAAGTGCTATTGATGACTTTGAAAGCATTGGTTTTGGCATGTCTGGCTCGTCAATAATTTAAAGTTAAATATTTCGTATATTTATAAAAAATTTTTTGTTATGAACACTATTATATATAAACAAGCGCCTGTTGGCGAATTATTAGATGCTGACGAGTACGCTGGAATCATCAAAGGTTATGGTTCTTATTTTGGAAATAAAGATTCCGATGGTGATATAATCACCAAAGGTGCATATAAGAAAACTATTCAAGAAAATGGTAAGCGTGTAAAATACTTATATCAACATTCAATGGATATGCCTATTGGCAAAATGCGTGAGTTGTATGAAGATGATAAAGGGCTGGTATTTGTTGCTGAAATCGCTAAAACACAACTAGGTAAAGATGTTGTTGAACTAATGAAAAGTGGCGTTCTTACAGAAAATAGTGTTGGAATTATGCCAATGCAAAAAGAAAACAAAGGAGATTATCGTGAAATAAGTGAAGTTAAACTATATGAAATTAGCGCTGTTACATTAGCCGCTAATGACCAAGCTAAAATCTTGGATGTTAAAGGCAATGTAGATGTTGAAAAATTATCAAAGCGCTACGACAACTTATGTAAAATCATTCGCAAAGGTAATATATCTGATGAAATGGGATATGCTATTGAAGGCGAGATTTTAAAATTGAAATCTCTATTTATAGAGTTCACAAAGCCGACTGATGAAGTCACTTTGCCGAATGTCGAAAGTAAAAAAGATGATTTTGATGTATATAATTATTTTATTAATTCATTAAAAAAATCATAAAAATGGAAGAAAATGTAAAAAAACAGCTTGACCAATTAGGCAATATAATTGACGAAAAAATTGAGAAAGCTAGTGAACAGGTGCAGACACGTGCCGATGGGAAGATTGAAGAAACTTTAAAAGGTGAAATCAACAATCTTACTCAAAAATTCAATGAGAGAATGGACGAAATGGAAGTTTCTAATAAGAAATCTTTTGAATCGTTAAATACTCAAAGAGAAAGTAAGTCATTTAAAAGTGGTTTAATCAAAGCAATCAAAGATGGTGCTATTGATTCATTAAGAAAAGGTAATTCACGTGCCGCTAGTTTTGAAGTGAAAGCTGATATGACGGTTGCAAGTGATTTTACTGGCGAAGTAATTCCAGCACAAAGAGTTCCTGGTTATTACCATGACCCAAATAGACCACAAAACATTAGACAAATGTTACCAGTAGGTTCAACTACTTCTGATGTTGTTAGATATGTCGAGGAATCTGGTTATTCAAATGGTGCTGGAGCAACAGCTGAAGGCGCTACATTTGGGCAAACTGATTTCGATATGACAGCGACTAGTGTTAATATTGAGAAAATCGGTACTTATTTAAGAATTTCTGAAGAAATGTTAGCGGATACGCCTCAACTTACTAGTTATATATCTAATAGAGTGCCAGCTAAATTAATGGAAGTTGAAGATGACCAATTATTAGGTGGTTCTGGTGTTGCACCAAATCTAAAAGGTTTATTAAATTCATCTAGTGACTTTGATGAAAGTAGTAATGGTAAATTTTACCAAGCTGTAACTGCGCCAAATGAGTTTGACGTATTAGTTGCCGCTATTAACCAGATGGCATTAAACAATTATAGACCAAATTATATTCTTTTAAATCCAACTGATTTTCACAAAATCTTGTTAACAAAAGACACTACTAATAACTATATTAAAGACCAAGTTTATCAAGGTCTTTCTCCTAGTTTTATGGGTGTACCTGTTGTACAGAATGTGAATATGACTGCTGGGAAATTCCTAGTAGGTGATTTCGCTAATTCATGTCAAGTTTGGGTTAGGGATAATGTATCTATTGAGTTCTTTAGCCAAGATGGAACAAATGTTAGAGATGGTTTCGTAACTGTTAGAGCAGTTGAAAGAGTTGCACTTGCAACTTATCTACCAAATGGTATCATTAATGGTACATTTAGTTCTGCGATAACATCTATGACAGCATCATAATCATAGTTTATCTATATAGAAAAGGCGCTTTATTGCGCCTTTTTTTTTGCTCTTTCTTATCTGTTAAATAAAAAAAAATGAAAAAAAGTTTTAAAAAAGTTTGGTAATTGAAAATATTTTTTTACTTTTGTTGTAAGTTCATTGAAAATAAAATATTAAAATAAATAGTAACGGAAATGCGCAACGTTACTGCTAACAGGCGTAAATGGGGACATTTACTAAGCAAAGGGTACAAGATAGAGTTTACTCCACCTTTGCAATCCACCTGAATAAGATTCCTTACGGACTGGCTTATTGAAGTTGAGAAAAGTACAGATATTGTACGCTAAAGAACGAGCCAACGGTTAGCTTAAAGGAGTAATCAACTCTAGGTTCGTAAGGTTTTCTTTAAAAAAATAATAACAATTAAAACAATAATTATGTGGATTTCACCAAAAGATATAAAAAGAATGGGTATGAACTCATTAAAAGGCGAATTAACAAATGCATTACAATTAGCTAAAGATTTAAACGAAGAAATTCTTGCTAGAGAATATGCAAAACATCAAGAACAATTTAAAAGACATAATCATTAACAATATTAGGGGGGTCATTAACAGCTATGTCGAGAACCCTTAAAAGAAACAGGACGGGAAGAAATTCAAGATGCTCTGCGAAACCCTAAAATAATTAATAACTAAAAACAAAAATAAAATGATAAAAGTAAAAATTAATCAAGACCCAAAATTTTGGATTCAAATGTATATAGATAGATTTGGATTAACAAGAAAAGAAGCAGAAGAAAGAATAAAACCTTTTATAATTAAAGCTAAAAACAAATAATATGAAAATTAAATTTTGGAAAAACAATAGAAGTGACCGAGAATATCAAATAAGTGTGAATACTCTTGTGAACGATTTTATGAAAAGTAAATACAATAAAGGAGATTGGCTTTTGTATCCATTTGAAAGAAGATTAAATTCGTTTCTTATGGAAAATAATTATGGCACTTATGAACCATTTACAAAAAAGCTATGGAACTACATACATGAAACTTGTAGATTATATATTAACGTAATAAAAAACAAATAATTATGGCAGAAATAGAAATATTACTAGACAATATCGCCAAAAAACATTATGGCGAAAAGTACAGATATTGTACTAAAGCAGAACAATTAGATTGCATAAGACATTTAGACCATCATTTAAAGCTAGAACGTGAACAACGTGAGGTCAAGCAACACATTACAAAATCGCTGAATATAGCGCTTGTATTATTGCTTGTATTTGCTTTTATTATGATGATTAATAGTTGCTTTTAATTAAGTAGTTTTTTTTAGTTTAATTGTTAGTCCGAAAACCACGTAAATAATTTGCGTGGTTTTTTTGTATATTTAAGCGTGAATAGTAATTTACTAGGATGTACAGCTGAATATAGATTTGCTGTTATGGCAATGGAAAACAATCTTTGTGTGTCAATGCCATTACTAGATTCTTCTCCTTACGATTGTATATTAGAATTGCCTGATTCATCATTAAAAAAAATTCAAATCAAATCGACTGCAAAACCAATTGTACCACGTGGTATTCATGTAACCCTTCACACTACAAATAGATACTATAAATTAGATGAAGTTGATTACTTTGCAATTTGGGTTCAAGTTTTCAATGGGTTCTTTATTATAAAAAACACTGGTAGCAATAGTGCTTTTAAATTTACTCGCAATGGTAAATATTCAAAAAATTTTAATAACTTTGCACTTATTGTTTAATTTTATTGTTTTCATTGATTAAAAGGTGTCGCAAAATATTGTGACACTTTTTTTTTATCTTTACAAAAAAAATAATGTTATGAAATTAAAAGTTTTAATGCCTTTGATTAACAAGGGAAAAAATTATGAAGTTGGTGACGAAATAAACGTAGCTGACGATAAAGCACAAGTTTTTATAGACAAAGGTTGGGCTTCAAAAGAAGCAAAGCCAAAAAGAGAAACTAAAGAACTTAAAAAAAAATCAGTAGAAACTAAAGACGATGCGACAAGTTAAAATCAATTCAACAACAGGCAGTGAGATTGTCACTACAGCAGATGTTAAATCATATGCTAGAATTGACACTTCAGCTGATGATACATTAATTGCTAGGATGATAACCCAAGCACGTATTTGGTGTGAGAACTATATAAGTCGTGATATTGTTGCTAAAAACAGAACGTATTATATGGATTCTACTAATGGTATTTTTGATATTCCATTTGCGCCAGTATCTAGTATTAGTAGCGTTACTATTGATGGTACAGCTACTACCAATTACACAATGATTGGACTAGATAATGAAACGATGGAATTGGATGCTGGTGATTCTGAAAAGGTCAAAGTAACTTATGTTACAAGTGGGTTAGATGATAGTTTATTAATACAAGCTATCTTACAATTAACAGCAACTTATTATGATAATAGAAGTGATGTATTTGAAGGTAGTTCAAGATTTGGAAATGTTGAAATACCTACATCAGTTAAAAACATATTAAGTTCATATAGAACAATGTTTATATAATGAATCCTGGACGTTTAAAAAATCGTATTACTATAAAACGATTAACTAGAGTTAGTGACAACTATGGTGGTTATAACTCAACACTAGCTGATGTGAAAACACTATGGTGTGATTTAAAAGAAGTTTCTGGTGAAGTTAAAATGGAAAATGGAATGCGTGAAAGAAGATTGTTTGTTGAAATGATTATTAGAAAAAAGACAGCTGACGATATTCAAGTTGGCGATATATTTATTAGAGAGGGTGGCACTGACCAATATAGAATTAATGAAATGTATCAATCTGAATTAAATTATTATGTTGAACTTAAAGCAACTAAAATAGATTAAGATGGATGTTAATGTTAAGATAAATAGAAGCGATTATAATAAGTTACAAAAAAAATTAGCTAATTTAAAGGCATTTGATAAGCGTGGATTAGCTACAGAAATGGCTAGGACAGGCGCTGAAATATCAAGAATTGCAAAGCGTTCTGCACCAAAAGATACTGGGGCGTTACAACAATCAATTAGTTTTGGCGCTAGAGGTAAACAAGTTGTGGTGGTTGCTGATAAAATGTATGCGCCTTATGTCGAATTTGGTACAGGTGGTAAATACAATGGCGCTGATTTAATAGAATTATTTGGCGATGACAAATACGCTGAACAATTTAAAGGTAAAAGTCAAGACAGAATCCATTTACCAGCACGTCCATTCTTTTTTAGTAGTGCTAGAATTGGTTTTAAAAATTTATATGATAGGGTCAATAATAGATTAAAAAATATAATTAATAGATAATGAAAGAAGCTATTCAATATGTACGCAAGGCGATAATTGGTAAGTTAAATAATAATATTTCTATTGATTCATCTAATGTGCCTATCTATGGGCGAGTACCTACCAATGCAACATACCCACACATTAGAATTTATTCAGTTTCAACCAATGAAGTTGACCAAAATCAAACACAATATAATATGGAAACAATTACAAGAATTGAATGTATAAGTAGATATGTATCTGACGATGGTGGCGAACTAGATGTTAATTCTATGGTGTCACAATGTTTAGAGTTATTACGAACAAGACCAGCAAACTATATTGATTTATCGTCTGATGGCTTTACTGTTTACACTAGTGAAAGTGCTGGTGTAACATATTTAGAAGATGACTTTACAGACCATACATATTATCGAGGTATTATTGAATTATCAAATCGTATAACACAAAATTAAAATGGCACTTAACCCTGAATCAAAATTTTCATTAAGCATCAAAGAAATTATTGGCGCTGTCATAGGATTATCAAGTTTATTTGGAATATATTTTACTATGCAAAGTAGTATTGCATCTGCACAAGAATCAATAGAAAATCTTGAAACTAATGCTGTTCAAAAAGTTGAATTTAGTTTTAAAGATGAAATGATTCGTTCTAATTTAGAACAAACGCAATTACAAATAGACAATATTGAGGAAAATGTGGAGGAAATAAAAGAAACGGTAAAAAAATTAGACGAAAGAATTTATGAACTAACAAAATAATTATGAAATGGTTTGTACTAGTTGTATTCTTTTGGACTTCTGTGAGTATTGCACAAATTAAAGATGGTATATCTGTTGTGCAATTTAGTGCAGAGTTTGTAAAAGATTCTGAAATATCTTTAAAAAAATTTAAAGATTATAATACACAAACATTGTATTTATCTAAAAATCAAAAGATATTTCAAAAGGAAAAAATTACATCACTACCTACAATAAAATTGTTTAGTGATGGCGAAGAAATATTGGTTATTAAAGCCAACATAATGTTAAAATTGCCAGAAAATTGTTTAGACACATTGCAAGAACATATAGATGTATTATTGGAACAGCGATTCTAACTTGTAATATGTATGGGCAATTAATTGAAACTGACAAACAAAGTCATATGTTAGGTGGTACTTTTGGTGGCACAATAGGATATGAACTTATATATGAAAAAACAAAGAATGAAAATAAAGCGTTTTTAGGCGCTATCGCTGGTGCGTTAATAGTTGGTACATTAAAAGAAAGTTATGACAGCACACGCCCTAATAACAAGTTTGACAATAACGATTTAATAGCCACAATAGGTGGTGGTATAATTATAGGTTTAACAATTAATTTAATTAAGAAAAAAGATGAAAAAATTATTACTAATATTATTACTAGTTACAAGCGTAAGCGCAAACGCCCAATTCTTAAAGGACATTTTTAAATATTCAACACTTTATGGTGCATATACACAAACTGACCCTATTCAAGATAATCAAAGTTTTTATGTAACGCAAGACAATGAATTGATAGAAACGACTGAAAGAAATCCATCGGATTTTATGGTAACTTATGGATGGCGTAAGATTGCATTTTTCCAATATGAAAATAGAGAAAAATTTGTAACACAAACAAACAATGTTGGAACAAAAAGTAACATTGGAAATATAAATAAAGGGCTAGAGTGGTTAGTTGAATATAGCAAAGGCAGAAGAACTGGCGATGAGTTTGAAAATCACCAAGCGTTTGTTAGATATTTAGGTAACTATTATTTATTGAAAGCTGAATATCTACAAAATGAAATACTAGATTTAAACTATATAAGTGGTGAAGCTAGATTTCGTTTGCCAATAGGCAAAAAACTTTCTTTAAGTGTGGGTGCTATTTATAGAACATATGACAAAGCATATGGATATAATCCTATTGAAAATTATCTTGAAGATAATATGTGGTGGAATTTGGCATATGATTATGCTGGACATACTGATAATTTATATGAAATGATAGACCCTTTTACTGGACAATCTATGGGTTATGATTATCAATGGTTTGATGCTAATGGCGAACTTTTAGCATCATCAGATGCTGATTATCGCAATTCAATATTTGAGAATGTAGTTAATCAATACAATGAAGAACAACTAGATTTAATTGGTGGATTTGCTGATGTGTCTTTAGTGTTGGGCGTAGATTTCTATCATCACAGACCAAAGTTTTGGACACACTTGTATGCCAATGTATTGCCAGTACATAAATTAGTTGAAGGCGATGAACAATATAGTTATGGCACTTATAATGGTAGCGATGATTGGATTGATTATCAATATGGAGGCGTTATTGGATTTAAAATAACTAAAAACATTGGTTTATTTACAGAAGTACAAGCACAAAAGTTTTGGGACAGAAAACTTGAATCAATTAAAGCCGGTATAAATATAAAATTATAATAAATGGAAAATATAAGTAAACATATTACTTACAATGAAGCAATACATTCAAACACAGCAAAAAGATTAGGAATAGAAAATGTGCCTGATGCAAAGCAAATAGAAAACATGAAAGCATTGGCAGAGAATATTTTTGAGCCACTTCGATTATGGGTTGGCGGTGCAATAAAAGTTAATAGCTTTTTTAGGTCAGAAGATTTAAACAAAGCCATAGGTGGCGCCTCTTCATCACAGCATTGTAAAGGACAGGCGATTGATTTGGATGATGTGTATGGTTATAAAACCAATAAAGAAATGTTTGAATGGATAAAATTGAATTGTAATTTCGACCAGCTTATATACGAGTTTGGAACGCCATACCCAAATGGCAATCCAGCTTGGGTTCACGTAAGTTATATTGATGGTAAAAAAAATAGAAATAGATGTTTAGTTGCCGAAAAGGAATTTGGCAAAACAGTATATAAAATTGTAAATTAAAAATTATGAAAAATAAAAAATGTGTATGTACTTGCATAAATTGTAAATTTTGTCAAGTATGTCAATGGATAAAATCCAAAATAAAAAATTTTGTTAATGAATTAAAAACTTGGTGGTAATGAGCAAAAAGCGTTTTAAAGACACAAAAATTGGTCAAGTATTATTAGGCGCCGCTACAATGATTAACCCTACATTAGGTAGTGTTTTAAATGGCGTGACATCGCCAAAAGAAGCATTGTCTGAAATTACAAAATCTGATATTTCTGTTGATGATAAAATCAAATTACAACAAATGATTTATGACCAACAAAATAAAGAAATGGAAGAAGTTAGTGAAAGATGGAAAGCAGATATGTCGCCTAATTCAAGTTGGTTGACTAAAAACGTAAGACCATTAGTATTGGTATGGTGCATTGTAATTTTTTCATTTGCTGGAATATTAGACAGCGTAGATAGTATAGGATTTCATATAAACGAAACTTGGAATGATACCTTTGAAAAAGTGATGATGTCAACGATTTTGGCTTATTTCGGTGGCCGTAGTTATGAAAAGGGCAAATCAATAGGTAAATAGTATGTGTCCACATTGTGTGTTATACATTATAGTTGCTTTATTTTTAATATTAAAAAATAATGAGAAAAAGAAAAAAAGCTGTTAACCCTATTGAATATAGACGACCTCCTAAAAAAAGACCTGGACGACATTCAAAGAATCAATCACTTTCACAACGCAAAAAAAAGTACAAGGGTCAAGGAAAAAATTGACTTTTTATTTTTTGTAAATTTGTAAAAAATATAATATGTCAACTCTATTTGGAACTAAAATTAAAGATACTTATGATGGCTTATTAAAAGTAAGTGACAATGTAGGTATAACATCAACTAAAAAAATCATTACTGATGGACTTGGTAATGATTCTAGTGTGTATATTTCAAGTGAGGATTTTCAAATATCTACATTCTTTTATGTTGACATAAATTCAGGCACACCAGCATCTTCTAAAATTGGGTTAGGTACGAGTTCACCAACAACAACACTACATATTGTTGGCGATTTAAGATTAACTGCAAGATTTTATGATTCTAATAATTCTACTGGTACATCAAATCAAGTTTTAAGTTCTACTGGTAGTGGTACTGATTGGGTTACTTTAAGCGAAATTGGTGGTGTTGACGGTACTGGTGTGGCAAATAAATTAGCGTATTGGCTTGATACTGAAACAATTACATATGATAATCTTTTGCATTGGGATTCATCCAACAATAGATTAGGTGTTGGCACTGCAACGCCACAAACTAAATTAGAAGTTAATGGCAGTTTTAGGGTTAGTTCTGGTAATGAAAAATATTTAGATATTGATGATGGGGGTTATGTTTATAAAATTGGTGATATTGATGGTGGTGAAGGTAATTCATATTTAGAAATAGATTCAAACAATAGTGAAACAAATCTTTACAAATCTACGCTAGGAATACCAACCTATATATTTCATCAAGGCAATACAACTACTAAATTTGGGTTTTCTACTACTGACACTTTTGTTGTTAGAACAAATGATGTAGAACGCTTTAGTGTAAACAATAGTGGTGTTGCTTTAGCTGGTGGCTCTAGGGTTACAACAATATTAGATGAAGATGACATGGCTAGTGATAGCAATACTTCATTAGCTACACAACAAAGTATTAAAGCATTTGTTGAATCTGAAATAGCTTCTGTACCAAGTGGTTTAAATTTTCAAGGGAATTGGAACGCTGACACTAATAGTCCAACACTAGCAAGTGGCACAGGTACTGTTGGACACTTCTATAATGTGTCTACGCCTGGTTCTACTGATTTAGATGGTGAAACGGATTGGAAAATTGGAGATTGGGCAGTATTTGTTGAAGCTGGTGGTACTGATAAATGGATGAAAATTGACAATACTAGTGTTTTGTCTGGTGTTGGTAGTGCAAACAAAATTGCGTATTGGTCAAATGATTCTACATTAACATATGACACAGATTTTTATGTTGATGGCGATACAATATTTACAACAAATTTAGAAGCTAGTGGTACTGCTGTTGCTGGTAGCGTTAGAACACCAACTATTACTACTGGGTCTGGTGCTAGTTTATTTTTAAAACCAAATGCATCAGGTCACATATATTTAGGTGATTCAGCAAATGGCACAAATCTATATCATTATAGTGCATCTGATGATGGTAAGTACACTACTTACGATTTTAATGGAAACTATTATAGAATTTCAACAACAGCCACTAGTGGTGTTTGGATTAATGACCCACTTATTATTGGGGGTGATACTGAAGTGCAAAACAGCCAATTAAAAGTTAGAGATACAAGTAGTAATAAACAAATTAGAATACAAGCATCTGTAGGTGGTAATGCTAGAATACAAACACACGACACTAATACAGGTACAGACCAAAATGTAGATATAGAAGCATTACAAATTAATTTAAAAACTGGGTCTATATCAGGTAGCACAAATGTATCTACTCTTTTATTAGATTCATCTAACAATGCAACTTTTGGTGGTGATATATCTAATGCATCAGGTCATTTTACTATCAGTTCTGCTGATGATTTTAATGTTGATGCTACTGGTCAAATAAATTTAGATGCTGATGGTGGTAATATTAGATTTAAAGATGGTGGTACTCATTATGGTACTTTAAGACAAGATTCTAGTCATTTTATCATAGAAGCATCAACAGCAGATAAAGATATAATATTAAGAGGTACTGACGACACAACTGAAATAGATGCACTTCGACTAGATATGTCAAATGGTGGCAACGCAACTTTTGTTGGTGAAGTAACAAGCAAGGGTTTAAAATTAACTGAAAATACTACTTTATACCCAAGCGATGCATCTATTTCATATCATAGTTCAACTAATGCTGTTTATGTTAATGGCGCTGGGAATGATGGTTGGTTAAGATTAAATGCATCAGGCGTAAGCAATGACGTCAATGCAATTAATATTTTTGGTACTAATCAAGGTTCTTTTCAAACATTTAAAACAGGTGGTTCTACACGTATGTTTATTAATAGTTCAGGTCAAATTGGAATAGGCACTACTTCGCCTGGTGCTAAACTTCATATTGTACAAACTAGTTATCCAGCATTTAAAGCTGAAAGAAACGGCGGCACTACAGCTACGCAAGGTTATACACAAATAGGTCATACTGAAATAGGATATTCTGGTGGAACAGGCGCAGATTCTTATATTATTTCAAAATACGGTTTTGGATTTGTAGTAAATGAAAGTAGTAAAATTTTAGTGCTTACAGATAGTGGCAAAGTCGGTATTGGAACAGACGACCCTAGTGAAAAATTATCTGTTAGTGGTGGCAATATTGCTGTTGCCAATGGTTCGTCTATTATGATTGGTGGCAGTATTGGTGACACAAAAATAGGTAAATTATATAATGTTTCTGGCGTTTTATCTTTAGACGGTGATGGTACTA
>CEOR01027624.1_pt1 | contig 34921 bp, 51 predicted proteins | sample 530661 | NCBI WGS metagenome assembly CEOR01 (sample SAMEA2620836, study PRJEB7988) | marine metagenome | biome: marine biome (ENVO:00000447); feature: deep chlorophyll maximum layer (ENVO:xxxxxxxx); material: "saline water (ENVO:00002010), including plankton (ENVO:xxxxxxxx)" | depth 65 m
AAGCGAATTTGTGGTAAAAATTTAATTGTGTTATATTATAACAAAGAATAAGGGGCAAAAATGCAAGATTCAATAGATAAAGAAATTGAAAAATATGAGCAAGAAGCAGAGAAGTTAAAATACTCATATCATCAATGTTTGGGAATAATTCATTATTTAAAATCTAGAAAAGAAGAAGAATCTAAAGATAACAAAAAGGAAAAATAATGGCAAGCTTCACAGGAAAAGAATTGAAGAATGTTTATAAAGATATTTTACATACTGACAATTCTAATACAGGTATCTCAACTACTATAAAGCAAATTTCTTGTGGAGATGGAGATACAACAGCTTTATATCTTTCTAATAAAAATTTAAAAGTACAACCTTCAGCAGATTCTACTACAAATGCAGTCATTTATGACAAAGATGGAAATGCTTTAATTACAGTAGATTCTACTAACGATTTAGTAAAAGCAGGGATAGGACAACATACTGTAAATACACAGTTTAAATCTTTTGGGCTTTGGGATTTTAGTCCTACGGCAGGAGAGCATCATAATTTAACAACAACGCCAATGATTACTAGCGCTTCAGATGCAGATTTTACAGGCGAAGTTAATGGCTCTGCTTGGGGCGGAACGGGGACAAATCCCGCAACATCTTTAACCATTTCTAGCGCAGCTTTGGAGTTAGTGCCGTCTTTATGGATATTACAGCAAAATGTAACTATTGATTCAGTTCAGTATGTTCTTGCATCTAATGCTGCTTCTACAATAAATATTCATATTATGTCTTACGATATAGTAACAGGAGCAGGCTCGACTGCAGGAGATTTGACAAACGGAGCAGTTATAGGGCAAACGGGCTCTAGCTCAGGAAGCTTAAGTCCTGTTACCACAGGAGCAGACAGAGTTACTAACGGGACGTTGACAATAAACACAGCAGACATAGATAGTGGAAAGGCTATAGTTTTATTTGCTGAAGCCTCAGATACAGACGATATGACTGTTCAAGTAAATATAAAATATCATTTAAGGTAATAGGAGTTACAATGGCAAATATAAATGTAAATTTAAGTTTAGGAAATAATAGCTTTAGCAAAAGCAAGGGATTTAATCAGGTATTTGAAAATACACAAGAGGTAGATAATACTGATGGATTTATAAACCTTTTATCTGTAACAGAAACAAAAGGAACTGCTGCAGTTGCATCAATAAAAGCTTTTTGTATTTATAACACAGGAGATGTATCTGCTGAAGTGCAATTTGTTTTTCAAGAGTGGAAAAATAATTCAAATGTTGATGATGCAAATTCTGTTGATATGGGGGGAGGAGCTACTGTAAATAGATATGTTACAATGACTCTGCCTGCGGGGGACTTTTTTTATCTGCCACACGGAAGATTAATAGGATATAATGCAGACGCATCAGCAGCTAATGCAACGACTATAGAAAACACAGCCCCTGCTGCTGCTATGTATGTAGACACGGGAGCAGATTTAGATACTGCAACAAGTGGAGATATGGGGTCAGACGCAACCACCACAACATTGCATTTAGAAAATGGACATTCTAAATACTTTAAGGTTGGAGACTTGATAAGGCTTGAAGACGAAATATGTGAAATAACTGCAGTTGGAACAGGTGCAGATTTAGCTAATAGCACTTGCACAATTAAAAGAGGTTTGTTTGGCTCTTCTGCTGCAACGCACGCAGACGATACGGAAGTAGAACTTCCATTTTTTAATATGATGGCAGATTTTGATAAATTTTCAAGAGCGCAGACAGATAAGGATGGCAAATTTAGGGCTATGAACTTTTTTGGATATGGACGAACAGGGGATGCTATATCTGATGGGATACAAGCAGGGTCTATTGCTATAAAATTTTACGAAAGAGGTTATCAGGAGTTAGGGCTTTCAGGCATAAATGCTAACACTAATTCAGGACTTGCTGCTTCTACTGCCTACGCCTTAAATATAACTGTAGACGGAGGGTCAACATTTGCAAATCTATCATTTACCACAGATTCTTCTAATACTAATTTTGGCGGAACTAATGGGGTTATAAATAAAATACAAGACGCTTTAGATGCTCAATATTATACCTCAGGAAATCTATTTGAAAAAAGGGTTAGCGTTGGGATTGTAAATGGAGATATAAGATTTACATCAGGTCAATACTTATCAACATCTGCAATAGCTTTAGCTGCCCCTAGCTCAGGTACAACTCCTTTTGGTGTAGGAAGATTGCCTGCCATAGGAGATGTCGAAGCTGCAGTTGCTGCAAAGTTGCCTGATGATGTTATTTACGATAGAAATACCTATCAATCTTTTCCTAATAAAGCTGCTTTTATGTATGATGATGGGCAAGGAAATTTACTTGGGGCAGGAACAGGAAGGATAAACTACGAAACGGGAGAAATAAACTTTACTTCTTTTCCCAACGCAGAATTTGTATTAAATCTAATTCACAAGTCTGCACACGCAGGCGGAGTTAATTCTGATACTGCAAATGGTAAAAATACTATACAATCTATAGGGGCTAGATGTGTAAATCCAAAACTAAACACAACTATAAAAATATTAGCTTATAACTAGGAGGTCTCTATGGCTTATAAAAGCAAAAAGAAAAACGGAAAAAAGAAAAGTATCTTGGGCAAAAAAATGAAGAAATCACTTTTAAGAAGGAAGAAAAAGTGAAATGGCAAAGTTCAAAGGAAAATCAGTTAGATTAAATAAACCGTCAAGGATTACAAAAGGGCAAGCGGGATATAAACGCAAAAAATTTCAAGTATACGTAAAAAGCGGCAGTAGAATTAAAAGGGTAACTTTTGGAGACCCTAATATGACAATCAAAAAATCAAGCCCTGCTAGAAGAAAATCATTTAGAGCAAGACATAAATGCGCTACTGCTAAAGATAGAACAACAGCAAGATATTGGTCTTGCAAAAAATGGTAATATTATGGCTAGAAAAAAGAAAAGAAGAAAAAGCAGAGTAAACGAAGCGGGTAATTATACTAAGCCCACTATGAGAAGAAGATTGTTTAATAAAATCAAAGCAGGCTCTAAAGGCGGAAGAGCAGGTCAATGGTCTGCTCGTAAAGCGCAAATGCTTGCTCGTCAATATAAAGCTAAAGGTGGCGGGTATAGATAATGGCTTTAAAGAAATCTCAAAAATCATTAAAAAAATGGACTTCTCAAAAATGGGATTACATAAGCCCTAAAGACAAAAAAAAGCCTAAATCTAAAAGAGGTAGGTATTTACCAAAGTCTGTTAGAACTTCTTTAACTGCAGGTCAAAAAGCGTATGAAAACAGAAAAAAGAAAAAGGCTACAAAAGCAGGAAAACAAAGAGCTAAGTATTCAAAAAAAGTTAGAAGAAAAATGAGAGGTAAATAATGGCTACAGCCCCAACATATTGTACACATAGACAATTAAAAGATGTATTTCCTGAAGTAGATTCATTTGACAATAAAAGACCTATATACGGATTTAATAATACTGATACAACAAATCAATATCAGGCAAATGACACAGGATTAATTACTCAATTATACTTTGATGGAATAGAAGGAACTTCTGTATCAGACAGTCCTAACGCTGATTTTGAATTTAATTATTCAGCTAGTACAGATTCTGTCCAAGTATTTCATTCAAGCACTAATCCAAATGATATGCTTATAGAAGCAGGAGAAGATTTTTCTACACTAATATCAAGAATGTTAGCTAATGCAAGCAGATTCTTAGATGCAAAGCTTGACCCTAATTTACCTCGAGAACAACTTAAAGATAAAGAAGGTAATTACGATTATATTATAATAAGAACAACTGCCTTAATAGCAGCCACATTTCTTATAAGAAGTCACGACCCTACGTCAGAAGTCGCAATAGCTTTAATGGAAGACGCTCAAGGCAACATAGATGCTTTAAATAAAGGAGCTGCAGCTTTATCTTGGCAAACTACAGGAGATTCTTCAAAAGGCATTATAAGAGACGTAACATATACTTCAGGTAAAATAAGACCTGTAGACACAAGAGGCAGATATTACGGAGAATGGGATTTAGTAAAAGTAGTTATAACAAATGCAGGCGTATTAGGGACTGCTACTTATTCTGTATTCGTAAAGGACGCAGATAAACTTAAAGCTACTGAAGTTGTTTCTAATAGAAAAATAACAGGAGATTATCAATCTTTAACAGGTCATTTAGAAATAAGATTTGCAGGTGCTGCAGACTCAACACAAGCTGCTTTAAATGATGAATGGGAAGTTGAGGTAGCAGGTTGGCAAGAAGAAGTAGACAATTCTACTATAAATTCCGTTAGAATGACAAGAAGATAACCAATTTGGAAATTTAAATAAATGGCAGTAACTTTTACCAATAATTATAAGAATATTTTAGATAGTTTAGAGTCAATTCTCAAAAATGAATTTAAAGGCGCTTTACCTGTTTATAAAGGAACTTTAGTTCCTAAGGGAGTAAATCAAGCCTTACAACTTGTTCCCGTCGGTAGCACATTAGTTGAAAATAATTCTACGGGTCAGTTAAGAGAATTTACAATTCAAATTTTATTTATATTCAATGAAGCGAATATAAAAGAACGTGCTTTAGATTACGTTATGAGATATGTAGCTAGGATACATAAATTAATAGAAAATAATATGTCTATGACTTTATCTGATAATAGCAGCGCTTTTGATTGCAGACTTGAATCAGACGCTTTTAATGCAGATGATGAATCAGGGTTATACGTTGTTGATTTTGAATATAGATGTATGCACTTAGAAATATAGACTTAGGAGGTCTTATGAAAATAAAACTTAAAGACGGAGTTACTCTACCAAATAATTGGAAGTCTTGTGGGTGTACTGCAGAAGATTGGCAAAAATTAAATGCAGGAAAGTCCATAGACGTAGATTCAGTTCCTGAATTAATAAAAGACAATGTAGATGTTGAAAGTTCAACATTAAAACCAAAAGAAAAAAAAATGGAGGGAAGTAAATAATGGCAGTAGCACACGCATTTTCTCCTAAAGAGTTTACTTGTTGGATTATATCTGATGCAACAAATGCAGGAAGCTCAGGAATACACGCTTCCAATATGCACCAATTAGACGTAGATAGCGTAGGCTATCCTAGCTTAAACGTAACGCAAGCTTTAGATGTTAGAAACGGTGTAGGTAGAACTTTTAAGGATGAAGATTTTTTTCAAGACAATACACTAAGAGTAACTGAATTATCTTTATCAGGCACTCTTCATAATGACACAGGTCATAATTTATTAGTACAAAACATCACTAATGATACATCAGGAGATGCAGCGGTTGCGTCAGGGCATACAGGGACATCTCAAAAATATGGAGCAGCAGTAACAAACGCAGCTTCTTCACTAACAGTTGTTATAAAATCATCAGACCACACAAATCAAAGAAGTTTAGAGTTTGCAGGTATGGTTGTAACGAATTTCTCTATAAACGCTGATGCAGGTACAGAGGGAGGAAGATATAAATTTTCAGCTACTCTACAGTCAGGCAAAAAACCTGATTTAAATGAGTCTACAACTGCTTGTGGAAATACAGTTTACGCAAACACAACTCACTCTTTGCTTTCTAGTGCTAGTGGTATAAAAGTATTTAATACAGATGTTATTATGAATAGCTTTACTGCTACAATAGACCACCCTGCTGTATTTACAGGCTTAACTTCTACAGGCTATGAAGTTGTAAGCAGAGGAGCTGAATGTGCGGTAACTGTTGATACTCAAGTAAAGTATGACGGAGAAACAAAAACATTTGTAAATAGTTTTGACACTCAAACAGCAGCTCGCTCAGGGGATATGTTTGTAATGGTAAATAATAATGCTTATGGAGTTGATGTTCAAAACGGCATATTTACTAACGTTGCATACTCTGAGGGAGATATAATGATGTTAGACTGCTCTATAAAAGCTGTTGATGATGGAACAGACGCACTAATATCATTTGATTTGAGTTCATAATTTAATTAATAGAAGGGGCAATTATGCAAATAAAGTTAAAAGATGGTAAAAAACTTGAAATTAAAGATATTACCATAGATGAAAGAGATACACTTTTAGATAGTGTAGAGTACGAATATAATGAGGACGGCTCTCTTAAGCAATTAAAGATGATGCACAGCACAATGACTAAGTGGATTAGGACTTGTGTTGTCTCTGAAGACATTGAAAAGTTTTTAAGAGGGCTATCTCTCGAGCAAAGAACTGAAATATTTACTGAGTTACAAACTAAGTTTTTTGAGGGGGAAGGAAAAGCCTCCAAATAGAAATTAACTTAATGTGGGAACATTGTGGAGGCTGTGCATATGAAGAGTTCCCTTATGTAGCAAGACCTCCTATCTTAATTGATGGGAAATATAAAAACAAAACCTTTAACAATGTTTCAGATGTTTGGGAGATTATCGATTTACTTGTAGAAGAAGTAAAACATTTTAATAAAGAAAGCGGCAAGAATTTTGATATTGCTAAATCTATAAAAAAACAACTATCTTCTTTTGCTTGTATAAATTGTTTGTATGACAAACATATACAAAGAGCCATACAAAGATATATGTATTGCCAAGATTTCAATATAGCCCCGTATACAGGAAGCTATGGAGAGCAACCTGCTTCTTGGGTAACTATAAGCAGTATAATAAAAAATGTTTTGGCTAAAAGAGAAAAGGATAATATAGAAGATGCCAAACGAAAGCAATAAAAAACTTACCATACAATTTGACGCTCAAGGCGACAAAAAACTAATATCCGCAATAAATAGGCTTGCAAATGCTCAATCTAAGCTTACAAGCACTACAAAAAAAGCAAACAAAACAAATAAAAAATATAGACATAGGGTAGATTCTAATACGAAAGCTATTGAAAAAAATAATGCAATGCTTATAAAAGCTCAAGGCATTATAGCTCAATACAGAAATAGAATGTTATTAGCAGCGTTTGCTGTTACTTTTGTACAGAAAGCTATGGTAGGATTTGTTAATATGGCTGCAACACAAGAGGCTAGTGTGAGAAGGTTGGCTGCTGTATTTGGTGGAGAGTTAGCAAAAGGGCTAGACGAATACTCTTCACAGCTTCAAGGAATATCTGTATATGGAGACGAAGTTATAAATAATGTTATGGCTATGATAGGTTCTTTTGGTGCAAATGTAAAACAAACTAAAGAACTAACAAGAGCCACCCTTGATTTAGCCGCGGGGTTAAACCTAGATTTAAGTACAGCAGGATTATTAATAGCAAAAACTTTTGGGTCTACAACAAATGCTTTAATTAGGTATGGGGTTAGCGTTGAGGCAACTGCTTCAAAATCAGAAAAATTAGCAGCTATAACAGGAGCAATAGAAGCAAAATGGGGCGGACTTGCTGAAGTATTAGCACAAACAACAGAAGGTCAATTAGCGCAAGCATCAAATGCTTGGGGAGATTTTTTAGAAGAAATTGGCAAAGTTTTAACTCCTGTAGTTCTAGCAGGGGCAAAAGCATTAAAAACATTTTCAGAGTCTTTAAATGAAGGTAGGATTAAAAAATTTAGTGCAGCGATTGTTGTAATGTATACGGCTTATAAAGTTTTAAATACAAGACTGCTAAGAACTTTTACACTTAAACGAATGCTTTTTGTTAGAATAATAAAGCTAAATCGTGCTTTTGTAACTGCTACTGCTACAGCTAACAGCTACGCTCTTGCTAATGGATTAGCAGCAGGGGCTACAGGAACATTTAGCTCTGCTGTGCTCATTTTAAAAACTAGATTACACGCCCTGTATATTACAATGCTTAAAAATCCTTTTATAGCTATTGCTATGGCGCTTACTGCGGCAGGAGTTGCTGTTTTAAATGCTAAAGGATATTTTGATGACACTAACGACACTTTAGATGGATTTGCTGCTAAAGTACAACAAGCTGCTGAACAGCAAGCAAAGTTAAATAAAGCTATAGATGATTCAGAAGCAGGCTTAAAAAAGAAATTAGATTTACTAAACACTACAAGTACAATTTTACAATATAGAATAGAGCAAGACAGAAGTTTAACGGTAGAAGAGATTAGACTTTTAAATGCTATAAGAGATAAAAATAAAGCTTTAGCCGAAGAAAAAAATGCTCTTTCTAATATAGATAGTATAGTTTCAAGAAGTATTGGACTAAAAGAAAGAAGAAAAGAAGAGTTAAAAGATGCGCAGCAAAGAAAATCTGATTTAGAAAAAAGAATAGAAGAAAATAGAGCGCTTGAGGCAAAAGGACAAGAAGTTGTAAATCAAGGAGTTAAAGACTTTCATACAAAAAGAATAAACTCACTCCAAGCTGATTACAATAACAGAATTAAATTAATTTCCGAAAATCAAGCTGAAATTAAAAACTTAGAAGCAAAAATGGAAGACGCTTGGATTGACGCAGGTCTTCAAAGAAAAAAAGATGCGCTAGTTAAGGAAAATGAAGCAATCAGAAAAGGCAATAAACTAAATTTAGACGAGCTTAAAAGTATGATTGAGGAATCAAAAAACGAGTTACTTAAATTTGAAGAAACTCCTTCTATTCCTGAAATGATAGCGAAAGATGAAGCTCTTTTAGCTAAAACAAATAAAGCTATAAATCAAGTAACTAAAGAAATAAAAAACATAGATAGTGAAACAAAAAAACTAAGTGCACGAGAGCAATTTCAGTTATTTAACACAGAGTTAGAGCTTACTATATCTGCTATGAAAGCAGGTACAGAAAAAACAAAAGATATGACAGATGAAGAGCTTAGGCTCGCTATTGCAAAAGAAAAAGTAAAACAAATAAGCACTTTGCTATATAAAACTGACGAAGAAGGCAACATAATTAAAGTAAACGGTGTTGAAGTTAGAAAAGACGAGAAAGATATGATTATAAGTAGCACCGCTGCACAAATAATGCTTAATAATGCAAAAGCAGAGGAAAACAGTTTAAGTAAAGAACAGCTAAAAACATCACAAAAATTAACAGCAGCTCAAGAGGCTCAACATAAAGGGATATTAGCTATATCGAGCGCTTTAAATACTATGGGGACAGAAACAGTTGGAAATTTTGCTACAAGTTTTACAACAGCATACGACTCTGTAAAAGGCGACCTAGAAGGATTAATGGAAGAAGAGGAAGCTCATACAGAAGCTATACGTGCAGCATCTGAACAAGTGGGAATGGAAATGGCTGCAATGGCTATAGGAGCTCTTATGAGGCAACAAGAAGCTAAAATGCAAATGTTGCAAGAACAAGGAAGAGCCGAACTAGATTCTTTAAAAAGCAGCAGAAGATATGATAAGTTGTCTGCAAAACAAAAGAAAGAAGCTGAAGATAAGATTACTAAAGAAACTAACAAGCAGCTTCAAAAACAATTCAAAGTACAGCAACAATTAAATTATGCTGCAGTTATAATGGATACGTCAATGGCTATAATGAAAGCTATGGCGACTATTCCCCCACCTGCTAATATTCCGATAGCAGTAATGACGGGCGTTATGGGTGCTGTACAATTAGCAGAGATAGCAAAACAAAAGCCACCTAAAATGGCTCAAGGTGGACTTATAAAAGGATTGCCTCATTCTCAAGGAGGCGCAATGATTAATGCAGAAGGTGGAGAGTTTGTTATGAGCAAAAGAGCTGTAGAGACTGCAGGTCTTGAAACTATGAATAGAATTAATAGAGGACAGGGAGCAGCAGCTCCTGTAAATGTATCTTTCTCAGGAAATATAAATTCAGATGAATTTATAGAGTCTGAAGCTATACCAAAAATAAAAGAGGCTATCCGTAGAGGTGCAGACATAGGAGTCGAATAATGTTAACTCTTTCCAAATCATTAGAGTCAGACCTTCAAAGTCAAGATACTTTTCTTGTACCTTTAATTGTTGTTGATGCAGATTCTGACAATCCTATATACATTTCAAGAAACAGAGGTCTTTTTTCAGGCGATATATTTTGGGAAGATTATGCTTTAAAAATAGATAGCATAAAAGAAGCTTTAGACTTAGTCAATAGAAAATTTAAAATCAACAATCTTTCTTTTAACTTAACTAATTACGAGGTTAATGGCACTAGGTTTAGTGACTTTGTTAGTGACAGAGGTTTATTAAATAAACCTGTTGAAATATTTTACAAAACTCAATCCTGTAAAAATTTAGATGATTGTTTATTTGTTTATAGAGGATTTATAAGAAAGTTTTCGCACGATTTTAAAGGAGTTAAAATACAGTTAGAAGATATTACTGAAGATAAATTAAGCAAAAAAGTCCCTATTTCAAAAACAGGGTTTGGAAAAGATTTATACAATATAAGACATAAAAACAAACCTATACCTTTAGTTTACGGGCACGTTGATAGAGCTCCAACAATACCATTTTTATCGCCTCACAATCAAGAGGGAGCTAGTGATATATTTATAATCCCTGATGATGTTTTAAACACCACAAGAGGATTAGAACTTGAAGGTATGCAGCCAACATTACAAACGCAAAACTATTACCCCCAAGAAGATTTAAATCCCCTATTTATATTTAAAGATGATTATTATCAAGTATTGCAACATTATGACCATAGCGTTTTACAAGAAGGGATTGGAGAACAAAATGTTTCTAATTGGACTTTTGTAGACGATTTGCAATATGAATTTACTTCAAATTATGCTACTATAGTAAAAAAATACACTAGGTTAAGTTCTCTTAACCCTCCTGCTAATAATGAATTACAAACAGTTATAAAAAGATATCCTATAGGAATGAAGCTTTTAACAAATCCTCATCAATCAGAGTTAACAAGTGATTCTTGGGTAGATACTGTAGGATATGGAGTCAATTTTTTAAATAGCACTATCTTTGCCCCTGAGCTTGCTTATGATAACGAAGGTCTTTTAGGACAAGTTTCAGAAACGACTTACGCTTCTAATATAGATACTAATTTTAGCCAAACATTTGCACAAATTCCTGATAACACAATAGCTATAAATGAAACAGAGTTTCAGTCAATTAGGTCAGGGTTTTATCCTATGGATAATTATATAATGTTAGATGACGAAAATACATTTAGTGGTAATTTGCACACACAGGGACATTTGTATTCTTGGCTTTTACGCTCTGCTCATATATTTAATCAAGATTATGCTAGACCAAACCTTGTTATGATAAGGATGCCTAGCTATACGTTAGTTATGGATAGACTTAAAAAGAAAATTTGGGAACAAATTATAGCTAACGGCGGCAACTTTGGCAATTATAGCAATATTACTTCTTGGGAACAAGCTGTGTCAATGGGTATTTTTCACGACGTTTGCTATAGTAACAACAACGATAGTGAAAACTACAGATGTAATGTTGTGTCGAATATTACACACGATATGACAACAGATTGGTTTGAGACAAGTGGATATCCATCAAACGCACTAGATGCTTGGAATAATGATTATGGCTCTAGTATAGCTAACTTTATGAAGGATTATAATAGGTCAGATTCTAATAATAATTGGGACAGGATTATATATGACGGGGCTTATTTTGGAGCTCCTACAAGTGCTAAAATTAAATATCCAAATCTTATGGTAATGGCTAAACTTACACCTAATGCTTCTAATGCTCTAAATGGCATAAAGTATGCAAATGTAAGTTTAAAGAATAACTGTATTTCAAATTACAACCAAGGCGGAAAGTATGATGGAACAGACGTTGGAGAGGCTTTATATTATGATTTTTTTGATATAAATACTTATGATGAAAATGGTAATGTTGAAGGAGATTTTCAAGACTTTTTATTAGATGCAGATGATTTTCCTCAATATGCTCCAATTCTTAGAACAGGAGCTCAAACTGCAGGAAACAGATGTATTTCAAACTTAACTTTTACTACGTTGTGGAATAATGTAAGTATGTATAGCACCCCTGATTTTAATTTTGACACTTGGCATTTTACAGGGATTAAATATTTTGGAGATTATAGTTGGGGAACATTTATAACAGAAAATGAAATATTAGCAACGGCTGAAAATACAGGTTGGTGTATGTGGGTAAAAGAGCCTATACTAACAGATATTTACGAGCCTCAATCTCCTAATATTGCAGGAGAAAGGAATCCTCCTCCAAACCCTATGATGACAGTTCCTGAAAACACTTTAATATCTATGAATCAAATAATAAAATATTCTAGTGACCATAGTTGGCAACATAGAGGGTATCCTTTTGCTTCTATGGGCTCTGTTGTTCCTACAGACCCTGAATTTATAACATTAAGTAGTTCAGATGAAGTAAATGGGCAATCAACTAGATTAGGCATTTGCTTTCCATTTAGGGATTTAGAAATAACTGATGATATAAAATGTGACAGTTATTTTGATGGAAAAATAATAAACAAATTCAATGCAGAAGAAACTGTTTCTAGTAATAAATTTTTTCAACTTGGAATTGGAGCTATTGATGTAATTGATGATACGGAAGATTTTGATTGGGACGTTTTTGATAGTGCTTTTGATGACGATAATATAAATTTAATAAAGGAGACTGTTGCAGATTGTTTAGACCATCCTAATTTCGACGTAAGTAATGGCGTAAAATTCGACTCTTTATCTGCTTATGATGAAAACTCAACAGAATTTAACGCATATCAAGGAACTTTACCTTTAGTTCCTGAATTTCATCAAGCTAACAATTATAATGCTATGACTATGGTTTATGCCCTAGGAAGAAGTGGAGGAGGAACTGATAAAGTTGTAAAGCTTATAACAGAAATATATTCTGTTGGATTAGTTCAATACATTGTTTTTGGAGCTGCTTTAGATAGCGAAATGTATCTAAATATAAAAGGAAGAACTAATACCCTTTCTGACACTTTAGTTAATGAGCAAAATCAAACTGTTTTTAAATACACAGGACAAGAAATAATAGATATTGAAAATTTTAATTCAATAGAGCAATACGATTCACAAACTTCATTTATAGAAAAGCCTTGTGATATTTTATATCACTTTCTTGAAAAAGAAATAGGGCTAATTGATGTTGTAAATTATAAAAGCATAGAAGAAGCGAGAGCAAATTCAAATAACATTAAATGTTCTTTTAGTCTTAATGAGGAAATAAAAGCTAAAGACTTAATAAATCAAGTCTGCAAAGATACAAATTTATTTCCGTTGTTTAAAGGGACTTCAGAGTTTTCTTTTACAGCATTAAAGAAAACTTATAACAATACTGATGTTAGTAGCGTTATAAAAAACACAGAAGTATTAAAGTATTCTTTTTCTAGGACTCCTATAGAAAGTGTGCATACAATATTAAATGTAAAATATAAAAAAGACTATGCAAGAGACGAATTTGATAGTATGACAGGGTGGGTAGATGCCTATGATTTATTAGCAAATGGAGACTCAGAAGACAGGATACAAAACGGTCTTAACGGATATAGCTATAATTATTTAGGGTTAGATAGGGAAGATAAAGTTTTAGAAATAGAAGCACCTTATATAAGAGATAGACAGTCTGCTGAAAATTTAAGAGATTTTATGTTTTTATGGAATTGTAATCAACATAACATTTTAAAACTAACATTGCCTTTAAAGTATTTGTATTTAGAGGTCGGAGATATTGTTTCTTTAGATGGTTTAATACAAGGATTAAAAGCTTATGGAGAAGACTATACAAGCGGCACTAATAGAAATGGGCAAGAAATATATCCGTATTTTTTAATTAGCCAAACAAATAAGAAAGACAAAACTGTTGATGTTACTCTTTATCAACTACATAATTTAACCCCAACTTTTAGCGCTTTAAAAGGAAGCATAACAAGAAGTAGGGGTTATTATAATGGAGTTGTTGAGTCTCCAAACTTTTTACTAGAAGACATTGAAGAACTTGAAATATTTTTACAAGGTGGTAATCAGTATTTTACTAACAATCAAAAAAGAGTTGCTGACGTAAATGATGATGGATATATAGATATAAACGATTGGTATTCTTTAGATTTATTAACTTTGAATATTAATAATTTAGGAGATTTTAACCAAGACGGAGTCGTTAATGTTATTGATATTGTGGCTTTAGTAAACAACATTATATCAGGCGGAGATGTTGATGTGAGTGTGTTTGACGTAAATGAAGATGGGCTTGTTAATGTATTAGATATTGTATCATTAGTAAGCGATATAATAGAGGATTAAATATGAATTTAAAAAAACTAGGAGATATTGCTAAATTAAAATCAACATTGTTTGCAGCGGTAACAACTGAAGCAACTAAAGGTAATTTGCAAAGTATAGACAATCAGTTATTTTTAGATATTAATGGAGATTTTAAAAATTTAATAATAAAATTTACAGGCAATGTTTATATTAAGAACAAACTGCCTAATGGCTTTGGCATAAAGGTAGGAGAGTCTTTAATTACTATTAGAAATATATTAGGAAAAAAATTAAATAATAACTTATTATTTGAGTTTGAGGGAGGTTTTTCTCCTACTTATTGTGAGGCAAGAAATTATAAAGGCAAAAGGATAGTTTGTAATGTTTTTGATAAAAATAAAACAGATGCTATACAAGAAAGCAATACTAAATTTGAAGATTCAACATTATTAATAACAGAGCCTGTAGATAATTTTTTTGATTTAGATAGCAGAGGACAGTCAGCAAAAAATAAAATTGATGATGATAGCATAAAAGGCTTGTATACAGAAACACCAATAAACGGATATACAGGATATTACAATTACCACCCTACTGAAAAAGTTTATATGACGGGTAAGTCAATAACAAATAATTCTAAACCAATAAATAAAGTGTTAAAGTCTTCAATGGTACAAAAAGAAAAACTAAACAAAGTTTATAACAAGTTAAATGTTTTAAATGTTAAAAAGACTGAATTAACTAAGACAAAAAAAGCGCAAACAAAACAGCAAAAAACTATAGAAAAAGAAAAAATTAAAAAGGTTAAAGGAGGTAAATACTAATGGCTTATCAAAATGTAGGTACGCCTGTATTTTATATAGACAACTATCAATACCTAAGAGCATTAGGATTAAATCTTGAAGAATATATAAGTGTTACAGAAGATGTTAATAACTTAAGCAATATAACTTTTAAGACACCCTTAGATAATGAAAGTGTCTTTACTTTATCTCCACAAAACTCCAAGTTAATGCCTAGAGAAAATGGGCACACTATGAGGTGGTTTATTCCTTGCGGAGAAATGATTAGAGGTATGGACTTTACAGGAAATATGAAATGGTATGGAGCGATATTAAATCATAATTTAAGCGATTGTAATGCAGGTTTACATTTTTCTTTATTTTCAGGAGCTATTGAAAGTGAAAACAATACTTACTCTGCTCACGATATTCACTTTAACTCAATATTAAATGCAACCTCTAATTTTTATCAGATAAATAATGGAAGCACTATTTGGACATCAGATAATGTTCCAACAGACGAAAGGTTTACAGGATTCAGGCTGTCAGGAAGCGCAGCTGATTCTTCAACTCCAACAGATTTAAGCAATTTGCAAATAGGTGCTGTTAGTATGGGAGTTCAATATAAAATGCCCAAAAGCCCCGATTTAGAGATATCAATGAAAACTAGTTTTGATGGTTTAGATAAAATAACAACATTAGGTGGAGCTACATTATCCAACGTAAGACATACAGGTCTTCCTGTTTGGTCTAATGATGGAAAGTTTAGCAATCAATTTGCTGTAGGAGAATTTAGTGAAGACTCATTTTTAAATGGAGCAAAAAGAAACGGAAGGCGTGAATGGGAAATGACATTCAATCATATTGGAGATTCTGATATATTTTCATCTAATTATATGAATACACCTTACACAGAAAACACATCTGACTATGAAAGTTCTGATATAGATAATTCTAATCAATTTAAATATAATATATTTACTGATGATTCTTTTATAGCTCAAGTATGGAATAAAACATTAGGCGGCGCTTTACCATTTATATTTCAACCTGACTCTAATAATAACAATCCTGACCAATTTTGCATTGCTAAGTTTGATATGAAGGAGTTAGAAATAAATCAAGTAGCCTTTAAAGTTTATGAAATTACTTTAAAAATAAGAGAAATTTGGTAAGCTAGTATTCGCAGGTAGATTCCCAAACATTTAATAGCTCATTGTATTTTTCATAGCACCTAGAACTATTGTCGGATTCATATTTTTTTAACAAAGGATTCCATTTTAAATAATATTCAGTTCCTAAATTGCTTTTAATCCTAAAGGATTTATAAATAGAGAAATATTCTTTTTCAAGTGTGCTTTCAGAACAATTTATAATCCATTTTTTATGAATTTTACTATAAGATTCAGTACATTTTGTTCCGTCTGAATTTATAATGTCATACCTGTCGTGTATTTTATTGTATTTTTTTATTGATTTGTCTGCAAAACAAATACCCAATATTGAAATAATTATAAGTGTATTTTTCATTTTAGTCCTGTTTATTTTATAATTTAATATTATGCTCATCAATAGCCCACCTTTCAAGCTTTTCTAAGAATATAGAGAACTCTTCTTTTCCAAGTTCTTTGGTAGAAGTTATTTTAAAATATTGTTTTATTATGTTGTGCATTTCTGATTCATCATAGCCAAGGTCATTTCCTATAATCCTTACAGACTTCCAATAGCGATTATTTTGAGCTACATTGCGGTTTTTATCGTGTTTTACCTTAATTGTATAATAACCGTCGCCTAAAGACATTAAGTAGTTAAATACATCATTTAAATTTCTTTTATTGTTTTTTATTACTATATCAAATTCCATTATAATTCATATCTCCTTGTGCAATCGTTAATGTTTAAATATCCTACAAGTTTTTTAGTTGGCTCATTATTTCCAAATTCTGTATTATAAGGCATATGCCTCCACTCCCAATTAAAATTATAATTGCTAGAATTAAGTTTCGTTATATTGAACACATAAATACAATTTTCCATTCTTACAGAATATATAAAGTGTTTTTTAGTTTTCTCTGAATACACGAGATTATAGCTGTATTTATCAAATTCAATTAGTGTTTCATTATATTTTTTATACCTGTCTTTAATCTCCACTATATAATTTTTATTTTCTGCGTCAAATCTATTGTATGTATAACTACTTTCTTCTAAAGGCTCGCCTATCATAACCTTATTAAGTTCTTCTAGTATTTCTCTTTCGTTACTTTTCATTTGATTCTCTCCAATTTATAATTTAATGAGGGGAATAATGTTTTTCGTCATTTTTCTTTTTCCAATCTAAAAACTTTTTATAGTCTTCTAAAAAATCATCATACCTTAAAATTATATAAGTCTCGCCTCTGTCTTCTTTTACAGTAACCGCGTCAACAAAAACATTAGGCTTTAACCATTTAGCTATTTTTTTACGGCACTTTGCTTGAACTCTTATACCACCTTCTAGCAAAACATCTACTTCTTCGTGCATACCTAAAGCTCTACCATTAGAGCCCCAAGCTCTTTCAGCTCCTACTCCACAAGACTTTGCCTTATCAACAATCAGTCTTTCAAATCTATTTCCTTTTTGTTTACTTGGGTGTGTCATACGTTCTCCTTATTTATTACATTCATAAAAAGCCTCAGCAAAACCTTTAGGCGTTACGCTTCTTTCAATGCCTCTTTTAGAATTATTAGTCAACTTATAATGTTTTTCACTCATTCTTTTAATTTTGCCTTTTTTGGTTTTATAATTAACCATTTTAGGTTTAACAATTTTTGTTGGAGAAGGCATATTAAAATTCCCCCATAAACAAGTTCTTTTACTGTAGTAATGCCCATATTCATAAGGTTGAAAAGTCTTAATAGGCTTTCCTAAATATTGAGACAACCTTCCTCTTGGGTTTTCTAAAGCCCAAAACACAGGGTTTGTAGCATAAACAATTCTTATACAAGCGTCTGCTACTGATAAAGCTTCTAGTAATGGCTTCTCTCCTTTTTTAGCCCACCACCTTGAGCCTGAAGAAGCAAGGTGTTGACAAGGAGGCGCAGACAATATCCCATATATTGTTTCATTCGGTTTTTTAAACAACCTTACATCTTCCTTAATATCAATAATTCTGACATCATATCCATTTTCTTTATATGGATTACTCCAAGAACCTGTTCCTCCACATAAATCAAGTATAATTTTGTTTTCTTTAAATAGCGTCATTTTTATTTTCTAAAGTTATTATAACATCAGCTCCACAAACATCACAACCTAATGTAGTTACAATACCTGTGCCAACTAAAGCATAATCTTCAAATTCAAAATCTCCTTTCCAAACAAGTTTATTTCTACAATGCCAACAATTCATTTAATTTTTTCCAACCTTTTTTTAATTTTTTTATTAAATCTTAATAAGGCTTTTTCAGCTTCTTCTAACATATTTTTATAATTATTTTTCTGACAAGAAGGGCAAACTATTTCCAATCTTCTTTTATTTTTTTTATCCAAGTTAAATACCTTTTGTTTTTCTTATAATTAGAGCCAAACATCTCCCTTACACAACATTTATGACATATTGTGGCTAAAAATTCTTTAGTTATCATAGAATACCAATCGTAAAAAGGAGCATTATACTTCCACTCCTTACAAGCTCCGCACCTAAGAGATTTCTTCCCAACACACTTCATAAGGCTCTGTTGGAATTGTGCCCCCTAATTCCAATATTCTTTCAGTTATTAGTGATATCATTCTTGGTGTGATTATTGCTCCCGTTATCCTTGATTTATTCCCTATGTTTTCTAAATAATAAAACAACATATTTTTATAAATGTTGATTACCATTCTTCTTTCATTATTCATATTATCTGATGAGTTTCCTTTATTTATAACTTTGGGGAAGTGGCGGGAAGTAACCACCCACCACTTTAACATAGACAGAAAGGACGAGAAACCGCCTACCCCATAATACTACCACAAGATTTTCAAAAAAGAATAATCCGACTATTCTTCCGCTTCAAAGCCATCTTGTGGTAAATCTTTAGAATTACTTTTCATAATTTCTTCTAATGTTTTGCTACAAACTCCTAAAACATCTCCTTGCGATATTACAACCCTTAAGCCTTCAATAGCAATCTTTAATTTTCTATCTTTTTCTTTAAGGTCTTTTTGCAAAGATTTTATAACAATTTTTAAAACTTCTATGTCTTTATTTGCTTGTTCCATTTTTTCTTTTACCTTTTAACATTTCTCTTATTGACTGTAGCGCTTCTCTCCTTTCCTCAGGCGTAGCCGCATTTTTTTCCATTTCTCTTTGATATCTATTAAACTTTTCTTGCCTTTCATAAACTTTATCAACCTTAACAATAGTCTGTCCACCGTTTTGACAAGCCCTACCAAGCCAACGATTTGTAAAACCTTTAAAATCTTTTTTAGCTTTGTTGGTATTTGTAAGAAGCCACGCCCTAGCCTTCTCACATTCTGCTTTTATATCTACATTTGGATAAGCTTTTCCCCACATATCAATCAAATCTTTAGGAATATTATCAAAAAATTTATTAACTCTATCGGGATATGGGCTAATACTTTTACCCGAATAAGAAACTTTACTATATCTTTCAACCATATAACTAAAGAACTTATCTGCATTAACCCATTTCTCTTCGCCGTCTTTTCTTATTTTTATTTCTAAAAACATCAAAACCATTTCCCTAGCTTTTTAGCCTCAGCTTGTTTTTTAGCGTGTGCTTTTGTGTAAGCGTTTCTACAATCTCTACAACTCTTATGTTTATACCCGTTGTATTTATAAGAGTTTTCTTTAGTGAGCTTTGCTCCACACTTATTACAATCTACTCTATCTGATTTTATATACCTCATTAGAACGGCACGTTATCAAAATCACTTGTAGTTGACACAGATGAATTAGAGCTAGAACTAGAACTACCATATTCTGATATAGCCAAATCATTAAGTTTTTGTCTCAATTCTTTACTAGCAAATATAGTGTCTTTATACTCTCCTTCTTTATCTTTTTGAGAAGGAAATCCTACAAACATTCCATTGATTCCTTCTACTAGCTTAAAGCCTTTTAATGAAAACCCTTCAGATGTTTCTACATTAAAAAATGCTTTAACTTTGCCCCAATCGCCTTTATTCATTCTTTCTATTTTCATTACAACTCCTTATTGTTTTTTGAAATCTTCTGCTTCAACCTCTGAATACATACCATATTCATAAGCGTTTATTAATTTTAACACGGCTCTATCTATTCCCCTCTTTTCCGCCATTGCCCCGAAATAACTCATTTTGCAATTACCCGAACTTGCCTCTCCAACAGAAGTAACTCCGTTTCCGTCCTTACTCATAGTTATTAAAAACCTACAACAAGTTTCAGATTGGTATACAGATTCTATTTTATCTAATTTAATTTTTTCTATTGTCGCAATCTTTGTTACTGCGTCGTGGGAAAGTATCCAATTTCCGTGACACTCCCAAAAGTCTTCTCTTTTTAATCCATATTTTTTTGCTAAGTCTTTAATATTCATTTAGTCCTCTCCTTTTTATAATTTAGTTTTTAAGGTTTCCCATATTATTATGTATTCTTTCAATTTCATCTACATCTGTCATTATAAATTCTTTTTCATCTCCGTCATCATCACTTACTAATATAGGCATATCATACTCGCTTGTTAATGAGCCAATAGCCTCTAGAACAAACCAACGCACACCAATCCTTACCATAAAAATTTTTTGCTTTTTACTTATTGGTATCCATTCATCATTTTTTATTTTTGCCATTTTTTATCCTTTTTATAATCTTCCCATATAGTAAGTAATAAAAGATATAAATTTAAAAACTTGCTTTCTTTTCTAACTTTATCATCTTTATCAATAAGATTTTCTAGATTATTTATTTTATATTTAAACCAATCTTCCATAGACATTACAGAGTCTCCAAAGTTCTTCCAAATTTAATGTTTGGATATAAATCTTTCATATTACATTTATGTATTTCAGGCGAAGATTTTAAAGTTTCGCATAATTTTTTAAGCCTGTCTTGTGAGGGCTTTCTATCTTCTGATATCCAATGTGAAATATCTGAAGCGTGACAACCAACTTTATCAGCTACATATTTTGATGTAAACCCACTTTTAGAAATATATTCTTTAATATAGTTCATTATTCATTCTCCTTTTGTTTTTTAAATAAGCCTTCGGACATTAATTGTGTCAATTTATTCATCACATCACTTGGTAAATCTATATCAGATTCGTCTAAGTGTTCTTTTACTATTTGAAAAGCAAGTCTGTAATTATTTAAAATTGCAATTACATCTGCTACGTCCTTATTACTCATTCCGTCAACTTGAGATTCTATGTCATTTATAATTTTTTTAAACTGTGGGCTTTTCAACCAAGACTTTTGCATATCATAATCATCTATTTCTTCATAAATTTCATCAATGCAATCATTACACAAACGCTCTTCTGTATTCATTTCGTCTTGGCTAAATTTAAATTCACACGCTATACAAGTAAACATATTATAGTCCTAACTCTTTTAATTCTTTTTTAGCACTTTTTCTAGCCCAATCAGGAAGTCTGTCCATATGTTTTTTTAATATATTATAGGCGAATTGATATTTTATTAATCCTTCTAACTCATTTATATACATATCTTTATCCATTCCAAACCTCCCCATTTATATAAAGATTACATTCTTCTGTTTTTTTTCTTGTATCCATATAATATTTATACATTTCAAACATTTCTTCAGAATTAGGAAAATTAAGTAATTGATACATTTCATCTCTTGTTATAATTTCGTCATTATAATCATCTAAAACTGACATTATTCTATAACTACTTTCTTTCATATTTAGTCCTTTCTTTAATAATTAATATAGCTTACACTTTTTCCTCAACACTAATTGTGTTTCCCGCCAATCCCTCAGCTATATACCTAACATTACTTGTTGCGAAAATCCAACCATATAAATTAAAAACAATAATTTAAAATACCAAACATTATTTTCAATTTTGTCAAAATAATTTATAAATTGTCACTTTATGTCACCTTATGTCACCTTATGTCACTTAAATAGTTTGCATATTAAAAATAAAGGTTGTAATATTGTTTGCTTTATAAGGTTTGGTTTAAATCTTTTGGCTTATAAAGTTGTAAGTTCCTTACCAAAAGGGGTTGGACACAAAGGGAAAAAGTCAGGTTGAAAGATAGGAAGACTGTGTCAGGCGGAACACCGCTTATTAGACTATCCGCAGATAAATTGTGTTCTATTTATTTGTATGCAGAATACTCGGCACGGAAGGGTAAGATTAGCATAGACTCAACCTTGGTTATTTATAATCAGGGGTAAGGGTTTCTATGCTATCTCTCACAAAAGGGTAAGATTTTTTAAGAATTATATTTCCAATTTATAACTTCAGAATTAGAATCATAAAGAGTTCCATAAGGATTTATAATAATATATATCCAAGCTTTAATTAATCCTTTCTTAGTTATAAACTCTTGAACTTCTCTATTATATAAATAACCATTTGACTCTAATCTGTCTGTAAATATAAAGTCTTCCTCAGTTAATTTATAAATTTCGCCTTTAATCTTCTTCCCGTTATAATCAGGATAAGCGCAAGGAAAGCCACAATCATAAACAACAAATTTATCTTCAGATATAGCAGAGCCAATAAATTCAGAATTTCTTAAAATATAATTGTTACCAAAACCTCGCTTTAATGTTCCATATACGAATAAGTAATTGTTTTCCATATCCTAATCTAATTATAAAATAATTTTAGTCCTAAACAATTTATAAAATACTTACGAGTAACTTACGATTTTTAGTTCTCTTTGATTTATAATTTTAGTCGTACTTCATTTATAATTTTAGTTCTCTTTGATTTATAATTTTAGTCCTCTTTGATTTATAAAATTTAAAATTGTGGGTTTCAAAAATTTGAAAAAATTGGCGACTCGTTCGCGGGTGCGCGTGGGCGTGTGCGTGCGCATAATGCGCGAGCGTGTGCGCGTGTGTGCGTGCGTGTGTGCGTGTGCGTAGGCGTGCGCGTGCGTGTACGTACGAGAGCCTCGACGTGAAATTTAAAAATTGCTGATTTTTGGCGCGATTTTTTGCCGTCGGTGCTCCCGTGCCTAAATTTTAAAAAGCAGGCTTTAAAATATCGTTATGCTAAAAATATGATTAGATTAATTTGCACAAATGCCTAAAATATTTGATATATTAGCATTTAATGACGTTTTTTTGGTTTGAAGGTTAAAATGTATGCTGTATAAAAAAAAAGCCCCAAAAAAGGGGCTTTTTTCTAATAATTTAAATACTATCGACGGCAGCCCGTCAATAAAATTAAATTATATATTGTATAGCTCGTCGGTAGCGGCGCAATTATCGCATAAGTCAAAGCCGCTCTTGTTCTCGGTGCAGTCGGTTAAAACTCCGCAATAATCACATTTTAAAAAGCTGTTTTCTGCGTATGTTTTTTTATTGCTAGCGTCGCAATTTCCGACCGTTTCGCAGTCATTAAGCGTAAAATTTGCCGACTGTCTAAAATAGCCGCGACCGTTAAAGCTGCTGCCGAAATTGCCGTAAACATTTTCGCGCTTTTTGTAACTGTCGTTACTGTACCATATCGACTGTTTAGCATTCCAATGACCAAGCTCAGCGTTTACAATAGTAAAATTATTTTTATTGTCTAAAAATACTAATTTACTGTGACCGATAAACTCGCTCATTAAATCAAGCACGGGCTGACTATTTAAAAAGCCGTTTTCTAATCGTTGTAATATATCGCGATTAAATACTCTAGTGTCGCTCAACTTGTCATCATCAGCGACGGCATTAATTACGCCATTGTGCGCAAATGCTAAGCTGTCGCTTACGTTGAACGGGTGCACGTTTGAAATATCATTAACGCCGTGCGTTGCATAACGAAAATGAATTAAAAACTTACTAGCTGCGCCGTGCTTTTTAAAGTCGTTATTATATGACTGCTTGAAACTTTTTAAATCTAGATATTTTTTAGTTTCAAGTTTACCTTTGTTTATGAACGTATAACCGCCGCCGTCGCTGTTACGACTCCAAGCGTTTTTAATACTTTTATTACTTATCCTACTGTTTTCTTTAGTTATTATTAGTAAACACATTTTTATTATCCTTTTTTTTATTGTTATTTTTTTTAGTTATTTTCAATCGTCCTGGGCTGCTTGCAAACTTCGAGCGTTTGCGTCAATACTAACTCATTTAAAAAATGATTTAAATGCTTGTATTGCTTTGCATTTTTCGCCACGTAATCAACGAATTTAATTACGATTTTATCGTTTTTTATTTCACGGTATGAATTGCACTTAACAAAGTAAAACAGCGCCTCGCAAAATTCTAAATTTTTACGTATGCCGCGCTCGGTTAAGTTACCCTTAAAACAGCGTATTTCAACAGTTGCGCTGTTTTGTAAATTTAGCACTTGATAACGTGAGCCCGTGCGCACCGAAAACGGCGAGTAATTAAATTTATTGCCGTAATCTTTTTTATTTCGCTTTTGTCTTCTAATTCGGCTCGCTAAGTCGCTTTTTAAGTAACTGTCATTTTTAGTAAACGCGCTCCAACTGTCAAACTCGGACTTACGGCGGCGCTGCGCTATTAAATACGTTAACGCCTCGTAATGATTTAAAAAGTAATTAAACTTATATAAATCTAAATCATTAAACGCGGCGCGGCTTAAGTGAATATGCATTCCGCAATTACGAGCGTAAAAACTTTTAAAATCAGCGCTTAACTTACTAACTGTATTTTTAAAATTGAATTTACGCCAATAATCAAACGTTGCGGGATGGCTTACAATTTCGAAACCTTCGTAATTATCGCAAATTGAACTATCATTTTTACAGTACAAAAAGTCAAATTTCGCGGGCTGATGTTGCGCATTACTTGCAACGTTATCCATTAAATTGCTTGCATAGTATTTTAAATCGCTTTCAGCGTCAGCGTTTCGCGCCTCGATTTCAATCTCAATACCCGCAAATAATTTACTAGTATTTTTACCGTGTAAACTTGTATGTGCGCCGCCGCTAGTATGAAAAATTGGCGACGGTCTGTAACTGTAGTCACGTATTGCGTCGTTATATTTTTCGTCTTCAAAACGTTCGTTAAAGTCATCATAACAAGTTAAGCAAATATCATTAACGCCGTAATAATCGGTCAAATGGTCGTCCTCCGCGAAATCTTCAAAACGTTCATAATAGCCGCAATTATCGCAATATTTGAAATTAGCCTCCATATAATCAATACTCGCAAAAACTCCGCCACCTTCGCCATTCCTAACGTCGTAATAATTTGCGCCCGTGCCGCCGAAAATTGCGCCCATATTACGCATTTTTTGATAAATTGCGTCTGTATAATAACATTGTTTTGTTGATTCCGAAAAAATACTTATGTAATCGGTAGTTTTGACGCCGCAATAATCTTTTAATTTAAAATCGCTAATTTGATATAAATGCGTTTTAAAATTATATTCATTAATAGTATTAGCAATTAAATCATTATTTTTTGCGATTTTCATTATTTTTTTAGTGCTATCTAATACAAGCGGCGCTTTGCGTATAAACTCGAAAATTTCGCTAATTTGAAGCGTCCTTCTGTTATGCGTTGCAAGCAGTAAAAGCTGCGCAATATCATAAGCATTTAATAAATCTAAATAATTTTTTAGAATTATATTAAAATCGGTTGATATTTTACGCTCACCGTTTGAATAACTGCAATTTTGTAAGTATTTTTCGTCAATTTCAAATATACCAAATTTATCGTTATTCGCGCCGCCAATGTATAAAAAACGCTCGTTTTTGCTGTGCGCTGCGTGTTGTATTAATCGAGAGCCCATAATAGTTGAACTATCATTAAAAGTTTTTTTATGTGTGTGCGGGCTGTGAATTAACACAGCGCCGCTTTTATGGTTAAATATCATATTATTTAGCCTCCATTTTTGACTTATAGTAATAAGGTAAAATACTACTGCTATCGCTATTAAAAAGCTGATATCTACCAATATCGTTTTTTATATCAATATTAGCTCTTAATAATTTTGTTATAATACCTTCCTTAGTAATTTTTTGACCATTGTTCACGTAAATTTTAAACATCTGCTGTAATTTTACGTCCCATATTAAAATGTATTTTTTCATTATTTAGCCTCCATTTTAAAAGCTCTCAATTTACGCTGTAAGTAAAAACGGTCACAGCCGCGGCAGCTATCAGCTAATGTATAACCCGCAATTAATAGCGCTACCGTAAAATATATTATTGCGATAGATTTATTTGCACTAATTAAACCAAATGCGCCCGCTCTAGTTAATATATTAAAGTAACCTAAAATTACGCATATCCAATAGCTAAGCATTAAACTACAAATTGCGCCCGTAAATATTGCAAATGATAAATTAAAAATAAAAGCGGGCTTATCATATACGCCGCAATAATTTAATTTTAAGTAATCGTTTATTTTATTTAGTATTTTTTTCATTTTCTCGTCCTATAGTTAATTAATATTGTCAATAGCTGCACCGTGCAGCTGATAAATAATAATAATAAATATATATATGTGTCAAATTGCGTTTACAATAATTCAGCTATTTAATCGCTGTAAGTGCCTTATTTTATTGCTATTTAAAAAATCTTGTAACAAGTTGTAACAGCCTATAAAAAAGCGTAAAATTACGTCCTTGTAAGTGCCTTATTTTATTGATAGTTACGGGCTTTTATAGAGGAGAATTTTTTTTAACAATTTGTAAAAATTTACTCTCGACGAGGTCTCGACGACAAAAATTTGTATGTGCCTTATTTTACTGATAGTTACAAGATTTCGGCTGTAACTACTATATATTACTAATAGTTACGGGCGTTCTCGTCTATAAAAAAAAGCTTTGATATATTAAATATATTTCGTTACCAATTCCGCGCCGTAATACTAAATAACTACTATATATAGCATAATGTAAAATCTTTAAATGTTTACTTATAGGGATTACTTAAAGTATTACTTTAACTATATATACAGTATTACTTAAAGCATTACTTTAATATTAAATAAGCTATTATTTAAAGCATTATTTTAAGCGTTTTAATTAGCTTTTTAAGCGTGTATTTATTGCATTAAATAGCATTAAATAACATATAATAATGATGTTTAAAACTGTGCAAATATCCGCACTTGGTGCTACTCTTAAAGCATATAAAAAGTTTTACCTGAAAGCGCACCCATACAAGCGGATAATAGAAAAAATCCTTGGGGGGATACCCATTCTCATAAAATGTGAATAATAAGTTTTAAAAAGGTACATTCCAAAAAAAGTTTGAAAATAAGTTTTAAATGTTTAAATTAAAATATGAGCGATTTAGCGGAAATAAAGAAAAACCCTACTAAGGTATTAGCAATCGAATTAATAGCCTTAAATCCTAATATAACAAACAAAGAACTAGCATCTAAACTTGGTGTTCATCTTAACACTATAACTACTTGGAGAAAAGATGCAAACTTCATAGATGCAACTTATAAAAGGTTTCTAACTGAAATAGAATCTAAGGACTTACCGCTAGTAGTTAAATCTATGGTAAGAGAAGCTAAAGAAGGAAACGTACAAGCTGCTAGGCTTTTACTAGAACATTTAAATAAACTTGTTAAAAACCACCATATAGTAGTTAGTAGTCCTTGGGAAAAATTTATGCAAAAAGAAGACACAGAAATAGAAGTAGAAGAAGATGTAGCTATATCTATAGATTATGAAGATATAAACGGCGGCGACCTTCCTGAGCGGAAGGTAGAGAATCAGGATATAAGAGTTCGGACAGAAAATATAAAGAATAGAAAAGCGATAGCAGAAGAAGAAAAGAAGGCTGAGCGCAACAAGAAACAGAAGGAGTGGTATAAGTGGAGAGTGCGCGCAAAGAAAGCGGGCGTAGAGCCTTTAAAAAATAAAAGACCAACTCCTGCACAAAGAAAAGCTTGGGAAAGAAGTATAATTGAGGCAGAAAATGAGACTAACTGAATACTTTGATTTTTTAACTAGAGATGATTTGGGGTTAAGTAGAAGTCCTAAGCAACACGACTACACTCATTTAACAATATTTACAAATATAAAAAGGCGTAGATACCTTTATCAATGCAAAATACAAGGCAAAAAGCCTGTTAAGTAATTTCAATCCTGCTTTCTATTTCTATATCTTCAGGAATAATCTGACAATAACAAAATTCTCTACAAATACTCCACCCTGTTGCAGGAAGCCCTAAACTAAGCCATTCTTGAAAAGTTCTTATCTCTCCCACTCTTTTAGCACAGTCAGGACAAATATTTGGACTACCTACAGAAACCCATTGCATTAACTGATTCCCATAAACTGAATCTTGTCCGATTCTAGCTCCTTGCATAACTCCTGATACAATTCCTCGCTTAATGGAATGACCAAATTCTCCGAAAATTCTGCCTCCATCTGATAAATCTGTTCTGAGGGACTCAATAACTGCTGTATCTCCGAGACCTGCTTGTCTAAGGATATTAATTTGTTGTTCAATCCTTGATACAAAGATATCAATTCCAAATCCGACTCCGAGCGTTGCCCATAATAAAGTTTGGTTATCTTCTTCTTCAAGATTTCCTTGATTTTCTTCAAGTATTTCATTTATAGTCTCCTCAGCCATTATTATTCTCCTATAAAGAAGTAGTCTTTGTTGACAATCTTCTTCTTTTTACGCCTAAAGTTTTTAATATTCTTTTATAAATTGAATTGAAAGTTTTTTTATCTATATTATAAACAATCCAAGGTCTTGCAGGAACTTTTAACGCTGTACCTTTAAATTTGACTAATCTTTTGTGTTTAGCTCTTTTATTCGGGGCATAAAAACCAAAAGAACCGTCTTTATTATTTGGTTTTATAGTATATCCGTCGTGATGCCTCGCCCCATAAGCTGCAATAGATATCCCTTTTTTAACTTTTTTAATAGATTTTAATAGCTTGCCTGTGTCTTGTAGTGGGTCATCTCCTTGTCTCCCCCTTAGTTCTCTTACGGCTTTTGTTGAGTTTTTAATAGGCTTGTCTTTGAAGTAGGTTTGTTCTGTTATGTTCTTTTTAAGTTGAATTACAGCGTCATCTCCTATATCAGAAATACTTTCTTTCATAATTGTCTTTACTTGTTTTTTTAATTTCCTAAAATCAAAATCAGCAAAAGTAGTTATTCTTAAATTAGCCATTTGTTATGTCCTCTGCAAATTTTTTACCAAGCTTTTTAGCTTCTTTGTATCTATATAAGTTTTTCACTATCTCTTCTTCAGCTATCTTCTCCGCCCACTTCCTCGGGTTGAGTATTATCTCCTCCATTGAGTGTTGGCTGAAGTCCACCTTGAAGTCCTGTAGCTTTTTCAGATTGTTGACGTACTTTATCAAAGATTGACTGTTCTTTTCCTTGTTCTTTGTTTTTTCCAATTATAGCCTCCGCTTCTTTACGAGTTAAATCTTTATTATACTCCATTAATAAATCAATTTCATCTATCATATTGTGATTTAGCCTATGTTCATCAAAAGCTATTTGGTCTTGTATAGTTTTTGGATATTCAGGCTCATTAAAGTCTAATTTTAACTTTTCAGGCAACCCAATCCCATTATAAGCAGCTATTTCTTTCTCTACTGCATACAATTCGTGCTCATACATACGCCATAGTTCTAAATCATCTTGATAATCTTCAAATCTTTCTAAGTCTTTGATTTTCAACGCTATACCACTAGGAGTTTCTCCACCATCTTGTGCAAATTGAACGTATAAGTGATTATTTTGAGCTACTAAGTCAACTTGGAACTTAATATTCTCGATTACAGCCTGAATATTGCCTGATGGAGATACTATTCCAAATGTTGCTCCTTCAGGTAGGTCTATAATTTGGTCTGAGCCTGCTCTTTCTATCCTTTTATCGCTATCTACCCCTGTCATAAACGGCTGACCAAACATTTGAAACCTTAAACCAAGCTGCATCTCTGTCATTGCAATATTTACTTGTTCATTACAGTCAACAATGTCATTTGCTCCGTCGACAAAGAACTCGTCAATTTGTTCTTCCCTGTGTGTAAATAAAAATGGTAAAATTCCGTATCCGTGCTCATATTCCTCAACTATGTTGCCATCTTCGTCATATTGAGCATATATTGACTCATCCCAATAAGCCCACTCTAATTTATTGGTGTAAGATATGTCATCAGGCTGCATTAGAAGTGGATACATTATAGCTGCAGGTGTAAAAGGGTCTTTAAGATGCACATTAAAGTAATAAACAGGTCTGTAATCAAAATAAGGCTCTCCATTAACCTCTTTATAAATGACTTGAGTCGCAACTGTACCCATAAGTCTAGTCATTCTTTCAACGTGCTTCATTCTTGCGTCTTTTTTTATAGTCAGTAAATCATATTGGTTACTTACATTTCTATTTGCTCCAACTGTGTAGATTCTACTCATTTTATTTACAAATCTTCTTGTAAAGTTTACATTATAAGGCGGTATCTCTTGAAATGCTGCTGAATTAAAATAATTTTGTATATATAAGTCCGTTCCATTGCCTCCGTAATAATCTAGCATTTTCCTTACCCAATCTCGCCTTGCTTTTTGTTGAACTAGTTTAGAATCTTCTATTGATTGTTTTATAATTTCTTCAACTGTAATGTTTGTCATCTTGTCCTCACTTTAAATTCTCTGTTTTTAATTGGAAATTGATTTATAAAAAAGTACCTAAGCATATCTGCGCCGTGGTCGTGATATCCGTCTTTTAAAGGCTCAGGCTTTAAATCTTTGCCTTCTTGTGCCTCGGGGTATCTATAATTTTCTAAATCTTGCATCATACCTGTACATTTTTTGTCAATATGTAAAAATCTTTGATTGTCTGCGTTTTCTATAAAACTTCTTGTATGCGAAATGCCTGAAGCTATATTTCTTGAAACTTTATCTCTTTTAGTATGAACTATAATACCTTTTCTTCTAAAAATCTCTATATCTCCCATACCCGATTGCCCTTGAGCTTGTTTACCTGCAGGGTCTCCATAGTATTTTATAACATTGTATTTTTTAGATTTTATTTTCATTGCCAACTCATCTGTTTTAATGTTTGTTTTATGCAATATCTCATCTATCATATTTATATGCCACATACCTCCGACTCTGTATATCTGAAACCAACCAACAGCAGGCATACGATAACCAAAGTCAATAGAACAATATGTAGCGAAGTTTGGATTGTATTTATAATCGCCTACATCTAAATCTCTTTCAAAAGGATATACTTGCCCCGCAAAAGATGTAAATTTAGCGCCATACTCTTGGTCAAACACTTCTTTTGCCATATTTCTTTTTCTTTCCAATATAAAAGAATCTATTTTACCGTCAGGGAAAGCGAAGTGGTTGTCCCAAGAAGGGGCTTGATGAGATTCCCACAAATCATCTTCTTTTCCAAGAAGATACAAATCGTAAATATAATTGAAACCCTCGGGAGTTGTGATGAATATCGCCTTCCCTTTACGGTCTGACAGAGTTGGGGATAAATACATATCCCAAATCTTTCTTTTTACTTTAGCTGCTTCGTCAATTATAAGCAAGTCTAAGCCTTCTCCAACTAAAGAATCAGGGTTGTCTGCAGATTTGCCTTCTACAGTTGTGCCCCATTTAAATTTTATAATCCTTTCTTTTTCAGAAGCTCTTTCTATGTCTTCAGGGTGTCCTACTACCATAAGCTTCCAAATTTCTCTAAACATTAAGTCAGCTTTATCGTAAGACAACCCTACTAACCAAATTCTTTTATTAGGCTGAGAGCAATAATAAGTAGCCTCCATAGCAGATGCAGTAGTTTTGCCAAACCTCCTACCGCAAACCATTACAAAAAACCTTGCAGTATCTTTAGTAGGATAGTGCATTTTACGTTGACCATAATGAGGCTTATACCCCATAAACTCAAACCAATCTTGCTTATATTTAATTTCTGTTTCTACCAAAAATTTGCATTTTTTCTGCAGTTAATTTAAGTTATATACTTAAAATATGCAAAAATGTGCATATTATAAAGCCAAAAAAAATAAATATGGAGGACAGTATGTCCGAAGAAAACACACAGGCAACGACAGAAACAGTAAGTGAAAGTCCTGCTACAGAAACTGCTCAGCCTAGCTCAAGCGAGCAGTATATTGCAGAAAGCAAGAAGTACAGAAAAAGAGCTCAGGAAGCTGAATCTCGTTATGTAGAATTAGAAAAGAAATTTCAAATGCAAGAAGAAGCTAAATTAAAAGAAAAAGAAGATTTTAAAACCTTGTACGAAAAGGCATCTTCAAAAATTGATAATTTATCTTCTAGTGCTGAGAAATGGACTAAATACGAAAATACTAGAAGGGCAACCTTACTAGAAAGCCATCCTGAAGAAGATAGAGAATCTTTGTCTAATTTAGACTTAGAAACTCTTGAGTATGTAACTAATAAAATTAACAATTCAAAACCTAATGCCCCTGAAGTTATTGGTAGAAGCAAAGCTCCTGTCCAAGATAAAAATTGGAAAGATATGACAGATGAAGAAAAAAGAGCTTATTATACTTATATGGCTAGCAAGGGCAATAGATAAATTCCTAAGGAGGGATAGATTATGGCATTAGCCCCTACAAATAACGTGGCAATGGCGGGTGGTTTAAGAGACTCGGGCGTTGACGCTACGCTCCAACATTTCATACCTGAAGTGTGGGGAGCATCAATTATGGACTATATGGAGAAAAATCTTGTATTTGCTAGATTAGCAACAGACCAATCTGCATTAGTCGCAGGTGGTGGAGATAGAATCCATTTACCAAAACATACAGAACTTACTGCAAGTGATACTTACGGTGGTGGAACTGTAGCTGTTGAAACTCTTATAGACTCTAATTTAGCATTTGACGACTCAACTGCAAAAGAAGATGAATATACTTTAGATATCAACCAAGCAATACATAGTGCAATCGCTATTACTGATGTTGCAAAAGTGCAAGCAAGCTATGATGTAATGAATCTTTATACATCAAAACTTGGTTATGCTTTAGCTAAAAAAATAGATGGCTATGTATCTCTTAAATTGCTACAGCACGTTGGCTTTAACCATTCACATACTACAGATGATGGTAATGGTGCAGGCAATACTATTGAGTTAAATACAACACACGATTCTTATGATATTATCGCAGCAGGTGTATCTAATATGATAGAAGCAATTTATGCTAACGACTCTAACATTGACGACTACACTATGGTATTAACTCCAAAGTGTTATGCTAGCTTGTTTAAATTAGGAGATTTCGCAAGATATGATGGAGTTGGTGCATCTTTTGGAAGCGAAGTTCCTTTTATAAGTGGCTTTGCAGGTAAATTAGCAGGTGTAAATGTAGTTATCGGCACTAACTTTAATAGTTATGCTGCAGGTTCTGCAAGTATAACTGCAAACGGAACACCTATTGGTAACTTTAGTGCTAATGGCGTTGATGATGAATCTGAGAAACTATTAGGTTACTTAGTTCATAAAGACGCAATCCATATTGCTTATGCAAGCGGTATGCAAGCTAGAGTTCAAAGTGATTATCACTTACCTTCATTATCTACAAGATTTGTTGCAGATAGTGTGTATGGTTGTTTAGTTACAGGAAATACTACTGATGGAAACAAAAAAGTGTTTGCATTAGTTAGTCCTGCTTCGTAAGAAGACTAGCAGTTAAATAATAATAGTATATGGGGGCTTTATGCCCCCTATGCTTTAAACTAAGGAGATTTTTAAATGGTTAAGATGGAGAGTCCTAACAGAAAAGGTTTATGGAAAGAATTTAAAGAAGCTGATGTAGATGCAGCTAAAGCTTTAGGGTGGAAAGAAGTTGTAAAGCCTAAAAAAAATAAAAAATGATTCCTAAAGAACTGCAAGAAATTGTAGAAGACATAAAAAGACACGAAGGGTTTAAGCCTAAGGTTTATAAATGTACAGAAGGTTATGAAACTATAGGCTATGGATTTGCTATAAAAGATTTAATTATAGATGAAGATGTAGCTAGCTTAATCTTAATGAAAAAGCTATTGACTTTATTAGAAAGAATTTACATAGCTTTTCCTTGGTTTAAAGACATAGATGATAAAGCAAAGTCTGTAATTATAAATATGTGTTATCAGCTAGGAATAAGAGGTTTTTCTAAATTTAAAAAAACAATCTACTATTTTGAGACAGAACAATACGAAGAAGCATCAGAAGAAATGCTTGATTCCCTTTGGGCAAAACAAACGCCTAATAGAGCTAAAGAATTAAGTAGAATTGTAAAATCTATTGCGTAATTTTTATTTTTGTTAAAAATTAGCTAACTTTATAATCAAAATAAAACATAATTATATGGCAAACAAAGATTGTGGAGTTATAAAAAGAGTAGTTGTTACTCCCGACAAACATTTTCCTTTACACGACCAAAAATCAATTAATGTATTATGCAAGACTATAGAGATAGTCAAACCTGATGCTTATGTAGACTTAGGAGATGTAGGCGAGTGGTCTGCTTTTTCTGCTTGGAAATATAAAAGAAAAAAAGCACCTCCATTAGAATTTTTAATAGATGACTTTGAAAAAGATGTTAAAGATGTTAATGCAGGTATGGATATAATTGATGAATCCCTTGACAAAGCTAACTGCAAAGAAAGATATATAACAGAGGGGAATCACGATAATTGGTTAAACTATGCAGTTGAAAAATATCCCTATATACCTCAATATAAATTTAAAAATGCTGTTGATTTAAAAGGAAGAGGTTACACCTATTATCCTTTTGGAAAACATTTAAAAATAGGTAAGTTGTATTTTTATCACGGACATCAATACGGCGGGCAGTATCACACTTCAAATCATTTAAGAAAACTAGGATGTAATGTAATGTATGGACATTGGCACGATTTACAACAAATGTCT
>CEOR01017640.1_pt1 | contig 34403 bp, 61 predicted proteins | sample 530661 | NCBI WGS metagenome assembly CEOR01 (sample SAMEA2620836, study PRJEB7988) | marine metagenome | biome: marine biome (ENVO:00000447); feature: deep chlorophyll maximum layer (ENVO:xxxxxxxx); material: "saline water (ENVO:00002010), including plankton (ENVO:xxxxxxxx)" | depth 65 m
ATTGGGATATTTAATGGGTAGGGAGAAACGATAATTCAAATTGCATTGGAAATTAAAGGCAATCCAAAACCACAACAACGACATAGAAATTCAAGGTGGGGTATTTATGATCCCTCTAAAAAAGATAAACAAGATTTTTTAAAAAAAGCACACAAAGATTATAATCCTTATAGTCCTAATTCAGTAAAACATCTTCCACGATTAGAAGCAATCAATTTAAATATAAAATTTTACATGAAACGACCTAAAAGTCATTATAGAACAGGTAAATATGCAGATCAAGTAAAGGAAAAATGGATTACATTACCTCATACTAAAAAACCTGATATAGATAATTTAGTTAAATTTGTAATGGATAGTTTATCAGGAATTAATGGTTTTTTTCTTGATGACAATCAAATAGTAAGTGTATTTGCAGAAAAAATATATTCAGATAAGCCACGAACAGAAATAATGATTGTAGATATTGATGAAGAAAAAAATTGAAATTAATACAAATGAATTTTATGATGTAGATATATTAGTTAATCATACTCAAATCAGGAATACAATTATACGAGCATTTTGGGAAGGATTAAAATATACTAAATTATCATATAGGCAACGAATGAAAATAGTTTGTAAAAAATTTTTTATATCTTCAAATTTAGTAGAGCGAATAGTTACAAGAAATTGTTAACTACTTGAAAAATAAATAAGGTTACTTTAAATAAAACGATTATGTATAATAATCCCACTCAAAAGGAGAAAAAATGATCAAGGATATAGTAGAAAAACCAATAAATGATTTAATCTTTGCAGATTATAATCCTAGACAATTATCGGAAGATGAATATAAGCATTTAAGGGAAAGCATAGAAAAATTTGGTTTAGTGGATCCTATTATCGTTAATAAAAATAAAAAACGAGAAAATATTATTATAGGAGGACATCAACGAGTCAAAGTAGCGAGAACTATGAACATTAAAAAAGTTCCCTGTGTAGAATTAGATCTAACATTAGAGCAAGAACGAGAGTTAAATATTAGATTAAATAAAAATACAGGTACTTGGGATTGGGATATATTGGCGAATATGTTTGATATTGATGAATTACTAGAGTGGGGTTTTAAAGATTTTGAATTAAAAATAGATTACAAAGAAACTTTAGATAAAATGGCTGAATGGGAAGGTATGCCTGAATTTGATAATGAAAATTTAGAAGCATTTAAACAAATTAGAGTTTCTTTTAAAGATGAAGATAGTATTAAAGCATTTGCCAAATTAGTAGGACAAAAAATAACAGAAAAAACAAAAAATATTTGGTATCCTAAAGAAGAAATTAATGTAGTTAAACATAAACAATATGTAGATGGTGAACAAATTGAATCCTAAATATCCATTATATATCGTATCAAAAAACAGAGCAGACAGCAGATTAACAGCAAAATCACTAGAAGCTATGAATGTCCCATATAATATTGTTATAGAGGAATTTAACTATGATGAATATGCGGCAGTTATTGATCCTAAAAAAATATTGATCTTGCCTGAAAGATATTTTGATGAATATGATGTTTGTGATGATTTAGGCAGAACCAAGAGTACAGGTCCCGGTGCAGCAAGAAACTTTGTGTGGGATCACTCAATAGAAATGGGATACGATAGACATTGGGTAATGGACGATAATATTGATCACTTTTACAGATTTAATAAAAATGAAAAAATAAAAGCATTTAGTGGATCCATATTTAGAGCAATGGAAGATTTTTGTGACAGATATGAGAATGTGGCTATGGCGGGTCCGAATTATGCTATGTTTGTTCCTAGAAGAAAAAACCACCCACCATTTATAATGAATACAAGGATCTACTCTTGTAATTTAATTTTAAATAAAGCACCATATCGTTGGCGAGGTAGATATAATGAAGATACTGATTTAAGTTTGCGAATGCTTAAAGATGGTTGGTGTACTATTGAATTTAATGCTTTTTTACAGAATAAAGTAAATACACAGGTAATACAGGGAGGTAATACCAAAGAATTTTATGCAGAAGAAGGAACATTACCTAAATCTAAAATGCAATTAAAATTACACCCTGATGTATCCAAAGTAGTAATGAAATATGGTAGGTGGCACCATCATGTAGATTATGGACCATTTAAAAGTAACAAATTAATTAAAAAGAAAAATTTACAAATACCTAAAAAAGTTAATAATTATGGAATGGTATTTAGAGAAAATCAGGATTTATTATGAGTAAAAAAATGGGAAGGCCTAAAAAATTTAAAATAGATGAAGAACAGATAGAACAATTAGCATCATTTGGTTGTACTAATACTGAAATGGCTTCATTTTTTGGTTGTAGTAAATCATTACTAACCAAGACTTATTCAACAAATATTGCAAAAGGGAGGGATAAGGGAAAAATTAGACTAAGGCAGTTACAATGGACTGCGGCAAAGAATGGTAATGTTAGTATGTTAATTTGGTTAGGAAAGCAAGTGCTAGGACAAACAGAAAAAACAGAAGTATCTTGGGAAAACCCTGTTGATGGAGTTGAATTTATAGATGTATAAGTTAAGATTTAACCAAGAAGATTATTTTCCACATCAATGGGAATTTTTAACATCTGAAAAAGCAATTAATGGCTTGGTAGCAGGATTTGGTGCAGGTAAAACTCATATATTTATACGAAAAACTTTATTAAATATGTTTAAACGAGTTAATAATCAGGGAGTATCCAATGGTTGGGTTATTTATCCTACATTTGATCTAGCAGAAGAATTATTTGTTCAACCATTTACAGAATTGCTAGATTCTATGAATTGTCCGTATAAATATAATCAATCTAAACACAGGTTTTCTACTCCTGCGGGTAATATAAAAATATATCAATTACAGAAGCCACAAAGAATTATTGGTGCAGAATTAACATATATAGGCTTTGATGAATTTGATGTTGAAAGTTTTAAAAATTGTGATATTGCATTTAAAAAAGCAGTAGGTCGTATGAGAGGATCCGAAGATTGTGAGATCTACATTGTTACTTCTCCTGAAGGATTCCATTATACCCATAAAATATTTGTAACAGATGCTAATGAAGATAGACATCTTGTTAGAGGAAAAACAACTGATAATACTTATCTACCTGAACAATATGTTAAATTATTAGAATCAAACTATGATGATAATTTATTAAAAGCATATCGTGATGGTGAGTTTGTTAATTTATCTGCATTATCTACTTATCATACATTTAATAGGGAAAAAAATGTCAAAAAAGTCAAATACAACCCCAAGTTACCGATTTACATTGGAATGGATTGGAATGTTGATCCTCTCTGTTCCGTGTTATGGCAAAAATATAACGAAAAGCCAAACATTCGGATATTCAAAACCTACAGCCTATCCCATGCAGGGGAAGGTGATCTACTCACACAAAGAATGTGCGAAACAATAAAACAAGAATATCCCAACAAGAATTATTATGCTTATCCTGATGCAACAGGTGCGGCAAGGCATTCATCTGCTCGTTATTCGGATATAGATTTAATTAAAAGGGCAGGATTACAGGTGAGAGTCAAACATATTAATCCTTTGGTAGTAAATAGAGTAAATGCTATGAATAGAGCATTACAAGGCAATTTGATCATTGACCCATCTTGCACAGATTTAATTAATGATTTAGAACGAACAGTAAATAAACCAAATACAAGAGAAATTGACAAAAGCAATAAGGATCTTACTCATCTTACTGATGCACTTGGTTATTCAGTTGAATGGGAATATCCTGTTGTAAAACCTAAAATATGGAGTATAGACAGATGATCCCTAAAGTATCCGAACTAATAATGAATCAATCCCAATGGAATGCACAACAAGAACAAAAAAACAGATGGCGAAAAAGACGAGAGCGAGCATTAGATTATTATGATGGGAGGACAGAAAAATATACAGGTAGATATTTTAATAGGAATATGGCGGCAAAAATACCTATTGCTAATGTAAATATTACGAAAAGGATTGTAGATAGAATTTCGCTAGTATATATGGTTGCACCTAAACGAGAATATACAAAACCTGAAATTACAGAATATTTTATTGATAAAGATTTTAAAATGCAAAGATTGGAACGATTTACTAATTTGCTTGATAGTGTATTGATTAAGCCTACATTTAGAAATGGTGCAATAGATTATGACATTATACACGATTTTGAGCCAAGATTTGGTGAGGATCCTATGAGACCTATTGCATATACATATCCATTAGCAATAAAATCAGAAGTATTAGATACTACTCCTGAATTATTTGCTTATTGGGATAAAGATCATACATTTATTTATGATAGAGATGGTAAAATTTATGATGATGAAAATAATCCTGAACATATAAATTTTTATGGTATATTACCATTTGTAGAATGTTTTAGGGAGGGTAGGCCTGAATATGCTTATTTAGATACAGAACCTGCTAATGATATTATCAAAACAAATCTAGTATTAAATGTAGCAGAAACAAATAAAAGTGCTAACATACATTATCAATCCTTTGGTTATATATATGCAAATGGTGCACAAGTTGATAAAAAAGATTTGGACATAGGTCAAGATCAAATATACTACCTTGGTGTAGATGGACAATTAAACATTGTCTCTCCTCCTAATTCTATACCTGCATTAACACAATCAATCAAAGAAAGTTACAAAATGTTAGCACAAAATTATCATTTGCCTACATCATTTGCAGAGGGAACGACAGCAGAAAGTGGTGTAGCATTACGATTGAGAAATCAGGAATTACAAGACAATAAAAAATCAGATATTATTAAATGGAATGATGTTGAACGAAGACTATTTGATGTTGAACGACAAATATTAACTACTGAATTAATGATTGATGCAGGTTCATTAGAAAGCATTGATTATGGCGAATCAACTGATGTAATGTCTGTTCAGGAACAAAGAGATCAATGGGAATGGGAATTATCAAAAGGTATTATTGATGTTGCAGATATATTAATGCAAAAAGATCCTGATCGTTTTCCTGATAGAGAAACAGCAGAAGATTATTTATTTGAACGAAATGGTGGATTGGTAGATGGAGAACTAGATGAAGATGATGAACAAGAAACATCACCATTATTAAAAGCATTAACGAGTCCTGTATAATGGCTGAATATCAAGGTAAACAAGTAACTTTAAATAAACCAAGACGAATTGTTAAGGGTAGACCATCATATGGTAGAAAAAAGTTTGAAGTATTTGTAAAAAACAAAAATGATAATGTTGTACGAGTAACTTTTGGTGATCCTAATTTATCAATTAAACGAGATAGTAATACAAAAAGAAAATCGTTTAGAGCAAGACATAAATGTGATTCTAACCCACCAAAAGATAAAACAAAAGCAAGATATTGGAGTTGTAGATTTTGGGAAAAGGGAAAAAAAGTAAGTGATCTATTGTAATGGCTGATCAAAAATTCATAAAAAAACAAACACAGCAATTAGCAAAAAGATTAGGTATTGCACAAGAAGAAATTATTGATGCAATATCTCAATTAACTAAAGGTAAATCTAAAAAGCAAATTGTTGCTATTATGAATGATTTGGACATAAATAAAATTATAGAACTTAAAACAGCAGGTATAATGGGTGCTTATTTGGTAGCACAACAAGATATATTATTAGCCAAAGAATTTTTTGCACCGATTACAGAAGATGAACTGAAATCCTTGTTGATTGCTTCTGAACAATTTGTAGGTGCAAGTTTAATTGGAATGGGTGGTGTAATTAAACAACAAGCACTTTCAGGAATGATTAATAATAGAACCAATGCAGAAATACTAGAATTAATTGGTAAGCAGGGATATGCTTCACATAGTTTAGAACGAATATTAAATGACGGAATGAATAATTATAGTAGATCTGTATCTGCTTTTATGGCTGATAGTGCTCCTGAAGATACTAAATATGTATATATAGGACCTGCTGATGAAAAAACTAGGCCATTTTGTTTAGAAGCTATGTCAGCAGGGAAATTAACTAAAAAAGAAATTGAAGAACGAGGTTGGAATATATCATGGGTAGAAGGTGGTGGAATTAATTGTAGGCATAATTGGGAGAGGGCGGCAACAAAAGTTGAAACAGCATTTCACAATGAAGATAAAGCAAAGGACATATTAAATGAAACTACTAGATGAAAAGTTTTTTAGTGATTTATCACCTAATGTGGTAAATATGTACAGAAAGCATATATTTGAAGATGCAAAAGATGCAGATGGTAAAAAGTTTAAAAAATATAGTAAAAAATATTCTAAAGCCAAAAAAAGTGGAAAATTAAAAAGGCAATCTACTGCATTTAAAAATAGTACTGCACCTGTATTAACAGGGGATTTATTTAGAGACTTCAAAGAACGAAGGATCCTATCTAATGGTTTAGATTTTGGTACTGTTACAGAAGGTGGTAAGGTTAAAGGATTAGCAAAATTAGGCAGAAATTTATCAAGTCAAAAAACAATTATTCCTAAAAAAATTGCAGAATTTATAGTTGATGAAGCTGATGAATATATTATGGATAAAATGAGCGACAATTTTAAAAATAAAACATTTTAACTGAAAAATAAATAAGGTTAATATTGTGATTTAAAACACATATATTAATCCCATTAATAATAACTCACAAAAGAGGTACTAAATGTCTGAAGAAAATAAACAAGCAGTTGAAGGTAACAACGAAACAAACCCTAGCACAGATGCTAGTAAAAATAATGAGAGTATTCCATATAGTAGATTTCAAGAAGTTAATTCTGCAAAAAAAGATGCAGAAGCAAAATATGTTGAATTGCAAAAAAAACTAGATGCTATTGATGCTGATAATAAAGCGAAAAGGGAAGAACGATTAAAAAAGAACGAAGAATATACAACTTTACTTGCTGAAAAAGATGCTGAAATAGAAAAATTATCAGGTACTGCTAAACAATGGAATGATTATGAAGCAAATCGGAGAGATTCGTTAATATCGCGATTGCCTGAAAATAGGCAAAAATTTGCTTTAAATATGAGTTTGTCTGATCTTGAAGAATTTGTAGAGTTGGAAGTTCCAAACAGAGGTACAGGAATGAATAGTGCTAGACAAGGCATGGTTCGTCAACAGGGTGCTACGAATCCTGATTATCATAAAATATCTGCTGAAGATAAAAAAAATAATTGGGGATCGGTTCTTTCGGACTTTAAACAAAGAAGTATAGACAAAGGTACTTACAAAAAATAACATATCCTACCTGAAGGCATTTGCAGTTGAAGGAGGATACAACGGAGTAAAGCAATGAATTTTGAAATGTATACTAATTATGCTCTGCATGGACCATTCGCAAATCAAAAAAGGGCGATTACAGGTTTTCATACAGCAGATGCAGGCAGTGGTGATGTAACAGGTGAAACTGATTTAGATCTAGCGATACCTGAATTATGGGCTTCTGCTATTATGGGCTATTTTGAAGCATCTTTAGTTTTAAGACCTTTATGTGATGATTATTCGTCACTTGTTAAAGGTAAAGGTGATCTTATTAATATCCCTGAAATTCCTGAAGTTACAGGTTTGGCTGATAAAAGTGAAGGTGCGGCAGTTCTATATGGCGATGAAACACTTGTTGATACTAATTTGGCTGTTGATAAACATAAATATGTAGCTAAATTATTTGAAGATATGGGTGTTATTCAAGCTAATGAGCCTTTATTTGCAAAATATGCACAAGCAATGGGTTATCAATTAGCAAAACAAATTGATACTGATATTTTAGTTGAGTTAGATGCTTTAGGTACTACTCAAACATTGGCTAATGATAATCAATTAACTTTAGCAGATGCTGAAACAGCAGTAGCAACTATGCTTGAAAATAATCTTGACCCTGCTGATTGTGTTTGGGTAATTAATAATAAAATGTATGCTGATTTATTAGCACAAGGCATGATTGTTAATTCGTTTAATGCACCTGCAAATTATGCAACATCAGGAACATTGGCTAATACAGTTGTTGGTGAAGGTATTAATTTTGGTGGAGCAACAGCAGGTGGTACAGTTCCACAATTCTTTGGAATGCCTGTAATAACTTCTTCATTACTTGGTTCTGCGGCAGGAACAGGAAACGAAGTTGGCTATTGTATGAAAAAAGGTGCAGTAGCAATAGCGATACAGCAAGATATTAGAGTACAATCTGAATATTCAGTAGATTATTTAGGTACTAAAATGGTTGCTGATTGCATTTATGGTGTTAAAAGAATGACTACTAATAAAGTGATGGGAATTGAATTATTAAATCCTTAATCTATGGTCAGTAAAAAATGGGTGGTGGTTTTTTTACTGCCACCCATATTAATTAGGAGAAAAATTTTATGATAGTTTTACAAAAAGGAAAAAATAAAACTGCCCCATTAACTAGAGAAAAAGCACAAGAATTAATGAATGAGGGTGGTTATTCTGTTTATATAAATAAATCAGGATCTAAATTAGTAAATGAAACAGCAGTTGCTAAATCAAAAGCAACAAAAGCAAAAAAATCAAAGAAAAAATAATTTAACTATAAACAAGTTTCGTTCGTAGTTAGTCATAAACTTTAGAAAGGAAGAAAATTATGGCAAAATCAAATCTTCATAAATATTCAGTTCAAGAAGCATTAAATATAATGACAGCAGGTGGTGGCTATGATATAGTTACCAATGCAACAGTCAATACTCATACTTATTGTGCAATAACAATATTAGTAGGAACAGAAGTCATAGAGGATAATACTGCTAGTGGCACTGTTACAGCAACATCAACAGATACAGATGTATGGGACTCGTTATCTTCTTTAGAAGTGCCTGTTGGTTGCACAATATATGGTAGTTGGAGTGAAGTTACTATTGGTGCAAATGATACTGCAATAGTTCATAGAGTAGTAAGTACTGACTAATGAGTAAACTGCTTGAAAGGATAAAACATCACGAGGGATTCAGATCACGAGTATATAAGTGTACTGAAGGATATGATACGATTGGCTATGGCTTCGCTATTAAAGATTTAGAAATGGACGAAGATATAGCAGAATTAATCCTGATGAAAAAACTTGATGATCTTATGAACCGAATAATGAAAACATTTCATTGGTGGAGATCTGCTGAAGATAATGTAAAAGATGTTGTTATTGAAATGTGCTATCAGTTAGGTGTTAGAGGCTTTAGTAAGTTTAAAAAAACCATTGATCATTTAGAAAATAAACGATATGCAAAAGCATCAGTTGAAATGTTAGATAGTAAATGGGCTAGGCAAACACCAAACAGGGCATTAGAATTAAGTAATATAATTAAGAATTTAGAGTAAATGAATGGATCCTATAGAAATATTAGAAAAATATGGCCTACCAATAGCAATATTAATACCTGTTGGCTATTTTTTATGGAAACAACAGCATTGGATTCAAAATGAACTCATAGAAGATTTAGAAGAACGATTTAAACGATTAGAGATGATCATTATTAAATTAATTGATCAACAGAAAAAAATGCAAATTGAACTTCGTGGAATTAAAAGTAAATATGAAGCATTAGTAGAAATTGTAAATAAACTTATAATCGGAGATAAAAAGAAATGAAAAAACTAACTAATTTTTTAAAAAACTTTGCTATTGATTATGTGATCAAATATTTAACAGATAACAAAGATGAAGTAGTAGCGAAACTAAATAAGGAAATAAATGTTCCCATCTTAAATGAAAAGCAAGAAAAGGAATTATTAGATGCTATTTATGATACTACATTAACAGTTGTTAAAGGTATTAAATAATGTTGCCTGCATTAATGGCTAAAAAAGTATTACCATTTCTAATTAAATCTATTGCTAATTGGCTTTATGACTCATTTCCCGGTATTGAAAAAATACCAATGATGGTTAAGTATATGGAAGAAGATAACGAAGCAGATAAGGCAATTAAAAAATTACAAATAGATAATGAAATATTGTTAAAAGGACAAGAACAATTAGCAGATGAAATAGATGAATTAAAAAAGAAATTAAAAGATGCCTAAACCATTATTAATAACAGATGCAGTAGATGAAAATTTAAAACTTGTAAAAGATCAAGATGGTAAAGATACTTGTTTATCCCTTGCGAATGAAGGTAATGGAGCAAAAGTTACAGGTGATTTGAGAGTTACAGGTGATATAGATGTTAAAGGTGGTGTAAGTGTACCTATTGATAAAAAAATTAAAGCAGGTAACCATTCAATAGCAGATATAGGTACACTAACTGAATTTAAATATCATGACAATTCATATATGAAAATTGCAAGTTCTGATATTTATTCTCCAACAGAATTAACTCTTTCAGCAGGAAGGGTAACCACAAATGTTCCATATTTTATAAAAGAACAAGCAAGTGCAGATATAGACCAAGCAGGTTTTGGTCAAGTATGGGTAAGAAACAGTTCACCTAATGATCTGTATTTTACAGATGATACAGGGCAAGATGTAAGGATCACTCGAAATGGGAATGTATTTACTCAATACCATTACGAAACAAAAATAATTGGTTGGAATAATAGTGGAACATCACAAGTGTATCTTCCAATAACAGGTTACATAGTTGATGTGTCAGGAACAGGTAGTAGAAATGAATTTGTTGGAATGGTTGCACCATATAGTGGTACAATAGAGAGGGCTATGTTTAGATGTGAGGAAGCACAAAATGGAACATTGGAATTTGATATTTATGAAGCATCTGATGGAACAGAAAATCCCGGCACTGTAACAGGGGTAAAAGATACTGTAATAGATATAGCAGATGATACTTCTGTAGAAATAGATTTTAGTAGTATGACAAGTGGAACGAATGCTTTTGTTAAGGGCAGAATATATGCTTTTAGGGTTGATACACCTTCTGCACCAAATGATGCAAATATGACATTAGTTTTTAAATGGGATATTACAAGTTAAAGGAATATTATGGCAGGATTAAAATTTCAAGCAATAAAAAATGTATATAAGTCAATATTGAGAATTAATGATAATAATGGAGTAGGTTCAGTAATAAAAAATGTTACAGATGGGCTCGGAGCGAATACGGCAGTGCAATTATCTGATGATTCTTTTAGGGTTGTACCACAAAATGATGATAATACAGCGGCATTTTTAGTAAGAAAAAAAGATTCAACTACAATATTATCAGCAGATACTACCAATAGTGTAGTTAAAGCAGGTGTAGGACAATTTAATGTACTTACTCAATATGCTTATTTTGGACAGCATGTAGGTGAATCATCAGGGGCAGTAGCAGGAACACATTATCCATTAATATTTGGTATGGGTAGTGCAGCATTAGCTTTTGGTGATCAACCAAATCATTTCGGAACAGGTACAGACCCTGCAACATCATTTACAACAGCAGATGCTGCTGACCAAAGAGCAAGTGATTTAGTAAGATATATGATGTATGTTCCTGATAATATTTCAGTAGATGCAGTATATTCAATAGAAGGTGCAGATGCAGCAACAGGAGATACAACAAGATTTCATTTAATGAGTTATACATTTAATAGTGGATCAACATCTTGCTTGACAGATGGAACATTAGTAGCACATTCAGATGACACTACAAATGCAGGTAGTGAACAAGTTTATAAAAGTTTATGGAATATAGATAATGCAAGTGTATCAGGTGGTAAAGTATTAATATGCACTTTTGAAAGCGATTCAATTAATTCTGACTTTACTTATCAGGCAATAATTAAATATCATTTAGTATAGGAGAAAAAAAATGGCGAATGTAAAAACAACATTAATGGTAGAAGGCCAACAAAAAAATAGTTTTACAAATACAAAGCAATATACTGAAGAAACAGTAACAAAATTTTATGTAGATGCAACAGATGGGTTTACAGATTTATTAGCATTTAGTCCTGATGATGAATCACCAACTAAAACTTGTACTGCAACAGGAGCACCAAAAGCATTTTGTATTTATAATAGTGGATCAACAGGTGTAGAAATTCAATTACAGACAGCAGGGTGGGCGGCAGATAGTACACAAGCAACTGCAACAATGTTTTTATCTACAATGCTAGGTGCAGGCGAAATGTTTTTTTCAAATAATATGCGATTGATAGAAGGAGCAGATGGAAATTCTAATGCATTAGGCACATCAGTAGGTTTAAGAACTTTAACAGATAGAGTATCTGCTGCATTAGATGCAACACACTCTAGGGGTGCGGCAATAAGTGGAATGATTACAGATACAGAAGATGCGGCAGATGCAACTACAATAGCAGTTGATGCAGGGGCTAATAAACTTCGTGAGGGAGATTATTTATTTTTTGATACTTCTACTAGTGATGCTATGAGAGTTACAGGCATAGCTAGTGATACAAGCATTACAGTAGAGCGAGGAGTTCTAGGATATACTGCACAAGTTATTCCCAATGATACACAAGTATATGCTTATGCAGGTAGCCATTTACACGATAAAGGCACAGAAGATGATAGTGGCACTGTGATTAGAACAGATGCAAATGGTAGATTTAAAGGCCAATTATTAGGAACAAGTGGAGCATTTCCAAGAGGTACAGGTGCAACTAATGTAGCAGGGGGTGTTGTTCCGGGATCTGTATCAATTCAATTTCCATTACATGGAGGTTATCAAAATTTAGGTGTTAATGTTTCACTTGGATCTTCATCAGGATTATCAACAGGCACTGCTTATGAATTTAGGATTACAGATAGTAAAGTAACTACTTCAGATATTGTTTTTACAACTAGCACAGATGTTACTTGGGGTGGAATAATAAGTTTAATAAATAAAGCATTTAGAGATGCTAATTTAGATTATGAAGTTAAATTGGTTGATGGTGATGTTAGATTTTGTGCTTTAAAAGAACTTAAAGGTGATAGCATTACATTAGCAGATCCATCAGATGGAACAGAGCCTTGGAATGTAGGAAATGTGCCTGATACTGCGGCTCATGAGTCACCTGTTATAACTAGGTATCCACAAGAAAAAGTAACAGATGTTCAAAGTGGTAAACGAGTTAAAAATACTGAAAAAATGTTAGTAGATGATGGAAATGGTAATTTATTATCAGAAGATGGAACAGGAAGTGGTACTATTGATTATGATACAGGGATTATAGATATAACAGGTCCATACAGATCAGAATTTAAAGTTTCATTTGCTTTTGAATCGGCTCATGCAGGAATACCAACAAGAGCAAGTAATTTAGAAAATATGGTTTCAATTATAGCAGGTAGATCAATGAACTCGCTAAAAAATGGCGAAATAACAATAATATGCTACTCATAAGGAGAGAATATGCCTAAAGGTAAAGGATATGGTACTAAAACAAAAAAGCCTATTAAAAAGGCTAAAAAAGTTAAAGGTAAAAAAGGTTGGGGTGGTAGATACCCTAGAAAATAAGGAATAAAATATGGCAACTAATTTTAGCTATGCAACACAATCTGACTTAAAGAATTACTTTAATAACTTTGGAGATTATGATCAAAAAATACAAGTATTTCCATCAGGTTATGCTTTAAATATGGCGACATTTCAAGATAGTGGATATACTGATATGCTATTTGTAAATGGTGAAGAACAAACAAAAGTAACAGATACTCCAAATAGTAATGGGGAATGGAGATATACTGCGAGTACAAATTTATTACAATATTTTGATAGTACATTATCAACTTCAACAGTGCATGAGCAAGTATTTGAAACAGGTGTAGATTTTTCAACATTTATTGATCAACAATTAGTTAATGCTTCACTTGAATTAAATAATTTATTAGATGCAAGATTTAATACACCGATACCTAAATCAACACAAGTCAAAGAAGGTGCGGCAAGTGGTTTAACTCCTGAATACGATCCTATCATTATTAAAGCAACTTGTTATTTATGTGCAGTTAATTTAATTAGATCTAAAGATGTTATGTCTGAAGAAGCACAATTTTATATGGATATGCTAACAAATGAAGATAATTCAGGTATTATAGATAAATTAAATGCAGGGGAAATTAAATTATCTCACGAAATAGATAATAAAGATAGTAGTGGATCAATTAGGGAAATAACAAGAACAGGATCTATGTATTTAGTAGAAACATCAGGAATTTTCAGAGGTGGTAATAATGGATATGATTTAGTTCGTATTACTTGTACAACAGCAGGTGCTTATGGGATAGCGAAAGTTAAAGTTGAATATTTTGGTGATAGAAAATTGTTTGGATCTGAAGCACCTGATCAGTACATAACAGGTTCACTTGATAGATTAGCAGGTTTAAGTGGATTAGAAGTTAGATTTCAAGGAACAAGTATGTCTGTTGATGACCAATGGGAGATTGAATGCTATCACGATATGACATTACGAACCAATGATGGTACAAGAAATATCAGTTTACATAGGAATAGATAATGGCTATTACATACGATAATATAGCATATAATGAAATAGAATTAGGATTACGATCCATATTGGCTACTGAATTTACTAATGTATATATTGGTAATACATTTAAAATGTTAGGATCTGAATGTATAAAAATTAATTTATTATCTAGTACAAGTATAGAACAAGCAACCAATTACGAGCAACGAGAATATATTTTAAACTTACGATATTACTTTAAAGCAGATACAAGTCAGGAATTAATTAATAAGGCTGTAAAAGGCAAAATTGATAGATTGAGAAAACATTTATTAGATAATCAAACGAATCAAAGTAATAAATGGGTGACTTTGATTGTTGATAATATAAATTATAATGTTCAAGATGAAGAAAATGAAGATCAAGAAAATTTACATATTGCAGAATATGAAATAATAATAACCCATCATAATGTATTTTAAAGGAGATACTGAACATGAAATATAAAGCAGGTAAGGACTTTGCTAAATTAGAAAATAAGCATTTTGGTCCCCATAAAACAAAGGCATTATTAGAAGGTGGGGTTATAGATATAACTGTACCTGAAAATATACCTAGTGATGTATTAAAAACTTTGGAAGAAGTCAAAGATAAAGTTAAAAAAGAAGTGAAGAAAGGAGATAAATAATGTCACAGGCGACAAATTATGTTTCAACACAAAATATAAAAGTATTGATTCACCCTGAATCCAATGTTGGTACTCATGTTGGTAATGCTATGGATTTATTACAATGCACTGCATATACTATTCCTGAAGCAAGTTGGGCGGCAGAATATTCAACTCAAAGAGTAGGCCAATTTACTACACAAGCAAATCAGGCACATCATAATCAAGGCACTAAAATGTGGACTTTTGATACTACTTTGCGAGGAACACCTAAATCTATATTATATGCAACAGGTGCAGTATTTGAACAAGCAAGTTCTGCGGCAACATTGGCGGCAGGATATACTTTTCCAACTGCAACATTTAAAGATGGAGCAAGTAGTGCAACAACATATTGTTTTACATTTGAAGGTGCAGGGGAAGATTCATCACTTGACAACATCAGGTTATCAGGTTGTGTAGGTACAGGTTTTACAATATCAGAAGATATAGGATCCGAAGGAGGTGAATTGGTAGTTACTATTAATTGGGCTACTGCTTATGCACCTGTATATCATGCAGATGAAACAACAGGTGGTACTCCTGATACAGATACACCTAGAAATATTAGGGATTTGCACGAAACCAATACCAAAATAAATGATGGTAGTGATGAAAATGTAGTTATCCAATCTTGGGAATTGTCTTGTTCAAGAACGATAGAAAGGATACATTATCAGAACAATACAGATGCTGATTATAAACCTTTCGGCTATGTAATGACAGGTGCATTTGAAGTAACAGGATCACTTACTTGCATTAAGAATCAAGATATTCACGATATTAAGGCAAAAATGTATGATGGTACTGTTGCAATTACTATTCAAAATGATACAGCAGGTGATCTAACATTATCATTACCTACTTGTGTTTTAAATGAACCGACAATAGATAATGGTGGACCTGTATTAATGGAAACAATACCATTTACAGTGGTAGGGGCAAATGATGCTAGTGGTAATTTGATAAGTATAACTACATCATAAGCATAAAATAATAAACAGATAAGGATAAATCGTATGTCAGTAGTAAAAGTAAAACCTAGCGAAAATCAAGATTTTAAACCATTTGAGGTTGAAATAGTTGAAATTACTTGGAAAAAAAGATGTGAGTTAAATGATATGATGATACAATCAGGCCAAGAAGGTGTTGGTACATTTTCATTTTGGGGCAATATATGTTTAAAATACACAACTTTAAAAGAAAATGAGTTAAATAAATATACAACTGATGAAATAGTAGCAATCGCACAATCAATATTTGAGTTTGCTAATAGAAAAAAAAAGTAGACGAGATCCTATTAAGGATCAATGTTTGGATTAGTTGTAATGGTTTAAATCGCACTGCTTACTCTGATGTAGATTTTCCTTATCAAGCTATGTCATTATCTAAAAATAAATATATTACATATAATAATTTAGATGATGTATATAATGAGTTAGATGCATTATATGATATAGCAATAGAAAAAGGATTTGATTTGGGAGAAGCATTATATAGTCAAGCATTACATTTTGTTGATTTATGTTATTTAATAAATGAAGAAATACAAGATTTTATTAAAAAATATCAATTTTGTAAAATGTTTAATGCACTACCTTATAAATCTTACGAAGATACACCTAAAGAAATTGTTGATTTATTTATTATGATAAACAAAGAGATTGAAGCCAATCAAGCAAGTAAAATTAAAAAAAATAATAAAGGTAATAACTAATGGCTAAAGGTAATACTTGGTTTTTAAATATTCGTGCTAAAGGTGTTGAAAAAACAACCAACGATGTTAAAAAATTAAAAAATAATATGGGAGATTTAGGATCCACTGTTAGAAAATTGGCAGTTGGATTGGGAGCAGTTTATTTAGGAAAATCTTTATTAAGTGCGGCAAAAGGAGCAATAGATACTGCGGCACAATTTGAAACCTTACAATTACGATTAGAAAATATGTATGGATCTGCTGAAAAAGGCAAAAAAGTATTTGATGATTTTGCTAAAATCGCGGCGACAACACCATTTGAATTAGCCAATGTAGTAGAAGCAGGTGCGGCACTTAAAGCATTTGGATCTAATGCAGAAGAAACATTAAAACCTGTTGCAGATTTAGCAGCATTTATGGGAACAGATGTAGTAGATGCGGCAAATGCAGTTGGTAGAGCCTTTGCAGGTGGAGCAGGTGCGGCAGATGTATTGAGAGACAGAGGTATTTTACAATTAATAAAAGATTCACAAGGGATAGTAGATCTATCATCACTTACATTACCACAATTTAGAAAAGCCATGTTTGATACTCTTGCAGACCCAAGAATGGGGATTGTAGGTGCTACAAATAAATTATCAAAAACATTTTCAGGAATGGTATCTAATTTAAAAGATAATATAGAAATGATGAAGGCGGCGATAGGTGAAAAATTTATTGAAGATTTAAAACCTATTATTGCTAGTATAAACCAAGAATTAAGTGAGATGGGTAATATTGGTTGGGATTTTGTAGGTCAAGCATTTATTAATAATTGGAAGGAAATATTTAAACAATTAGCAGGTATATTTTTTGAATCAGGTTTGTTTTTAGGCAAAGCATTGGTGCAAGGTTTCGGTATAGGCATAGATGATATTACTTTACAAATGTCCGAATTAAACAAAAAAGTATTTGAAAATGTACCATTGTGGAATAAAATTTTTGCAGATAATAATGAAAAGTTTATTGCTAAAGTAGATTATGATAATCAAAAATTGGTTACTGATTATAAAAAGAAAATACAAGAAATTAAAGTTGATTTTAGTACATTATTTGATAATATAAAACAAGAAGCAAGACAATTAGCACAAGATGCTGTTGTGAAACCAATACAAATACAAAATCCATTTTTTGGAGTTTCACCAACACTTGGACCTGAATCACCTTTTGATGCACCTGTATTAGAAGAAAGTGGCCAAGAATACATAAGTGTTTTAGAGGCACAGCAACAAAAAATATCTAATTCATTAAATAGTCAAGTAGAAGAACTTATTGCCTATGGAGTTTCACAATCAGAAGCAGAGGCTTGGAAAAATGAGCAATTATTATTAGAAATGCAAAAGTTTGAAGATTTAAAAGAACAAATGCGACTTGATTCACTTGAAAAAAATATAGAAGCACAAGATGCAGATGCTTTAGAATTTGAACAATTTAAAATTGGACTAGAAAAAAAGACAAAGGCTTTAAGAGATGCAGGTGTTGCAGATGCTAAAATTGAAGAATGGAAATCAAAAGAAATAGCCAAGTGGCAAAAAAAGGATTTACAAAGTAGATTACAAATAGGATCACAATTAGTAGGTGCATTAGCAGGTTTGAATGATCAGATGAAAGGATCAGCAAAAGTAACTGCTAGAATGCAACAAATTCAAGCAGTAATTAATGCTTATGCAGCAGCAAATGCGGCAATAGCACCTCCACCTGTGGGACTTGGACCAACACCTTTGGGATTTGCAGCAGGTGCAACTGCTTTAATATCAGGATTAGCCAATGTTGTCGCCATATCACAAAGTATAGGTGACTTTGCTAAAGGTGGAGATTTTGTTACACAAGGCGAACAGATTATTAGGGTAGGAGATAATCCCGGTGGTAGAGAACGAGTGCAAATCACACCATTATCTTCGCCAAACATCAATGGGCCAAAGGGAAGTGATATCGTGGTAAACATAAGTGGAAATGTAATGAGTGAAAATTATACAGAAGATGTAATAATTCCACATATACAAGATGCAATTAGGCGAGGGGAAACTTTATAATGTTTGTATCTGATAATTATAAAAGTGATATTTTATCAAATAATACAAAAATTACACCTGTTATAGTAATTGAAAAACAAATAGGTCAAAACGATTGGGAGTATTATTCGTTTTCTACAAAAAGTATGGAAATTCTTATTGTAGAAAGTGGAGGGGAATTAAGGCCAATACACTGTGAGCCATATTTGTTATCTGTACCAAAAGTAAAAGATTCTATTGATGTATTTACTCATAAATATAAAACATCTAATATAAAACTAGAATTAAGTAATGCTGAATATAATGGAAAACGAATTGCTGATATATTTGAAAATACAAAAGTAGCAAATATTGATATATCTATATATTATAAATCACCTACTACATCTAGAGTTCAACCATTTCATTTAAGAAATCAATATGGAAACAATTATAAAGATTGTTTAAAAATATATACAGGAAAAGTACGAGATATAAATTTTACAACTAATAAAATAAATTTATCACTAGAGGATTTATCATCAGCAAAAATACATAAAAATTTGCCTAAAAGGAAAGTTGGTACAGAGTCACACCCTAAATATAGGGATAAATATATACCTATTGTATATGGAAATGTAATATCGCCTTTAATTCAACTTGACACACAAACCTTTGTAAGTGATACTGAACCAATATATGGATACAATCAAGACTCTTATCGTCTTGATGCATTAGAAGAACCACAATGGTTGTATTATAATTCAATATATATTTATTATAAAAAAGAATATATATCATTAGCTAGAAATGTATATTATAAATTTGTAACACAAGAAACTATAGATGGGCTTCCCAATCCAAATTATACAGATATAAATTTAGGTTATTCGCAATATACAATTAATAATGACAATGAAATTATAATACCAATTCAAGGTTTAAGATCAATAAATAGAATACAATGTGTTTATGATGGAAGGCCAAGTGATATTAAATTGTTACGATATGATTATAAGGGAGGATCCGAAGGAAATGCAAATCAAAGTGGCTATGATTTAATAGGCAGAGAGGGTTTCCAAAAAATAATTACTGATGGTCAAACACATAATGTTATAGACATGATGGAATGTAAGGCAGATATACGACCTGTATTTATTGATAATAGTACTGATCAATGGTTTGATTATCCAATTCCTTGTTGGTTATTTCAATGGAATTATCATAACGAGAATACTGAATGGAGTATATTATTAGAAACAAAGTTAAATGATGCATTATTACCAACTCCGGGTGACACTTCAGAGTATCAAACAAATGTTGGAACAGATGGTTGGTATGTTAATTATAATGTAGAATCTGAACCTTTTGCTCCAAGTGTATGGCTTGGGGATAATAGGATTGGATTAAATGCTATAAATCCAAATCAAACATTTAGAACTGATAATAATCCATATAATTCTAATACAGCATTATTATACGAATTTGAGTTATCACAAGTAGTTCCACTTGCAGGTAATGCTATTTGGTGGGCGAGTATGCATACAACATCAAAATATCAAAATTTTATTAATAATATATGTATGGCTAGTGGAAATAGTTATTCAAGTCATCAAGGAGGGCAGGTTAATTGGAATAATGTATCATCAATATTATATTGTGATGATCAAATTGCTAAAGCTAATAGTGATCCTAATAATTTTACATATAGGAATTGGAATGATAATGCAGATTTTAAATTACAATCCGAAATGCCTTATAGTCCTGATAATGCTTCTACTTGGCAACACGATTGTGCTCCGGTATTAAGATTTTCACAAGGTAAACATGTATATGCAGATTTTGATTCATCTTCAGATGATAACATAGAACGACAACCATCTAATTATTACAATATAGGTATATTTGGTTGTGTGCATTATGATAATTCAGCAACAAATCCAAGTACAAATACAGGTAATTCTACATTAACTTCAGATTATAGAATGCATATGAATTTTGATATTAAAAATGTAGAAGTTAAATCTGTTGTTGATTATGATGAAGCAGATGAAAAAGAATTTTATGGAAATATATATGGTAGGACAGATGATGAATTGATAAATTATCCACACGAAAATATGCAACCTGATTATTGGGGCGAATATTTATCAAATCCGATAGATATTATACGACACATAGCTAAAATTGAATTAGGCATAGAACATTTTGATGAAGATGAATTTAAAATTGCTTGGGAAGAACATAGAGGCCAACAATTTGCTTTTGCTGTAATTGATGAAATAAATTCTAAAAAATTACTAGAAAAAATATCAGAGTCTACATTTTCATATCCTAGAATTAAATCTGATGGTTCATTTGGTTTTACAACAATAAAAGAAACATACAACCAAGATGATTATGAAAATGCAATTACTATAGATGAAAAATATATAATTAGAAATAGTTTTAAATTATCTAGTCCCAATAAAGTCATAAGCAAATTAACAATGTCTTGGGGTAAAGATTATGCAATGAATAAATACACAAATCATTATGAACCATCACCATCACAATCATCTACTATTTATAATATTACACAGATGGACAATGAATATGGAACACCATCTAAAAATTTTTCAGGCATAGAAAACCAAGAAGATAACCACAAACATTTTAAATCAGATTATTTTCAAGGAATAGGTTATTCCAATATACCGACAACATTTCGTAAACGAAAATTTGAAAATGAAAAAGTGCAACATTTAATATGTAAAATAGAACTACCATTACAATATTCATATTTAGAAATAGGTGATTTAATAAAATTTCCAAAAGATAGATTAATAGATAATATAAAACCACATGGGATTGATTATACAAATCCTATTGCATTTGGTGGATCTGTTAGATATCCATTATTTTTAATTACAAGTATAAGTAGATCATTAAATGGATTAGCAATAGAGGGATTCCAATTACATTCATTAGCAACACCATATCACTCACCTATAGAAGTTGATCCATATAAAGATACCACAAATGATGCATTTTGGGGGCAAGATGGATTTTTTGAAAATAGCAATTATATTGATCCATTTAGATTGATTAATTGGGAAACACCTCCTGAAATTGAATTACCTGAACCACCACAATTAACAGGGCAAATGTTAATTGGTTATAATAGTCAATTTTCGCCAAATGATGATTTACAATTAGATAGTTCATATTCACGAAGATTTCATATACATAATAATCAAATGGGCGAAGATGGCTTTGGAGAGGGTGCATGGCAATATTGGTTTTGGTACACAGAAACAGATCCATTAAGATATGATAATATAAATTATTATTTTTCAGATTGGGAAAATGAATTATATGGACCTGCTAGATTTGGATTAAATTCATATATGGATTTAGTGCCTGAAAAAAATAATGATAATTCAGGATATGGTTCCATATTGAATGGTTTAGGAGATGAACAAGTAGGTGGTTTTATTGCAATGACTCACAAAGTTCATGTTGAATTGGAAATGGGATCCTATGGATATAATGATGCACCTTATGACCAAAAAATTGAATTACGAAATATAGCAGGAACCATATTTGATGAAGAATCAGGCTTTTATGATCCAAGTGCTATTATTCCTGATACTTGGAACGAATGTATAATTGATTATGATATGCATTCAACTGAAATACGATTAGATTGGGTAGGTTTTAGAGGCGATGGAACACTTATATTCAAAACTAATCCCATTATTATTGAAGAATTTCAAGGAGAAGATCCATTATTGGGAATGAATCCAATACGAAAATCACAAAAATATCTTTTAATGACATGTAATGCTTATTCAACAGATTTAGGAGGTGAAGATGGATTATATTATAGTCACTCATTAACATTATATCCAAGAGGTATACCAAATGAAATGTCAAATTTAACATTAGCTTACAATGGAGTATGGAATTTACAATTGTTTAAAGATTTATTTGCTGCCGGAAATGGAGATAGCAATTTAGATGGTAATTTAAATGTTTTAGATGTAGTTGGTACGGTTGCACATATATTGGGTAATGGGGAATTAAGTCAAGAAGGTCAACAAGTTGCAGATTTTAATGGAGATGGAAGTTTAAATGTGTTAGATGTTGTATTAACCGTAAGTCATATTTTAGGAAATGATTAAAAAATGACAATAGTAGATTTAAAAAGATTTCAAGGAAATGGAATTAGAGCGATTGATGGAGAAGTTACATTTGATATGGGCGATAAAGTAATAGGCTTTGAAATTGATTATAAAGGCAAATGTGAATTAGAAAATTATGATATTCCAAATTGGTTATTTCAAGGCAATACTAAAAAAATCATTGGTGTTTCATTAGATGGAAAACCGATAGGTTTAAATCCATTTTTAAAATATATAGGTAAATTTAGTATTCAAAATTGTATAATAGTTAATACAGATATGCAATCCTATCAAGTATCTTGCTATGAAAATATAACAGATCATTTTGAAAATCAAATAGAAACATTTAGTAGTGATAACAGATATTTTAATGAATTAGATAATAATGATAATAATAAAGGCATACAAAAAATTACAAAAACAAAATTAAATTTGGTTACAAAAAATTTATCAACAAATCAAAATATAATAAAAAGTAGTTTAAAAATTGATCAAAAAGATTATATTGGCGATTTTCATATAGATAATGGAAAAATTAAAACAGGCAAAGAACCTGATAGAAAAAGTATAATTATAAATAATATACCAAATACAAGGGGAGGAAGCTATTAATGTCTTACACAGAAGTTAAAAAACCTGCATTTTTTGTTTCGTATCTTGATTATTTACAAAATATAGGACAAATAGCATATCAAGACGATCCATTAAATGATATACATTTATTAAATCCAAGTAAAACACATAGAGTTGATGGAATGAATACAGATAGCACTCAAGAAATCATATTTGAATTTAATGGTGATGTTCATTATCAAAATTTAATAGATGAAGATGATTATATTTATATATTTGTATTAGGACATAATTTTCATTCTACAGATGCTACTATAAAAATTAGTTTAGGATATGAAAATGAACAAGGAAGTACAAGTTTTGTAGATTGTAGTGTTATAGAAGAAATTGTTAATTATAATGGAAGTGAGACTAAGCCTAATTATAATGGTTTTTCTATATTTAAAGTTCAATATTCCAATCTCACTTCAATAAATTCAGTAAAAATAATAATAAAAGCAATAGGAGATTCTAGTGGTAAAACCATTAAAGTAGGCAGTGTATCTTTATGCACTAAATGGACACCACCACATAATCCTAATTTAGATCTGAAAATGAGCAGAGTATTTGATGGTGTAAAAAATCAAATTACACAGGGAGGATCTACAATATCAAATGCACAGCATACTAGAAATGGATCATTTTGGTCTGTTGGTTATCCTTGGGATTTATTTCAAGATGATAATGAAGAATATGAAATAGGTGGTGTAAATTCTACATTAAAATTATCAAGAACACTAGGAAGAAGATTGTGGGAAATGAATTTTGATTATTTAGATCCTGAAAATATAATGCCTGAAGTTGAATCGTATACAATATTTGAAACTGAACATGATAGTGTATTTAATACAACACTACATAACAATACTAAATCGTTTTTACGAATATTAAATCGTGTTCAGGGATCACATTTACCATTTATATTTTTACCTAATTATACAGATCTTAATTTTAATCCTGATCAATGGGCTTTAGTTAGATTTAATCAAGATGAATTTGCTGTTTCTCAAGTAGCACCTTCATTATATTCTATGTCTTTACAGATAGAAGAATCGTGGTAGAGGAAGACTTGAAATATATGCTAATTCAGATAAGTAAAGATGCTGAATTTATAAAAGAAAAAGTAGAACGAATTGAAGAATTTACCTATCATTTAAATAAACGACTTATATCTACCGAAAAAACACACTCCTATATAAAGGGTGGTTTTTATGTATTTGTAGCCTTATTTGGTATATTTATGGCCTTATCCACCATAAATTCATAGAAGCCACCCCCCACATCTAATTTTTTTTAAATAATTTAAAACTTTTGTTGATTGTATTGGTTTACAATATGTATATTAATAGTGTTACTTAAAAAGAAATGGAGAAATAATGAAATACGAATTAATAAATAAACAAGATTTTCAATATACATACATGATCAATGGTACTCTTGTGACTATTCAAAAAAAATCTAAAAAATGGGAAGGTTTTGAATCAGAAAAAATTGAAATTTCTCCTGAATATCAAGACATTTTAGGTAAATTTATTTATACACCAATTTACAAATCTGAAACATCTATTATTAAAAAAACAAAAAAAGAAATATTAGAATTTTATACTTGGTTATTAAACGAGGAGAAATAATGAAATATTCAAAAACATTAAAAAATATTGCAGATAAGGATCCACGAATTAATGAATATTATTTTGATGAAGATGGACATTGGATATATTTAGAAGAAGGCTACGAAGTGAATGAGGTACAAACAATTCACGAATATAATGTAGCAAAATGTATTAGAGATATAAAATTAATTTATAAAAAATAAAATTAACAAGGAGAAACAAAATGCAAAACGAAAATAAAATAAATTACTTATTTAAATATATAACACTAGAATCAGTAGGGAGTGCAATAGATGATAAAGGTATTGTATATCCAATGCTTGAAAATGGCGATATAGATATAGATAATGGGATTACTTGGATCCATACATCAGATGAATGGGATGATTCACTATCGGAAGAAGATTGTGGATTATTAAATGATTGGTTGGTAAAAATTAACTATTCAGCATATAATTATAAACCACAATATGATGTTAATTATGATGCTGATGATTTTTTATATTAAAACTTTTTAAAACTTTTGTTGACTAATTGGTTTACACTCTGTAAATTAAGATATTAACTAAATGGAGAAACAAATGCAAACTGAAAAAACAATAAAAAAAATTAAGATAGAAAAAAATATAGGTATAGATAAAAATAAAACACCTATAAAACATTTTGTTACAATAGAATTTATACAGATATTTGTAGATGGTAAACCATATACTTGTCATATATTAGAAAATGGTAAAGGTGGTGGAAATAGATATATAGGTGATGCAGATAAACTATTATATAGATTTAAATGGGCAGTTAATAAATATACAAGAAGAAACTATAACGAGGTGGTATAATCCACCTCATAAATGGAGAAACAAATGCAATACACAATGGAAAAATATAAACAAAATTTAAAGGTTGATAATTTTTACATCTATTCATATAACACACAGGTTGCTAAAATAGATCATATTAATAAAACAATCACTAAATTAAAATGGAATGTAGGTGGTAGATCATCATCACCAACCACATCAAAACATATCAATTATGTTGCTAGAGAATATAATTATACAATTATAAATGGGGAGGGATAAGAATGTCAATTATAAAAATAACACACGAATTTCATAAGCCACAAGAGGATCCTAAAGTAGATAAGGCTTCTGTAATACAGGCATTAGGTAATGGTGATGAAGCATTAGAAATATTAGTGGATTTAATTAATGATGATTATACTATTGAAGATCTAAAAAATGATTTCTATGCTTATTTTGAACCTGATGATCGTGGTGATATTAACAGATAAAAAAGGAGAAACAATGTATTATTTTTACAAAGATCAAAACAATATTCATTTAGATGGTGAAGCAGAATCACGATATTTTGATATTGAATTAGTATATCAGCATATTCATAGTAAAAAATTCCAAAATAAATATAAAAAAGATATAGCATTTGTTATGAATGCTTTAGATGGTTTAACAGATAAAGCAGGGGATCCTTTATATCTTCATGCTTTACGAATGGCGAGTACATTAGATTTTCTTGGATATGATGAAGAATATGTATTGGTTGCATTATTCCATGATATTTTAGAAGATGGACAAAACTATGATTATAAATATTTAAAAAATAGATTAAATGATAATTATATAGCATTAGAGCAATTAACTAGGGATAAAAATATGACTTATAAAAATTATATATTACATATTGAACACGATATTGCTTTAAAAGTAAAGGAAATGGATATTAATGATCATTTATATCATTTAGAAAATATTACTAAAAGTTTAATAAAAAGATATAAAAATGCACAAAATATATTACAATCAACATCTAAACAATATGAAAAAAATATGAGGACAAAATGAACAAGGATAAAAAAATACTAGAATTAGAAAATAAAGTTTTAAAATTAAAAAATGACATTTTAAAATATCGACAAGATATTGATTCATCTGTTGATTTAATAAATACCTATAGGGAAATTTTAGATGCTATAGAACGAAATGGTTATATTTTAAAAAATTTAATAGGTATTCAAGTTAAACAACAATAAATTAAAGAATGATTGTAGGATTTACTTGTAGTTGTTTTGATTTATTACATGCAGGGCATATTTTAATGCTTGAAGATGCAAGAAAACAATGTGATAAATTAATAGTTGGATTACAAACAGATCCTACATTAGATAGATCCGAAAAAAACAAACCTATTCAATCCTTTGAAGAACGATTAATTCAGTTACAAGCAGTTAAATATGTTGATGAAATATACAAATATGCTTACGAAAGTGAATTATTAACTTTATTAAAACAATTAAAACCTGATATAAGGATCCTAGGATCTGATTATAAAGGTAAATCCTTTACAGGTGATAAAATGAATATAAAAATTTATTATCATCACAGAGATCACAATTATTCTACAACTAATTTAAGGAGAGCCATTGAAAGTATTAAAAGTAGATAAAAAAAATAATTTGGATTATACATTAACAGAATTTGTAAATAAAAATCAACCACCATTTCAGATAATATGTGGAGATGGTACTGAACCATCAGTGATGTATAGATTAAATATTATGCTAGAAACTACATTAAAAAATAGAATAATAGATAATTATGCTTGGGGAGTTATAGAAATTAGATAAAAGAAAAAACCCTGCGAGGTGATTATCTTGGAGAAACAATGCAACTAGAAGCAGGGCTAATTCTAATAATTATATGTTAAATTATTATTTTTAATATAATATATTTTATAATTAAAAAAAAAGTATTAAATTTAAAGGTTATATTTTATAAATAAAAAGGAGAAACAATGGTAAAAACTAAACCAATAAAAGATAGATTTAATAAATCTATAGAACAATGCTTATCACATATACAAACCAATTTAAATGCACCTAAAAATTTGCATAATAAATTTGGTAATTACAAGTATAGATCTTACGAAAGCATTTTACAATCAGTTAAACCACATTTGATTGAAACAGGTTGCATTTTAACTTGTTCAGATGAATTGGTTTTGGTAGGTGATAGGTATTATGTAAAAGCAACACTTACTTTAATTAAAGGCGAAAATAAAATATCTACAACTGCATTTGCTAGAGAAGCAGAAGTTAAAAAAGGAATGGACGATTCTCAAATTACAGGTGCAGCTTCTAGTTATGCTCGTAAATATGCGGCAAATGGTTTATTTGCAATAGATGATACAAAAGATGCAGATCATTATGACAATAGTAAATATGAGGTTATAAAGCAAAAACCTGAACCTATAACTAAAGATCAAAAAGATAAATTCGCTAAATTATTAAAACACAAAGCATTTGAAGCTACACAATCTGAAACACAGAAATGGTGGCAAGAATCTTTTAATACTAATGATCCTTATTTATCAGCAGTTAATAAATTGAGTGCTATGCAAATTAGGATTGAACAATTTAATAAAGAAAACAAAGGAGATAAAACCAATGCAAGTGCTAATTAATAGAATGAATAAAGGCGATTATGGTAAAACTATTGCATTTTTTGATGTAGTTATATACAATGAAAATGTTGATTTAGATGGTGTAACCATTAAAGGCTTTAAATTAGTAGATGGTGGTAATGGAATGTTTGCTTCTGCACCATCAGAAAAAAAAGAAGTAGATGGTGAAACTAAATATTATCCAATGGTATGGTTAGGTAAAAATTTATTACAACAAATAAATGAATCTGCTATTGCTAAATATAATGAAGATCAGCCTGTAACACAGGATCTTGATCAGATGATTAATTCATTACCTAGATAATATCTAAAATTAGGGGGTATGTCGGAGGATTGCATACAGAAAAGTACAACATATTTTAAATAATATAAGTGACCTGTATCCATCTTACCCCCTAATACCAATCCTACTAGGATCCTCTCCGACAATTTCTTCTCTATAAATAAAAAAAAATTAAAAAAAAATAAAACTTTTGTTGATAGTAATGGTTTACATTGTGTAAATTATAATATTAATTAGAAACACAATATGGAGAAACAAATGAAATTTAAATTAATTAAAAAAGAAAATAACAATGACAAAACAATTTGTTGGGATATATGGGAATTAGAATGGAATCCTTCTATAAAAATATTATCTTTCGGTAATGGTAAATATACATTAGAACATACACAAAAATCAGGTAAAGTTATTGATTGTGGTAGATTTGATTCTTTAACGAGAGCAAAAATGAAAGCTTTATCGTTAAATGAATATTTAGGTTATTAATTTTAAAAAAGGAGAAACAGAAAGTGCTAACAATTAAAATAACAGAAAAACAACTTAATTCATTAATGGACTATTTGATAGATATTGATTATCATCAAAATTTAATTCCATTTAAATCTTTAGCAAAAATAGGATTGGTGCCTACATACAATGGTGAAGATCTTGCTTGTTCATCATATGATGAAGTAGAACCATCATTACAAAATTTTTATTTGGTAAATGAAATGTATGAAAGTATGAAACAAGATCCTATAATGCAAATTAATATATTTGATGTAGAAAAATTTATACATATTAATGGTAGTAATGCTTATGAAGCAGATTATTGGGAAGGTGTTGATGAATTAAGAAATCAAGCTAAACCTAATTGTAATTGTGGTAAATGCAATTATATAAGTGAATCTTATTTATCTGCATAAACTTATATTGATTTTATAGGTTTATGATATGTATATTATAATAACAACTAAATGGAGAAACAATTAAAATGGAACAAAAAACATTTATAACTGAATTAAATCACAGACAGGTAGATATATTTACTAAAGATGAATTAGATCCTATTTATTTTCAGGCTAAAATTCATTGGGGGATTCAATTACTAGAAAATGAACGATATATAGATATTAGGCCATTTGTAGATCGTGTAACTATTGAATGTGGTGATGAATTAAATTCACAAGAAAATATTATGATTCCTAATATGTTTGTAGATGTGGTAAATAGCGAAACAGGTATTATGGGTGCATTTAATATTAATTTTTTACGAGATGATGATCACCCCGATTATCAATCATTAATGACTATTATACCTAAATTTATAGCAGTAGATATGGATAAAAAAGAAGTGGAGGTATTATTTAATGCATAAAGCACTATTGGTTAGAAAATTAAAAAAACACGAACGATCACAAAGATGGTTGGCTCGTAAATTACAAATATCACCTATGTCTGTATCTAAATGGTGTAGTGGTGCATTATCTATTCCTGATGCTAGATCTAAACAGATCTTAAAATGGTTACCATAATGGCAGGGTGGATTTCATTACACAGGAAAATATTAGATAATCCCATATTAGCAGATAGTTCAAAATACAATAAAAAGTGTGCTTGGATTTGGTTATTATTAAAAGCCAACCACAAGGATAATAAATTTGTATTAGGTAATGATATAGTATTTGTTAAACGAGGATCCTTTATTACATCTCAAAAAAAGTTATGCAAAGAGTTTAAATGGGGCAATTCTAAAATTAGAAGTTTTTTAAATTTGTTGCAAAAAGATGGTATGATCAAAGTAAAAACTACATCTCAATCAACACACATAACTATATGTAATTATGATACTTATCAAGATAATCAAATCACAGGCAAACCACAGGTAAATCAAGATCAAACTGATTCTAAACCATTAATAAATACAAACAATAATGATAATAACAATAATAAAGTAAATAAAGTAAATAATATATTAGAAATATTATCAGATAAAATTTATTTAGATAAATATGGTAAACCAATGTTACAAGAATTTATTGACTATTGGTGTGAAGAATCATTAAATGGTAAGAAAAAACGATATCAGAAGGAAAAAACATTTAGTATTGATAGAAGATTACAAACTTGGGCTAAACGAGATTATAGTGGGTATTATAAGAAACATAAGGAAGATCTAATTAATAAAGAACAAGAAGAATATTATCGTAGGGCAGAGCAAAAAGTATCTGAAGAAGATGCACTAAAAAGAAAACAAGAATTTAAGGATTTAACTTCAAAAATGTTTAAAAAAATATAATAAAATGGAGAAACAATGCCACGAAAACGATATGAAAGTAAAGAAGATCTGCGATTAGAACGAAAGTTTGCAGATGAATTAGAAAAAAAATGGAACAAAACATTTTTTAAATTACACATTAAATATCAGTTAGATTTTGCAATTACCAAATCAGGAGATTATGAAGATATAACTGCTTGGTGCGAAATGAAACATAGAAATTTTGCAGATGTAGGTAAATTTTTTCCACCTAGAAAAATATGTTTATCACTAGATAAATGGAAAATGGCTATGGATTTTTGTTATTATACTAAAAAACCATTTGTGTTTATTATTAGATGTGATAAAGGTAAATCAGGAGATTATATGTATATACATAGATATGGTGATGATAAAGATTTTAATGTAAAAATAGGTGGTAGGATTGATAAAAAACGAGATGCAGAAGATATTGAACCTATTATTGAAATTCCATTTGATCATTTTATAAAAATAGCATGATACATACACAGATTGATAAATATCCTAAAATATTTTGGAAAGTTGCTGAATACATAGCAGAATCACGATTATTATTATTAGGAGAAATGCAAGAAGATTCTATGAATGATGTTATGAAAAAACTAATTGCTGAAGATTTTGCAATAAAAAATCAGTTAGATGCTAAATTTTCTCCATTAGTTACGATTAATCCCGAAATAAAACCCGATGTATATATTTCTCGTAAAGGTAATTATGGAATTAAATTAAATATAATATTAATATCTACTAAAGAAAAATACATGACTATTGACTATGATTTACAAAATGATAATGACAGAATAGTAAATTATTATTGGTTTATTCAACTGATTAAAGGTTGTAAAGCAAAGCATATAATGATACCACATTATAAAATATTTTATTGGGAAGTAAGATTTGGAGAAACTGAATATTATTGTAAGGAGATAGAATGAAACCTAAACCAATTAATACATTAGATACAACATTACAAAGTAAAAAAATGAGTGTAGAAACTCCGATAGGATCCTTTGAAAGTGATTCAGGAAGCCATTACATTGATGTATTATCTATAATATTTGTAATAGGAATTTTATATATTGGAAAAAAAATAGTAGATAAGGTGATAAAATGACAGCGAAAGAGTTAATTAAATTATTAAAACAAGAGGATCCTGATTCAGAAGTATTTGCATATCTCGGAGCAGAGGAAGGTTGGGGAATAGTACCATTAGGATATGGTGATGTAGTAATGGGACATACTATAACTGATCAGAAATCTTTTGTATTAATTCCGGTAGAAATTCCTGACGAATACGAAAAATGGGAATAAATTATTTTTTATAACGAAAACTTTTGTTGACTTATATGGTTTACATTATGTATATTATTATATGTTTAAAAATAAAGGAGAAACAATGAACATAAATGATCTACCAATAGATCTTCAAAAGCAATTAAAAAAAGAAAATGGGATTTCTAGTAGAAATCAAAATTTATCTAAAGATGATATTAGATCCTATGCGATTGCTTCATTAAACCAACTTAAAGGCATAAAAAAATCCGAAATGATTAGGGTTTTAAATCTTGCTAAAAAAATGTTGGAGGTATAAATGAAGATTGTAGAAAAAAATAATACAGACATATATAATATGTTGATGAAATATAAAGATCAACATGTATGTGTTTATCAATCGGCAGAGGGAGCAAAAAGAAATGATTTTTGTTCCCAAATATCTGTATCAGGTGATTTAGAAAAACATTCCGAAATAGATCAATGGAGGGTTTATCGTGATGATGATACCTATGTTTATTTCAGTTCTAAAGATGTTTTAATGATTATAAATAATCCTGATAAAGGTAGGCCTAATATATCTATTAATGTGGTATATGTTTCATAATAGATTAAATAATAATGGGGTGGTATCAAAACTGCCCCATTATAATTTGGAGAAAAAAATGAACAGAGCAGATGCAATATTAGAAAATGGAAAATTATATATATCAACTTGGGTTGAAACATCACCAAATAAATTTGTTCGTGATCAACCTTTAAAAAATGATGGAAGTGTAGATTGGGATTTGGTTAATGCCTTGATGGACACCGAAGATGATACTGATGCAGAATTAGATGCAGATGGTAATTACATATTAATCCCTACAAAATATTCAAGAGTAATTTATAATGAACAAAGATTACATAGGCAAAATAGCAAAGGATTAGGTAGGAATGATAAATGCTATTGTGGTAGTAATAAAAAATTTAAGAAGTGTTGTTTAAATAAATAGGAGAAACAAATGAGTGAAGCAATGTTTGATTTAATGTACATAATAGATTTTTTAATTAGGATCTTTATGATGATGTCAATTATATCAGGGATAATTTATTGGATAAGAGGGCCACAAGATGGAAACTAAATATAAATATATATTGTTATTGGAAAATGGAGACTCGTATTTTTCAAATACTTTATGGGGATTATTTACAGAAATTATAAAACATAGATGTTGGCATTTATATAAAGAAAGGAGGTGGGTAGATTGATTATTAAATTAAATAAAAACGATAGTAAAGTCGTCCATAGCAATGAAACTTATGATGTAATTGATAATGATACATTAAATAATTTAATCGTGTCTAAAACAATATTACATTCAAAACAAAAAACAAGTGGACATAATCATAAGGGACAAGAAGAAGTATATATATTTATAGGTGGATCAGGCTTTATGCAATTAGATGATGAAAAATTTATTGTTAAAGCAGGGGATATTGTACTAATTGAAGATGGAGTATATCACAGAGTATTTAATGAATCCAATTTTGATCTTCAGTTTATATGTGTATTTAATGGTGGGAGAAATCATTAATGTTAATTAAATGGTTTACTAGATTTGCTTTAATATTATTATTTATGATAATAGGGATTATAGCTATATTTATAATAGATAGTTTATTATATATATTTTTATTCTTAATAGCATTTATTTTATTAATAGCACTAATTTTTTTAATTAAGGATATAATAATATCAGTATATAATTGGATATGCAATTTATTTAATATGCGATTAGATTAAATTAATTTGTATTTTGAGTTAATTATATTATATATTATTGCCTACTTATTAGGATTTATATTGGGATATTTAATGGGTAGGGAGAAACGATAATTCAAATTGCA
>CEOR01121263.1_pt1 | contig 31290 bp, 51 predicted proteins | sample 530661 | NCBI WGS metagenome assembly CEOR01 (sample SAMEA2620836, study PRJEB7988) | marine metagenome | biome: marine biome (ENVO:00000447); feature: deep chlorophyll maximum layer (ENVO:xxxxxxxx); material: "saline water (ENVO:00002010), including plankton (ENVO:xxxxxxxx)" | depth 65 m
AGATAAAAATTTATGTGGTTTTAACTCCTTAGAGCGTTTTATTGAGTGTTTGACGCTTAGCGTTATATTTTCTAAAAAGTGGTTTAAAGAGGTTGTAATGGTTACTGACGCTAAAGGAAAAGCATTATTTGAAAAGCATAATTTACCATTTGACGAAATAACAACAGATTTAGAAGATATTGAAGTAAATCCTCGACATTGGGCATTTGGTAAAATTGTCGCTTGTAAAATACAAACGAAACCTTTTATGCATATTGACAATGACGTTATTTGGTTTAAAAAACCTCCAAAAAAGATTTTGAGATCCGAGGCTGGTTTTCAAAATTTTGAATATAATGACCATTTTCATAAGTTTTATTTACCTCAATGCAATTTAGCAGATCTGGATAATTTAGATATTGGCATTGATTACAAAGTAAAACCAGAACAAAAATTAGCGGTTAATTGTGGAATTATGGCATTTAATAATTTAGATGTTTTAGATGAATTATATAACAAGGCCGTTCAATTTATTAGTTGGCATGATACTAAAGATTTTGGCTATTACGATTTGAGCAGCATAATATTTGAACAAATGCATTTATATCAAATATTAAAAAAAAATAAAATTAAAATAGTTACTCTTGGAGACGCTTACGTTAGTAATGAATATGCTGAGGAAATAGGATTTACTCATTTAATATCAAGTTCTAAAAGAGAAAAAAATATTGAAGAAAAAGTAAAAAAAAGATTAGATAATGAATTGGCATCAAACAAATACAATGAATATAAAATTTCGATATGTTAGAAAAATTAAACGCAATACCAAAAGACAAACTCCTTCATTTTTTTGTTGGAGCATTAATTAGTTTTCCATTAGTTTATTTATTTACTTATTATGGATTTTTAGTAAGTCTATTAATATTCGCTAGTAAAGAAATAATAATTGATAAAATATATAGATTAGGCAAAATGGAATATAGAGATTTTATATGGTCTTCAATTCCAGCCTTATTTTATTTAATAATAAAAGTATTATGATAAATCCAGTTTACGCTTTTATACCAGGAGGCTATAAGGCTGACGAATTATATAACGCTATTCCTTATGACAAAAACTTTGAGTTTGCTAGAGCTTCAATTGCGAGGCGAGTGAATAAGGATAGTTTAATAGAAGTTGTTGGCAATTCAATACCAAGACTTACATACCAAATTCCGTATGGTAAAAGAGACGTAAAAGGCAACGCTGACAATACTCCTAGTTATCTCATGGAACCGGCTTCAACTAACCTTGTAACTTATTCCTCAGATTATAACGTTGGCTGGAGTGGAACTAACGTTAATATGGATAAAACTAAATTTTCTCCTGCTGGTCAAGCAACTATGAGTCCAGCAACCTTGCTTTCAACTGCTGGAAATGGAACTCAAAATCAATGGGTTCAACAACAAGCTCAAGTTTTTACAAATCAAGTTAGTTGTTGGAGTGTATTTATGAAGGCTGGAAAAAGTGGATTAGGAGCAATATATTTATATGATACAACTTTAGGAGGAGCAGGAATTGAAGTTGGCGTTTCTTTTGATTTAATAAACGGATCAGTTGCTGATGAAACTCTAGGCGTTAATCCTCCTAGAAATACTGGAATGTATTATTATGGTAATGGTTGGTATCGTTGCTTTATTACTTATAATAAAGAAGACCAATCAAGTAAAACTTGGAATCCATATTTTAGAATTTTAATAAGCATAAATTCAACTCAAGGCAACCAATTACCTCTTAATACCTCTTTATATATTTGGGGAGCAATGGTTGAAAGTGAAAAAAACTCTAATTTTCCTACTAGTTATATAGCAACTCAACAACAACAAGTTACTAGAACAAAAGATGAGGCGTTTAATTCTACTTTAGATATTGCAAGTCAACAAGGCATTTTTTATGCTTATATAAAACCTTTAAATGCATGGAGCTTTGGAGGTCAAAGACAAATTTCTATTAATGACGGAACTAACGATAATGTCGTAACAATTAATTTTTCTACTATTAATAACACAACGCTAGGAATTCAAGTATCAATAAAACAAAACGGCTCTAGTATCTTTTTCTATAATAGTGCTGATGAAGTAGATAATGACTTTTATGCTGATAAATGGTATAAAATAGCAATCTTTTGGAGTAAAGATGACGGCGAATTATACATTAATGGAAAATCTGTAAGAGTTGATACACAAATGCCAGAATTTCAAGCAACTACATTCACAGAAATATCTTTTGAAAACGGCTCTGGATTTAACGATTTTGAAGGGTATTGTAAAGAATTATTAATCTATGATACAAGAAGTTTGTCGAGATCCGAAGTAACTAAATATTTACAAATTTTAACTCAATAATTATGCCTCTGCCTAAACCTAAAGCAAATGAAGACCAAAAAACATTTATGAATAGATGTGTTAACGATACAATAGTAAAAAAAGAATTTAAAGACCAAGACCAAGCAATAGCAATTTGTTATAACCAATGGAGAAAGAAATAAGACATAGTAAATATGAATTTTCAAGAATTCAAGATTTTGAAGAGGCTTTAGCAAGTCTTCCTCTAGGTCATTCCCATACAATAGTTGAGATAGGTAACATTGAAGGAAACGACAATTATTTAGTTGATGTTTTATGGGTTTTTAAAAATGGAGAAGAGGTTGACCATGCTGAAGGGTTTAAAGGAAATCAAATTAACTTAGATAATGACGGCCTTCATTTATTTGAAGGAATAGATTATCAAACAAATAAAATGTAATGGAAAAAAACTTAAACACTGAGTCAAAATTTACGCTGAGCTTAAAAGAAATAGTTGGAGGCGTAGTTGGATTAATTTCAATATTTGGAGTTTATTTCACTTTGACTGCCAGCGTTGAAAGTAATACAGAAGAAATTGAAAGCATCAAAGATAATTCAGTGCAAAAAATTGAATTTTCTTTTAAGGACGAATTAATTAGGTCGAATTTGGAAAAAACCCAACAACAAATTGACAATATTGAATCTGACGTAAACGAAATAAAAGAGCAACTTCAAAAATTAGACGAAAGGCTCTATGATATAACCAAGTAAATTAAAATGAGATGTGCGATTATTGTAATTGTCCTTTTTGTAACCTTTGCTAATTATAGCCAAAATAAAGACGGCATTTCTGTCGTTCAATATTCGGCTTCATTTGTTAAAGAAAACGAAATATCTTTAAAAGAGTTTAATAGATATAATACGCAAACTATGTATTTATCAAAAAATCAAAAGATATTCCAAAAAGAAAAAATAAACTCTTTGCCTACCGTTGTTTTATATAATGACGGCGAAGAAATATATCGAGCTGAGGGAGGTATTTCTTTAACTTTAGATCCGAACTGCATAAAAGAAATTAACAAACATATAGATAAATTATTAAGCAATAAATTTTAAGATGAAAACACTAACTAACATAATATTTCTTCTATTTACTTTGACAATATTTAGTCAAGGTCTAGTAAATGAAGATGAAAAATTAAATAAGAAAATTGAAAGAAAATATAAGACTAAGAAAATAATTGATGACGTTTTTAAATACGCTACTTTTTATGGAGCTTATAATCAAAGTAATAGTTTCCAAGTTGACCAAACTTATTTTGTAACTCAAGAAAACGAATTAATAAACACTACAATTCCAAACCCTTATGATTATAATATAACTTATGGTATTAGAAAATTAAGTCATTTTGCTTATGAGGATAGAAATAATTACTATGACGGATCAGAATCTAACGTTGGAAGAGCCGCTACAATTGGCAATATTAAAAATGGTTTAGAATATTTAGTGGAATTTTCTAAGGGTAGACAACAAAATAAAGGCTTTGAAAATAAAGAGGCGTTTGTTAGATATTTGTCTAAATGGTGGTTAGTAAAAGGCGAGTATAAAGTCAACGAATTAATTGATTTAGATTTTACTTCTGCTGAATTAAGAGGACGTATTATGATAGGTAAAAGATTGTCCTTAAGTTTAGGTGGTATATATAGAAAATCAAATAAGGCTTACGGCTATATTCCAATCCAAGATTATTTAGAGACAAATAATTGGTGGAATTTGGCTTATGATTATTTTAATTATACTGACCAAGTTTTTCAATTAGTAGATCCGTTTACTAACCAAATCATTGGTTATGATTATTTATGGTTTAATGAAGAAGGTCAACAAATTGCCGCAAGTGATAATGAGTTTAGAAGGACAACTTATGGCAGATTGGTTAATTTATATAATGAAGAGCAATTATCTTTAATTGATTCGCATGAATATTTAAGTGCGGTTGTAGGTTTAGATTACTATTACCAAAGACAAAATATTTGGTTTCACTTTTACGGCAACTTATTGCCATATCATAAATTAATTAGTGGAGACAAAAATTATTGGTTTGGACATGAGGTTGGTAACGAGTGGAATGATTACACTGCCGGCGGCGTGTTTGGCGTTAAAATTTGGAAAAATCTTGGAATCTATACTGAGTTGACAATGCAAAAATATTGGGACAGAGAATTAAAAGAAATATCAATAGGAATTAATTATCAAATCTAATGACAAAAAATTTTAAATTAAAAGAGTTTGAATGTAAAGGAAAAAGTTGTGGAAATTGCAACGTTCCAGATAAGGTTTATTTTAACTTAGTAAAAGTTGCAAATCAATTGCAATGGTTAAGAGATTATTTAGGTAAACCAATTAAAATAAATAGTGGTTATAGATGTCCTTCTCATAACGAGGCGTCTGGCGGCGTTAAATTGTCAAAACATACTTTAGGAATGGCTAGTGATATTTCTGTTAAAGGAGTAGAGCCTGAACAAGTGTTAGCAACTCTAGAGGCTGGCATACAAAATGGAGACGTATTGCAAGGAGGTCTTGGATTATATGACACTTTTGTTCATTATGATATTAGAGGTAGCCGTGCTAGGTGGGATTATAGAAAAAAATAATTATGGAATATTTAAAACATTTATTGGGATTATGTGGCGAATCTCATGTTAATTTATATCAAATTTTATTTGTTATAATAACTTTAAAATTAATTTATGAAAGAAATACTATCAAAAATCTTTGGCGTAGTTGGTGGGGGAGTAGCAGATAAAATTAGCAATATTGTTGCTAAGCATACTTTTAGCAAAGAGGATAGAGCAAAACTAGAGCAAGAAATGACTCAAATTTTTATAGAGGCAGAAAATGAAGCTCAAAAAAATGTAACTGAACGTTGGAGGGCAGATCTGGAGCATGGCAATTGGTTAACGAGATCCGTTAGACCTTTAGTTTTAATCTTTTTAATATTTTCAACTATACTTTTAGTTTTTATAGATAGTGGATTTATTGCTTTCAACGTTGATGACGAATGGAAATCTTTACTTCAGCTAACCCTTATAACTGTTATCGGTTCTTATTTTGGAGGGCGTAGTTTTGAAAAAATAAAAAAGAATGGCAAGTCGTAAAGCAATAGTCAATATTTATAAATCAAAATCTCGTAAACGCAAAGGCGTTCATTCCAAATCTAAATCTAGTAAAGTAAAATCAAGTAAAAATTATTTAAAAAGATATAAAGGTCAAGGCCGTTAATTCGACATTATTTAATTTTTGCGTATTAATATTATGTTTGAGATTAGACCAAGATTAAAAGGCAATAAAGCAATTGCTTTCAATCATTTAACTAAAAAGCAATCTAGAGTTTTAGTTATTGGAGATTTGCATGAGCCTTTTTGTTTAGATTCCTATTTAGATTTTTGTCTAGAAATGAAGGCAAAACATTTAATTAATAGAGTCGTATTTATTGGAGATATAATAGACAATCATTATTCTTCTTATCATGAAACTGATAGCGAAGCTCTAGGAGGCAAAGATGAATTAGAGTTAGCAATAAAAAGAATTGCTCGTTGGTATCGAGCATTTCCTAAAGCAGACGTTATAATTGGTAATCATGACAGAATGATAATGAGAAAAGCACAAACTTCAGCAATTCCAAAAAAATGGATTAAATCCTACCAAGAAGTTTTAGAAGTTCCCAATTGGAATTTTACGGATCGTTTAGTCATTGATAATGTTCAATATGTTCATGGCGAGGGAGGTAATGCAAGAACTCGTTGCAAGGCTGACATGATGAACACAATACAAGGTCATTGGCATACTTTCGCATTTACTGAATATTTCGTTGGAGCAAATTTTAAAATATTTGGTTGTCAAACTGGTTGTGGAATTGACTTTGATTCTTACGCTATGGCTTACGCTAAGCGTGGTAAAAAGCCAGCAATTTCAGTCGCAATTTGTATTGGTGGACAACTTTGTTTTAACGAATTAATGAATCTTGGGACAAATTCAAACAAGTCAATAGAGCCTATTTAGAGCGTTTTTAAGCGACTTTCTACCCTCTAAGGTGTAACTACATTAAAACTTTGAGATAATGCAACAGTCAAAATTTTCCTTCGTAGAGTTTTTTTATATTTTGTTTTTGTTTTTTTTATACTTAGATTAGCATAATCAAACAATAAATATTAAAAAAATGGAAAACACTATTAAAAATTTAGAAGCTCAATATCAAGCAATAATTAACGACATGACAATTGAGCAAATTGAACAACGAAGCCTTTTGGTAAGTATGTCAGCACCTACCCAAAATAACATTTTATTTCAAAAATTATTAACTGACGAATATAATTACAGAATAGGCTTAAAACGTTATGACGAACTTTATAAAAAAGTTAAAAACAATACTATAACTAAAAAAGAACGTAGAGAATTAGAAATCCTTGCATTTGGAGAAGACTTTGTTAATGACAAAAATCCAAATAAAAAGTGGAGAGCATAAATAAAAACAATAAATAAATTTTAAAACTATGAGTATAATAAACGAAAAATTAGATGACGATTATCAATATAACGAGTTTGTAAATCAAACTAGAGAAAAACTTAAACGCTATGAAAAAAGATTAGGTTTAAAACATTGTCTTACATTAAAACGAGCAACTGGAATTGAATATGACATTAAATATTATCAAAACAAAGTTCAAGATTTGCAAGACGAAAAAGAATATCTTCAACAAAAAATTAAAAACCTAAAAGATATTTTAGATCCGCCGTTAGATATAATTGCTGGTACTGAATAAAAATATAATTATGATAGAAAATATAAAAACTCTTTACGAGCAGATTGAGGATAAATATTCCTTAATTATGGAATTGAGTATAAAATTTGGAATTAGACCAGGCTCGATTAGAACAAATTGGTTTGCAACTTTTTTTAGTGTGCCAGAAAAACACCAAGAAGAAGTTGTAACTATTTTGCAAAAGAAAATTAGAGAACAAAATAAAATTGAAATCAATGAGTAAACAATTATTAACTAAGGAGACTGAAACTCTTCTTATAGAATTAGAAAAAATCTTAGAGGCTAAAAGAACGCAAATTAGAGATACTAAGGCTGAGAACAAAAGAGCAAGGAAATTAGGTTTCCAATTAATGCTTGGAGGTCTAGCTGGTATTGTCTTAGGTCTTATTCTAAGTATTGGCGTAATATCGCTAATTGAATTATTAAATAACAATATAAATTAAAATTATGGGAGTTAAAATAGTAAATAAAGAAGTAAAAGAATCTGTTGTAGTGAGTAACGTTGGCAACGGATCAAAACAAGATAACAAAGGGAATCTTTGGTATAAATTTGAAATAACGTTTGAAAATGGCGATTGTGCTAATTATTCGACTACGGATCAACAAGACGATTTCTTTGCCGTTGGTAATAAGGTAGAATATGAATTACAAACTAAGGAATGGCAAAATTTCAACGGTGAAACTAGAACTTGGGTTGATATTGCTAAAAAGTGGATTGATGCTAAAAATAAAGATTTTAATACGTTAAAAGCTCAAAATCATAATCGAATAAATAACGATAAGAAAAACAATTTAATATCAAGATTAGCAGTTATAAAGGCTGCCTCTAGTTTGTCTTATTGTAAAAACATGGGCGAGACTTTAGACGCTGCTGAGCAATTGTTAGCATGGGCTGAAGAACAAGAGCCTCAAGTTAAAAATACTAATAATAAAGAAGGAGACGACCTTCCATTTTAAATTTTAAAAATATGAGTTTATCAATAGAAAATAGAAATAAAAGTTACAAAGAAGAGTTGCCAAAACTTAGTAAAAAAAGGAGTGAAATTTTTGAAATAATAAGATTAACTCCAGGAATTACTGCTTTCGACATATCTCAAATGTATAACCTTAATATTAATCAAGTAACAGGCCGAATTACTGAGTTAAAAGATTTATGTCTAATAACTGAATTTGGTTTTAAATCTAATTTAATGACTAATAAAACTAATACTCGTTATAGAGTTATTAATGATACTGAGGAGTTTCTCAAATTGCAAAAAATCAGATTTGTTATGTTAAGAAATAAAAAAGATATGTTGCTTGGAGACTTGCATCATATAGCAAACATTTCTCCATTAACTAGAGGTTGGTTGAGAAAGGAAGTAGATAAATTAACGAGAAAAATAAAACAATTAGGAGACGTAGAACAAGTAATATCTGAAGTAGAGGCTTAGTCTCCGAGTCATCAAGGGAAGGCAAATTTTTCATGTTTTAATAGTTTGTTTGTTTTCATCAGCCTTCCCTAATGACTTAACAATTAAATATAAAATTATGCCGCAAAATGTAATACACCCAATAGAAAATCAATTATGGGCGGATTCAAGAATTAAAATTAATGCTGAAAAAATAAACGAATGCATTAAATTCCTTGCTCAATTTCATTATAAAGTTGTTGATTTAGAAAACAATTTAATTGAAAGAGTTGAGGGAGAAATCAAAGTTAGATCCGTTGACTATAATCGAGTTAGAAAAAATCCTTGAAATCAAGAAAAAATAGAAATATAGTTGTTGGCGATTCATGGGAAACTCCAACTGATTTATATGATGAACTCAATAAAGAGTTTGAGTTCGATTTTGATCCGTGTCCATTAGACCATGATTTGAATTTATGGAATGGATTAGATATAGAATGGGGAAAAAGTAATTATGTTAATCCTCCTTATTCTAGAAAACTAAAAGAGGCTTTTGTAAAAAAAGCAATTGAAGAGTTTAAGAAAAATAAAACAATAGTTATGCTTTTACCGGTCTCGACTTCAACTAAATTATTTCATGATTATATATTACCTAATAAAACAGAAATCAGATTTGTAAAAGGCAGATTGGCATTTAGAGGTCAAAATCAATATGGCGAAACTATTGATAGCGTTAGAGCAATGTTTGATAATATGATAATAATTTTTAAAAATGAGTAACACTATGAGCGAATTAAATAATATAAAGGCCGTTGTTAACGACACTTTTAAAACCAATATAGATTCAAAAAGTAGAAAAAGAAATAATATTAATGCTATTAAGAGCTTTTGTTATGTATCTAGAAAAATAACCAATATTCCTTATCAAGTTATTGGACGAATAATAGATAGAAACCATGCGACTGTAATACATCATATAAAAGATTTTGAAAGTTTAATGAGTCAAGATAAACAACTAAAAGAGGCAACTGAATTTATCTTAATAAAATGTAATAATATGCTTGGAATTGATAATCCTAGTTATCATGAAAATATTTATATATATTGGGACGGCTTTACAATTGCACAAAAAAAGAAACTAGGAACGTTAGCCTTAAAGTTTCATTTTGATAATTTAAAAACGAGATCCGCAAATGAATAAAGATTATAAAAATCCTCCAGCCTTTCAATTTTACGCTCAAGATTTTATGACTGGAACGTTAACTATGACCAATGAAGAAGTTGGCATATTTTTAAGACTATTGCTCGTTCAATGGACAAAAAATATTGTTGCAAAAGAAAGACTAATTAGAATTATAGATATGGATTGGGAACACGTGCCTCCAATAGTTAAAGAAAAATTTGACGATAGAGGCGATTATCTAATAAATAAAAGACTTTTAGAATATTCAATAGAGAGGAGGGCGTTTATAGAAAAACAACGCTCTAATGGACAAAAAGGAGGTAGACCTAAAAACCCAAAGGTTAACCCAAATAAAAGCTCTTCTCTGAAGAATGAAGAAAGAAGAGAGAAGAAAGAAGTTAAAGAAGTAGTCTATCCTTATAATGACGCTGATTTTATTGCATCTTGGAAAAATTGGAAAGAATATAAAAAATTAGAATTTAAGTTTAATTATAAATCTTTACAAAGCGAACAAGCGGCCTTAACGCAGCTAGGTAATAATAGCAAGGATAAACAAGAGGCAATGTATATGATGATAAATGCAATGGCTAAAGGTTGGAAAGGAATTTATAAAGTAAAAGAAAATGAAAAAAATAATAAAACAAAAGCAAGATATTCAGATAGTTTCAAAAGAGAAATTATTGAAGGTTTACAATCCTAGTAATTGTTTAGTCAATAAGGCTAAAAATATTAAGAGTTACGCTGATGCTTTTAATTCTAAAAGTTTAAGTCTCGGATCTATTCAACGTCAATATGGAGAAAAATATACTGCTAATTTTGTAACAATATGGCTTATCTATTTAAACGAAATAACAAACTTAAAAAATCCAATGAGCGAAGAGCAAATAAAACTTTGTTCTCAAATGATATTAAACGAGTTTTATTCTCTTAAAATAGCAGATCTGACATTTTTGTTTAGTAAAATAATAAGTGGACAATATGGCGAATTTTATGAACGTCTAAGCATTGATAAGATACTTAGTTATTTTAGAAAATATTTTGATGAACGTTGTAATCAAGCCGAAGAGCAAAATCATTTAGAACATATAAAAAATAAACAATGGCCGTAGAGCTTAATAAAATATATAATGAAGATTGTCTTTTGACAATGCAAAAAATGGATAATAATTTTGTTGATTATTCTTTAACGTCTCCTCCTTATAACGTTGGTAAAAATGGATTAAATGGCGAAGGCAAAAAATATAAGGAAATGAATGACGCTAAATCTGACAATGATTATTTTGAAAACCAAAAAGAAGTTATTAGCGAATTGTTAAGAGTAACCAAATTTCATGTGTTTTATAATATTCAATTATTGTCTGGCAATAAACTATCAGTTATGAAATTGCTAGGTCATTTTGCGGATCATGTAAAAGAAATAATTATTTGGAATAAAGGTTATGGAATTCCAGCAATGGAGCCTGGCGTCTATAATAGTGCTTATGAGTATATAATAATATTTAGTAATGACCAACCTAACAAAAGAAAGTTTTATGATACTACTTTTAGAGGCAATCAGCCTAACGTTTTTCATATAAAAAATAAGCATTATAATCATTTTAGCCATGTCCATAAAGCCGTTTTTCCTTTAGACTTGCCGAGGTATTTTATGCAACTACATGGCAAAGAAAATGACATTTGGTTTGATCCGTATATCGGCACTGGCACAACTGCCGTTGCTTGTTTAGAAGAAAAAAAACAATATGTCGGATCAGAAATTAGCCAAGAATATTTAGTAGTTGCAAATAAAAGAATAGAGCCTTATAAAAATCAAGTTAAGTTATTTTGAAAATATTAAACTTATATGCTGGAATAGGAGGCAATCGTGAATTATGGTCTAGCGAACATAGTATCGTAGCCGTAGAAAACAACAAGGAAATAGCAAATTTATATCAAGATAAATTTCCAAAAGACAAAGTTGTAATTGCTGATGCTCATGAATATTTACTAGACCATTATAAAGAGTTTGATTTTATTTGGTCTTCTCCTCCATGTCCTACTCATTCAATAACAAACTATTTTACTCAATCTATAAGAAAAAGACCATTATATCCAGATATGAAATTATATCAAGAAATTATTTTCTTACAAAATTTTTTTAAAGGTAAGTTTTGCGTTGAAAATGTTAAGTCTTATTATGAGCCGTTAATTAAGCCTCAGCATATAGGAAGACATTATCTTTGGGCAAATTTTTCTATTCCTAAAATTAGTCAACCAAAAAAAACTATTGGTAATATGATGCAATCAAAAGGTAACGTTGCTTGTAAAAAACCTTTAGTTGAAAGGAATGCCGTTGACTCTAAATTAGGTTTACATATTTTAAATAGAGCAATGAATATTATCACTAGTTACACTAAAAAACAAAATGAACTATTTTGAAAAAACATAATTTTATTGTTAGTAAGTGCTGCCATGCTCCAATTTTAAGAAACGTTACTACTGACACTGGACAGGGTATTTGTTGCAAATGTTCTTCTTGGAGTCAATATATAGACGTTGTTCAATACTTACAACAAAATGACAATAATAAACCAATTTAATAATTTAACTTTATAACTCTACTTCGGATATTACAGTTAAATCTGTAATATGACCTATTCAAAAAGATACCAAACAAGAAATAAATATAAGGCCGTTAAGCAAACTTATAAAGGACGTTCTTATCATAGTAAATTAGAGGCTGGGTTTGCCGCAACGCTTGACGCCTTGTTACAAGCTAAAAAAATTAAAGAAATAATACCTCAATTTAAGATTGAGCTTTACGTCAACAAACATAAGATTTGCAATTACTACATGGATTTTAAAGTTATTCATAATGACGATTCAGTTGAGTTTATAGAAGTCAAAGGATTCGAAACTGCATTATGGCGTTTAAAATGGAAATTAACTCAAGCTCTACTAGAAGAAATAGAGCCTAACTCAAAATTGACATTAATAAAAGGCTAATGAATAAAAGACAAGCCATATCTCATATAGCAAAATACCATTTAGAGTTAGTTAAGTTTGTCCAAAAAAACGCTATCAATGAAAAACAATTTAGATCCGCTGAGGATTTTGTGCAAAATTTTTATTTAAAATTATTAGAATCTAATTCGTTTGACGTAAATAAATTTTATACTATTCCCAACGTAATAAATAAATCGTATGTCTTAAAAGTGTTAAAAAATATGATAATAGATGACGTAAGAAAAAAGAAAATTAAAGTAGTTAAAATAGAAAAAGTAAAACATATAATTCCTTCTAAATCAAATAACAAACGCAAGGAAATATTGTTTAGTAAAATGAAGGAGGCAATTAATACTTTAGAGGGGTTTGATAAAAGGCTTTTAAATATATATACTTATCATATTCCAAGCATAAGAAAAATGTCTAAAGAAATTAATATTAATACTAAGAAAATAAATAAGAGTTTAATAAAATCTAAAGAAATATTAAAAATTGAACTCGCTCAATATTCCTATAATTTATGATTGAAATAGTCAATTTAGATAGTATAAGATTAAATGAAGAGAATCCACGGATCATAAAACAAGATAAATTCTTAGAATTAGTAGAGTCCTTAAAAACGTTTCCTGGTATGTTAAAAGCAAGGCCGATTATAATAGATGAGGAAGGAGTTATACTTGGAGGCAATATGAGATATAAAGCATGTCAGCTCGCTGGTTTAAATAGAGTTCCAGTTATTAAGGTTAAAGGGTGGAGCGAAAAACAAAAAAAAGAATTTGTAATTAAAGACAATATTAATTTTGGTCATTGGGATTGGGATTTATTGGCTAATGAATGGGAGGTAGACGATTTAAGTAACTGGAGCTTAGATTTACCTATAAACATTGAAGAGGGTGATTATTCTAAAATATGTAATCAATGCGGCCTTGAATTGAAAAAAAAACAATGAAAAAACAATGAGAAATTATGGCAAATGAAGAAAATTTAAAGTCATGGAAACCAGGCGAATCTGGTAATATAAAAGGAAGACCAAAAGGCAAATTAAATAGGTCTACTATTGCTAAACGTTGGTTGACTACTAATCAAAAATATGTTAATCCTATAACACAAACTGAGGAGGACTTAACGCAAGAAGATATTATTACTCTAGCCTTAGTTAAAAAAGCAAGGCAAGGAGACTCTAGAGCTTATAGCGAGTTAATGAATTCAGCCTATGGCAAGGCTAAAGAAAGCGTAGATATAACTCAATTTGTAGAACAACCATTATTTCCAGATGTTCAAGAAGACGACTGCAATAAAGAAGATACAAAAACTCAATAAAAGAATAAGGATTGTTCAAGGAGGAACTTCGGCCTCTAAAACATTTGGTATCCTTGCAATTCTAATAGACTACTCAATAAAAAACTCTAAAACCGAAACTTCTATAATTGCTGAATCAATACCTCATCTAAGAAGAGGAGCAATAAGAGATTTCAAAAAAATAATGGAATCAACTAAACGTTGGAATCCTTTAGCATTTAATCGCTCTTTGCTTACTTATACATTTGCTAACGGATCTACAATGGAGTTTTTCAGCGCTGATAGTGATGCTAAACTTAGAGGAGCAAGAAGAGACGTTTGCTATATAAATGAGGCTAACCAAATATCTTTTGAAAGTTATTTTCAATTAGCAGTAAGAACTAGAAGGCATATATATTTAGACTTTAATCCTACGTCTAGATTTTGGGCAAATGAAGAACTTGAACATGATGAAGAGGCAGATTGGTTAGTTTTAACTTATAAAGATAATGAGGCTGCTCCTCAAACTGCAATTGACGAAATAGAAAGAGCAAAAGCAAAAGGAGACAAAGGCAATGAGTATTGGAAAAATTGGTTTAGAGTTTATGGACAAGGATTGACTGGAACTTTACAAGGAGCAATATTTACTAATTGGACTGAAGGATTATTTAAAGAATTTAGCAAAGTTGTATTTGGTCAAGATTATGGAATGCGAGATCCGACAACGCTAATTAAAACAAGTATTGACAAAGCAAATAAAAAAATATATGTTAAAGAATGCTTTTATCAAACTAACTTAACGGCCTCGCAAATAGCAGATCTGAACAATAAGTATGCTGGTCAAAATTTAATTGTTGGCGATAGTGCTGAGCCGAGACTTATTCAATCATTGTCTAAGACTTGCAATTTAGTTCCAGCAGTTAAAGGTCAAGGCTCTATAACTTTTGGAATTACTATGTTACAAGATTATGACTTGATTATTGATCCGTCCTCAACTAATTTAATTAATGAGCTTAGAAATTATCGTTGGTTAGAAAAAAAATCACAAACTCCCATTGATGCTTTTAATCATTGTATTGACGCTTTAAGATATGCAGTTTCGCATCAATTGGTTAATCCTTATGCAAATGAATACTACGTTTATTAATTTCTACGTATTAATGTTATGAATCAAGAATGGCTTAAAATAGTTGCAAGGCATCATAAAGAGTATGTCAAACTTGCGTTAATGCTTGGAGCCGGTTCTTACGCTGAGGATATTGTTCAAGAGGCTTATTTAAAAATTTACAAATATGCTAATCCAAATAAGATAATTCAAAACGGCAATGCGTCCAGAGGATATATGTTTTTTGTAATAAGGTCAATCTTTTTAAGTTATATAAAAAAGAAGAACAAAATTAAAGTAATAAACATTGACGATTTTTTTAAAGATGAGGATTTTCTTGAAATAAAAAGCGTAGACATTGAACGCCTTACTGCTAATGATAATTTAGAGCGAGAGAATGCATGGGGACGTTTAATTAATAAAATGGATAAACAAATAGAAACTTGGCAATGGTATGACAAACGAATATTTGAAGTTTATCGAGATACTCCTTTAAGCATTAGAGGAATAGCAAAAGAAACTAAAATAAGTTTCGTTAATATATTTCACACTTTGAAAAAAGGTAAAAACATATTAAGAGAAAAATTTAGCGAAGATTATGAAGATTATATAAATAAAGATTACAATAAAATTTAACATTATGGCAAAAAATAAAAAACTAAAAAAAGATTATAAAAAGTATAAAGCAAAAGTAGAGGCCGAGTCAAAAGGATTAGGCGATACTATTGAAAAAATAACTAAGGCAACTGGAATTAAAAAGCTCGTTGAATGGGTTGCTGGAGAAGATTGCGGATGTGATGAACGCCAACAAAGATTGAATCGTCTGTTTAGATATAATAAACCTCTATGCTTAGAAGAAGACGAATATAACTATTTGCATAATTTCTTTAACAATCATAAAGGAATGCTAAAACCTCAGATTCAAAAAGATTTATTAAAAATCTACAATAGAGTTTTTAAAACAAAAAAAGAAATGTCAAATTGTTCTTCTTGTATAAGAACTTTTATTGGTCAGCTAGAAATAATTTATACTACTTACATTAAATAAGAATCGGATCTCGAATGACTCATATTGATTTATTAAACAAACTTTATGATAGACTAATGCTTAATCATGATGAATCAGTTGTTTTGGCTCAAGGGTTTGACAAAGCTCTTGTTGGTATAACTGCAACTGCTCCTAAAGTTGCCGTTTATGATTATTGGAAATGCATTGACATTTTATTAAGGTCAAAAGATTTAGTTCAACAAGAATTAGACTTTGACACTGCTATTGTTTATTTAGATGAATATATTGATGACATAAAGACAATTAAACTCTACGCTCCAATATTTATAAAAACTTTATAGCGTGTTATACATTAAACAAAATATAATGTTTTAAAAAAAAGATATGAAATTAAAAAAAATAGATTTTGACAAAGTTACTTTAGAATCTTATCAAAAGTATATAACTAACGATAAGATTAATGAAGAGGAATTAGTAAAATGTTTTTTAAATATTAATGGTCAAGAATTAAAGAAAATACCATTAATAAAAGTCGATTTATACATTGCTCAAATAACTCAAATGTTAGATGAAAAAAATCAAGACTTAGTAAGAACGTTTACTTTAAATGGGGTTGAATATGGGTTTATTCCTAATCTAGATAAAATTACGTATGGAGAAAATGCTGACGTAACTAGATATATTTCTGATTATGGAACTATGCATAAAGCAATGGCAGTTTTATATAGACCAATAATCCAAAAACAAAAAGACAAATATCTTATTGAAGATTATGAAGGAAGTTATAAATATGCAATTGAGTTAAAACAAATGCCAATAAAAATAGTATTTGGAGCAATTGTTTTTTTTTATCGTTTAACCAAGAAATTGTCAAACGCTATCCTGAACTTTTTGTCGAAGGAGGCAACGAAGGATTATCGGCTCAAGCAGGTTTTGGCAGAAAATGGGGAGGATATTCAGAACTCTATACGCTTAGTCAAGGAGACATTCAAAGATTTAATACCGTTGCGAAATTGAGTTTGCATCAATGTTACACTTATTTAGCCTTTGAAAAAGAAAAAATAGAATTAGAACAAAGATTATTAAAACAACAATTTAAAAAATAAATATGTCCTATTACAACAACTCAGGTTTAAAAGGGTTTTATTATGTTACTGAGAAGATCCGTGAAGAGTTACAAAAAGACGTTAGCGTCAATACTGTAACTTATGGCAATTTTATGGACGTTGATTTACATAAACAAACTATATTTCCTCTTTCGCATTTCATGGTTTCTAACGCTACTTTAGTAGGTAATATATGGAGCTTTAACTTTGACTTATTAGTTATGGACATAGTTGAAATAAGCAAAACTTATGCTGAAGGAATTCCAGAAGAATTTAGAGGAAATAACAATGAGCAAGACGTTTTAAATACTCAATTGGCCGTTGCTAATAGATTATTAGAAAAACTAAGAAGAGGCGATTTATATAGCGATTTATTTCAATTAGCCAATAATCCAACTTGCCAACCATTTATGGATAGATTTACTAATAAACTTGCTGGTTGGACGGTGAGCTTTACAATTAACGTTCCAAATGACATGACTATTTGCGTAGTCCCAGAAGATTAAAATAATGGATAGAACTGAAATTAATGAAACGTTAAATGAATATGCTCAAAGAGTAGTTGAAGAGGCAAGGGCAAACGCAATTGCTGATTTTCCAAAAGGTTCTGGCGATTTAGCAAACTCTTTGACTTGGGGTATCAATGATAGTGATACAGAAGGAATTGAATTAATATTTTGGGGAGAGCCTTATGCAGCGTATGTAGATGCTGGAGTTTATGGCGCTGATCCGAGTTTGGTAAAAGGAGGTAAGCAAAAAGGTAAAAAAACAGATTCAGTTTTTTTGTCTGATGCAAAAACAAGATTTAGTTATAAATTAAAAAGACCTCCAATGCAAGACTTAAGAGTTTACGTTGCTAGAAATAAAATGAGGTTTAGAAATCCTAAAGGACAATCTGACGGCGGACAATTTCGTAAAGGAACTTATACAACTATTGCATATTGGTTAGCAAATAGAATATATGCTCAAGGAATTGCTCCAAGTTTATTTTTTACAAAACCTTTTTTAAAATACTTTGACGGCCTTGCAGATAAATTAGAATTAAAAATAATACAACAATTTGACAATCAAACTAAAAACTAAATTATGGCTCAAACTAAAATTAACGTAAGGAGTCCTTATTATTATTCCTATCAACAAACTAATCAAATAAGCGGTCAACTAGAAATCTATATTTATACTGGAGTTCCTAATACTACAATTCAAGCGTCTGACTTGAGATATACTTTAGAGAGTGCCGCTATAAATGAAAGAGTAACTTTTGAAATTAGCGAATTAATCAAAGATTACATTCCAGCTCGCAACAATGGACTATATAATCCAAATATTGCTCAAGAAACTTATTCAACAGTTTATGTAGATTTAAAATATACTCCAACAATTAGCAACGTCCCTTCAACTACTCCAATTGAAAATTTTGGTTATAGAGCATTTTTAGGATATGGAGATTTTGTTGACGGATCTAATCCTCAAAATGAGCAACCTTTACTCCAATCAAATACTTTAATATTAAAGCCTTCTTTTACTCCAGTAAGAATTGCTATTGATAGAGGATTGGCTGAGGCTCAAGCGGCTCCTAATGACTTTAGAGTTGGTTTCTTTAACAATGGAGTTGAAATATTAAATCAACTTATTCAATACAATGGGAATGAGGAAAATTATAAACAAATAATTTATGTAAGCGACAATGATTTAACGTATAATAATTATGTTCAATATGTAGAGGGGACAAATGGAACTATTGAAGAAAATCAAAATTTAACAAATTTCTTTAATAATTATCAATGGCTACCAGCAGACAGAATAATAATTGAGGAGGCTGATGCAAGTCCGGTTGGTGGTTGGAATTATGTAACGTCTATTAGAGTTCAAGAGCCTCAGCATTGCAAATACCCTCCAACTAAATTAACCTTTAGAAATAAATTTGGAGCTTTACAAGACCTTTGGTTTTTTGGTAATACTAGAAAAACATTAGCAACAACTAAAACGCTATATAAAAGCAATATTTTAAATTCTAGCGGATCTTACAATACCTATAATCCTCAACAAAAAATATTGACTAAACAAGGTCAAAACTCTTTGACTTTAAACTCTGGTTGGTATCCAGAAGAAAACAATCAAGTTTTTGAAGAGTTGCTATTAAGTGAGCAAGTTTGGATAGAATATGAAGATGAGGTTTTAGGAGTAGTTATTAAAAGCTCAAGTTTTGAATATAAAAATAAATTGACTGACGGCCTTATAAATTACACTTTAGAAATTGACTTTGCATTCCAAACGATAAACAATGTTAGATAATGCAGATAATCGAACTTTACATTAGAGACCAACGAGTTGATTTATTCAAAGATGAATCTGTAACCATTACTGATACTATAAAAAACGTTAGAGACGTTAAGTCTGTGTTTACTTCATTTAGCCAACAATTTACTTTGCCGGCTAATGATGTTAATAATAAAATATTCCAACATTATTATAATTTTGATATTATAAATGGTTTTGACGCTAGAGTTAGACAAAGTGCAACAATCAAACTAAATACCGTTGATTACAAACAAGGAAGTTTGAAATTAAATAGCGTAGATTTAAAAGAGGGCAAAGCTCATGCTTATAAGGTTGTCTTTTTCGGATCAGTCGTTAACCTAAATGAGTTATTAGGAAATGACCAATTGTCAGATCTGCTATTTATTGAAAATAAAGCATCTGGCTTAACTACTGGTTATGGAGGTAGCCAATGCATTGACTCATCAGCTAATTTTAACGCAACCGTTAGTTTAGGAGATAGAATTGAAAATACTGATACTGGAGCGTTTGCAACAGTTATTGGAGTTTTTAATACTAATACGTTACAATTAGACGCTAACATTTTTTTAAATCCTCCAGAAAATTATCAAGTCTATTTAAGTCCTATTTATAACAATACTTCAGTAGAGGAGAAGTTAAGTATAAATCCAAACTTTGCTAAAAATAGTCTAGTAGTTCCTTTAATTACACACACTAAAAGAACTTACTATGAATCTAACGCTGATACTGAAGACGGTAATCTATGGTATGGCGGATCTAATTTGCATGGCATATCTTATACTGATGTTAAGTTTGCTTTAAGAATTGATGAAATAATAAAAGCAATAGAAAACACTTATAGAACTGCAAACAACTATCCTCAAGACGTTGTATTTGCTGGGGATTTCTTTAGTCAATCTAACTTGCCTTATTATCGCTTATATATGTGGCTAAATAGAAATCAAGGAGCAGTAGAAACTAGCACGAGTCAAGCAAGTTTTCAATTTAACGTTTCTAATTGGGACGGTGGAGAACAAACGCCTGGTGGTAGTTTTCAAGACTCTGGAGTTTTTGGAGACGGCGTCAATGCATATATCTCGCCGCAAAACGGAGCTTTAACTAGTTTAGAATTAGTCATAAATCCTAATCCTCAAAATACTTTTGATTTTACCATAGTTATATTTCAAGACGGCGTTCAATTATATTCTCAAGCCTCAACTTCTCCAACTGCTACAATGACCATTGATTATACTACAATGGGGAATTCGTTAACTACTGCAACTGGAACGTATCAAGTTCAAATTCAAGCAGACGGCGCCGCTAATTTTTTAGGTTGTTTTTGGAATTGTAGCGGAAATTATCAATATGATCCGCAACAAGGAGCGCCGATTCAACTTAACTTTTTTGCTACTATTGAGGCAATTCCAGTAGTCGTTCCTACTGAGCAAATATTTAGCGTAAACCTACAAATGCCAGAAATGAAAGTTATTGACTTTCTTGCTGAACTTTTTAAAATTTTTAATTTAGTTTCTTATATAAATGATAATGGTCAAATACAAGTAGAGACTTTAGATGACGGAACTGCCGACTCATATTATAACAAACCAGATATTAATACTTACGATATTACTGAGTTTATTGATACCTCAACAAGTGCCGTTGACGTTGCGTTGCCGTTTCGTTCTATTGCGTTTCAATATGAAGACTTAAAAACATTCTTAGCGTTAAAGCATGGACAATTATTTAATCAAGAATGGGGGAGCGTCAATTGGAATGAAGACACTGCAAACGTTAGAATAGACGGCCAACCATACGTTGTTAAGACTGGTTTTGGTCATATGAAATATGAAAGGCTATTTAACATAACAAACTCTGCTCCAACAAGCATTCAAGTTGGTTGGAGTGTTAACGAATCGCAATCTGCATATAAAGGAAAACCAGTTTTATTTTATCCAATAAGGAATGGAACGAGTTCTATTTCGTGGATTAATAATAATGCAACAAGTCCAATTTTTAATTATAATATTCCTAGCAATTCAGTAAATACTTCTACGAGTGGCGCTGGTGGTTCTGCTAATATTAATTTTGGAGCAATGACTAACGAATATACTGGAACTGTTTTTGTGGATACGCTCTTCCAAAAATATTATTTTAATTATATAACAAACGTATTTAGACAAAATGCTAGGATTGTAAAATTTACTGCTTATTTACCATTAAGAATAACTTTAAATTATAAATTAAATGATATTATAATAGTTGGTCAAAGTCAATATAGAATCAATAGTATTAAGACAAATTTATTGACTAACAAAACTGAATTAGAACTAATAACTTTAGACGTATGATAATTTTTAAAATATTAGCAATTGATGAATTTTTTGCTATTGATGAAGACATTGAAATAGCAAAGGGAAAATATAAACTTCCAGAAACTTTAAGTGAAGGATACAAACAAATTAAAAGAGTATACAAATGGCAAACCAACAAAGAATAATTAGCGTTAAGGCAGATACTAAATCTGCTCAAGCCGAACTTGACGCTTTAAATAAGAAGTTACAATCTTTAGAAACTGAAGTTCTTGAGAATGAACTTGCAGTAGTTCAATTCCAAAAACAAATGGCTAACTCAGCAAAGGTTACGCCAAAAATGGCTAATAAGTTAAAGGAACTAAACGATAAACTAAAAAATAGTAAAGATGAGTTAAAAGAAGTTACTCTTCAAACTAAACTTAAAGAAAAAGCAATTAAAAAAGATAGTGATGCATTAGAGTCTAATGCAGCAGCAACTTCACTTGCCGACCAAGCAACTGGAGGTCTATTAGGACGATTCAAACAAGCAAGACTTGCCGCTTTAGGTTTTGTTAAAAGTTTAGGATTAGTTAAGGTTGCTTTAATAAGCTCTGGTATTGGAGCAGTTGTTCTCCTAGTTACTGCATTAACTCAAGCCTTCAAAAGAAGTGAAGAAGGTCAAAATATGTTTAGCAAAGGAATGACAATGATAGGAGCCGTTGTCAACGTCTTGTTAGATAGGTTAGCGGATCTCGGTGAAGCAATAATTTATGTATTTACTAAACCCGGCGATGCTCTTAAAGATTTTGGAGGAATGATTAAGAGTTTTGTTGTCGACAAAATTAAAGGCGTTATTGAAGGTTTAGGATTAATGGGCGGCGCAATAAGCAAACTATTTAAAGGAGATTTTAAAGGAGCTTTAAATGACGCTAAAGACGGTATTGTTACTTTAAATAAAAGCATGAATCCAGCAGTCATGCTAGTAGACTCTTTAACTGAATCTACTAAAGGTCTAGTTAAGGAAATGAACGAGGAGGCAAAAATTGCTGGTCAAATTGCAGACCAACGAGCAAAGGCCGATAAAATAGATAGAGCATTAATATTAGAACGAGCCGAGGCAAGTCGTAAGTTTAACGAATTAAGAGAAAGAGCCGCAGACAAAGAAAATGTAAGCATTGAAGATAGAATTGCCGCTCTAAAAGAGGCTGGACGTATTGAGGAAGAAATAACGCTAAAAGAAATCGAGGCGGCTCGGATCAGATTCGAGGCTAAGCAAGCCGAAAATGCTTTAGGTAAATCTACTAAAGAAGACTTAGACGAAGAGGCTAATCTTAAGGCTAAATTAATCGACTTAGAGACTATGCGATTAAAAAAGCAAAAAACTCTAACTGCTGAAATAACAACTAATTTAAGAGAGGCAGAGGCAGAGCGTAAAGCAATCCAAGCTCAAAAAGATGCAGAGGCTAAAGTCGAGGCTGACAAAGAAAAAGCAAGATTAGAGGCAATTGCGGCAATTCAAGACGAATTCAAGAAAAAAAGAGAAGATGAGGCCGCTGAAGAGGAAATTCAAAAGATAGAGCTTGAAAAAGAACGTAAATTAAAGGAATTAGAAGATTTAGAGGCTACTGAATCACAAAAAGCGGCAATTATTGCTTATTATGACGACAAAATCACACAATCTAAGAAAAATGCTAAAGATGAGGAGTTAAAACAAGACGATATTGTTAGAAAAGCTCAAATTAACATGGCAAAACAAACTTTTACTAATATTGCAGCAGCATTAGGCGAAAATTCAAAGGCTGGCAAGGCGGCGGCGGCGGCAGCAGCGTTAATTAACACTTATCAAGGTATTACTGCTGAACTTGCAACTAAAACTGTAACTCCTTTTGAATTTGTCATCAAAATTGCAAATATTGCGACAACGGCGGCGATTGGTTTTAAATCTGTTAAGGATATTTTAAAAACTAATCCAAAAAACACTTCAGGATCCGGTAGCAACCCTTCAACCTCAGCTAGAGGAGGCTCAACTCCAACTCCAGCCATTCCTCCAGCGTTTAACGTAGTAGGAGCAAGCTCAAATAGTCAATTAGCCTCAGCAATTGCAGAACAAGAGCAACAACCAGTTCAAGCCTATGTAGTAAGTCAAGACGTTACTACTGCTCAAAGTTTAGAAAACAATATTATTTCTGGAGCAACTTTAGGAGGGTAATTTATAACAATAAAGTATAATTTTGTTATACAAAAAAACCTTAATCCTTAAATCATGGCAGTTACTAACGTAGATACTTCTCACAACAATTCTAGATTTGTAGGTCTTCCTAGTGGAAGAGATTATTTAGTTTCTAGAATTAGATTCACAAATAGACTAAGTCCAACTCAACTAGAATGGACAATAGACGAAATATTCTCTGGACAAGGCTACGGCCAACCAACTTTAGAAATATTTAACCTAGATAATGTTCAATCCGCTGAACTTGTTGCAACTTTCACTGCTCCATTTATGAATAATCTTAATTATTATCTAAGTGCAAGTGATTTGCCAACAAATTACGTTTCTCCATTTGGCGTTAATACAAGCGGTTTTGCAAATTGGAATGGTGCTGGGGAAATTACTGACCTAGAAGAAATTACATTAACTTGGTGGTTAAATGAAGAGGAATCATATTTTGACGGTACTCAAGGAGACCTTAGAATTTATTCTAGAAACAATTCTTGGTTTAGTGATGGAGTTTCTGCTAACGAAATCGAGATCCGTTGGTATCCAAGTCTAGCAATACAAATTGACCAATCTTTATAATGAATATAATTGAATTAGTTATTGACGAAAATGACGAGCTTAGTCCAATTGAGGCAGTTTCAGTTGTAGAATCTCCAGCAATAGAAGAGTCATTTATTGCTTTAAAAAAACAAGCAAATATTGAATATAAACTTGCTGAGGTTGACAAAAAGAAAAAAATCTTAATGGGAGCGGCCTTAATTCCAGAAAAACCTATTTATCGTCAAAATGGAGAAGAGGAATTTTATATTTATTTTTCTAAAGATACTGTAAGGAAGGCGAGTCAAATGTTTTTACAAAGAGGCAAACAAAATAAAGCAACTTTAGAACATGAGAAGTTTATTGACGGCATGAGCGTAGTTGAATCTTGGATTGTTGAAGACAAAGAAAAAGATAAATCAAGTCTTTATGGATTAGACGTTCCAGTTGGAACTTGGGTTATTTCAATGAAGGTAGAGAATGAGGATATTTGGCAAAAAGTCCAAGACGGCGAAGTTACCGGATTTAGCATTGAAGGATATTTTTCAGACCGATTGCAAAGACCAAAAGACAAACAAAAAGACCAACTTGCAGATCTGCAAAATGAAGACGATAAACTTTTAAAACAATTACAAGATGTCTTGGCGTGATGACGTTATAATGCCTTCTACTGCAAGTCCAGTTGGCGGCAATCGAGGTTGTTTGTGTAAAGACAACACTTATCGAAAAGAGTGTTGCAATGGAGATTTGCAAAATCAAGGAATTGGAGCAACTACTGGTCAAAATGGTTGAATTTACAACAACCTATTTCGGATCTTGTTTTACAAAAAAATAATAATCATTAATTAATCTTATTTAAAATGAATTCAACTGAAACCTTAAATAAAGTTAGAACTCTATTAGGCATGGAAGCCAAATTAGAAGAGAAAAAACTTGAAAATGGAACTCGTTTCGTTGCTGAAAAATTTGCAAAGGGTAACGAGGTCTTTATCGTTGGAGAGTCTGACGAAAAAATTCCAGTTCCTGCTGGAGAATATCTTATGGAAGATAATAAGATGTTATATGTTAAAGAAGACGGCATAATTGACGAAATAAAGGAAGATGACGCTAAAGAAGAGGAAGTAAAAGAAGAGGAAGTTGTTGATCCGAAAGACGTTGAGGCTAGTTTAGAAGAAGAGTCAAGAGATGACGGCAAAGAGGCCGCAGTTGACGATTGGGAAGGAATGGAAAAAAGAATAAAAAATTTAGAAGACGCTATTGCTGACATTAAATCCAAAATTGGAGAAAAAGAAGATTTTGCAAAAGTGGAAGAGGTAGTTGAATCTAAAAAACTTGAGGAAAAAACTGAATTAGGACAAATCAAACATAATCCTGAGTCAGAACCTCAAAAAGAGTTAATTAAATTTGGTAGTGCATCTAAAACAAGAGATTTGGTCTATCAAAAAATGTTTGGAAATTAATAATAATCAATAATCAATTAAATAATTAAATTATGGCAACTGCAGTAAATATTACTACAACTTTTGCGGGAGAATTCAGCGGAAAATATATCAGCGCTGCTCTTCTTTCAGCAAGCACAATTAATGACGGAGGAGTCGAAGTTATGCCAAACGTTAAGTATCGCCAAATTATCCAAAAGGTAGCAACTGGCGACTTAATAGCAGACGCAACTTGCGATTTTGATGCATCATCTTCAGTTACATTAACTGAATCAATTTTAGAGCCTGGTAACTTTCAGGTAAATTTACAACTTTGTAAGCTCGATTTTTTGAACACGTGGCAAGCCGTTGAAATGGGCTATTCTAGTAACGAGGTTTTACCTCCTAGTTTCGCCGAATATCTTATCGCTCACGTAGCCGAAAAAGTAGCAGCACAAAACGAAACTAACATTTGGCAAGGAGCCGCAGCTAACGCTGGCGAATATGACGGATTTGAAGCTCTTGCTGGTGCTGGAGGTTCTGGTGTTATCGCCGTAGCCGGTGCTGGTGGTTTAACTTCTGCAAATATATTAGCAGAATTGCAAAAAGTAGTTGACGCTATTCCAAATAGCCTTTATGGAAAACCAGAATTGAAACTATATATTTCGCCTAAAGCGGCTAAATTATACGTTCAAGTTTTAGGAGGTTTTACTGCGACTATTGGAGCAAATGGTGTTGACAATAGAGGGACAATGTGGTTTAACAACGGATCTTTATCTTACAATGGAGTTCCTATTTTCGTAGCGAGAGGATTATCTGCTGATAAAATGTTCGCCGCTGAGTCAACGAATCTCTTCTTCGGTACTTCCTTACTTGATGACTGGAATGAAGTTCGAGTAATTGACACCACTGAAACTTTAGGAGATAACAATTGTAGAGTAATTATGAGATTTAAGGCTGGCGTTGCTTTGGGTATACCAGGCGACATAGTCTATTATTCATAATAATATTAACCTTTTAAAAATTAAATTATGTCTTGTGATGTTAACTTAGGACGCTTAGAGCCTTGTAAAGATTCTGTCGGAGGTATTACTGCAATCTATTTCATCAATTATGTTGAAGGATTGCTAGATACTGCAACTTTTGACGCTGATGAAATTATAACTGGCTTTGCGACTCCCTTAACTTGTTACAAATATGATTTAAAAGGAGCAAACTCTTTTGATGAGAATAACGAAAATTCAAGAGACAATGGAACGTCATTCTTTACTCAAACCGGTACAATTGTTTTAAAGAAACAAGATCCGACAACGAGGAAAGAGATTAAATATTTATCTTGGGGACGTCCTCAAATTATAGTAGAGTTTTATAATACTGGAGCTTCAGATGCCAGTAGATACGTAATGGCTGGAATCGAAAATGGTTGCGAAGTTCAAGCAAGTCCGGTTTCAGGTGCCGCAATGGGAGACCTAAATGGATACAATATAGTTTTTACTGGAACTGAAAAAGAGCCAGCAAACTTTATTGACCCGCAAATTATCAACGATACAAATAACACTGTTGTTGTAAGCGGAACGTAATTTTTTCTTTTACTCATATTTTAAAGAGCCTCATTAATTTGAGGCTTTTTTTTTAACAATAATTAACTTTTGTTGTTTTATAAAAAAACTGATTATGCTAATTGCTCAAACTGGAAATAGTCATTCTTTTTATACAATTCCTCGGCCTAGTGCTTTCAATGGTGTTCAAAATTATAGTTTTAGAATTAGAAATTTAGACACTAATAAAGATACTGGAGGAATATCAAACGTTGTATTTAATCAATATTATATGCAACTTAATATTGTTAGCATGAATAATTTTTCTTTAAAAGAGGGAACTTTTTATGATTTGATTGTTTATGGTGGCAATGCTGATGAGGTAATTTATAAAGATTTAATATTTTGCACGGATCAGAACATTGAAGATTATTCAATTAATGAAGGCGAATATATAGAGCATGAATCAACTAACGAATATATAGTATTATGACAACTGATTTGTTTATTACACAACTAGCGGCTTATACTGCTCCTAAAATTATAGAAGTAAAATCTAAAGATTGGGTTTTATATGGCGAGGATAATGACTATTTCAACTATCTTATCCAACTTTATATAAATTCCACTACAAATCATTCTATAATTAATGGTATAGCAAATCAAGTATATGGAAGAGGTATTGCAGCAACTAACGCTGACCAAAAACCTGAGCAATATGCTCAAATGTGTTCTATATTTAAGAAAACTTGTTTAAGAAAATTTATTAAAGACTTTAAGCTCTTAGGAATGGCGGCCTTTCAAGTTACTTTTAAGGAAGGCAAAGTAGTTGCAGCTACTCATTTCCCAATGGAATGTTTAAGAGCCGAGAAATACTCTAAAAAGGACGAAATAGAGGCTTGGTATTATGCTAGTGATTGGTCAAAAATTGGATATGGCAAAAAACCAATGAGAATTCCAGCGTTTAATCCGAAATCTCCAGTAGGAAATCAAATGTTTGTTTTAAGACCTTACGTTCCTGGTCATTATTTTTATAGTCCTCCAGATTATACTGGTGGATTACCTTATGCTAAATTAGAAGATGAAATAGGAGACTATCTTATTAACGATACTATTAATAATTTCTCTGGAACTAAAGTTGTAAATTTTAACAATGGAGTACCGACAATTGAAAAAATGGAACAAATTAAACAAGACGTTCTATCTAAGTTAACTGGAGCAAGAGGCGAAAAAGTAATTGTTGCTTTTAACAACAATCAAGAAAGTAAAACAACAGTTGACGACATTCCTTTAAATGATGCTCCGGCTCATTATCAATATTTGTCTGACGAATGCTTTAAAAAGCTCATTGTTGCTCATAGGGTTACAAGTCCAATGTTATTAGGAGTTAGGGACGGATCTAATTCATTAGGAAATAATGCTGATGAAATTGAAACTGCAACTTTATTATTTGACAATATTGTAATTAAGAGTTACCAAGACCAAGTTATAGACGCTATGAACGAAATTTTAAGCGTTAATGAAATTGCTTTAGATTTATATTTTAAAACGCTAAAACCTTTAGCATTTAACGACATTGACCAACTTGAAGGCGTAGATGAAGACGTAGTAGAAGAAGAAACTGGCGTTGAATTAGAGCATCATTGCTTAAGTGAAGATTTAAGTAAGGAAGACGAAAAAATAATCTTAGGCTCATTAGCAAATAGCGGCAAAAAAATGAATGAAGAATGGGTTTATGTAGACGAATTAGAAGAGGGGAGCGAATATTCAAATGAGGATTGGGCAAACTACTTAATTGCAGATAAAAAACTTTCAACTATTGATAAATTGAAAAATGCAGTAGGTTTAAATAAAGAATATGTTACAAGTGAAAAACTCGGATCAGATTATTCTTATTTAGATAGTAAAAATGGCAAATATAAGATTCGTTACAAATATGCTAAAAGTCCAAAAGCAAAACCTTTATTGGCCGGCAATAGTTCTAGAGATTTTTGTAGAAATATGATGAATATGAGCAATGCTGGTATTGTTTGGAGAATTGAAGATATTGATAAGGCTAGTTGGTTTGACAACGTAAACGTTGAGTTTAGGCATGACAACAAACGATTTGACATTTTTAAACTAAAAGGCGGAATTTACTGCCGCCATATATGGAAAAAGGTGTTATTTAGATTAGCGTCAAATACAGAACCTAGCGAAAATTTAGGAAACTATAATAGAACAAGAACAATTCCTAAAAGTTATCAAAAGTTTCCAAGAGGAACTAAACAAGCTGGAATTGCTCCAGATAATTTAACTGGTGCTGAGGCAAGAGGACGTTATCCAAGATAAAAATTATAATTATGGCTACTGCATTATTTGTTACTACTAAAGATATAAAGAGGTATTCGATTTTAAATGGAAATTTAGATCCGGATAAACTAATTTTTTACGTTGAAATTGCTATGGATACTAGCGTTCAAATGTATACTGGAACTGTATTGTTTGAAAAAGTGCAATCGCTTATTTCAAGTGGAGATATAAACCTTCCAGCCAACGCTAAATATAAAACTCTTTTAGAAACGTATTTAAAGCCAATGACTATTTATTGGGCATTAGTTGCCGCCATGCCGTTTTTGGCTTATATGGTTGGTAATGCTGGCATATTCAAAGGGTCTGCCGAGAATGCTCAAACTGTTGATAAAAATGAAGTCGATTTTCTTTGCGAAAAATATAGGGACGTTGCTCAATTTTATACAAATAATTTTATTGCATTTATGTCGTATAATATGAGCGATTATCCAGAGTATAACGAAAACAAAGAAGACGACTTTTATCCGGAAACGCAATCAGATTTTGGAGGGTGGGTGTTATGAGTTATAAACCTAAAGCTCAAAACGTTGTTAGATTGCAACAATATTTAGAGAAAAATAAAATAAAAGTTAAAAAAGTTAATACTAATAAGAAATGTCGTTAATGTATGGTTATATTTATGAAACAAGTTGGTTTGGATTTCCTCAATACGAGGGTTTCGGATCAGCGTATTTTGAAGAAAATGGAAATCAATTCGCAAATGTAGATTTAAGTCATATTGGAGATTATGGCGCTGGGGTTGTCCCTCCTTTAGAAGATAACGATAGTTTACAAATTAATTTTAAAATTGAAGGCGGTACTTTAAAAACTAAAGGAAGCTCAAACAACTCTTTTGTTTTTGAATTTCCAAATTTGCAACCAAAGACCTATTATAATAATCCTTATGGAACTGCATATTTTCATCAAGTCTATACTTTAACGTTTCAAGCAAAAAGTTCTGGAGAATATGCAACAAATGGAAGTTATTTTTCAACCTATTTGCAAGGGTTTCAAAGACAATATCATTCTGACTTTATAAGAAATGGAAACGGATTTAACTATTTAAGATTTTTACCTCATTTTAATAATAATGGTTTTAATCAATTAAAAGTAACTTTTGCTCCAAATAGTTTTGGTGGAGGATACGCTAATTATGAATTTGAATTAACTGATTTTGTTTTAAGAAGAGAGGTTTACGATCCGCATGACACTTATCAAATATTATGTAGAGAAGGAGATCCGTGTAGCGAAGGAAGTTCTAGTTCGTATTATTATTATTATGGTGGATTTGGCATAGGATTAAATAATTTATAATGTGTAAAAGAATAAAAAAATTAATTAGAAAAATATTTGGCTATAAAGAATATAAAGATATTTGGATAATTGGAGAAAACAACTTAAATGATAAATAGAGCAGTATATTCTTTTTGGTCTAAACCTCAAGAAAACCCAGATAAAAATTTATGTGGTTTTAACTCCTTAGAGCGTTTTATTGA
>CEOR01056876.1_pt1 | contig 30429 bp, 50 predicted proteins | sample 530661 | NCBI WGS metagenome assembly CEOR01 (sample SAMEA2620836, study PRJEB7988) | marine metagenome | biome: marine biome (ENVO:00000447); feature: deep chlorophyll maximum layer (ENVO:xxxxxxxx); material: "saline water (ENVO:00002010), including plankton (ENVO:xxxxxxxx)" | depth 65 m
TGTAACAGTAGGATACAGAGGTTCAAATCCGTTTGACGCTGGTCTATTCTATTGTCCATATGTTCCTTTACAAATGGTTAGAGCAGTTGGTGAGAACACTTTCCAACCAAAAATCGGATTCAAAACAAGATACGGTATGGTTTCAAACCCATTCGTAGGTTCTGCTCCGGCTGATGGATTGGCAACAGCAAGCACCAACCAATACTACAGAAGTTTCGAAGTTTTAAATCTTCTATAATTTGTAGTACAAATCTTAACAGATTTCAAAGAGCTCCTATATGGAGCTCTTTTTTTATATAAATAAAATATGAATACTATGTTATTCAATCGTTCATCTTCGAAAGAAGACGGAAGTAAAAAACCTGAAAACCTCCTACATTCGTAGGGCTAGCGAGTAAGCATTCAGCTGAAAGAGACCGAAAGTTTTTGAAGGAACGCGTTGAGAAGGGTGTACGGCTTAGTTCCGTATGTACGAAATCGATACGAAGACCGGAGGAAATTATGTTTTGCTACAGAGGTGTTTGGTACAAACCAAGTAAGCAAGCAAAGAAACCACAAAAGACTAATAGAGTTTATCGTGGTGTAAAACACGCTGCTTAATCAATATTGAAAGGGAGATGTAATGTCTCCCTTTCTTTTGTTATAAATACTAGTAAGAGAGGAAAACTAGTATGGCTCAAGCACAATGGCAATCAGACCAACCGACTAATTTAAATTATCTTAGTCCTATTAACTTTGATTTACAAATTAATAAACTACCAAAAACAAAATATTTTTGTACAGGTGTAACATTACCTGGTGTTAATTTTAGTGAAGCTCTACAAGCAACAACTCTTGCTATCAATTCTTATTTACCAGGTGATAAAATAGAATTCGACCCATTGAATGTAAGGTTTGTTGTTGATGAAGATATGAAAAACTATCAAGAGATATTCAATTGGATTATGTCATTAGGTCCTGGTAGAGATACAGATGATTTTGCTGATTTAGTTGGGTCGACAAAAAATAACAGAGGAACATTTAGTAATGCTTCTTTTGACTTGATGTATTCTGATGCAACACTAATAGTTAATACATCATCTAACAATGCTAATGTAGAATTTAGATTTCAAGATACATTCCCAACAGGTCTAGGTTCAATAGAATTTTCAACAGATGCTCAAGGTATTGAGTATGCTGCATGTGATTTAACACTAAGATATACACAATTCGAAGTAGTTGCAAGTACATAACATTGACCTATACAGGTTCAATGATATAATATATAGTATGAACTTAAAAAATATTCAACAAATGTGGAAAGATGATTGTGTCATTGATGACATTGAACTTGATTCATCTTCACTACAACAACCTCAACTACATTCAAAATATTCAGAACTATTGTCAAATAAAAAATTAGAGTTAATTAGATATGAAAGAAAGATGAAAGAACTCAATAAAGATAAATGGTTATGGTATACCGGTAAAATGTCAAAAGAAGATATAGAGTTTCATAAATGGGACTATGACCCTTTTGATGGACTAACTGTTCTTAAATCTGATTACGATAAATTTCAAGGTGCTGATAAAGATATACAAGACTTAAATGAAAAAATTGAATACTTAAAAGTAACAGTAGATTTTCTACAAGATGTTGTTTCTCAAATAACTTGGAGACATCAAACAATAAAAAATATTATAGAATGGCGACGATTCATGGCAGGCTCATAGTAGCCAAAAAAGACGAAGTATATCTTTACATATCAACAGAAGACTCAATAAGAAAAGAACTTTCTGAGTTCTTCAAATTTAAAGTTCCTGGTTCTGAATTTATACCTGCTGTCAGAAGAAGATTTTGGGACGGATACATTCGTCTATTCAATTTAAATACAAATACATTATATCTTGGACTTTTCTCTTATCTAAAAGAATTTTGTGATGAAAGAGGATATGTGATTGAAGGATATGAACCTGAGAAAGATATCTTTACGATAGAAAGATATGAAGAAATAGTCCAAGATATCCCTTTAAAATTAAGAGATTATCAAAAAGAAGCAATAGCATACGCTGCTCATAATCAAAAGTGTATTCTAGTATCTCCAACAGCATCAGGTAAATCTTTGATGATTTACAGTCTTATTCGATATAACTTTCTAAAGAAAAATAAAAAAGCATTAGTCATTGTACCAACTACATCTTTAGTTGAACAAATGGCAAAAGATTTTAGAGACTATGGTTTCAGAGGTGATATTGCTAAAATATATGGTGGTGATAAAGGTGCTGATGCTCCAATAGTTGTTACGACTTGGCAATCAATGATGCGAATGCCGAAAGATTTTGGTAACGATTTTGGTATGGTGATTGGTGACGAAGCTCACTTGTTTGCTGCTAAGTCTCTAAGTAAGATTATGGAATCATTGACAGATGTAAAATATAAAATTGGTACGACAGGTACACTACAAGAAACTAAAACACATAAACTACAATTAGAAGGTCTATTTGGACCTGCTTACTTTGTAACAACATCAGCAGACTTGATGGCAGAAGGTACACTTGCTCAGTTAGATATTCAAGCTTTAGTACTATCATATTGTGACGAAGAAAGAAAGTTAGTTAGTAAATTAACTTATCAAGAAGAAATGGATTGGATAGTTAGAAATAGTACAAGAAATAAATTTATAAATAACTTAGTCAAAGATTTAAAAGGTAACACACTTGTTCTTTTTCAATTTGTTGAGAAACATGGTAAACCTTTATTTAAAATCTTAAACAAACTAGATAGAAAAGTATTTTTCGTATTTGGTGGTACTGATGCTATCGATAGAGAAAGAGTTAGAGAGATAGTAGAAAAAGAAAAGAATGCTGTAATCGTTGCATCATTTGGTACATTTTCAACAGGTATAAACATAAAACGATTACATAATGTAGTATTTGCATCACCAAGTAAAAGTAGAATTAGAAATCTACAGTCTATTGGTAGAGGTTTAAGAAAAACAGATGATAAAGAAAATGTTACTTTATATGATATAGCTGACGATTTATCTTGGAAGAAAAAGACGAATTATACACTTAATCACTTTTCAGAAAGAATAAATATCTATAGTACAGAAAATTTTAATTACGAGATACATTCAGTAAGGATACCAAAAAATGGCAATGTCGAAGGATAATACATCATATCAATATTTACGATTTAACAATGGTAAAGAGATATTCGCTATGGTTAGAGAAGTAGATAATAAACTAGAACTTACACTACCAATGTCGATTCTTGCACGACCAGGAATGACCGGTGGTATTACATTACATCTTGGACCATTCATACCTTATACAAAAGATGAAAGTATCGTGGTTGAAACTAAAGATATTACTTATAGAACAAGTTTAGATAAACAATACATATCATTCTATGATGATGCTGTCACAGCTTGGTTAGACATGAGAGATAATAATAAAGTCGAAGTAATGACAGAAAAAGAAGACAATGAAAGAGCGCGAAAAGAATTAGCAGGTATCATAGAAAAACGATTAAAGAATATTACAAAAGAAGAAATGTTTGCAGAAGATTTAGAAGATGAAGACCTTTTTAGTTATGAAGATGATGAACCTAAAACATTACATTGATTTATTAATATATGTTTGTTTGTTCTCTTATATAATATATATTCTCTTTCTGCGAACTAACATATTCATTTTACACTAGGAATCGGAAACCGTCAAGCAAGAAATGGTAAATTTATTAAAAAAACTAAAGAATTTTGTTTCACCAAGTTATTGGTCAGACAAGATTGCAGAAAGATATAACTTGTATTACAAAGCTGAGAATAGTCAACTTCGTAAAAAAATAGATAGTTTAGAAGGTTGGCAATGGTGGACTTGGCAAATACTAGTAGGTCTATTAGTTTTATCAGTATTCGAAGCACTATTAAATTCTATAGGATTAACCATTTTACCATGGAGAATGTTCTAATTAGGTTGACCGGACAGAGTTCGGTAGTATAATAGATATATGACTAGACAAAAAAGACAGACAAAAGAATCTGTACATTATGTAAATAACAAAGAATTTACTGCTGCTATTATTGAACATAACAGAGCATGTAAATTAGCTGAAACAGAAGATAAACAAAAGCCTAGGGTATCAGAATATATCGGTGAATGTATTTACAAGATTGCTACTAGGCTCTCTACAAAACCAAACTTTATTAACTATTCATATCGTGATGAAATGATATGTGATGGGATTGAGAATTGTCTTCAATACATTGAGAACTTCAATGAAGAAAAATCTCAGAATGCATTTGCTTATGTAACACAAATTATATATTTTGCATTTCTTAGAAGAATTCACAAAGAAAAGAAACAAGCAGCAATCAAACAAAAAAGTATTGAACAAGCAGGTGTACTTTTTGATTCTTTTGATACTATTGATGGAGATACACAAGGTCTAAGTAATAGTTATGTTGACTTCTTACAAGAAAACATGAATCCTATAAATTATAAACCACGCGGCTCGAAGAAAAAAACTTAATGAAAATAGCTCTCTTGAACGATACACATTGTGGTGTTCGTAATAATAATCAGATGTTTGCTGAGTATCAAGGAAGATTTTATGATGAAATCTTTTTCCCATATTTAGATAAACATAATATCAAACACATAATACATCTTGGTGATTACTTCGATAGAAGACGAGATGTAAATTTTTATTCTTTACATAAGAATCACGAACACTTTTTAAAACCAATGATTGAAAGAGATATCACTATGGACTTAATTGTCGGTAATCATGATATCTATTTTAAATCTACAAACGAATTAAACAGTCCTGAATTTTTACTTAAACACGATAATATAAATGTTTATACAGATGTCACTACAAAAGATTATGATGGTTTGAACATTGTATTATTACCTTGGATTAATGATGAAAATCAGGAAGATGTAGAAGAATATCTAAGTACAGTAAATGCACCAATAGTAATGTCACATTTAGAAGTTAATGGTGGTATGATGATGCCAGGTCACTATCATGGTGGTGGTACACCAATAGAGTGGTTTAAAAGATTTGAACAAGTTTATTCAGGTCACTTTCATCATAAATCAACTATTGGTAATGTAAGATACTTAGGTTCTCAAATGGAGTTTACTTGGAGTGATTTTGGTGATGAAAAATATTTTCACATTCTTGATACAGATACAAGAGAAATTACACAAGTGAAAAATCCTCTGAAAATGTTTCATAAAGTATTCTATGATGATAGTAAAGAAACATTAATGAGTATAAAAAAGAAAGACTTTAGTTCTTTGAAAAATACTTTTGTTAAACTAGTTGTTACAAATAAATCAGAACCTTATTGGTTTGATGTTTTTGTAGAAGGTATAATCAAAGCAGGTCCAGCTGATTTAAAAGTTGTAGAAGACCATAGTAATCTAGATGTTCTAGATGAAGATGAATTAGTTGGTGAAGCAGAAGATACACTAACAATATTAACAAAACATATCGAAGGATTAAACATTGAAGGAGATAAAACTGAACTTTCTAAATTAATGAGGTCATTATATACAGAAAGTTTAGATATATTAGTATGATAAAAGTAATACAATTAGTAACAGGTGAAATGTTAATTGCTGACTTGATTGAAGAAGATTCTGAACATTATATAGAGAATCCTCTTTACATTCATCAACAAGCACAAGAAGGTAAAGGACCTAAAGTTAATTTGTTTCCTTACAATATATTAGGTGAAGGTAATATGAAACTTAACCCTAATAATATTGTTTGGACAGTTGACCCGGAACAAAAACTTCTCAATCAATATCAGAATGTTTTTAAAACAATAATAACACCACCTAAACCTAAATTAGTTAAGTAATGTTAGTTTATAGTGGTAACTATGTCCTTGAAGGACACAATGTTCTTTTTGAAATAAAAGACAACGATACAGTATTAATTACTGAAATAAAAGCAGAATATAAAAATCATAGAATCATGAGTTTAGATGATGCTATAGAATATCAAAACATTTTAATTAATTTCGGATATGATAAAATTTCATAAAGTCAGATACAAAAACTTTCTTTCTACAGGTAATTCATTTACTGAAATAGATTTATCTAGAAAGAAAACAACTCTTATAATCGGTGCAAATGGTTCAGGTAAATCAACATTACTTGATGCTTTGACATTCGGTTTGTTTGGTCGTGCTTTCAGAAAAATACCAAAAACAGCTTTGATAAATTCTATCAATGGTAAAGCTACTGTTGTAGAAGTTGAATTTCAAATTGGTAGAAATATGTATCGTGTCATGAGAAGTATCAAACCAAATAAGTTTGAAATATATCGTGATGGAAAGATGATACATCAAGATGCAGCTGTTAGAGATTATCAAGCAATACTCGAACAACAAATTCTTAAATTAAATTATAAATCATTTACACAAGTTGTAGTCTTAGGTTCATCAACTTTCACACCATTCATGCAATTAAATATTCCTGAGAGAAGAGCAATCATAGAAGATATATTAGATATTCAAATATTCTCAGTTATGAAAGAGTGTTTAAAACAAAGAACATCTACACTAAACAATGAACAAAAAGAAATAAGAAATAATATCAAGATTGGTGAAGCAAAGATTCAAGGTCAAGAAGAAGCAATGAGACGACTTGAAGAAAATCGTGATGAAATGATTGATAAATTGACTAAAGATATTACTGAACACAATACTGATATCGAAAATTTAAAAGTAAATGTAGAAGAAGGTATAGAGACAGTAAGTCTTCTTAAAGATAAAATTAGTGATGAAAAAGATGTAAGAGAAAAACTTCAACAAACATTAAGTGATGAAAGACAGTTTGAAGCTGAGAGAAAGAAGTTTATAAAAGAGTTAAAGTTTTATGAAGACAATGACGAATGTCCGACTTGTAAACAAGAAATAGAAGCAGACCATAAAGAAAAAATTTGTTGTGATACTACAGAGAGTTTAAAAGACCTTGATAAGAAACTAGACGAAAGAGGATTAACTATTCAAGAAATTAATGATAGACTTGAAGCTATATCCTTAGTACAAGGTGAGATATCTCAACATCAAGACGAGATTCAAAAACTTCAAAACTCTATTTCTACTAATGAACAATATGTTAATAAAATTCAAAAACAGATAGATGAATTACAACAACAAGAACATACAGAAGATGATAAAGATAAATTAGAAAAATATAGAAAAGCATATAGTAAGTTACAAGATATTGATTCTGAATTAACTAATAAGAAACATTATCATGAATTAGCTGAACTATTATTAAGAGATAGTGGTATTAAAACTAAAATTATTAGACAATATTTACCAATTATGAATAAGTTAATTAATAAATATTTAGCTAGTATGGAGTTCTTTGTTCAATTTGAATTAGATGAAGAATTCAATGAACAAATAAAATCTAGATATAGAGATAACTTCTCATATTCATCATTTAGTGAAGGTGAAAAAATGAGAATTGATTTATCACTTTTATTCACATGGAGAGCTGTTGCAAAACTAAAAAATTCTGTGAACACTAATTTATTGATTCTTGATGAAGTATTCGATAGTTCACTTGATGAAGGTGGTACAGATGAATTTTTAAAGATACTACATACATTAGATGATAATACAAACACATTTATTATCTCACATAAAGGTGAGACTATGAATGAAAAGTTCAATAACATAATTGAATTTGAAAAAACAAATAACTTTAGTAAAATTAAATGAAAAAATATATTCATGTAAATCAACATAAAATTCGTTCTAATTTAAAACACGGCACTAATGATGCTGTCATTACTATTAAAGAAGGTTCGAAGAATACATATTGTCATGAAGTAGAAGTCAAAGGACCTAGTGTTGTGAGATATGGTGAAAATGGTGATAAAATTTTAGCATGTGGTGCTAGAGTTGTTATTGAAACTGAAAGTGATATTGAGATTATAAGATGATAGTTAAAACTGAAAAAGAGTTGAGAGAAAAAGTACCTGCTTTCGATTTTAAAAATCCTATAGTTGACCCAATCAAACTTAAAAAAGAATTGATTGATGCTATGTTTGATAATGCTGGGTTAGGTATATCAGCAAATCAAATTGGATATAAGACTAGAGTATTTGCAATGCGTGGTGAAACTAAAAAAGATTCTATTGTTTGTTTCAATCCTGAGATAGTAGATTTTTCTCCTGAAATGAATACAATGGAAGAAGGTTGTTTATCACTACCTGATGTTTTTGTGAGAGTTGTTAGACCTTCTCATATTGCAACAAAATATTTAGATGAACTTCAAAAAGAACAAGGTCAACTAGCTGAGGGACTAACTGCTAGAGTATATCAACATGAACTAGACCATTTAGATGGTATTCTAATGATAGATAGAGTTGGTAAGTTCTCAGCAAGAAGAGCTTTCGACAAAGCTAGAAAGATACAAAAAATGAGAGCTCGAGGTAAAGAAAAATTCAAGGCACGATTTGCTCTATGAATTTGAAAACAATTTTATATCAAAATTATAATTCACATTTATCTGATTGCATTGGTATATATGATGATGTAATATCAAAAGAAAAATGTAATGAGATTATTGAGTTTACTAATAGTAGTTTACAAATTCGTGTTGACGACCATAGAAAACAATCTAGAGAAGTACAATTAATAGGAGACCCGAGACCTGAAGCTAGATTATTATCAACAGAATTATTAGAGACAATATATCCTTATGGTGATAAATTTGAAAGAAGTTTATGGGATAAATGTCATGAAGATTACAAACCAGAAGACTATACATTAACAGAAAGTTATAAAACTAATTTCAGTAGTTTACAAATTCAAAAATACACACCGGAAGATAAAGGATATCCAGCAGTTCATGTTGAACAAGGTGGTGATAAATCACTTATAAGAAGATATCTTGCTGTCATTCTATATTTAAATGATATAGAAGAAGGTGGTGAAACTATATTTCCTATGTGTGGTACATCAGTAGAACCTGTTGCTGGTCGATTAGCTATCTGGCCGTCAGGTATTCCTTTCTATCATTGTGGTCTTCCTACAGTAAAACAGGACAAATATATTATAACTTCTTGGTTTGAATTTCTTTTAGGGTTGTAACCGCCGGTACCCTTTTTGTATAATATACATAATGAGAAATTTAGAAATACAACAAAAATCAAACAAAGATATCTTAGCTAAATTAATGGCTACAGAAGATATTACAGTTCTTCATAAAAGAATCCCTACAGCATACTTTGATGTTAAAAACAGAACATTAGTATGTCCTATATTCAAAGATGGTATGTCACCTGAACTTACAGACCTTTTCATGGGTCATGAAGTAGGTCATGCTTTGAATACACCAGCTGAAGGTTGGCATGGTGCTGTAAGTGATAAAGGACAAGTTTTCAAAGGATATTTAAATGTTATTGAAGATGTAAGAATAGAAAAAATGGTTAAAGATAAATATCCAGGTCTTAGAAAATCTTTTTACACAGGTTATAGAGAATTAGCAAACAAAGATTTCTTTGGTATCAAAGGTAAAAATTTAAATGAATTAAACTTAATTGACAGAATCAATTTATTTTACAAAATAGGTTCAGTAACAAGAATTGAGTTTAGTAAAGAAGAACAAGTTTATATCGATAAATGTGAAAATCTAAACAGTTTTGATGATGTTATGTCATTAGCTTTAGAACTTTTCGAAAGACAACAACAACAAACTAAAGAACAACTCGATTCAATGACAGACATTGAAATACAAGACATGATGGAAGACTTAGGTATAGATGAAAATGATTACGAAGATGATTATGATACTATGTCAGTTGAAACAGAAGAAACAGAAGATAATGAAGATGTAGATGGTGGTTCTTCTGAAGCAGATTCAGATAATGATGGAGAAGAATCAGACGAAAGTTCAAGCTCAAACGATGGTGAGAAACCAAGCGAAGAAGATGTCGAATCGTCTGATTCTAATTCACCTGGTAAAGGTACTTCACCAGAACAACAATTAGCTGACTCATTAAACAAATCTATCTCAGATGAATCTTTCAGAGAACAAGAAGACTCACTTTATGATACTGATGATTATGGTTCAGAACCAACATATTATGAATTGTTAGATAAAATTAAATACGACAACTTCATAGTTAGTTCTAAAGAAATAGATGGTCACATGAATGAGGAAAAGGATGGAAAATTTAACAGAAAAATATTGACAAAGACTGTTAAAGACTTTCAAGAAACTAATAAAAAGATTATCAATTACATGGTAAAAGAATTTGAAATGAAGAAAGCAGCAGCTTCTTATAACAGAAGTTGGGAGTCAAAATCAGGTCAATTAAATATGGATAAACTTCATCTTTACAAATTGAAAGATGATTTATTTAACAGAGTTCAAGTTACACCAGAAGGTAAAAATCATGGTGTTGTAATGTTATTAGATTGGTCAGGTTCTATGTCAGGTTCAGTAAGGTCTACAATGGAACAAGCAACATTACTTTCAATGTTCTGTAGAAGATTACAAATACCTTTCAGATTATTTGCTTTCTCAGACTGTTACATGAGACATGGTTTATCAAGAACTAATGAAGAAGCAGAAGCACATAGAGAAAAACTAAAATCATCTGAACATCTTTATGGTAAAGAATTAAAAACAAGTCAATCAGAATGGAACCTTGGTACTGTAAAACTTTTAGAAATATACAATGAAAAAATGTCTAACAGAGAATTTTCAAGAGCAATGGAAAATTGGTTTCAACTAGCAAGTCAAAGTGATTGCAGATATTACAGATGGGATGAAGTTGCAGATTATGATACTTCTTTTTGGAATCCTAATTGTTTGAATCTAAGTGGTACACCTCTTGACCATTCTTTAGTTCTTATCAGAGATTACATAAATGATTTTAAAACACAATACAATTTAGATATCACTAGTTTAGTAACTCTAACAGATGGTGCAAGTCACAATGTTTTTCATTCAAATAATATCAGTTTAGTAGACAAGAAAAATAACAAAGTAATAAAATTAGACTCAAATAATTGGAGAGACTACAATAGAAATGAAGTAACACATAGTCTTTTAAATTGGGTACAAGATACAACAGATTGCAGAACAATAGGTTTCTACATTTCAGATTCACCAGCAACTCACTTAGAACAAGAAGCAACAAGATTTGGTGGTTCAAAAATTAGTGAATATGATGATAATTACAAAGACTTGAAAAAAGAATACACAAATTTAGCAACTACATTTACTGATGGTGTCTATGATTTAGCAATCATAATCAATCAAAAGAAATTACAATTAAACTACAACGAAGATGAACTTAATGTAAATTCAATGGATGAAGGTGCTAACAAAGGTACTTTAAAAAGAGCTTTAGTAAAAGCTGGTAATAACAAAATGAAACAGAGAGTAATATTAAACAAATTTGTAGGACAAATGGCAGTATGATAAAAAACTTGAAACCGCTGGTACCCTTTTTGTATAATATGTACATAATGAAAAATAATCAAATTAACGAGGTAAATATATTATGATTAAATTGACGGCTCAACATGAGAAATTTATAGATGCAGCTGCAGGGTTATATCCTGGTCAAGCTGAATTTTCGAAATCACAAATTAAAAAGATTTGTGCTGAAACAGGTTGTCCAAATCCTTCTTGGTTACAAAAAGCTAAGTATAGATGTGGACATGGAACTTACTCATTAGAACTAGCAGGTGTACAAGTTGCTGCTAATGTAGTTGACTTACCTGTCGGTCAAACATCGGTAGGTGGTGTTAATGTTCTTCAAAATGATATTTCAGTAGTACCTGAAATAGTAAAAGAATATGTTCCTTTCGGACATTTCACAGATTTAAAATCAATAGTCAAATCAAGACTATTCTTTCCTGTTTTTATTACCGGTCTATCAGGTAATGGTAAAACAATGATGGTCGAACAAATATGTGCTAAACTCAAAAGAGAATGTTACAGAGTTAATGTTACAGTTGAAACTGATGAAGATGATTTAATTGGTTCAAATACATTAGTTGATGGTAACATTGTATTCAGAGAAGGACCTGTTCTCAAAGCAATGAGAAAAGGTGCTGTTCTTCTAATTGACGAAATTGACTTAGCATCAAACAAAATTATGTGTTTACAATCTATCCTTGAAGGGAAAGGTTACTTAAACAAAAAAACAGGTGAGTATGTTTCACCTGAAAACGGATTTACAATTATCGCAACAGCGAATACAAAAGGTAAAGGTTCTGATGATGGAAGATTCATTGGTACTAATGTTCTTAACGAAGCGTTCCTTGAAAGATTCTCAATCACAATGGAACAAGAATATCCTTCTAACGCAATCGAGAAAAGAATTCTTATCAAAGAATTTGAAAAACTCGAAGTTACAGGTAACAATGATTTTGCTGAGAAACTTGTTACATGGGCTGATGTGATAAGAAAAAGTTTTTACGAAGGTGCAATTGATGAATTGATTTCAACTAGAAGACTAGTTCACATTGCTCAAGCTTTCAAAATGTTTAATAACAAATTGAAATCTATTGAAATGTGTGTTTCAAGATTCGATAGTGAAACAAAAGCAACCTTCTTAGATTTATACACTAAGGTTGATTCTGAAACAGTAGTTACTGATACAGATGAAACTGAAACAAAAGATTTCAGTCAACCTGATAATAGTGAGGACTTATTTTAACGATTACCTCGGGTCTCTATCCTGGAGTTCATTCTGAACAAAGGGGTAGAGATTTTCTAGAGATAAATATAAAGGAGAAAATATGATAGAATTTACAACACTGCAAGAATTCATAGCAGTGATTATAGGTGTAACTTTTGGTGGTATATTCTGTTATGGAATATATCTTTTAATTACTTGGGAGGATTCATGACAGAACATGATAAGTTAGTACATAGACAAAAACTATTACTAGAAGCAGAAGAATGGTCTAAAGGAGTTAGGTCTATTCATGTTCATAGTTTAAAGACTATGTGGTATGATGATAGACCAGCTGATACAGATAAAGGTAATGTAATTGATACTGAATACAATAGTGGTATCATCACTAGAGAACAAAAAGGTAAATTAATTCATACTTTTGGTAAAGAATTAAAAGGTGAAGCTTTAGTGTCAGCTTATGAGAGAGCAGGAGCTTATCTGTATGCATAACTGGCCGACAATAGAAAATGTAGAACATGCTATAATAATATTTTTTATGATTGGTATGAGTTATGTAGCTTATAAATATATTTCTCTCAGAGAACAAGACAAAAAGATATTTGATAAAAGTAAAATTAAATATCATGATGGAGACAATACTTAGAACAATAGGGGCTTCGAGCTCGGGTAGGGACAGGAGAACGACCATTACAAAAAAGAACACTTTTATTTACAGCTTTTGTTTGTATAACTGTTCTCCATCCCACCAATTTATTTAGATAACAATATGATTTTATATTTAGAAACACAATTAGACAAAGCGTATGATACTTATAGAAGACATCAAATAAAGAATGATGTTTCTTTTGTATCAAAAGAAAATTTTAGAACTATGTTCGAAGAAATAATGGAAGTAGTCGAACAAGTTGAACCGGAGAGTTATGACTCTTTACAATGACTCTAAAATTTGAAAAGAAATTTGGTCCAGGTAAATGTTCAAAATGTGGTGTATACATAGAAGGTGATGTTCAAATGTATACAGCAACAAATTTATCAGGTAGACCTAGTTTAGTGAAAGACCAATTGATTTTTGTTGACCCGGAATTTTGTGAAAATTGTTACAAAAAATTGTCACAAAAGAATAAATAAAAAGGGGCTGTAGCTCAGTTGGGAGAGCGTCTGGTTTGCATCCAGAAGGTCGTAGGTTCGAACCCTATCAGCTCCACCATTTGACAAATATCAATTTATGATTATACTTATATTATGAATATATTTTATGTAGACAAAGACCCAAAAGTTTGTGCAGAAATGCATTGTGACAAGCATGTAGTTAAAATGATAGTTGAATACGCTCAGTTATTATCTACAGCACATAGAGTACTAGACGGGACACCTTATTATGATTTAACTGAAACGGGTAGGAGAGTACTTAGATATCAACTTGATGGTTCTTACAAAGAAGCTTTACTTTACAAAGCAGCTCATATCAATCACCCATCAGCAATTTGGGTCAGAGAAAATTTTGAAAACTATTATTGGTTGTATGATTTATTTTCTCACTTATCAGATGAATATACTTATCGTTATAGTAAGAGACATTCAACTACAGAATTACTAGGAGACATATTAGAGATAGCACCTGACAATATTCCGGAAGGTGTATTTACTCAACCACCACAATGTATGCCTGATGAATACAAAACAAAAAATTCTATTCAAGCATATCAAAATTTTTATATAGGTGAGAAAGCACCTTTTTGTAATTGGAAAAACAGGGAGATACCAAAATGGTTTATAACACAATAAACAAATATAAAATATTAGATACTAAACATCATCATGGTGAAGGTAGACAATTAAAATATTTATTTGAAAATAATTATGGTGCTTCTGTAATTAAAACACCTTGGTCATATGGTGGTCCAGATGGGTTATGGGAGTTAGCAGTACTTCATAATGACAAACTTTGTTATGATACACCAATCACAAGTGATGTTATTGGAAGATTAGAGTTTTCAGAAGTAATTGAAATATTAAAAGAGATAAGAGATTTATAATGAGAATATCAGAAAAATTAAAAAATGGTGTGAGTGAATATCAACCTTTACCTCACGGGTTAACAATTAAACAAAGTGGTGTACATGGTTTAGGACTTTTTACAGAAGAAAATCTTAGACCTGGTATTTGGTTAGGTATTACACATATCAGATGTGATAACAGAGGTTGGATAAGAACACCTCTTGGTGGTTTTATAAATCATTCAGACACACCTAACTGTTATATTAATACTAACATTGACCATAGAGACGGAGAACAAAGAGAATTAAATGTAGTATCACCTATAAAAGCTGGTGAAGAATTAACAGTATATTATAGTTTAGACTATAGTGAATCATCTAACGACATTTTTGATTAAGAGACATGCCAAGTATTAGTGAAATAATTTATATGAAAATGACAAATGGAGAATACATCTATGGTACTAATTTAGATATTGGTAAATATAGTGTAAAAGAAAATTGTGAATGTGAACATGAATTTGAGCATGTCAATCCTTCAACATTATATTCAAAGTTCAAATATGTTGGTACTAAACATAATCCTACAAAGTTTGAAACTTCAAGTACTAAAATGAATTACGAACTAGGAAAATTAGTTACAGTAGAAAAGTGGTAATGAGTAAAGGTAGTAAACAAAGACCGACAGATTTAAAAAAGTATTCTAGTAACTATGATAAGATATTTGGTAAAAAAAATCCTGTTAAAAAAAATATGGATAAATTACATAAACCAAAAACACATAGAGATAAAACAAAATATAATAGAAAGGTGCTTGACAAATACGAGTTCGGTAGTAAAATAGATAATAATGATTGAAAATATAGATTATAAATTTAGTGAAGATAAATTAATTAATGATATCAAAGAATATATTGATAATACTTATAATCAACACTATGCTAAAACTAAATTTCAAGCAACAGAATTTATAGTAGACGGTGGTCATGGAGAAGGTTTCTGTATTGGTAACATTCTCAAATATGCTCAACGCTATGGTAAAAAAGAAGGGTATAATAAGAATGACTTACTTAAAGTTATTCATTATGCTTTGATAGCACTTCATGTGCATGACTTAAATAATGAAAGGAGTGAAAATGAAACTAAGTGATAACACACTTAATTTGTTGAATAATTTTTCAACAATTAATTCCGGTATTACAGTAAAAGCCGGTAACGAAATATCAACTGTATCAGCGATGAAAAATATCTTCGCGAAAGCTGTCGTAGATGAAACTTTTAATCAGGAACATTCAATCTATGACTTATCTGAATATCTTGGAGCAGTATCTTTATTCGATACTCCAGACTTTCAATTTAATGGTGAATCAGTAAATGTAGTAGAAGGAGATAATTCTGTTACTTACTATTACGCTGACCCACAAATGGTTATATCTCCTCAGAAAGATATAACAATGCCTGAACCTGAAATTTCTTTTGACTTAAATGAAGAAGTATTGAGTAGTTTATTAAAAGCTTCATCAGTATTGTCTTTACCAGATATGGTCTTATCAAGTGATGGTGTTAAAGTTGAATTGACAGTTAAAGATAAAAAGAATTCAACATCTAATCAATATAGTAGAACTGTAGCTCAAGGTAATGGTTCAACTTATGAAATGTTTTTAAGAATGGAAAATATTAAAGTGATTGGTGGTGATTATACAGTTTTTGTTTCATCAAAAGGGATAGCACATTTCACAAATAGAAACATTGCTGTAGAATACTTCATTGCTTTAGAACCAGACTCAACATACAATGAAGGATAGTAATGAAAGAAGATTTTCTATGGGTTGAAAAATACAGACCTAAGAATATCAATGATTGTGTATTACCAAATGAAACAAAAAAGATATTTTTAGATTTTGTAAATAACAAAGAGATTCCAAATTTACTTTTATGTGGTACTGCAGGTGTCGGTAAGACTACTGTAGCAAAAGCATTGTGTAATGAATTGGATGCTGACTTTGTATTAATCAATGGTTCAGAAGAAAGAAATATTGATACACTTAGAGTTAAGATAAAACAATTTGCTTCAACTGTTTCACTAGGTGGTGGACCAAAGATAGTTATCTTAGATGAAGCAGATTACTTAAATCCTCAATCTACTCAACCAGCTCTTAGAGGTTTCATTGAAGAATTCTCAAAGAACTGTAGATTCATTTTCACTTGTAATTATAAAAATAGAATCATACCACCATTACATTCAAGATGTAGTGTTGTAGATTTCACAATAGAAAGTAGTCAAAAACCTCAGATAGCAAATCAAATATTTCAAAGAACATTACAAATATTAACAGAAGAAAATATTGATTACAATGAAAAAGTTGTAGTCGAATTAATTAATAAATTCTTTCCTGATTTTCGTAGAGTATTAAATGAATTACAAAAGTATTCTTCATCAGGTACAATAGATAGTGGTGTCTTGTCTAATTTAGATGATGAATCACTAAATGAAGTTATAGGATTTATAAAGAACAAAGAGTTCTCAAAAATGAGAAAATGGGTTGCGCTAAATATACATAACGACCCTCAAGCTATATATAGAAAAATCTATGATAGTTTGTTCACTAAAATGGAAAATAATAGTATACCACAAGCTATTATTATTCTTAGTGATTATACATATAAGTCAGCTTTTGTAGCTGACCAAGAAGTCAACATGGTAGCATGTATGACAGAATTGATGATGGAGTGTAAGATAAAATGAAGTATCAAGTAATTAAAACTTATGGTAATGAGACAGGTCATTCATGTGCTTTCAGACAATGGAGAGCTGATTCTCATTGTAATTTAATTCATGGTTACGCTTTGGGATTTGAAATAACATTCGAAGCAGAAGAATTAGATGATAGAAATTGGGTAATTGATTTTGGTGACTTAGGTGTATTGAAAAAATGGCTTAAAGAAATGTTTGACCATACAACTGTAGTAGCTTTTGATGACCCTAACTTAGAATTATTCGAAGACCTAAATAGTAAGAACTTAATTGATTTAAGATTATTAGAAAATGTAGGTTGTGAAGCATTTGCAGAGGCAGTATATCTTTTCTGTAAAATGGAATTTGAAGATGACAGAGTTAAAGTAAAATCTGTTAGAGTATTTGAACACGGAGCAAATAGTGCTGTATTCGGAAATTTTTAAAAGTATTCAAGGTGAAGGACACTACACAGGTGTACCAACAACATGGTTAAGATTCTTTGGTTGTAATCTTGAATGTAATGGTTTTGGACAAGACGACCCAACAGACCCTTCAACATATAAATTACCATATCAAGATTTTGATTTAATTGATGTGAAGAATGTTGAAGACTTACCTGTTTGGAAGTATGGGTGTGATTCTTCTTATTCATGGAGTAAGAAGTTTGCAAAGATGCAACATAATGAGACACCGGAAGAAGTAGCAAAGAAATTATTTGACCAAATGTATGATGAAAATACTCACATAGCTTTTACAGGTGGTGAACCATTATTAAGAGCAGCACAAAAGAATACTGTAAAAATTCTAGAAGAAATGAACAGATTATTTGGTCCTGGTAAATGTTTTAAATTTATAACATGGGAGACAAATGGTACTCAACAAATAAGAGAAGAATTACATAACTATCTTCAAAGTCTAGATAATACAGAATTGTTTTTCTCAGTTAGTCCAAAGATGTTTAATACTAGTGGTGAAAAAGATGCTGTATGTCCTGACATAGTAAAACAATATCATGATATATCAGACAAAGGTCAGTTGAAATTTGTTTGTAATGGTAGTGATGCTTCATGGGACGAGATAGAAGAATCAATAGTTAAGTTTAGAGAAGTTGGTATAGAATATCCTGTTTGGATAATGCCGGTTGGTGCAACAGAAGAAGCACAAGATGATAACGCAAGAGAAATAACAATACAGACAATGGAAAGAGGATATAATGTATCAGCAAGAGTTCATTGTTATATTTTTGGGAATCAAATAGGAACATGATAGAGAGAGTTAGAGAACAAGTAGAATTTTGTAGATGTAATTGGAGAACTATATTTCTTGGTAGTTTCTGTTTACATTTTATATTCGATTGGTTTGTATTTGGTTTAGGTATAGTTTTTGGAATGCATATAGGACATTGATATGGATAAAGTATTAGTAGTATTAAGTGGTGGTTTAGATAGTTCAGTAGCAACTATGATGTGTATTGATAAGTATGGTAAAGATAATGTTCAAGCTGTAACTTTCGATTATGGACAAAAACAAAAATTAGAAATATTGAAAGCATCTACTCTTTGTAGAAGTTTAGAAATAAAACATACTATTCTTGATTTATCAGTATTAGGAACAATAGCACAACCAATGTCAGCAAACATATCAGGAACAGAAATAGAAATGCCTAACATTAAAGATGTATTGGGAGACCCACAACCTGTAACTTATGTACCATTTAGAAATATGATTTTATTATCTCTAGCAATGAGTCATGCAGAAGTACAAGGTTGTAATAAAGTAATCACAGGACTACAAGTTCATGATGAATATGGTTATTGGGATACAACACAAAAATTTGTTGATTCAATGAATAGAGTAGCAAGACAAAATAGAACTCATAAAGTTAAGATTGAAGCACCTTTCAGTCAAATGTCGAAAGCAGATGAAATTGAAGTAGCAATAGAGTTGGGTATGTTTGATTTATTAAAACATACTCTTACTTGTTATAATCCTATTGGTGTAGTGTCTTGTGGTAAGTGTCCTTCATGTGCTGAGAGAATAATGAATTTTATGAAAGTAGGTCGTAAAGACCCTATACCATATGATATAGATATAAATTGGGAAATATAATGTGTGCAATATTTGGAAGTAAAGATAAACAAAAATTTTTAGAACTAGCTGAGTTGAATCAGTATCGAGGAAATCATTCTTGGTCGACTACTTGTTTTGTGACAGGTAGATTTGAACACTATGCTAACGCTGACAGAGTTAAACATATATTAACTTATAGAGGTGAAGGTGAATTCGAAGATAAAGTTACAGGATTTCCAGAAGATAATAAAGATGGATTCATAACATACTATCTTGGTCATGTACAAGCACCAACAACTGATAGTAGAGATAGTCACCCTTCTGATATTGATAGTGATTTACTTTGGCACAATGGTATAATAAAAGATTATCAAGTTGAAGAATGGCAACATAAGTATGGTCATTTACAATGGGATACTGAATTATTACATAGACATTTATTGTTTGGTAATAGTTTAGATGTTGTTGATGGTACATTTAGTTGTGCTAGATATGACAAACAGGATTTATATCTTTTTAGAAATGAGATAAGTCCTTTATTTTATGATGAAGATTTAAATATTTCATCAACAAAATTTGAAAATTCTAAAGATACAGAAGCTGGTGTTATGTATTTTATGAATCTACAAAGAAGTGAACTTGAACCAATGAAACGGTTTGAGACAAAAGAGAACCCATATTATTTTGGGTAGTTTAATAATGTAATGTGACAAAACCACATTAAAAAATGGAGAAAAAAATGAAAACAGATAAAGAACTAGGAAGAAAAGTTCACGAATACTTAATATCAAATAGAGTAGAAACACCTTTTACTCAATCGAAGTTAAGTAAACAAGAGAGGATAGAACTAATTCAAGATAACATGGAAGTTGTTATTGATGTATTAGGTCTTGATAGAGAAGATGATTCTATATCGGGTACAGCGAATAGAGTTGCAAAGATGTATGTAGATGAATTGTGTATTGGATTATCGTATGACGAGTTTCCAAAGGTATCAGTTTTTGAAAACAAGATGGGATATGACCAAATGGTTGTTCAAAAAGATATAACATTTCATTCTATGTGTGAACATCATTTTGTAAACTTTAATGGTAAAGCACAGATAGCTTACATACCAAATGGTCATGTTATAGGGTTATCTAAGTTAAATAGAATTGTTAACTTCTTTGCAAGAAGACCACAAGTACAAGAAAGATTAACCGAACAAATATTCTATGCTCTAAAATACATTTTAAACTCAGAACACATTGCTGTTTTAGTACAAGCTGAACATCTTTGTGTTAAGTCAAGAGGTATTGGTGACCAAGCTTCAGGTATGACTACATCTAAATTAGGTGGTCACTTTTTCGACAAACATACTGTTAGGTCAGAATTTATGAGTTTAGCAACATGAAGTTTGAATATGTAGTATCCGGATTGACTATGGGAATTGACGACCTCTACTATAATGAAGAGGTTGCAAAACCTTATATCAATCACATGAATCAAAAAATTATAGAATTAGATAAAAGATTCGATAATCAAAATCTTTCGATATTGTATAACGCACATCAAGAAAGAAGACATGGTGTGACTATGACAGAAACAATGTCAGATTCTTGGCACAGAATATTTGCTGACTCAGGTGGTCTTCAAATGGCAAGAACAAAAAAAGGTATTACACCTGAACTAAAAGATAAAGTATATTATCATCAAGCAAAGTATTGTGATGTTGCTATGATATTTGACGAGATACCAATCGAGTTTGATTTATCACTTATAGGTGGTAACTCAATGAAAGCTTCTTTACTTGGTAGAAGATTTGATAGAAGTGATATCAAAAGAGCAGCACAAGCTACTTTAGAAAATGTCAAAAGACAAATTGAAGTTTTTCAACAAGAAGAATCGAATGCTAAACTTATGTTAATATCACAAGGTCAATCTGTAGAAACTTATCGTGAATATATTGAACATATCTGTAAAGGTTTATCTGATGATGAAGTTAATATGTTTGTTAGTGGTGTTGCACCAAGTTCATTATGTAATGGTAATTCATTTGCTCATAGATGTGAAATGATATACGCTATGAAAGAATATCAGATACCTGATGTAATAAAAGAAAATGTTCACTTGTTAGGTGTCGGTAATCACGAAGCGTTGTCTCCTTTTTATCTATCACCTGAATACTTTAGTTTTATAAAAACATTATCTTATGATTCATCATCACATGCATCATCATGGTTTTATTCTAGATATAGAAATAAAGACTTTGTAAATATTGATGTAGATGTAGTACACAGGTCAAAGAAAGGATTATCTCAAATTCATTCAGACCAATTACTTCCTGTTGTCAATGAACTATTTGACTATGACAGAGAAACATTAAATGATTTTGGTATAACTGAACCAATGCAATTAATAAATGATTCAACTAAATGGTCAGTAGAAAATGTAAATGGTGATAGAAGATTTTGGAAAGACCATGACTCAGCAATACATGGTAGATATTTGACACCATGGTTGTGGGTTACAAATACTATTGGTAACTTTATGATTGAACTTGATAGAAGAATTAATAATCCTGTAGATATGACAGGACTTGGTTCAATAAATTCTTATGATGAATTTTTATCAAATTGGTTATCTAGACAAAGAGCACCAGAGAAAGTACCTGAACATTGGCCAGGAGTATTAGATGTATAATAATAAACTTCAATACTCTTGGTCTGATTACGATAAAGATATCAAGAGTATCGAGTGGTTAAGTTTTGACCATGTGATTGGTATCTTTCGAGGAAGTATTGGTATGGCTGCTCACATATCAAACAAACATAGTGTACCAATGTCAATAGTAGGATTACAAACTAGAGATGCTGATGATAAATATCCTTATTGGATACTTAATAATACTAAAGCTGAAATAGTACCAAATCAAGAACCTGAAACAATTTTAATAGTAGATGACATTTACGATACAGGTAGAACAATGAGTAAATGTATTGACTTTGTAAAATCTTGTAGAACTAGACCTTCGAATGTACCAAACATTTTAACTTATTGTTTGTTTGGTAAAGATGCACCTGATGGTACGAATCTTGTTTATAGTAATAAACATGAAGGTCATTGGATAGTCTTTCCATGGGAGAGATAAATGAAGACACTTATAGTTTCGTGTTGTCAAGCTAAACTACCTGGTACTCACAAAGCCATTGATATCTATCAAGGTAAAGTTTTTAAATTAATTCGTAAAGAGAATCTATTAGATACTGTAGATGTTTGGATAATGTCTGCTGAATTAGGTCTGATACATTCTTCTGATACGATATCATATTATGAATTCAAAATGAATGAAGATAAATCTAAAGAATGGATTAAGAAAGGATTACCTGAAAAATATCCTTCAGGTAAAATATATATTTACGGTGGTAAATTATATCGTGATGTTTTAAACTCATACTTTGAAAATACTGTAGAACTAATTGGTAGAAATAGAGGTATTGGTGACCACTTTTCTGAACTACTAAAATTTGTAAATGAACATAAACCAAGAGGTGTATTACCAATATGAATCCATTTGATTTCGTAACTTCAATAACATATTCTAAACAAGATATCATGAATGAGATAAATGAAAAAGAATATAATTCTTTTTTGATAAATCGTTCATTATCTTATTATCAAGATTGTGTATTATATTCTAACGAAATCAATCGTAGATTCGATACTCCAGCTCTTCTACAATATCATTATTTACTAAATAGTATTAGAAAAAAGAAAAGGTTTGCAAAATGGAGTAAACCAGATTTTGGAGACGATATTAAAATCGTCATGGAATACTATAAAGTGTCCCGACAGAAAGCAGAAGAATATTTGAATATACTAACAGATAAAGAAATCGGGATTCTAAGAAAAAGAATGAACAAAGGTGGAGTGAAGTGAGTTACGACATTGAAAATATGTTAGAAATATCATTCTCAGAGAATGATGACTTTCTAAAAATAAGAGAAACATTAACTAGAATTGGTGTAGCTTCTAGAAAAGATAGAACGCTATATCAATCTTGTCATATACTTCATAAAAGAGGTAAGTATTACTTAGTACATTTTAAAGAACTATTTGCTCTTGATGGTAAAGATTCTTCTATAAATGATAATGACATAGCTAGAAGAAATGCTATAGCAAGATTATTAGAAGAATGGAAACTATTAAAGATTGTTGATACAGTAAAAGCATCAACACCTTTAGCACCAATGAGTCAAATAAAAGTTCTACCACACAAAGAAAAAGACGAGTGGAAACTAGTAGCTAAGTATAATATTGGAGCAACGAATAAGTGATTAAAAATCAGTCGAATGAATCACAAAGAGTCTTGTTTGCAAGACTATCTAGTGTTGCTTACAAAGATTTACAAGAAGCAAGACCAGCAGCCAAAAGATTAGGATTTACAAAAACTGTACTCATAGATGTTGACGGTGCTCAAGTTTATGTTTTCAGTAATAAACATGATGTAGCAATATCATGTAGAGGAACTGAACCTTCAGACATGAATGATGTCTATGCTGATTTACAAATATTCAAAGCTGATTCAGTAACAGGTAATAAAATTCATCAAGGATTCAAAGAAGAAGTTGATAAAATTTATGATGAAGTAGAAAGTTTATTAGATAGAATAGCATTCAATAAAGAGATATGGGTTTGTGGTCATTCACTAGGTGGTGCTATGGCTACTATATTAGCACAAAGACTAGAATACAAAGCAGGACATGATGTTAATACTTTATTCACTTATGGCTCACCAAGAGTTGGTGGACCTATCTTTAGTCAATGGTGTGATGCTAATTTAAATCATCAACGATTTGTAAATAATAATGATGTAGTACCTTGTGTACCTACAATTCTTAGATGGAGACATACAGGTAAATGTAATTATATAACTTCGTCTGGTGAGATAACAAACTTAGGTAAGTGGTCATTAGATAGATTAAAAGACCAAGGTTGGGGATTGTTATCTACTATTATAAAAGGTCGATTTGATTCTATTGCTGACCATAATATTGACGACTATATCTTACATCTAGAGAATGCTGAGAATAAGGAGTGATAAATGTATTCACTTTTATTACTAGCTTTGAGAAGTATTCTTTCTTCAATTATAGGTTCAAGTTTTTATAAGTGGTTTCAATCTACTAAGTTTGGTATTTGGTTTCAACTAAAACTAGACAACTTCATGATTTATCTATCTGATAAATACGACATAGAATTAATGAAAAAAGAAGTTAAATGGAGAGCTGACTATCCTTATCTTGCTAATAAGATAGATTCTTTAGAAGATGAAATTGACGAGATATACAAAAAAATAAATTCAAATGAAAAGTCTAAGTGAGTATATAAATCTACAAGAAAATGTTAAACCATATGAGATTGTGGTTATAAATCATTCTGCTGCAGGTGTCAGAGATACGAGTAGAGAAAAACCTTCAACACCAATCATTGATAAAATGGCAAAACAATTAAATATCAAAGTTCATCATGCTGACTTCGTTGGTATGAGAGTTGAAAAAGTTGAAGGTGGACATTTAATTCATTCATTCCCTTTAGATGATGAATTAGAAGTTATGTTACCTGATGGTGCTAGTGAGATTAAATATCAAAAACCTATCAAAATTAATCAAGCAAATTCAATTATCATGCCAAGAGGATTAGGTACATTAGGATTCACCGGTAGTCGTAATTGGTATGATATGATGAAGGATTTAGAAGATGAAGGTTATTTTGTTTTAAACTCAATAGATTGTTACGATTTATGTAATAGTAAATATCAAAGCTATTTAAAATTTAAACAAAAAAATATTGCATCACCTAGAACTGAACCGATTCTTCATTCTGAAACTGTAGAAGAAGCATTCAAAAGATTGAAGACAGATTTCCCTGTAATTCTTAAATCATCTACAGGAACTCAAACAGGTGTCGGTGTAGCAGTAGTTGAAAGTTTAAGGTCACTAAAAGCATTAGTACAAATGATATTATTATATAATAAGTATCTACCATTGATAATACAAGAATATATTGAAACAGATTATGATATGAGAGTATTAGTTAGTGAAGGTGAAGTCGTAGCAGCTATGAAACGAGAAGTAATGGTTGATGATGTGAGAAGTAATGTATCAATGGGTGCAAAAGCATCATCAATAGAATTAACAAGTCTAGAAAAATCAGAAGCAATAAGAATAGCAGAAGAATTTGGTGGTCGATTAGTTGGTGTAGATTTTATACCTTCTGAAAATAGAGAATCTATCAAACCTTATTGTTTAGAAGTAAATGCAAATCCAGGACTGAAAGGTATCGAAGCCGTATCATCAAGTAGTCCTACAAAAGAAATCTTAGAAAAGTACAAAGATAGGTCACTTTGGCCTGTATTAACACCTTAGTTCTTATAAATAATTATTAATCTAATTACCAATAAGGGAGGACCTATATATGTTAGATTGGATAAAAGCTAGAATAGCTGAAAGAACATCATGGGACGGCATAGCTATAGTGGGAATGTCATTACTAGTTATAGTCGCAGCACCCATTGTCAAATTCTTGGCATGGCCAGCTTTAATTTATGGTCTTTGGACAATTTACCAAGAAGGATAATGATTGAAGTAACTGATGAAGCAATCAAACATCTTCTACAAAAAAAAGAAGAAGAAAATTTTACACATATACGACTCGGTATCACCGGTGGTGGTTGTGCTGGTTTTGAGTATGTGTTTGCTGTTGATGACATTCAAGATGACGATATAGTCTTAGACTATGGTCAATGGAAGTTTATCATCAATAAAGTATCAGTTCCTTACATTAATGGAATGACTTTAGACTATGTAAAAGAAGGTCTAAATGAATTCTTCAAGTTTATAAATCCAAAAGAACAGTCATCATGTGGATGTGGTGTCAGTATCAACTTTGATTTAGACGCTGTTGAAGCTGACGAAAAAAAGATATTTGCTGTAGAACTTTAGTTCACAAAAAAATAACGGAAAGGGAGACTCTTAGTCTCCCTTTTTTTATAAATAGTTATGTAATTGGAGAATGAGATAGAATGGAACAATTTTTACAGTTGATTGGTGAAGTCGGTCTACCCATTGGTGGAGCTCTTGCAGCAGGTTTCTTTATATTTCTAGTAATGAAACAACTATTAGAAGGTGTAGTTGATAGTATCAATACCTTAATGAACTTTACCAAAGCTCTAGAAAATAGAGCAAGAACAATGAACAATGAATTGATTAAGATTGATATGTTAGTATCAAGTGCTTTAGATTTGAAACCAGATATTGAAAGAGTCGCAAGAACTGAAAACTATATTGAAGATGGTAAAATAGACTCTAGGAGAGACTAGTGGATGTAGTTCAATCTGATTTTACTCTTGTCACTATACTAGCTGAATTTGGTTTTGCTATTGTTGCTGTAGTGGGTTTAGCTTATTTCATATATTATATTTGGAACTTTATTTCAGATGAAATAGACCCAAAGATAGAAGAAATGCATATACAACTTATTAGAGTCATAGACCAAGTAAGAATGTTAGACCAAGATTTAATTAGACTCCAAGAAAAAGTAAATGTTGTTTTAGAGTATCGTGAGAGACAACAATTTTTAGATGATGCGGAAGAAAAGGTAAAGAATGAAAAAAGAAAAACTAAGAGATAGAGTTGAGTTATCACTTCTTATAACTATTTTTGTACTTTCTCTTATTGGGTTAACACCAAATGTTTATGGTGACGAATTAACACATAAATTTAAAAGTCCAAGCTTTAGTGGTGTAGGAACCTCAGCACACTATTTAACGATTGAGAATCAAGAGAAATCTAGACGAGATGCTATACAAAAAGATATAGAGTCAGCTTTGTTAGCAGCTCAAAGAGAAGCTGAAAATTCTACCTTAGCTAAATTTATGAGGAACTTAGAAAGTAGAATTTACTCACAATTATCAAAACAATTAGTAGAACAATTATTTAAACAATGTGATTTGACTGTAGACCCTACCTGTGTTCAAGCCACATTTGGTAGTTTTGCTCTAGAAGGTAATACAATAACTTATCAGAAAACATCATGTGATACATCTTCAATGACGGGTTGTGTTGCTGGTGATGAAGTTATTATATTAACTATTGTAGCAGAAGATGGTACTGAAACTGTAGTAACTATTCCTATAGGGAATGGTCAATTCGGAGACTAAATGAGATTGCCCATAATAATAGGATTGATAAGCCTAATGCTGATTAGTGGTTGTGCATCATTAGTTAGTCCAAGAGGATTGTCAGACACAAATTGTATTGGGATAGTAGAATGTGTTGAAGAACCTACAACAGTTGAATTACCAACACATGAAAAATTATTACAATTACCACCAGCTAAAGAAAGACCTGTCGTAGCTGTTTATAATTTTTTAGATAAGACAGGTCAAAGAAAACAAAAGGACAATGTTGCTATGTTTTCTACAGCTGTAACACAAGGTGCTGATACAATGTTAATCGATGCTTTGAAAACAGCAGGTGGTGGAACATGGTTTAGAGTAGTTGAGCGTGTCGGTATAGACCACTTAACTAGAGAGCGTCAAATAGTAAGGTCAACAAGGGAAGCTTATCAAGACGAAAAAAAATTAGCACCTTTGTTGTTTGCTGGGATAATTCTTGAAGGTGGGATTATTGGGTATGATACCAATATTGAAACCGGAGGGAGAGGTGCGAGGTATCTTGGTCTTGGTGGTCAACAAGCCTATAGACGAGATGTAGTAGTCGTTCATCTTAGAGCAGTAAGTGTTCTTACAGGTGAAATTTTGTTAAATGTACAAACATCAAAAACGATTTTATCGGTCGCTGAAGGTTTTGATGTTTTTAAATTTGTAGAAATGGATACTCAATTAGTTGAGATTGAAGATGGAATGACCGAGAATGAAAGTGTAACCAGGAGTGTTCGGTCAGCGATTGAAGCTGCTGTTTACGAATTAATTCTTCAAGGTGATGAAAGAGATTTTTGGTCAATAAAATGGCCAGGTGAACTTGAAGAAGATAACGAAGAGGAAACTAAAAATGAAAATGTTGAATAAATTTTTATTATTTGCATTATTCACACCTACATTATTATTTGCTCAAGCTACAACTGATAATGAAATCAGAATTGACCAAACAGGTGATACACTTACTTTAACCATTGACCAAATCGGTTATGGTAATAAGTTATGTGGTACATTAAATAGTGGTCTTTGTGCTTCAGATATGGTATTACAAGGTTCTACTTTAAATGTTAACTTTGATATGATAGGTAACATGAACAAAATTTATGGACCTGTAATTTTAGATAATTCTACTTTAAGTATTAATATGACAGGTAATAGTAACAGTTGGGATTGGACAGTAGGAGCATCAGGTTCTGCTGATTCATCTAACTTACTCGCAACTTGGACAGGTGATTCTAATAGTATGAATTTAGATTGGGGTGCCGCTCAGTCTTCTGAAAGATTAGATTTTGATTTAGATGTTACAGGTAGTTCTAATGTATTTACAACTGTTATAGAAGTTGATGATGCTACTTATGATGTTGATGTATCAGGTAGTTCAAATGATGTTAATACAAGTCAAACTGATGGTGCTTATCACAAAATAGATTTAGAGTTAGTTCAATCTAATGCTAATGTTGATATTGTTCAAAGTTCAGGTACTTGTCCAACAGGTGTTAATTCATGTCATAGTGAAATAATTGCTGAGTTTGATAGTGAAAATGCTACAATTACAATTAATCAAAAAGATACTGGCGATTAATTTTTGTCTAATTACTACTTTAGTATTTGCTGATGATATAGGAGACATTGTAGAACATAATGGTAGTTCAGGTATAACTAGGACTACAGGTATTGTTTTACAAGGTGATGTTGGAGAAGATATATTCTTCAAAGATTCTATTGAAACAGCTCAAGGTAGAATGAAAATTAAGTTTGTTGATGAAACTAATTTATCATTGACTGAACATACCGAAGTAGTAATAGATGAATATTACTTTGACCCGAATCCTTCAAAGTCAAAGATGGCTATGAAGTTTGTATCAGGTACTGCTAGATTCACAACAGGTAAACTAGGTTTAGTACCAAGAGAGAATATTGTAATTACAACACCAACAGCAACGATTGGTGTTCGTGGGACTAGTTTTACGACTAGTGTAGATGAACTTGGTAGAAGTTTAGTAATACTTCTACCTGAATCAGAATGTACGATTGATGGAGATTGTTCTCCGTCTGGTGAAATAACAGTTACAAATGAAGGTGGTGTAGTTGTTTTGAATGAAGCATTTCAAGCAACTATGGTTAGTAGTATATCTACACCTCCGATACAACCTGTAGTACTAGATAATATTATGAATTTAGATGCTATAGACAATATGTTTATTGTATCTCCACCTGATAGAATAGTCGAAGCAGAAAATGAACAGGGAGCTGCTGACAAAGATTCAGGTGATAGTATTTTAGATTTTACAGATTTAGATATTGATTTTCTTAAAGAAGATTGGGATGAAGGTGATGAAAATCTAGAATTCTCAGAATTAGATATGGATTTGTTAGATGTTGACTTTCTTCAAGATGTACTTAAATTATTTGAAGAAGTTAATATACTAAAACAAAAACAAAGAGATAAAGCCGGTCAAGGTGATGTTGAAGGTAATATAATAGGAACAGCACTAGGATTTGATAAGAATACACAATACAATACAATAATTGATGATTCTACAGGTCAGATTTGGTTTTATAGAGAAGTAAATGGTATTATAAGTATAAGAGTACCAATAACTTCTAGTGTAAATTTAGAGAGTGAAAATGAAGGTGTTAAAAATTCAATCATTGTTAATGACGGCGATAGTGTCGTTATTATCATTAAACAGTCAGGCGGATAATACTAATAAGATTGAAATAAATCAAGTAGCCAGCGGTG
>CEOR01057626.1_pt1 | contig 29608 bp, 53 predicted proteins | sample 530661 | NCBI WGS metagenome assembly CEOR01 (sample SAMEA2620836, study PRJEB7988) | marine metagenome | biome: marine biome (ENVO:00000447); feature: deep chlorophyll maximum layer (ENVO:xxxxxxxx); material: "saline water (ENVO:00002010), including plankton (ENVO:xxxxxxxx)" | depth 65 m
TATTTTATTTGATTCAAGAACTCAACATCGTGTCTTAAAAGTTACCAAAGGTAAACGTAAGTCTATCGTTGGTTGGACTGTTGGGCCACGTTGGAGATAGTCACTATGAATAATACTTCTTGGACACGTAATGAAGCTTTTGACAAATTTGGATTTTTACCTGTTAAACAAATTTGTGATCCAGAGTCCTTGTATTGTGATGTTCCATCTGGACGTGGTCAGTACAATTACTATAATAATGATCCGAATTCATTTAATTATAATCCAGTTGAGGCTCAAGTAGAAGGTTCTACGTCTAGATATTGGTTTCCTCAGTATCGGCAACTTCATACAGACATAAGGTCAAAGCTAGAGAATATTCTTGGTCGTAAGTTATATAACACTTACTACTACGACAGATTCTATTTTCCGGGTCAAGAGTTAGTAAAACATACCGACCGCCCTGCTTGTGAAATTTCAGTCACAGTTAATTGCAGTACTAACTTAAAAGGTAAAGACGCTGACTGGCCAATTTGGGTTGAAACTCCTGAGGGAGTAGCAGAATCAACAGTTCTACATCCTGGTGACGGGATGATCTACAAAGGTTGTGAGCGTCCACACTGGCGTGACCCTATGCCTGAACCGAAGCAATGGTTTGGAAACACTGAGTATTACTATCATCAGATATTTTTCCACTATGTTCTAGCAGATGGGAATCACGCTCATTGTGCAGGAGACCGTTAAAATTAAATAGTATAGAAATTACACAAAATACATGTCTTTTATACTTGCTTGGATAATGAGTTGCTCTCAATATCACGGAGCGGTTGAGAGACTATATGAGAATCCATTCTTTGAGCTACCTGAAAACCAAGAACAACGTAAAGCAATTCATGAGCATTTTAAGACGCACACAATGCCTGAGTGTCTTGAGGCGTTCTCATAGTTGAATGAGTTACATAAATTCTTGGATGCGAGCAAGACGGTCTAATAATTGATCCTTATCTTCTCTTAGATAAATACCAAAAGATATTCCAATCAAAGTTTTCATTGCAGAACCTTTATTACGATGAGGGAGCGCACGATAATATGCGTTCATCATAAGAGCAAACGCCTCTTCATATGACATCCAAGGGTGCTTAATTTGTAGATCTCTGATGGCTTTATCTAGCATTAAAACGATTGATTACAGACTTAAGCGACGACTAATTTCTCGCTGAAGAGTCTGTGAAGCTGTAGGTAGATGCTGGTTGAGGAGCGCAACTGCCTGGGCCGTGCCTCCTTTGTCAAGATAAGCACGCTTAATTGGATCATCATGCATCAGCTTAACAAGTTCCGTGGATCTTGAGGAAGGCATAGCCTCAGAACCACGAATCTCAGCAATCGGCTGCGCGACCCAATCAATACGTCCAGGCTTGTGGGAGATGCGACTATTAAACCCAGCATTTTGTACAGCACGATTATCGAGAATCTGATCGGTAAACTGGTTGTAATTCACATAATTGGGATCAACAAGCATTTGGGTAAGAGCTGGTGCATGTTGATTGGCATTTGCTTCAATCCCAAGTTCCCAAGCCCGGTATCCGCCAGGCGTCTGATAAAGACGCATCATTGATTCAGGATTCTTGGAGATGTAATCACGGACAATCTCTTCGACATCACCTAAGTTTTGAACCGTCACAGATGAATCTGGATGAATAGGATCAGGAGTATCCCAATCCATCATCGGGGTGTTTCTTAGTTGCATGAACTCAACTTCAGTTCCCGGTGCCCAAGGAGTTCCTTGGGGAACGTTCTGATCTTTACGGTGCTGCCTTTTATAGAAAACGTCAGGTGCAAGCTGGACACCAATTTGTAATGGATATTGTCCACGAGCTATACGCTGTTCGTTAACGGCTTGAGAAAGATAAAAAGCTTGTATCTCCGCTTCACGTAGCTTGTCTCGCAAATGAGTTAAACCGGAAGGTTGTCCCACATAATCATCAGATAACCGTTGATAAGCAGCAAGCGGATCAATTGAATAGCTCGTTCTAGGATGGAATTCCTGAGCTGCTTTGCGATTTAAGAGCATGATATCGACGGGAATATCTACGCATTGCTTTATTTAAAAGACGATCCACACGCTCAAAGGCTTGATGATCTTGTTTCCTAGCCAATTGCCAGGTAAGAGTATCAAGCCGATCGACAAGTGAATAAGCTTCTAAAGCAAGTTGTTTAGTCATAATCATTTTAACAATTAGTGAGTGTCAGCCCAGGAGTTGCCAATATCAGAAGCAGCAGTGATGGGTACTTTAAATTTATAGTACTCACCAGCCTTGGGAGCTGCATCGACAAGGATCTTGGCAACGCGATCTGCTTCTGATGGCACGACTGAGAACTGTTGTTCATCATGAACATAGGCACATCGTGTGTAATCAACGTCGTAAGCTAGTCCGGCTTCATCAAGCATCTCCTGCCCAATGACGCACCACCTCTTGCTCAAAATTGCACCCGCACTCTGGAGCAAGAAGTTAAGCGAACTATGTTCTGCTCGACAATAGATAGGGCGACCATCTAGACCCTTAATGTAACCATATTCACGCACGCGATTTTTGACAGCATCAACAAGAGGTTCAAGTCCAGGAATAGCTTCGAGAAATTTTCGACGTAATTCTTGCCCAAGACTCTTTTTGGCTGCGTCAGAATATTCAGGCTTCACAATGTGGGCCAACTTAACATCTCCAGCTCCATAAATAAACCCATAGGTTAAATTTTTCACAAGTTTTCTTGATACAGGGACCTCTGGGGTACTTACCCTGTCAGCATTCTGTTGATGAATGTCCCCATTAATGACAACATCAGCAAATTGCCCACCATCGAAGCGGTGCAGATAGCCCCCTAGGCATCTCAATTCGAGCCCTTCTAAATCACAACCGACCATGACATGACCCGGATGAGGAACGAACAACTTGCGTGCCCAAGGTGCAGAAACCGTCTGTCCGAGGTTGGGACCCCGATGGACATTTCTCGAAGTTTGTGTAGCAAGTATGCAGCTGTGATGGATGCAGCCATCATGCTCAATCGTGTTGAACCAGCTGTTACTTCCCTCAGAAAGCTGACCTAACCACTTTTGAAGTGTGAGTAGCCGGATAAACATTTCACACTCGTCGTGAAGCAGCTTGTTGTCTGACTGCAGTGCTTGTACCTGGATCTCACTCAGAGAGGCTTCGTCCACTTGGGGCTTGCCGGTGTTGGTCACCTTGGTAAAGCGAGCATTACGGAACTGCTGCAGTGCCCAGGCGATGTTCTGACGGCTGGTCGGATTAAACGTCTCCAGCTTGGTCAGAGGAGAGCCAGCGACGTAGCCCTTCTTTTTATCAGCACGTTTAGGGGTGAAGACCTTGCCTGGTACGTAGGGGAACTTGGCCAGGATCTGCCTATGCAGTTCGTCGAACTCACCTTGAAGCTCTCCACGAACCTCAATGGCACGCTCCATGTCAAAGCGAAAGCCACTGCGCTCTTGGACGGCCATCAGTTCAGCCATCCGCATTTCGAGTGCGACGTAATCAAGCATCAGCTTTCTCCTTGTTGAATCCGAAAGGGCCTGCTTCTTCTTTTTTGGTGACACGGAGCTGCTGGGCAAGTTCGGTCACTGACTTCATAACCTTGAGAACGTCTGGTATTTCCGCATCTGGAATGCGAGTACGTACTTCAAACATCAATGGGAAAAAGATATCGCAGGCTTCAACGACTTCTTCGACAGTCAGCGGTGAATTATCAGCCATGGTTGTTCATCCTGTTAACGAAATGTGAATAAAGAATGTATGTAACCAGAGTGTCCTGCTTGCAGTACTCCAGCATTTCTGGGGTGTATTTATCCCAAGCATTTGTCTGCTTGCCATAGTCACCCTTGAAACAGCGAAGGCGATAGCCCCACGCTTCCAAACTGTGTGATCCATACAGCTTGATCGGCATACCTTCTGGTTGCCGTTCAAAGTCGCGATCACGGATGTGAGGGTAGTAGAGCCTGCTAAGAACAAGCGTGTCAATCTTCTCTCCCTTAGGATCGAGATCGGGATAACGCTCCTTCAAAAGGGGGATATCGAAATTTAAGATATTGTGCCCAATGAGGACATCAGCATCCATGATTTGATGAACACCCTTAAGCACAGCTCGGTCGGGTTGGTAGTCATAGACCATTGCCGTATCTGGATCAGATAGATCACGAGACACGATGCAATGAATCTGAGACCCTTTCCTTAGGAGACCTGTCGTCTCCAAGTCAAAGATGAGCTCAGTCTTCATCAAGGATTTCCGATGTGGTTTGTGGGTCGTAGTCGTCTGGCTTATAGGCGTCAGTGAAAAGAGTGGTATCAACTTGCTGATCAAGGGAATCTTGAGCATTGACAGCAAAACGAGGATCTTCGTTATCGAAGATTGGCTCGATTGCCATACCTATCTCGCGAGCTAATCGAGCTGCACGACGAAATTCATCCTTATAAAAAGGTTCCCAATCATGGGCCAAGACATAGATCTGCCTAATGCCCATCAGATGACACTGAAAGACTGAGGCAGAAAACGGGTAGCGGGTGGTATAGACCACAGCACCTGCTGTTGGAGTGCCTCTTTTACAAGCAGCAGCAATTGCGTAGGACACACAATCGATCTCAACTTTGGAGTGAGTCAAAAGTGACCGTCCATCACCAATGATTTCTCGATCACGAGTAATGACGCAACCGCCTTGAAATTTGGGATGAGAGGATGCGTTGCTGATGATTTTCGCAACATCCATAAAGAACTTCTCCTTGTTTTTGATATATGTTGGATCTCCTTTTGGACTAGTCATATCTCACATCTATATCGATTACCTCTTATATTAAGAACGTCGACAAAGACATGTGGGTTATATCCATGCTCTACAAGGAGTTGGTTTCAGAAATGGAAACATATGACAGGTTCGAGTTAGAGCTCAAGCACGCAGACAACGATAAGTGGCTGGAGCTTGGCAAGGACATGGTTGACAGTCCAGCGCATTACACGGTTGGAAGTCAGGAAGCAATAGTAACCATTGAGGAGGCCATTGCTTCGGCTCCCAGTGTAGTGGCAGGTATGCTTCAAGGTCAAGCACTAAAATATTTACTTCGGCTTTGGCATAAGCAAAACGCAACACAAGACGCACGCAAAGCTCTGTGGTACCTAAAGCGTCTCATTGAAAAACTAGAGAATGAAATTCGATAAAATATAAAAGCCCGCGAAAGCGGGCTAACAACGTCTGAAGAATATATATTGATGTCTTAGCTGAAGCGTCTCGTGATCGAGGATATGATTTCTTAGAAGCTCGTAAGTATCAATAGGGTTGAGGACACAGTGAGTAAAATACAAAGAGATTCCTTCGGAAAGTTCGGGAACTGAAGGGTCATACCAGTTGATTGCCTTGAGAGATTCCCAAGGTTCAAAATCATCTCGAATCCAACTGTTCAACTCCTCAAGGCGTTGGGCAGTTTTTTCAATGTGAGCTTCATGCGCTAAGCACAAGGGAGGAGCAGAGCAAGCGTGCTTCCAGCTAAAGATTCCATCTTTGACGATCAAACGTGATGGATGGATCTTATTCCCTGATGGCATAAGCATTAAAAATTCAGAATCAATATTCTTAGGCATTAGATATCACCTTTAGCATCCTGGTAATACTCAAGATCCTTTTGCCAATTATCACCTGCGTATTCGTTATAAATGACTCTGCCAATATCACGGAAGGTGTTATAAAACAAAGAAATTTTGTCAATATCTGAAATCACTTGATCCATGGGAGGTCCATAAATCAAACAATTCCATGTACTAGGACATACCGGCTCAAAGCCTGTCTTAGTTGCTCTTAGCTGCTTAACTCTTTTAAAGGGAATACATATCGGATAATCCCAGATCACTGGAGATGCCCGTAAAATTTCAGACGCACTGGTGAAGTAAACAAAACTATTAATATAACCATTTCTATATTCAGAAATAGTCTTGTTAAGCCAGATTCGTGAATTACGAACAGCACCTTTTGGAGCAACCCAAACGTTGCCGTGCCATTGCTCCTGGAGGGGATTGATCTCAAGTGAAGGGATTGACGTCGCGTTCACTAAAACTTGTTGAACGGGGTCGCTCGTCGGGTCAAAATCTATGCTGCCCATCACAGTTCGAGCACGCTCAATAATTTGAGGCGTCGGATAGAGAGGAAGTTTAAGACCAGATGACTGAAGCTTATCCGCTAAATTCTGATGCGATCGATCGGAAGCTTTCTTGGCTCCCCCCTGCTTCGACAGCAAATGTTCTTGTTCCAGCATCACTGATCAATGTAATTAAAACGTTTTTAGACCAATCGTTGCTATCAATCTCCTCAATGAGTTTCCTAAGGAACTCAACGACATCACTGTCTTCAGCAGATTCAGCAGCTGCAATATCCTTTTCAACGTCGTCGCCTGACATAAAGACTGTGGAGTCATTACATAGATTGATGACTAGTGAGCCAGCGCCACGAGTATTAAGCCCGTTGATTGCGACGTTAATGAGGTCAGTGAGAATAATCTCTGCTGTAGCAGCAAGAAACTTTTGCTCTTGCTCTTTTTCTTCACCCCATTTATCTGAGCGAATTAGTTGCTGAAGAAGATCTGTACGACGAGACAAAATAATAACAAGACTCTTTAATTACATTAATAGAGATAAACTATTTTTGTGGGGTGTCAGGGGGTTCTATATCCATTTCATTGTCAAGTACATCCATAAGAATATTAGTAGCATCGATCTGACTAACATGATTGCCATCAATCATATCTGCAATGACTGAGTGAAGTCGATCCTCAAAATTAGCATCATTATCAAAATAGATAGAAGAACGCCTAACTCGTTCTTCAGAACCAAGCTTGCGTTCTTCTTCCTTGATTGCCTCTTCCATTACGTACTCAGCAACCTGCTGCTTCAGAGTGTGGATCTGTACAGCAAGCTCGAAACTTTCGATATAACTTTCGTCGTCAACAAATACTCCAATATTTTGTGGTATAAGGTGAAAGGGATTGCAGCAATACTTATTCCCACAAGTAGTTTTGACTCCGGTGTATCCAAGATCTCCCCACGTAAACCACATAGCAACGCGCTGAGGATGATGCTGGGTACTAGAACTAATGCCATGACGTCGCCAGGCAAATTGTGGCTGACCACTTTTGTTATTAATGCAGCCATTCCAGTTCCAGCAATCATCTGGAGCACCGATATCAACTTGACTCCAGAATTTCAAAGCACGCTTACGGTGTTTACGCATCAATCGATTAATGTCGAAACTGATCCGTCCTTCACGAGCAGCAGCAACACAACGGGTACATGCCTGATGGCTGTCATACCGCATGCTCTTGTCAGAGAATTTAGAAACTCCGTGACCTGCGTAAATACAAAGCTCTCCTGCTTCTGCTGTGTTTGAAAGTTGAAGATTTCTTCGGCCATAGGCATGACCTTTGCTGTTGGATTTAGCTTCGGACATGAGAACCTCCGTGGTCAGGATATTGATCTTCAATAGGAAGCAACTCGATAAGAGGGTTGATCATATACTCATATCGAGTGCTATTTTCATACTTCAAACGAACTAATTGTGCACGAGGTGAATAATATTCAGGTCGTCCAACAACAAGTGCTGTCAATCCATTTGGAGTTACACGGACACGTTGTCCGATCTTGATGTCTTTTGAAAGCATTTATATGCATCATTTCGCCAAATCAAGTGTAATCAAAAAGGATTAAGAATGTGGTTTTCCTCAATGGGTTCATCTTTGGGACGTTGCCACAGACGGACAGACTTTTGAATAACTTTAATTTTATCGTCCTTATCCTTTTTAAACAGCGCTTTGGGAACATCCTCTTTGGATTTATACATTTCTCCTGTATCGATGTTCATCCAACGAGTTGTATTAAATCGACGCCACCTCATAGTCGTCAAAACATCAGCAACACGACGAGAAGAACGACGATCTTGCTTAATTGAATCGAGGTTCAATGCAGAACTAAGGATATCAACCGACTTAACTTCCTCTTTATCTGCAACATGCTTGGCAATGATGTCTATCCAAGGATCAGGATCACCAAATTCCTGAATGTAGTCATTGATTTGATTGATTTCATCAGAGTGGAACTCATAGCGTGTATGTTTTCTATATTCCTGAATAGCGGAAGCCCAAAGCTGGTCACGCTCCTCAGCCAGACGATCAAACGGAATTAAAAAGCCACTAGGAATTTCAAGTGGGATGAAGCGACGGTTGCCGGTGCTATCGACCAGGAACTGGTTGCGGTTGGTGGTGCCGATCATGATGAAACGACGCCTCAGCTTCTCAGGAAGCATCGCGTAGGGCTTACGGGTTTCATCTATACGTGTTGTGATGAGGTTCTTGAAGTTCTCAATGTTCTTAATCGAGAAGTAATTATCAATCTCTGGCAGCTCGAGCAGCCATGCTGTATGAAGGCGATACTGCTCTTTCATCAAGATTTCAAGAGGAGTGGTGACCTCTGCGAATAGATCGTTGGGAACAAGGTTGCGACTAAACATCGACTTACCTACACCCTGGGCACCAACCAGGATTGGGATCCAGCTCATGCTGCAGCCGGGGTCATAGGCACGAGCAACCGCACCGATCATCATGCGCTGCATGATCAGTGTTGCTAGGCGGTGCTCATTACCAAGAAACTCTTTCCCACAGGTATCCCACTGTGAGTGAGGCACTGATGTGGATGCACATCTATCCAAATATTGTTGGATCGGGCAGAAAGTATTCATGTTGGCGGCATAGAGGACAGCGTTTTTGCAGCGTGCTTCTGGGATGAAAACCCCATGCTCGACAGCAAACTTGGTGGTCATGATTTCGATGTCGTTGCCCTGGAGCGCACGACGCTGACCAATGTGATCGGTGTATTCCAACTGAGAGGTCAGAAGGTTTTTGCCCAGATTCGGAAGCAGTCTTTTAACCGTTTCAAAGTCCTGGATGCGCTCTTCTGAGAGATCGCTCGTGGTCTTCTTCGGACGGCCCCGACGCTTAGGGGCAAGATCAACGTCGGGTAAAGGCTCAACAAAGTCAGAGAAATCCATGTTTTTGGGTGATATATCCGTGTCTGTGAAAACGGGATCGGGATCGCACTGGGAGTAACCAGTGGCAGATCCTTCAGCTCTGAACTTAAGTTCAGTCGGCAGTTGCAGCTTCCAGTTTGCATCTTGCTTTTTGGCGATTCCGTACAGACGCTTGTGGCCGCCGAACTTGCCGATGCCTTTCCATTTGAAGGGCATCATGTTGGCTGGCTTGTGGCCGTGGTGACCACGGGAAACCCAATCAACCCAGTGATCAAAGATGCCCTCACCTATTCCGGCACAGGCTGCAAGAACCTGGACATAGCCGGATCGATTAGGGAAGTTGCCGTCTTCATATTCTCCGTCTTCAGTGACGTGAATGAAGTTATCTAGCAACCACTGACAGCGCTTAAGGTCGAGTTCAGTGATGTCTGACTTGATAAAGTCAACGTCGTCCTCGATCTCGATAGTTTCGAGAATGTCGGCAGGTACTAGGTGGTAGCTGTCCCATTGATTGAACAGGGTCAGGGCATTGGTATTCCCATACCAAAGACGCTCTGGTTTCTCACCGCAGTTGTCCTTCAGACGTTCAATGCCCAGGTCCGCCAGCAATCTGCTAACGATGAAGTGATAAGCAGCCTTGTGTTGAGCTGGGGATTGAAGATCGTGACCGAGTGGGAATAGAGCACGAAAGCGATGAGACTCCTCTGTATGACTACAAGAGGTGTAGGTGGCAGCACACCAGTTCAGCGCTGTTTGTGCAGACCAAAAATTATCAAGAGTAGTGTCACCGTCGATATCAACGACGACAACATTGCTTCCTCTAGCATTATCAGCAAGACGATGACGATCAACAAAATGTGTGGCACACCAGCCGTGGCCAGCTTCCACCCACTTCATGAGAAATTTGAGTTCAGCAAGTTGTGGTGACCAACCTTGGGAGGGTTTAACCTCCTTGTTCATCATCTCCTGATGAATTGATACTTTGAGCTGCATTATCCTCCATTTCGTGAAACTGTTTAGCTCGTTTTAGAAAACGAGATTCATATAACTGCATCTGATCACTATCGATGAAAATGCCTTGAGTTGTTTCTTCGGTAGAAACAATGATCAAGCCAACATCACAGAGAAAACCAGTACGTTCGTTCAGGGCAAGCCTGTACGCAGCCATTTGCTGAGCACATTTTTGAAATTTCCTGAACCCACCAAAGCCCATACGATCTCCCCTTTCAGGGAAAGTGTTTGAATATGGCCCATTGCTTGTTTTGAAGTCAGCGATCACCTTGACGCCGCCAATCTCCCCAATCAGATCGGGGCAGCCAGCATAAAGGTGCTCGGTAGACCAGACATAGGCAACTTCCTTATCCTCACTTCGCAGGTGGTACCAATCCTTTCGGAGAGGTCGCTCTGACCAGTGGATCGTATCAAACCAATCCAGGTATTGGTTCATTCCATTCCAAAAGCCTTTATAAAGGTCTGAACAGTCAACTGGGATACCACGAAGATAGTCCTCGCAGCACTTGTGGATGGCCGTGCCCCTGGTGGAGGCCTCCTCCAAAGCGCCAGGGTTGTTCTTCTGCCAGGTTCTAAGACCAGCCTTACTTTTTTCAGACTCAGTCGCGGAGAGCACTGTGGTGACAGAAGGCATATATAGCCCACTGCATAAATACTTCCGATGTCCAGAATCAGTCTGAATCCGGTATGGACGATCAGTAGTCACCCTCTTCTACCTCAGGACGCTGCGCTTGGAAATTTGCGCTGTAATTTGAAGGTTGGGTTTGGACTTGAAACATCTGGTACATCTGCCCCACTGCGTTACCAACAGCTTCCGTAACCTGACCGCATGCATCCACCTGTTTACGGAGTTCAGCAACTTCTTGTCGAAGCGCGATGACGTGATCCATTAGGGATGGAGTCTTTTGTTGAGGCTGTGGCTGTGGCTGTGGCTGTGGAGCGGGGATACTGATGGCTGCCTGGTGTGGCGTTTCAGCGGGAGGTGCTCCAGCATTTGCTTGAGCCATGATCTGAGCGAGCCTTGCCTTCATTTCAGGAGGCAAGTTGTCGATAGAGTTAGACATAATTAAACAGTGGAGATATTGGACAGAAAGATGGAATGCAGCTGCTCATAATTACGAGCAGAGTCTTGGTGATATTTGAGCCATGACCCAATCGCTTTTTGAAAACCTTCCATTACTCGGAGGCCAACTTGCGGGTCATAGCCATCACCTACATCGGCAAGTACGTCAGAGAAATACTGCTCGTAATATTCAACGGTCCCATAGTCAGGACGATCTAATTCAGAATTCTGCATCATCTGGAATAGCCTTTTTAGATTGCTTGGGCATCACAGTTGCACCGCGCTTGTCAGTGCCACCGGCAGGGAGACCTTTTTCGTCAGTTGACTTGCCTGCAAAAGGATCCTTCCCCTCAAAGTAATTAGGCAACCAGATCGAATCCTTATCTGAACGCCATTGCTTCTTGACCTTTTCAGGCACAACGCGGACCTTTGGCAGGATGCTGTAGGTGGTCTCCAGACCAGTGCCTTTTCGTGTGATCTTGATTGAGAAATTGGCTAGACCTTCATCGGTCCAGGTGTAATCCTCTGCTTCCTGAAGGATTTCAGTCAGCTGTTCACGCAAAGATTTCTGTTCAATGAACATCACTTCCATTCGACCACGCGTTGCGGATGTTGCGACCCAGGCAAGGAAGCGTCGGGGTTTGACATAGCTGCCATCGATTTTTGGTCGATCTGGCTTGGACCAGTCGGTTTCTCGGGCAATGTCGTCAGGCTGTCCAGGGTGACTGCGAGTAACAACGTAACCATTGAACTTAAGGTCACCAGTGGAAGGATCTTTTGCTTCTGAAGCATATTGCCAACCCACAATTGCGTGTCCTGTTTCATAGCAACCTAAAAGTCTGAACTCTTCAGAATCACCGTCCCCAAGGGATGATGGTTTCCAATAGGGCTGTGGTTCTTTTGTTTCAATTTGATCCTTGTTTTGCTCAAGAAGTTCTGGTGGTAGTACTTGAAGGGCCATATTGATTTGTCATTGACTACCTTAATATAGTGATTAAGTTATATCGCTGTGGGGTATAGACAAAAAAATAACCCCCCGAATGGAGGGTGAATCTATGTATCCTGCAAACATCTATGGATTCCTTAACCGCCTTGGGGATTGACAAGCAGGATTGTGTACTTTAAGTATGAGCAGATATTATTAGCCTCTGCGGGGCTTGACTTTCATATTAATCAAACTAGAACCCTGTTGGAGCTGGATCTGGATCGATTTGTTCGTACCCCGCTGCAGTGCTTGACGGCGGTGTTGTTGTGTTGCTCCGAGGCTTATCCTTTCGAGTAGTGAAATCACTCGCGACAATAGCTCGATAAAGATTAACGTCACCTTCCTTACGATATTCACGAATATACCCTTGGATACAAAGAGAGCGTCCTGAGCGATAGCGATCGGTGAGCTTTTTCTTACGGCCATCGGGTACCTCCATGTATAGCCAGGTTGCGGTGTCACTGTTGTCTAGACTGCAGCCAATCTTGAGAAAACTCATCTTTCCTGGTCCTTTATCTGTTGGCTTTTTGGTTGTGAAGAAAGCACTTCCAAGAATGACATGATTGCAGTACATGTTTTGTGGAATGTTGCTCTCAATGGTTGTGACCATAATATCGAGAGGCTGAGATGTATCATCTCCAAAATAGATTTGGCCTGAAATCAAAATGCGGCTGCCAGGATTGAGGGCCTGGAATGCCGCTAGTTTTTCTCCAGCTGCGTCGTAGCAGAGAAGTCGGACGCGGGTTTCTGAAGTACTGTTACCAGAGGGGATAACAGCATCAGCACCGCGATAAGGGAGCCCATAAGCGTTGATTTGATCAGGAATATGGGATCGGAGTTCAATGGTTGCTGTGATGAAGTTCATATGTGCAGTTTTCTGTCCAATATGAGTTTACGGTTTTGGTGTTGCTTCTGTGGATTTAGAAGGCCACATTGCCTCACAAATAGTGGGACATTGTTCCTTAAGAATGTCTAAGCAATTCAGAGCAATTTGTTGATGCTCTTTCTGTGTTCCATTGGCCTTCCGCAGATCAATGTAATGAAGCCATGAGCGGATGTGACCCATCATCATGACTGTGGTCACTGAGTTCATGGGAAGCACGCCACGAGCACATTCACGGGCCACTCCAACTTCAAGGAGCTGTACGTAGAGCTCCATGCTGTCGTTAAAGTGTTTATTGATTTGCTTGTAATAAAACTCGACGTCCTTTTCAGGCAAATCAGAAATGGAGTTTTGACGGTTGGTCTTGTCTTGCCTCCGCAATTCAGGAAGGTCAAGGTTCATGACTTGGGCGTACCGCTGTGAATGTTCCTGGAAGGAGAAGGACGAATGACGCGTCATTTGAGCTGAGATGGCCCTGGTGGTGGTCACCTCAACGCACATGCAACCCATCTGAAAGATGGACCAGTGCTTGTTTTTGATGCAGTACCGAAGAAGTCCGGCGACATCAGGATTGTTCTGATTCTTGGGATTCGATACGCGGGCGCAATAGCCCACGACCTTTTCGACATCTGGTGTGACCCAGACGAGTTTTACGTCGTGCATCAGGAGAACATCTCCTTTAGATCGTTCTCAAAAATTTCCAGACCCTTGTCTGTCAGTACATGGCTCCACATGTCCTTAAAGACTTTGGGTGGCATGGTGACGACTTGTGCTCCGTTGTAGAAGGAGCGGACTGCCCGGTGAGCAGTACGAATCGAGGCAGCTAGAACTTGAGTGCGTACTCCCTTGCTCGCATAGAGAGAAGAGATACCCCTTACGACCTCTAGTCCTGATACAGACTGATCATCTAGACGTCCAACGAAAGGAGAGACGTAGGTAGCGCCTGCCTTTGCAGCAAGGATTGCCTGGGGAATGCAAAAAATCAGAGTGACGTTGGTGCGGATGCCAGCCTTGGAGAGCTGTGAGCAGGCAAGCAGTCCGTCCTCTGTCATTGGGACTTTGATTGTGGCGGCCTCTCCAAACTTTTCAGAGAGGCGATGGCCATCCTCAAGCATGGCAAGGCGGTCACCACTCACCTCCATGCTGATGTCTTTGAGGCCCATATCCACGAGCTCTTGATAAACATCGTCAGGCATACGGCCAGACTTACGAATCAGAGTTGGATTGGTAGTGACTCCGTCAATTAAGCCGGTATCAAAAAGGGATTTGACTTCGCCAACATCGGCGCTGTCTAGGAATATCCTCATTTGCTGTTGATGTTTCGTTTGATATTGCGAATTCGCGTCACTGTGACGCCGTGGACAATGGCTAAAACACCAGAGTTACGGCGATCAGCAGCGATCTGTAGCTTAACTTCTTTTGACAGAAGTTTGTCGGGTCGATAGAAAGCAACTGCCATTAGGCGTACATCGGAAGGTCTTTGTTATTGGTCTCAAAAAAAGCAGGGAATCTGGAAGTGCGCGTTTCCGCCAACTCTTCAGCCTTGCCGCGAGAGTAGAGATTGTCTGAGCACTTCATCCAGAAATTGGCTGAGAGGTGCTTGTCTTCACTCTCTGCTTCGAGAGGTTCAACAACCCAGTCCATGACGTCACGACGCATCTGATTAATGACACTGTCGGACTTCAATCCGAGTGCATTACAGACAAGCGTATTCGATGCAACATGAACAACTTCGTCTCGACTAATATCCTGTGAAACACATCTCAATCCTGTATCTGCGAGATATCGAAAGATAGGAAGGAGTACAAAAAATATGCTCCGTTCAAGCACGACAGCCTTCAGGATTGGGTGACGATCCAGTTCAAGCCAAGCTTTCTGAATACGAGCAGCTTCATCTTCAAATTCCTGAGGAACAGGATGAGCTGCCGCTGCGTAGTTCAACGCCTCGTCATGGTTATTTTCATCGACGATGTTGCTTTGAAGAAGCTCCATGCAGCCATCGGACTGAGAGCCCTGGGGGAGCTCACGCTTGGTGGCGTCAGTAATGAAGTCAGCAACTGGGATTTCCAGGCAGCGAAGAGACAAAGCGCGTTGCACTACCTCTTCTCCACCAGGCTTGAGCTTGCCCTGAGTAACAGGAACAGGCGTCCAAGTGCGCTTACGGTTTAGTAAATGCAGATATGGGGTGGTCATGATGAAGGAAAAAGTAGGGTTTATTCGGCACAGCTCAGACAAATATCGTCATTAGCGAAGTCTTCATTGACGAGGCCAAGTTCCTCGAACATTCCGTCCAGAGCGACCATGGCGTCATCTTTGGCCTGAGTGTTCTGCTTGACCTGCAAGGAGTAGTACAAGCTGGTTTGTGGACTATCGAGCCAACGCTGCACGAATGCTTCGTCGTAGGTAACGCAATCGCTCCATGAGTTGAACGAATAGCCATGGAATAGGCCAGTGCGTTGATAGAGCTCACAGAGTGCATTGACTGCACGGAAGTAAGTATCGAAGCCAACCATTTCAGCTGTTTCGACGTCACCATATGAGACGGTAATGATCCCAAACGTTGATGAATCTCTGTCAACGACACGGCCAATTGGCGGTGCAATTTCAGGTGCGGTGGTGTTACCCTCACGATCCTTATAACGGAACGAACAAGAGGCAGTTGGTGCAATAGAAAAAGCACGTTCCATACCGGCAGCAGAGGCAATCTCAGCTGCTCGCTCGATACCCTCTGCAAGGGCTTTCACAATTTTATTGGCGTTAGGAGTCACCATCAGATCTGCCTCAGATCCAAGGTGGAGTTCCAGTGCATCTGCGAACTGAGCGTAAGTAACGCCCTCCAGAGCAAGCAGATTCGCAAGACCAATTATTCCAAGCCCGACCTGACGATCTTCACCGGGTGAGCGATACCAACCATCCTGGTCAACCCCAGTGATGCCATGGAGATTGACCAGCTGAGTCATGCCATCAGCAAATGCCTTAGGAATATCTTCGACCTGGCCTCCAGATACATTTATGTGCTGTAAAAGACAAGTGCCCCGATTTAACAATCGAACCTCAAGGCATACATTTAAATGGAGACGATTACCATATTTGTCATAGTCAATCTTGCCGAGCCAGATATCACCACGGGCAATACCCTTAATCAACTCATTGCGAACATCAGCAGGTGCAGCATCCCAAGTTTCCTGAGTAAGATTTACACAACGCTTGACCCATTGGAGTTTGTCCCGACCCATCGTCAGAAATTCAAGGATGTCAGGGCTCGATAAATCGTTATGCAACACTATCGCGCCTGACTTGTACTTATTCCCCTTCTTTACTGCATCATTGATGGCCGAATAGATCGGCATAAAGGCGTTGGGACCAGAAGCAATTTTGCCAGTTGAGCCAATAGTGCCCTTAGGACGCAGCTTGTAGAGATGAATAGCTACACCTGCCCCTCTCTGAAGGGCGTATGTAGTGAACAACCAGCTGTCGGTTATACCATTGATGCCCCACATCGAGTCTTCGACCACAGTGATTGTGCAGCTGACAGGGAGTGAATCAGTGGGATCATCAAGCCAGTTTTGGACACGCCCAGTGCGGGCAATCATTGAGTTTTCAGTCATGTCAGTTATAAAGATCAGTCAGAACGGGGGGCTTATAGCTTTTTGGCTTAAGAACTTTGCCGTCATCTCGGTAGAGGGGTTTACCTTCAGGACCGAGCTTGCTCATATTAGATTCAAAGATACGGTCCATAGCCGTATCCAAATCAAAACCAAAAGCAGCAGCAAGTTGATACTGAACAAAAACAGAGTCTGCGAGCTCCTTAAGGAACTCTTCTCTGCGCTTTGGATTTTCAGGATCTGCATATAGCTCATCTGCTGCTTTAATAAGCTCAGCATGTTCTTCTTTGATCAAGGACATTTGCATGTGCCACAGCTTCGATTTGACGAAGCCATATCGCGACACTGCTTTCAATATTTCTTGCCCGAAAGCCTGTCTAAACTTTCGTGCTTGTTCGAGAAGCGTCATATTGTTTTTAGCGGTTCCTCAAGTGTATGGACAGGGTGAATCATTTCTCACGGAGGATGATTCGTCCGCGAGAGAGGTCATATGGAGAGAGCTCTACCGTGACTCGGTCACCTACAAGTAGGTGAATTTTTCTGGTGATTAAACGACCAGATGCACGGCAAAGACAATGATGACCTGCAGGCTCTTCAAGTTCAACATTGAAGTAGCCGTTGCCACTTTCTTTGAAAATCGTGCCTTTGGTCTCGATGATATTTGATTTCTTGGACATTGATCTTGAACATGGATATAGACATCAGTGCTGTTTGAAATGGAAAAAGACAGAGGACGTCAGTCCTCGTCATTGGCATATGTATACGGAAAGATGGAGGATTCCAAGGCATCAATGATTACGTTGGCCCCCACGAATCTTTCTACAGGAATTTCAAGTCTATCGCAGAACTCTTCACCATCTTGATCGATTTCGCATTGAAGCTCCTCATGACAAACGACAATGGTTGGCGTCAAGGTGACGCTTAATTCCTCTGCAAGGGCTGTGTAACTTCCCGACGTGGTTTTCATCGAAACATGGTGTAACTCTTGCTGCTGACGCTTAGGGAGCCCCCTGAGATGATCTTTGAGACGATCACAGGGAGCGCACTTATCTTGAGTGAACAAATAGATATGATATCGTTTCATCATGAATTATGCAGGCATTCCATCAGTGTAAAAAAAGCCTCCATAGCAGTTACTGGGTTCTGTATGGAGATCCTCATTGGTGAGGCGTTTGTAAGCATAAGCACCAAGTCCATAGTGATACTCGACGTGAAAACGATCTCCGAGCTCGAGGGGAAAAGGAGTTAACAAGATAACTTGTTTAAGCTTGTTTCCGCTGTCCTGCTCGAGAAAAGCATGAACGACCAAGTGCTTCTCCAGGTGAGGAACTTTTACTTTTTCGGTCATCCAAACATCGTTGTATTCTGTTTTCCAGAGACGAATGGTTTGATCATGGGGGGACTCGCAGGCAACAGCGGAGTAAATCGTCATTTGTCGAGAATGAGGTTGACGGGAGGTAGGTACTCTTTGTCAGCGATATAATCAACATTGCGGGTTTTCTGATCTTTAGAGAGATAAGGCCACAGAAGGCATCGGGCAACATTGTTGTAAAACGAAGGTTCAGCTGGTGCATCTTCTTCGAGCGAAACGGACAGTGCATTGACGGCATCAAGCAAGTCTCGTGAATCAACCTGGATGTACTGAACATCTTCTGTGGCCATGGGAATCACTTATAAACGACGTGTTGAGAAGAGGGAAGATCTTTGAGGATCTCCACTATCTCTTGTGGATACGAACTCGCGTTCTTACTGAATCTAATAGGACCACCAAGCAAAGAACTAACGTCCGTACCATGTAAGTCGTAGAAAGATTTAGTAGCAGTCAAAGCAGCATGGAGATGCTCATGCACCTCCACAATCAGCTCTTCGAGAATGGGGTCTCGATTCACTGTGCAGTCACCTCGACGGTAGATACAGCAACAGTGGTTGTGCTCTTCTTGAGAGCACGGTAGATGTCACGAGCCAACTCGATGTTGTAAGCCCGAAGATCAGCTGGTGTTTTGATCAAGCTGCGCTGCTTCTCAAAGACATCAGGACTACGCATCTCTGGTACAGCTGCATCGCGCTCGAACTCCAGATCAAGTGCAGTGTCTGGATCGCTTTGGCGAATGGCTGCAAAGGTTGGCTTGCGGCCCTGGGCACCACGGTAGAAAGAAAGATCAAACGGAAAAGTCAGACCACCGCCCTTGGCCATAGCAGTTAGAGCTTGAAGAAGGCTGCAAGTAGCTTCTGACTTAACCTCGGAAGCAATAACAATATTGCCTACCTCCGTTGTGGTGAGGTAAATCTGAAACTTGTCCTGCTTGTCAACGCCAGTACCGACGTTGTATTCCATCATGACCTTGTTAAGCATGCACTGATCGAAGCGTGAGATAGGAAAGCCGCCAGCATCAATGAGTGGTTGAGAAGTCTTGAAGTCAGTCCACAAGCACAGATCTAACTTGGCACCCTTGTGCTCAAGCGTTTTACCGGCAACGACAACAAGCATGTGCTCATCGATATGGATGGCATTGGAAAGGTCAGATTCAAAGGTGTGGGTGATGGCAGATGTCATGAACCAAAGAGGTCATAAAGAACACCGAACAAGTCAGGGCGCGACAGCGCCCTAGATATCGCACTCGACATAAGAGGTGGTCAGCTTCTTAATCGATCGATCAGTTTGATCTTTCAGGACAGTGAGGAACAAGATTTCAGAAACGCCAAGAGTATGAGCCGCCTTGGAAGAGGTTTTGAGAATGTCCTTGACAACTGAAACCACCTCAGAAGAGGTAGCTGTCATCCAAGTTCTCCACGAATTTCGCAGAGCCTTGCTTCTGAATAAGCATTGGTACAAGTCCACAAAAGCTCACCAGAGAGCGTGTGCTTGTCGCAGAGGTACTCAGCAAAGTCCTCTAGCGTTTCAACAACATCCTGGAATTGTTCATGAGATATCACCATTGCTTTGTCCGATATGGATTCGCTGCCCCCAAGGGCTTTGGTCACTCTATCGGATCTTTGAGTGATTTGCCGTGTTCATCTAGCTTCCTTAGAATCTCTGAATATTCCTCGTAACGATCACTACGCACAGATACGTTGTGTACTTGATAGTAGCGAACGGCAAAGAGGACATCCTGAAGCTGTCGGAAAGAGAGGTCCACGGCTTATCACTATCACAATGATTATCTAAAGGATATTAGATAACATCCTCCGATCGGTAGGACAACAAGTCTCCGTCATCATTAGCCCACTTTGACCTCCTTACAGAAGGAAGGTTTTGTGAGTTCTTGATAGCGCTTGAAAGCGGAATTTCTTTCCTGCCGCAAGACTGAACGTTTACCTGGGTTGGTCTCTTGTTTGGATAGTTCATTGAGATGTGCGATTTTGAGTTTAAGGACTGAGATTTCCTGGGTTTTGAGCTGATCGTCCTCTAGCAGTTGATTCATCTGTGCTTGTAGGTGGTGCCAGATAACATCTTTTACTGGACCAGGCGGAGCTTTGAAATAAGCCTCTTTCGTTCGCAATGCCTTGAGCTCAAGGCGTTGACGTTCACGAGTGTCAAGAATTAGAAAAGACATGATTAGTGGAGAGGGAAAACGATGACGGTGTTGTCAGGGCGCGTATGACAGAGCTGGCATGTGGCGCACTGGACTTTCTTGGCCGCTGGTGAGTTGCGCTTGGTCGGGCAGACCACAAACCGAACACCAAACTCAGTCCATGCCGTTACATCTCTGTATTCGACAGGCGCTCCACTAAAGACAGCAGGGATTCCCCTGGCTGCTGTAGCTGCTGCAGAACTTGCGGTGTAACAGGACTTGTTGATGGTGAACCCTGCCCGTTTCGCACGAAGGAATAACTTATCTTTGTGGTCCCATGATGTGTAGGTGAACCCACGTCGGCCTCGATTGGCTTTGATGAGTTGATCAACAAGGTCTGGCCGGTTTGGAGATGGAATATCTCCTGCTTGGTTGTGTCGCCAAAGTTGTCCATGTGGAAGTTTGCGAATTGAGTTGGTGAATGTGGAGTAGTCAGTTCCGCGTTCACCTGATGAGACTTTGTTCCAGTCATTATTGATCCAGAACAGTTTTTTTGCGTAGCATTTCTTGATAAGAGGGCATTTCGGGTTGCATGTATCTTTGCCTGAGGTTGAAACAGGAATCGGGCCTGTTTGAGAATTACCTGAGACTAGTTTTAGGCGCCAAGCCATTGGATTTGGCTGAAGAACACCGGTTGGAACACCGCCCGAAAGGGCGGTTATTTCAGACGTAGCTAAAATGTTTGCGGGTCTTACAGCAGATTCTTTAGTACCAACCAAGAGACGTGGTCTATGAAACCACTGGAACAATTGGTACTCCTCGATGGGACCGGGTTTCTATTGAGAGGCTCATTACCTAAGTTTTGACGAACTTAAGCCCAACCGCTTTGCCCGAGCAGTTGTAAGCATCAAACCAGAAGAATCATTTGAGGGACAATACCCACCTCGCATGCCCGCTGTTTCACTTATTCCCAGTCGATTGCTGTATTACCAGCACCAGACCATTTAGCTGAGGAAGCTAATGAGGAAGTGAAACAAGATGCTGTCGTCAGGGCTGAGGTGATGAAGCCATGTTTCCAACGAAGGGGAATTCCACACTGGGAGCAGATGTAACCAAGTTGGGTCCGGCATGGATACCATGGGATTTGAGATGCATGATCAAGTTGAGTCATTTCCAGAAAACACTTGTTGATCGAGTCCTCTAAGGACCAATAAGAGTTGGAGCTCTCCAGTTCTCGTTTGCATAAATCACACGAGCAGCACGTCTTTTGATGTGTGCTCGCTTAGTTGTCAACGAACACGGCTCACTAATCGCAAGCAAGTAGGAGACAACTTTTCGCGCAACTTCCCAACTTTCGCATTCAGCAACAATCGTGGGTTTGTGCAAGGTTGCTTCCGAGCGCTTGATGATGTAGAGCGGCTGCCTTCTTTTGATGCCCATGGTTGCTGACGTTCGAGTTCCTTGAAACGGTTGTAAAAGCCTTTTTGAAGTGGGGTTAGATATTTAGTACCTAGTCCCAGTTCAAAGGCATGAAGAGCAATAGACTTTGCTTCTTTGATGTTGTCTGCAACCTCAGTAGTAGAGGCACAGTAAGGACGACCACTCATGCTTTGAATCCTTTGGGTTGTGGGATTAGATTGGTCTTGGTTTTTTTCTGTCGGTTCTGTTTTCTTCTTTGTGCGCGAGCTGAGAGTTCAGATCTCCTAGAGGTATTTTTTGGGACGCGGGATGCAGAGCTTGCGTAAGAATATTTTGTCATAGCGAAAATACCTGAACGTTTGCTACCCCTGCTTCGACAAGGTCAATAGCCTGAGCAGCACCAAAAGACAGATCGATGTCACGGCCAGCGATAAAAGGCCCTCGGTCATTGATCACCACCTCAACGCATTTAGTCGATTGATTAGAAGCTTGATTGCATACCAATAATCTGGTCCCAAACGGTAGAGATTTGTGGGCTGCGGAATATCCGTGCATATCGAATACTTCTCCGTTGGCGGTGGTTCTGCCGTGAAAGCCAGGCCCGTACCAACTGGCATTGAGACGGGTTGAGTCAGCTAGTGCTGGTGTACTAGTCATGAGCAAAGAAATTGCTGTAGAGAGGAGATACTTCATAAGTTGGAGATATCCTTACTTACCTGATCGAATTTCGATCCTAGCGATTACGTGGACTCATAGACGATGTGCATACACAAAGCCATCCACGTACAAGTGAGGAAGACCAGTACATTCATAAGCAAGGAAACATTGGGCTCCTCACTTACTAAAGTCCATGTAACCCGATCCTTGAAATGTTGCGATGCGACGTGATACTGCTTTCCAGGCAGAACTTCGTCGTGTTGAGTAGCGCTTAGCTTTACCATCTGCATAGACAGTGGAAAACTTGGTGCGCTTTGTTGGTTCGTCATGTTGCTTTTGTTTGTCAAAAGGTTGAACTGAAGATTTGGCTTCTGTATTATTTGCTGTAGCAAATGCAACAGTTTCGCCAGTGTCGAATATCCGAGCCCCAATCATTCTTTGATCCCCATTTGTGCCTTTCGGCAAAGCAAGTATGGGGTGAAATAAGTCATCAGGTTGTGAGCTTAATGAGGATTTAAGATTTAAAAGTAGTTAGGTTGATAAGAGGCTAAGCAGCATATTTTTTAATTGCTTAGTTAAATAGCTGGATAAAAAACTAAACAGCTATGTTGCTGGCTGGCTAGCTGCTTAGCTGGTTAGCTGGCTAACTGGTTAACTAATTAGCTAGCTAACTGGTTAAGTGGGCATGAAAAAAGGGGGTGGTAAACCCCCTGGTATGACTAGGTTTGTGCTCTGAGAGAGCTAGGTTTCTAATTTGATGACCGGGACAAGCACCGTCTTCTCTTCCCATTCAACTTTCGGATTATATCCAGCGTTTTCCAGGGCTTTTGTAGCCTTATCGCTCATGACAAAGAGCTCATCGGTCTCACCAGCAGCACAAGCGTCCTTATGAGCACAATACTGACAGTGGAACCCAGAACATGACTTATAGACCCTCTGGTCGATGTTTTTGTTGTACATCCGCAAAAGGCCTGAAGCCATCGGACAAACGACTGCTTGCCTGTGAATTTCGAGGCGAGCAACGTCGTACAGGTAATCAGAGACCTTGATTTGATTGATCTGACAGATCTGATTTAGGACATTGCGACACTCAGGCACCATCCGAACAACGGACTGGACCATTTTGGTAGCAATTGATTTTTCTGGCTTGCGAAGATGCGTAGCCATGGGTGGACCTATAGGAAATGACGTCAGAGGAAACAGCAGGCGTAAGCCTGCGAACAATACAGTAGTACCACTATGTCTGTTGTGAGTATATAGACTTATCTTCTAGTAGGGGGAAAGCGTGCATCAGCATAGAAGCCAATAAAAGTTTGTTTGTTCAAAACCATATCGGCCACATCTCCAGTGTGCATGAGTGATTCTATTATTAAGTACAAGCAGATACAAAAATGACCTGGAATCAATATTTTGCATGGTTCCGTAACTGTGGCTTAACATTAGCTTAATATTCCTTAATGATGCCCGTCCTTTGGCGTAGCTGCCATAACCCCTGTCATACCAATGCATTTGCCCAAATAAGCAGGTGAAAAATACGCTTAAAGCATATTCCCCCTTATATATACCTTTTTTAATACATTCCGACCTCTGCTATCGCTCTTATTTTTCAAACTATGTTTAATAGGGATTTTGAGGTGGTGGCGTGTTTTACCCCAGCTTCATGTTGCTGATGTAGTCGAATAGGAATTGATTTTCACGATTTCCGCTCTTGGCAGACGTAGGCACGAGTGACTCTGCTTGTTCTTGTGAGTTTTGACGTTGGTAATTCACAGGCTCAAAAATCTGGCCTGCAACACGTTTTCCCTCAAAAGCACGATTCCGGTTGATCGCAGCATCGAGCTCAGGTGATAGCTCATAACCCTCAACGGTATCGGCACTACTATCGTCGGAGGAATCATCCATAGGTGAAAAGCCAGACATGCTTGACTTCATGCCTTGATAAACGAGGTCTAAATCATTTGCAGAGTTATAGGCACCACCGCCATCTCTTTTCCCATCCTCGTTGTCTTGATAGTTTCGTTTCCAAAATTTGTATTTGAGTCTATCTAGTGCACGGGCCTGTTCAGGATTAGAAATTCCGTATCCACCCTTCGGGTCTGCCTTCTCGAAATTTTTAGCCAGCTTGGTCATCTTTCCGCCTTGCTCTTCAGCAAAATCAGAATCTTCATTGATCTTGCGAATGTAATCAATTGCTACTGTGTTACGAGGATCTGTATTTAAGTCGTATAAATATTGTAGTTTTGCTTTATCAGGATTAAAACCATGTCCTCCTCTTACACCATCATCATGCCCTGTAAATTGAGCCTTGTAGACCGGATCATTTTCTAAAGCTTGTTCAAGATTACGTATGTTGATATATGGATTGTCGCTGCTTTTTCCTTTACTAACAAAAATATCGCGCATGACAACTGATGATGACTTATACACCAATTGTAAATGGTTTATATTTTAACTAGAAATTAGCAATTCACTGCTTATCATAGTAGTGAAGCTTACGGTGACAGTTAGAGCAGAGGCAAATACATTTTTCAGTCTCTTCCAACAGGGTCATAAGGCCTCCTCTACTCAAGAGGTATGAAATATTATTCTTTTTACTGTTTGGATCAACATGATGCCAATCCATAAAAGCAACGTCGAAGTCACCGCAATGTTCGCACGGTGTCAATAATGAATGTAGTATTTCACGTTTCTTTTCTCGGTTCTTTATGACGCACTGACTTCTTTTGCTCACGAATATAATCAATCACCTTTCAAGGTTAATGAAAAAATAGTAAGTTCGTGGGGTAGTGAAAAAAAGGAGAAGCCCCCACTGTTGCGAGGGCTTTCAATTACTCAGGAGGAAACAGCAAAAACTCCTGAAACCTGTGACGAAGTGCCCTGACGCTGTTCCTCTTCGGACACTCTTTCAATATACTTATAAGCCTCCTGCAATGTGGATAAGACATGGCAGATATCTTTGTGTTGATACTCCACAGCGTACTCAGTATCGTATTTATCACGATAAGCCTTTGCTTCTTCTAGATACTCACAGCTATGATCCAATTTCAACTTGAGAATAGATAAGTTGTAGGGAAGTGGACGCATCATGACAGTGAAGTGAGGGACACCTCATTCAAAAGCCCGCGACAGCGGGCGAAGAATCAACTGAGAAACGCATGTATAAACGCAGCTGCAATGCAGGTGATCAGAAAAGCTACGTAAATGGATAGGAGCTTGAGATCTGACATTAGTTCATTTTCAAGGGTTTTAGTTGTCCCGGTAAGAATGAACCTTTGGGATAGGTACTTTTGTTATCAGGAAGACCATCCTCACCTACAGCATAAGGCTTGCCTGTGAATGGATTGACGGGTTTGAATTGTGCAGCTGCATAAAATCCTTGGCCACCAGATTGTGTATAAATTTGCTGATTTTGAGGAGTATTGCCGTAAGTGTTGAAGTAATCAGTTGAGTTGTAAGGAATAAATGATGTTTGGTTTGTTCCAGTCCCTGTAGAGGAGGTGGTTCCTGTACCCGCGTTGGTGGTGGAGCTAGTTGCTTGTTCACTAGTAGCATTAGAGGTGCCACCACCACCTTGCAAACCAATTACAGGTTGTTGAACAGTCTCTGGTTGTGGAACAGAAGGCGGTTGTGGAACACTGGTTGATTGTGGATAGGTGAATGTTGGAAAACCAACAGTAATGTTGTTATTAGATCCGCTACCAAAAGGCATTGCGGATTCAGAATCCATCAGCTGGTTCTGTTCCTTATCCTCTTCTATTTGTTGAGATTGGGGATCTGGTGCTGAAGAATAGTTGTCACCGGATCCAGTTGAAGTGTTGACAGATCCTTGGTTATTTTTAAGTTCGTCAAACTGGGTTTGAAGCTCATTAAAGTTGCCGAGTAGATCTTTATAGGCAGTAGAATTTACAGCATTTCGGTTAGCAACTTTTTCTTGGAAACGGCCACCAGCTCTAGTACCACCTAAATCTTGCTTTTTGATATATCGATTAATTTGCTGCTTACTGAAACCTTGTGCTTTCATCTCCTTGATGTCTTGGCGGTTGAACTTATCGCCATAGTCAAACGTCATAACGCCACCCATCATTCCGCCCATCATTCCAGCGATACCCATGCCGGAACTAACGCTGGCTACTTGAGCGTTGGTAAATTTCTGAGCAGTAGAGCCGCCCTTATCTAGATTCTTTATGCTGCCATGATGCATCATGCCTGCAGGTAATTGAGGTATGCCAGTCTGTTGAGATGTAGACATTCCGCCGCCCATCATGCCTCCGCCCATCATGGACATAGCAGAGTGAGCCATGGCATGAGTGACGGCCTGAGCTCGACCACCGCCCATCATGCCTCTTCCGCCCATCATTCCGCCCATCATTCTCGGCATAACTTTATAACCAATAGACAATCAATAACTCAATTATAGATTTAAATAAATCCCTCAGAATTTTCGTCACCGTAGTGGATAAAGAGTTCCGTACCAGCAGAAAGATCAGTCAGTGCGTATGACCTAATAATCTCATTGGCATCATCGATGATATAACCGACGTTTGGTGCTTCATCATGATTAAACATTGCTGCTATGCCTAGTGGAATGAAGGGGTCACCGTCGTTAAAGACATATGTATAGAGCTCAATTGTGTTGTTATCGATTTCTTCTTGAGTCAGTCGTACAACAGGTGTTTCAGATAGAAGCTCATACTGCTCAACGTCACTGTCGATATAAACACCCCAGCGATGTTTAGCAGATCGAGCAATATAGACTTTACTGTTGTGCTCCAGCTTGTCCTTATAGATGTTGGTCATAACTTGCCATCAACTGTACCGCTGTAGTTACTGATGTCATCCTCACCGTTGTACTTGTCACTATTCCAATAAAGGTGAGATGGAGTGATTTGAATGATTGCTTCTTCTGTCAGTGAAAAGCAAAGATCGTTTCCTTGCCTGTCAACTGATTTGTACAGTCCCATGCGAGTTTTTTCGACACGAAAGTCACCATGTTCACTCTTATGCCAGCGGTAACGTGGTTTAACCGCCTGCTTCTTTTCTTCTGACATATGTCTGTGTTCTTTGTCACATCATAAAAAAAATACCCCACATAGTGTGAACTAGGCAGGGCAAATGGGTCAATCAGAAGGAAGTTCGTTTAGGGCTTCGTTGTAGACAATGTAGTCTTTTGATGGGATGTAGTTTTTTGTCATGTACTCGGCAATGTGCTTAAGCTGGTTGCCACTAAGTGGAACAAATTCACCAGGGTCTTCGTCAAAGGAACCTGGATTTATTTTGTATTCACGGCGTAAAAATTCGTGGTCTTCTCGTGCAAGGGATTGAAGGTCTTCAACTGTGTAGAGGATGAAATAGCAGGGGGAGTTGCCCCCGTGCTTATCCATCATTTGTTTGAGCATGTGCCAGGCGTCAAAAAGAGTCATGGGTCAATTAGATGTAGAAATGATTGTGAGTTTACCTTGCGCGATCTTGTCGAGCAAAACTCCTGTCGATCCTTTGAGCACTCCTACTCCATCAATCCTCATGCAGCCAAACTTTTTGGCGATTGAATCGATGATCTCAGGAGTATCTTGATCAACACGAGTGGCAAAGATTCGTCGTGTCATGAGTCAATCAGGGGTGAGGATGTTGGCTTCGTCTTCGCAGCAGGCCTCGCATCCTGAATCGCAGGTGGGATCACAGTTGCATTCAGAAAAGCGAGCATGTAAATCCTCTTTAGTTGGCGTAAACCAATACGTAGCCCAATTAATGAAGTCAATAGGGCTCATGATTAGAGCCCGTTCATTGTTGCCATTCCAGTGGACGCAAACTTCATCATTGAAGTAGGTCGACTGGTAGCGCCACTCGATATCAAGAGAATCAAGGAATGCAGTGAAGACATCGGCTTTAGCTTTGGTTTCAGGTGTGAATCGAGACATGGGTCAATCAGGTGTTTAGGTTAGTGCGGTCGTAACAAGCAAGAGTGTTTTTTAGCAACGCAATTGTTCGCTCAATTGGCATTCCTTCATCCATCTTTTTCTCAAGGTGATGAATGGTCTTCCAAACGTCTTTTGCAGAAACATGGTCTGGCCAGGAGACCATTGTTGCGCTTTTGGCGTAGTTAGTCATGGGTCAATCAGGCGGGTGAAAGGGTTTTCTCTTGCACTGCTTCGTGCACTTGCGGGAAGAGCAGGTTGGCTGCCTTAGTGGCGTCACTAATGGACTTCTTGAGGAAGGCAGGCTCTTCCTTCAGACAACGAATCCAGCTCTGTAGATAGCTGGCGTGGTTATCAGGCTTGGAGCTGATTTGCAGTCGGTTGCACAACAAGAAGGCACCGAGCTCAGCGATCAGTTCTTCCTTGGCATACAGCTCAGAGCCAAAGGTTGCGTCATTACTGACGATGCCTTCACGCTCAAGTCGCTTCTTGTGACCAGTGGAGTGAATCGCCTCATGTGCCCAGGTGGCATAGAGGCCAGCTGATGAGCTGAAGTCCTCACGTCCAGGTAGCTGAATGCGATCAGGTCCAGGGGCGTAGTAAGCCCTGTTGCCTTGGAAGGTCACAGGTACTTCCCAATTGCCCAGCAGTTGTTCTGCTGCTTCGTGACGTTCAGGCTCAGTGCGCTCCATCTCATTGAGATTGGATGCAGCCTTGATGGCATCAGCTAGACCTTCACCGTCCATATCTATGGCGTTGAAGATGTTGCCTGTGTAGGAGAAGCCAGTGAACTTAACGCGCTCAGCATTGCCCTGATCGTCCAGGACAGGCTTGCCGTCAGTGTCAGTGACTTCGCGATCAACGTGGAACGGACGAAGAATGCAGCAGGCCTTGGATCCCTTCTTGGGATACCAGCCCTTCTTTGCACCAGCTCCAGAAGGAATCCAGAGCGGGCAGTCCACACCACGCATGGCCATCTGCAATTCGAGGAGGGCAGGATTGCCTCCTGAATAGATGTGACCGCTAACCATGTTGCGATGCTGTCCATCTGAGCAGCTAGTCCACTCCTTGTGCCAGGGATTGGTCCCAGCTTCCATAAGTTCAATCAGTCCTGCGACAAGATCAGCTTCGTAGTCGCGACGTGGTTTCTTGGATTTAGGCATGATCAGTTGCCTCCGTAGTTGAGAGCCATAGCCTTGACGTCATCGATGAAGGCAATCCAGTTCTCAAATTGCTGGTCAGTGACCTTACCTTTGAGAACCTCAGTGCAGCGGTTAGCGCATACAACAACGTCAATGAGTTCGCGTGGATATACCTTCATTGAGATGTCAACGGGGGCATATGCCAAGGCACGATCAAGTGTTGAGTCCATTGGTGTGACTGAAGGGCAGAGAGGAAAAAACCCCGCGACAGCGGGGAAATTGTTCATTAAAATCCTTTGGGCTTTGCGTTATTGCGTTTATGTTTTCTAGTTTGAGGAACCATTACAAGCTCTGGGGGAGACATTGCAATGAGTTC
>CEOR01013205.1_pt1 | contig 26882 bp, 42 predicted proteins | sample 530661 | NCBI WGS metagenome assembly CEOR01 (sample SAMEA2620836, study PRJEB7988) | marine metagenome | biome: marine biome (ENVO:00000447); feature: deep chlorophyll maximum layer (ENVO:xxxxxxxx); material: "saline water (ENVO:00002010), including plankton (ENVO:xxxxxxxx)" | depth 65 m
ATGGAACTAAATAATATGCTTGATGGTAGATTTCCAAATCCTATAGTAAAAAGTTTTATACATAGTTCTGATCCTGCAAATGATAATGCTGAATATGATGCAATATTAGTTAAATTAACTTGTTATTTAGCAGCAGTAAATATATTAAGAGCAAGTGGTGATCATGAGCAAGCAGAAATTATACAAGATCAAGTAACAAATACAGATAGATCTGGTATGGTAGATAAACTCAATGCAGGAGAATATAAATTATCTTTTGAAACAGATAAAACTGATTCATCAGGTGATATAATAGAAGTTACTAATGCAGGATCTATGAACTTAGTAGAAACTTACGGAGAATGGACAGGCCAAAGATATGACCGAGTTCAAATGATATGCACTACAGGCGGAGCATACGGAACTGCTAAGATGACAATCAAAACATTTGATGGAAATACTTTATACGGATCTGAAACAACTAATTGGGAAGTAACAGGAGGTTTAGATTCTATTGGTAATGGCCTGTATGTAAGATTTGAGGGTGCAACAATGAATACTGATGATAGATGGGATATTGAAGTAAGAAATTATACTATGAAGCAATCGAACTCTCAGGGAATAAGATCTGTATCTGCTATAAGAAATGATTTAAGCCCATCAAGAGTAATTAAAAGAAGAAGAATATATTAATGGCGGTAACATACGATAACATAGCCTTTGGTAGAATAGAAGAAGGACTAAAACAATATATTGATGATGAGTTTCAAAATGTATATATTAGTCCTGTATTTGTTGATAGAGGCAATGAATTTATAAGAATTAATTTAGTATCAAGTAATAATGTAGAATCTACAAACACTTATGAACAAAGAGAATATGATGTAGAACTAAGGTATTATCATAAATGCGACATGAGCCAGATCAGAATTAATGAAGCAGTAAAGAAAAAGTGTGATAGACTAAAAAAACATTTACTTGATAAGCAAACTTTCAGTAATAATTGGGCAGAATTGAGTGTAGGAACAATTACTTATGATGTTCAAGATGATGAAAACAAAGAAAAAGAAAACCTGTATATTGTAGAATATACATTAACACTAACAAACTACAATCACTTTAATTAGGAGAACTTATGGCGAAATATAAAGCAAAAGAGGGTTTCGGTGAAATGAAAAACAATCCATTAGGATTAGGAGAAGTTCAATGTTTGGTGCAGGGTGGAACAATCGAACTCGATGTTGTGCCTGAGCCTCTTAAAGAATTTCTTGTAGAAGTCGGAACTAAACAAGTTAAAACAGAAACAAAACCTAAAATTACGAAAGGAGCGAAATAATGGCTCAAGAAACGGATTTTATATTATCTAATTCGGTAAAATGTTTCATTAAAACAGAAACCACAACAGGAACTGCAATTACTTCATCAATGAAACAATTACAAACCACATCTATTAGTATTCCTGAAATATCAGTGCCTTTGGAATATGCAGCAAATAGATCTGGAGCGCAAGTCGCTCTTGAAGGGCAAGGACATCATGTATTAGGAACAAACTTATACACGTTTGATACTACACTAAAAGGCACAACAGCAGCAATAAAAGATGCCTGTGGAGCAGTTTTTACTGATACAGCAGGAGGAGGAGCAAGTAATGCTTTAAATAATACTTATGCTTTTCCAAGTGCTACCTATAAAAATGGAAACACATCATCACCAAATACATATACAGTATTTTTTCAAAATGCTGGATCTGATACTGATGGTGCTGCTCACATACAATTTGCAGGTTGTATAGCAACAGGTATGACTTTATCTCAAGGTATAGGATCAGAATCAGGTGAATTAACTGTAACTATAAATTGGGCTACAGGCTATTTACCACAAGCAGTATCTACATCATTATCATCTACAACTTCTGATTCAGCAACACCTAAAAACATCAGAACATTAGATGAAGATGCAACTAATGTAAATGCTCAAGATGTTGTTATACAATCTTATGAAGTATCAATTAACAGATCTATTGAAAGAATAGGATATAAAAACAACGAAACCGATGGTAGTGCTGATGCTTTTGCGCCATTTGGTTATGCTATGGTAGGTGCTTTTGAAGTTACAGGATCTATATCTTGTATAAGAAACTCAAGCATACATGCAATGCTGGCTAAATTTAGAGATAGTAGCACAGTAGCAATCAATATAATAGATGATACTGCTAATGACTTTACTATAGCAATACCAAAAGCCTATATAGGAGATACTTCAATGGATATGGGCGGAGCAGTAATGACACAAACTCTACCATTTACTGCTGTAGGCGATGCTGATATAACATCTGCTTCACCTGTTATTACTATTAAAGCAGCAAACTAATAAGGAGAAACGAGTGAAAAAGAAGATACAATTAGTAGTTAAAAATGGTAAAAAAGTAATATTAGATAGAGAGGTTGAGTTAAAAGATCTTACAATTGATGAGATCTGTGAGTATGAAGATTTGCTATTAGAGCATAGCGCAACTTTAAATTCAGATCAACCTCTTGCTAATATTTATAGTAGGACATTAAAAGTTATTAGATTAGCCACAAACCTTAAAGATCAAGAAATTATGGATCTGGGTAGAGATGGTCGTATGGAGTTATTCAGAATTATAGTAGATGAATCTGAAAAAAAAAGTTAGATGAGATAATATTTCGTTTAAATATATGGTATTATTTTAAGGGATTTGAAGCAGATAAATTCACAAACGAGTTTCCATACAAAGCAATGTGTTTTTCTGCTGAAAAGAAGGTATTATGGGAAAATATAGGCCAAATACACAAAGAGTTAATACATTTGTATAACAAAGCATACGGAGATTTTCCTGTTGGCCAAGCATTATATTATCAACATTTACACTTTTGTTGTCCAACAAAAATATATGATCAGAAAATCATAAGAGAGATTAAAGGAATAAAATATTGCATGGATAGCGGAACACCACCTTACAAAACCTTAAAAGACACACCTTTTGAATTTATACAAAAATTTGAGATTTATAATACTGAATTAGGTATGATCAGGCAAGATGCAAAAGAAAAAGAATTAGAAAAGAGTAAATAATGGCCAAAACAGTAGATCAATATATTATACAAGTTAAAACTTCAGGAACAAAAGAATCTGAAAAGAATTTAGGCAAAGTTGATAAGACCATAAAAAAGGTTGGTAGTAGTGCTAAAAGAGCAGCAAAAGCAGGAATGGCTGCATTAGGTGCAGCATTAGTTGCATCAGCAGGATATGCCTTAAAAACTGCAAAAGAATTTGAAGCATTAAAAACAAGACTTAATACATTATATGGTAGTTTAAATGCAGGAACAAAAGCATTTAATACATTTAACCAGATCGCCTCAACAACACCATTTGCATTAAAAGATGTAGTAGAAGCAGGTGCTTCACTTAAAGCATTTGGTTTAGATGCAGAAGAAAATATTAAAGGTTTATCAGATCTGGCTGCATTTATGGGTGTTGATATTGTAGAGGCTGCAGGCGCTATGGGTAGAGCATTTGCAGGTGGTGCAGGTGCAGCAGATGTATTTAGAGATAGAGGTGTATTGAACATTATAAAAATGAGAGAAGGTATTGATGACCTCTCAAAAGTAAGCCTACCTGAATTTAGAGTAATGATGAAAGAGGCTATAGAAGATCCTACACTTGGTATAGCAGGCGCAACAGATGCTTTAAGTCAAACATTTACAGGACGTTATTCAAATATGATGGATTCTGTAGATAAATTAGCAAATCATTATGGAGAAAAATTACTACCTATTGCAGAAAAAGTTGTAAGAGCATTAGGCGCTACTGCTGATAGTATGTCAGGTGCAAGAAATGCTTTTGATGTTCAAATAGAATCAATAAGAACAGGTCAAGTTGAACTTAAGATACTGAAAGAAAACTTAGAAAAAACTGAACAAGGAACAACAAGTTGGAATATTCAGTTAATGAAAATCAAAAAAGAATACCCTGATTTCTTAGCAGGCCTAAAAGATGAGGATATTACATTAGCAAAACTAAATGAGAAGTATGATGATTATAATTCTTTATCTGCAGAAAGAATAGCAATATTACAAAAAGAAAAAGAAAGAGCATCATTACTACAACAGCAAACAAACTTAATTAATGATCAAAGTAAAAGTTCAACAGAATTTGCTGTAACATTAGAAAGAACAGATGATTTACTAACTGATATGTATTTAGCGGCAGCAGCAAAAGCAGATCTTAATACACAAGCAGGTAGAGATTTTGTTGCTAATTTGAGAGATATAAGAGATGAACTAACATTACAAGAAGAAAAGTATTTAGATGGTAAAATATCAACAGAAGAATTTTATAAGGCAGCAAAAACTGCACAGGAAGATTTTGTAGCAGAACTTAATTCATCAAAGACATTTGCAGGTTTATTTAATGATGTGTTACAGGAATCAGGAACAATAATAAAAGATTCAGGCTTTCAGCAAATGGCTATAAGCAAGCATGCAAGTGATGTTGTTGAAAATACAGAAAAATTAGATGCACTATATCAAAAGAATAAATCATCATTAGAAAAAATAAATAAAGAATATGATGTAATATCAGGCCAGATCAAAAAAATAGATAATGATCTTGATGAGATGAGTGGAGATGAAGATGAGGGTGTTATACCTGCTCCAAGTGCTGCATCAATTAAGCAATATGATAAAATCTTATCAAGCATATTAAAGACAGTAGATGGTTATAATAAGCAAAGTTTAGATCTGGCTAATCAGTTTGCAAATGCAGAACTTGATATACTAAAAAACAAAAACAATAAAACCATAGAAGAATTACAAGAGATTGCTAATATAGAACAAAGTATGTTAAATGACAGGCAATCAAATGAAATAGATTCATTATTAAAAACACAAGATGAAATTAGAAAATCAAAAGAAGAGGCATTCCAATATGCTGTAGATAACAATATACTTGATGAAGAACAGCAACAGGAACATCTTGATGAAATGAAAGCGCTTGAGGAAACTTTTATAGCGGACATGGAAAACCTCAAAGGAACACATAGAGTAGAGCAACAGCAGCAGGATATAAATTCAGATGCTGCAATACAAGAAGCCAGAAAATCACATCATGATGAAATGATTGCGGCAGAACAAGATTATGCTGAAAGATTAAAAGAGATAGGTAACAATATTGTAGAGGGAGAAATTGAACTTAATGATATTAGACGACAAAATGAAATGGATAGATTATCATTTCTTGCTCAACAGGCTTCTGCATCAGAAATAGAAACATTTGCAGGAATAGATAGGCAAACAGAATTTGAGATAGAATCTATGAAAAATAGGTTTGATCAGACAAATGCGCTTATTGGTGAAAATGAAGAAACAAGAAGAGCAGCAGAAGAAGAATCTTATGCAGCAGAAAAAGAAAGGATCTGGAAACCTTATAATGATTTAAAAGAAAGATTTGAAGCAGACGGTGTTCTAAATGAAGAAGAAAGAGAATACTTAAGACTTGAAAATATGAATGCTCAATTAGATGAGGAATTAGCAGAATTTGGCCATGAAGAAAGACTTACTAAAATTCAAGCAGATGCAAACAAAGCAAGATTCAAAGCAAATAAAAATCATGAAAATGCAACAACAGATACAAACAGAAAAGCAGCGATTGCGAAAATGAAGATAGCAGTAAGGCTTGCTCAAGGTTTATTAGGATCTTTCAAAGATAATGCAGAACTACTATTTAATATGAATAAAAAAGATAAAAAAAGATTATTAAATGTAGAAAAAGCAGTTGCAGCAGCAGCAGGTATAGCAGAAATAGCAGGTATATGGAAATCAGCGCCACAAGGTATTGCAGGAGTTCCATTTAAGGCTGCGGCTACTGTTCAGGCTGCATTAAGAACTGCAGGTAATATAGCAAAGATTGATGACCAGATCGCAGCGCTTGATAAAGATTCAGGAGGAGGGCTTGGTGGAAGCGGAGGTGGAGGAGATACTTTTAGTTTTGGAAGCCAACAGGCTGCTACAGGTTATTCAGGAGTTATAGATAATCCAACTAACTTGTTAGTAGGTGAAGCAGGAGCAGAAATGGTAAATGTTACACCACTTGACGGAAGAGAAGGATCTGGTGGCGGTGAAACAGTAGTTAATATTTCAGGAAATGTAATGTCTCAAGATTTTGTAGAAGGAGAACTTAGAGACAGAATAGAAGAGGCTGTCCGTAGAGGAAGCGACTTTGGGCTTAATCAATGATAGAATTACCTAAACAACTCAAAAACTCAATACAAGATTCTCCTGTTACTTCACTTAATTGTTTTATACATATATACAAAACAGCAAATACAAATGTTCCTATACAAGATCAAAACATTAACGAAAGTCAAGTAGTTAGGCTAAGTATGGGAGAATTTTCATTAAATGTTAGAGGTGAAGATGCAACACAAAATGCAGATACTTATATGTATGAGCCTCTACTTACGAAACCTCCACAGATACAAAATAAAATAGATCTTATAAAAAATAAACACACTATAACAAGTGCAAAGTTAAGAATTAATAATATACTATATAAAGGTCAAGTATTTTCAGATCGAGTAAGAGAGTTATGGGGTAGGCCTTGTGAAATATACTTTTGTTCAGGAAGCGCTGAATATTTTGAAGATGCAATGCTTGTTTATACTGCGGTAATCAAAAGGTATGCCCAAACAGATCAACATGTAGATTTAACTTTAGAAGATATATCAACTTTTAAATATGATCAAAATGTTCCTGTATTTGCATTTCCTGATGATGAGACTGTTCCTGATAACATGAGAGGCAAATCATATCCTATGATATATGGTTATAATAACCAAGTTCCTTGTGTAAGACTATCAAGTTTTAATGAAACAACTGAAGAATGGGAATTTAACAAATTAGTATATGAAAATCCTAATATTGATATACTTGGACTGATAGAGCAGCCATTTAACCCATATAGCCTTAATCCATATTTAAAAAGCCCATCACATTATTTAAATCAATATCACATGACACCTTATTGTCAATATAATGGTCAAGAATGGCCAAAAGATTATTTATATGTTGAAATGGAAGGAAAACTATTACCTATACAAAGACAGATCTTAAATGATACTCAGTTTGATTATTGGAATGATATTTCAGTTCATCCGTCAATGCCTTTAGGAACATTGTGTTATGAAGATACTAACAACTATATAAGATTTACAACAGAATATGCAAACGCATTAAGTATTATGCTTGCAAGTGTTAATAGTTCTTTACAACAACAAGGAGCAGGAGAGTATGATGGGCCTGATTTCTTTTTATGGAGCAGAATATATAGACCTATAAGGAGAGTTACTTTTTTTGATAGCGGAACAAGAGACTATTATCCAGATCCAAGTTTTAATGACGGTGATGCAGATGGTATGCTAACAAGTAGAACTTGGTTTTTTGGTATTGGCCCAGATCGGAATAATCATGCAGGCGGCTTAGAATGGAACAGAACTGTAAATTTACATCTTACGCAAAATGGTTATTTTGATGGAAGTTATTTTGCACTTGGGACAAACGATTGGAGCATTTTAGAAGCAGCAGGAACTTACGATCAATATAATTACAATGTAGGAAATGGAGATGGAACTTGGTGGTTTTGCACAGAATTAGTTATGAACAGATCTTATGATCAGGGAGTTGCTAATGATAGACATGGAACAAAAGATTTGATATGGCAAGCAACAGGTAAAAAAGGGGAACAAAACGAGTTTGCAGGTGAGTTTCCTGTGCATTATATACAAAACGGATCATCTGATTACGGTATGTTTTGTGAATCAAGTGTATTTACAAATGGAGAAAGTTATGCTTATGCTAAGTTTCATTTTGATGATTATTATAACGGAACTGATATAAATGCAATAACAAAGACATATGCAAAACTTGATTATAATTTAGATGTAGCAGCAAGTAGTGATTGGAATCTATTTGAAAATCAGGGAGGCCATTACAATGGTAATGTTCCATTTATTAATTCTTCAACTGTAAATGCTGTAGGATTTATGGGTTTTACTAAAAATGACAAACCTGTATCTGAAGCAGTAAAGTATTGGAATAGCACATATTATGATGAAAATAACACCGCATTAAGTAGAGCATGGGATTACCGCTATATGGACAAAAACGATGTTCTAAAATGGTATGATGAAGCACCTGATAATGTATTTAAAGGTTTTGGTGGTGGAGAAACCGCAAACGAGAACTTCAAATATAATGGCTATCCTTATGGGCCAGAACATTGGGAAAGTTACGGAGATCCATTACAACCTAATGAAGATGATGTATATGAAAGAAATCATGCAAGAGATAATGATCATTGGTTTGATGTAGATAAAACATTTGACACATTAGGTAAAGCAGATTACATAAATTGGGCTGTTCCATCACAAGTTACAGCAGGAAGTAGTAATAATCTTGTTGCATGGAGTAAGGCATTTTTAAAAGAATATTATATGTTCCAAGATGTTATAGTAGATGATGTTCATAATAGAGATTTTTATGTATCTGTAGCAGGCAGAATATTTAATGATGATAGAGATGATTTTGATAGTAATGATAACAGGTTACCCATACAAACACCTGACAAAATCTTAGGGCATATATTTGATGAGGAAATAGGCGGAGGCACAAGGTGGTTTGATTTTAGTAATATAGATCCTGAGTTTAAAGGGTGGAGAATGAACTTTGTGTTAGATAAACAAACTAAATTTAAATCTTTAGTTGAAGATGTTTTTTCACAAACATTAAGTAACACAAGGTTTGAGCCAAATGGAACTATAAGTTTCTTGTCAAGAAAAAGATATTTAAAGTCAGGTATAGAGGGTGAGGATAACAACTTTGAATTTTCTGTTATAGATTCTGATCATGTAGAAAAATACAAATTTGATTTAACAAAAAATGATGATTTATACAATAGAGTTAATGTTAGATATGATTTTGATTATGTAACAAAACAGCCAAAGTTTGAAACAGGAACTTCACTTAGAAGTTTAGATAATTCAGAAACTTTTCTTCAATTAGAAGATTTTTATAAAGAGTATTATTCAGATGGAACTAACAGCGACTATTTCGCAAAGCATGAGGAGGGTAAAGCATATAGTTTAGCAAGTTTTTACAAAATAGATTCTCCACGAACACTTGAGATTATTGCAGACAAGATTCAGGACGAACTAAGCGCAAGAAAACTACAAAGAAAGTTATTAATGTGGCATTGTAATCAACACTTGCTTGTAGATCTTACTTTGTCAAACTCATACATTAATCTACAAGTAGGAGATTATTTTCAGTTCAACGAGTTATTAGATGGTAAGAAAGCATTTGGTTTTGATTACTCTAAGAACGAAGCAAGAAATGGGCAGTTAGTATATAATAAGTTTATAATTACTGAAACAAGAAAAGATGGTAAAAATGTTAAAATTAAAGCACTTCAAGTTCATAGGCTTGAATTAGGTTTCCCTGATGGCTTTTTTGATGAGAATGTAGATTATTATGATAATGGAAATATTGTAGATATAGATGGGAACAATCTAAATAATTTATTTGATCTGGAGTTAGGAACAGTAATAGATCCTACTATAATAGTTGATGACGATATTATAGAAGAGGGAGAGTTTGTAACAAACTTTTTTGCAGCAAATTGGATTCCTGCTGCAGGAAGCAACCAAGATACAAATCTACTTAAATTTACAAGGGGAGAGCCTGTAACATGTGTAATTGATACAAATTATTTTGATGCAGATTCTGAATTGTTCTATAAATTAATATTTGCTACAACCAACCACCCTATAGATTGGTTGGGAGAAGAATTTGAGGCAGATGTATTATACGGTAGAGATGTAACAGAACATTTTGACTTTAATATATCAAGCACAGATTCATATCAGGGTAGAATTATGACAATATCTCCAAGAGAAGATAATTTACTACCGCACCCTGATGCAGATATTTCAGATATACCAAATGATCTTCAGGTAAAAATGGTATTATATATAAGCACAGTAAGTTTTGAAATGACAGATCCTGATATACCTTATATAGATGAACTACCTGATATAACAGAAGGAATAGAGGAGGAAGTATAATGGCTGGAAATGTAAGAATATTGTATTTGACACAACTAAAAACAAATTCACAGCCTTTTATAACAGGAGATGCTACAGGTGATGGAGTTGTAAATGTATTAGATGTGGTCTCTACTGTAAATTATATATTAACAGGATCAGATGATGAAGCGGCAGAAGATTCAAACCTAAACCCTGCTGCAATGGATATAAACGGAGATGGTGTTGTTAATATATTAGATGTAGTTGCAATGGTTAATTTCATCTTAAGTTAATGGAGAGAATATGAAGTATATAAAAGTAAGACCAAAAACAAAATTGCCTGACACCAGATCAAAAGCAAAACTTATAATCATTAAAGGAATTGCATATTTTGATTGTGATATTAATATTGTAGGAATGCAAATGAACACAAAAGGATCTGGAACTATAGTTAATACTATGCCTGATAATTGGATTGTTCAGCAGGGATCTGGTAAAATCATAATTGTAGATACAAGCGGACAGGGAACAAAACAGGCAGAATTATTTCAAGTAGATGGAAAATTAAAATTATCAAATATAATATTATGTGATAAAGATCTTAATGTAGTTCAAAATGTTACATCTTCAGATACACATCAGCACCAATGGAATAAATCTTTAGAAAGTAATTTAGACACAGATACAAGAACTTGGGATAATATGCAAACAGAAAATATAACAATGAAAACATCAAAAGATCCTGATGAAAAACCAAAAGATCCTGCAACTTATGCACCTGCTGAAGGAGGCGGTGCAATAGCGGTTGGATCTGGTAGTATAGGCGGATATGCTGATGCAGGAGGAGGTGGATAATGGCCAATAATAAAAATGTAAGTCAATGTAGATTTTATGTAGATCTTTTTTCATATTATCATGCAGTAGGTTATGTCAATCATTTTGAGGAAATGCAAAAATTTTTATACCTGGATCCCTCAAGTCCAAGCACAATAAATATACATAATGCTTCATCTGCAACTGATTTTTTAACTTGTGGGAAGTCAATAACAATAAGTTCAGCAAATAATAATGGTATTGAGGGTAGGGTAGGCTTACCATCTTTTAGTCCTAATTTTATAGGTTTATTTAATCACAACTTTGCAGATAATAATGGTTATGTAGATTCACAACATATTAGGTTGTTATATTCAGATCAAACATCAAACGTAGGTGCTGCAGTAACTAATGCTGATCAGCCAGATCTAAAATGTAGAAATAGTATAAATGGAGAATTTTCATGGGATACTACAGGAATAAGTTTTACTCCTGAATATAATGGTTGGAGTTTAACACATATCAATTCAAACGATACAGGATCAACAATAGAAACAGCAGATACAGGAATTGACAGAAAACCATATTATAGTTTGAGAATGAATTACCAGAATAGTTCAAGTTATGATCAGGTATCAACAAATCCATACGAAACATCAGGATCTAAATTACATATAGGATCTTGGTTGATAGGTAGATATTACGACACACCACATTCACCTAATTTATCTATAACAATGAAAAGAGAATTTAAAGGTGTTAAAAAAAGTGTATCCACAAAAGGAAAGCAGTTTGTAAATATAGATTATGATTCTACACAGAATTGGACACAATACTTATATCCAAGTGCGGTTGATAGCAATAGATTAACATATCAAATACCATGTATGGAATTTACATACGGAGAACAAACATACAAGAATCAAGATGGTGTATTTTTTGGTGATGATTATAGAAGAAAAATGGCTAAACATCAACTTGGTAAAAAAGGTAAAAGGATCTGGAGTATATCATTTGATTATTTCAGCGATACAGATATGTGGCTTGATACAGAGCAATCAACAAACTTTTTTATCAATGAAGCGGCACAACCCTCAGTAGATCCTTTCTTGCCTGCTGATTACAGTAATCAATTAAATGACTATTCTTTTCAATGGGTATGGACACATACATTAGGCGGTGCTATTCCGTTTTTGTTTTGTCCTGACAAGAATCTTATAGAATCAAGTGATGATGAAAGCAGAAGCAGAATCAATGAAAATATGGCTATTTGCACATTTGATAACAAAAGCCTACAAGTTAAACAAGTAGCGCCAAACCTCTATAACGTATCTGTCTCAATTAGAGAAATATAATAATAATATAAATAAAGGAAAAAGGCCTCGTAATAGAGGCCTTTTTTGTTCCTACTCACAGGAGGGGATAAGGGGGATTAACCTTATGTGCATTGGTTAAATGGTAAGAAAGGAATGAAACTAACCCCCCTTATTAGATGACACGTTTTTAATGTCTTTGTTTTTTTCTGCGGCTGCTTTTTCTTTTTCAACTTTTTTATTGAACTTATCAAATATATCTGTAAATCTTAAATTAGTTTTTGTAACTCTTTCTTCTGCTTCTGCTACAGATTTAGAATTTAAAACATAGTTTAAACTTACATTCAATATATCTGCTTTTGCAACACCCAAATTTATTGCATGAGGTATCCATTTTTGACAAGAATCAAATATATTCATTAATTTTAATATTTGTTCCTTGATTCCTGCTAACACTCTTTGTTCATCTTGTTGTATCATAGCATTAGCAACCTCCTCAGAACTTGCTAAAGATTCTTCTATACCAAGACCTAAACCTGCTAATGCTCTACCTCTTGAAGATGTTTCGCAGTTCTCATAATGAGAAGTTTTATTTATAAAAGTGGATCCTCTATTTTCTTGAGCAATTCCTGTAAAACATCTTTCAGGGTGTTTTACATCAGGGATTACTTTTGTTATCATAACTACAGAATCTTGCGTATCTGACACTATTTCTGTGTTTATAGAGCCATTTGGGTATAATTCATGAAACTGAATTAATCTACCATTGACCTGCAAATATTCTTTACCTTTGATATTTATTAAACCTTTTGGCTTATGATTATCTTTAGACATTTACTACTCCTCTTAATGATTGGTTAATTTTGTTATCTATGCTTTTTACTATATATAACCTTGAAGTTACTTCTCTTTTTGTTAAATCAACAATTATATCTTCTAAATCTTGTTTATCTAACATTCCAAGTTTATGATTTATATTAAAGTTAGCCATTGTCTCTCCTTGTTTTGTATGAGTTTCTTTGTGTGTATGGAACATGTATAGTTTGTTCCAATCCGTTCATTCTTATTTTTATATAGATAAGTTCCTGTTTAGGATCTTCATCTACAGGGTAAAATATTAAATCTCCCATTGTTGTTTCTCCTTGTTTATTTATATTGATTAAAATAATCGTATGCTTCTTGTTTAGGTAGGTCGTTCAATATAATACCTAATTTACTAAAATATTGCCTACCGCTCAAAAGACCATTTTCTGAACTAAAAACTTTAGTTAAATCAGATTTGGACATTTTATAGTGTTCTATTTTTTTGGTTTTAGTGTTGAATATAACCACTTTTTTTAACCATTTAGCATAACATTTGTTCTTTTCATAATCATCAATTAAACAATCGGCCCAATACCATTTCCAACCATTATTTTGCTTATTAGTATCGTAAGATTCAACCTCACTATTTATAGCCTCTTTCCATTCTACATCAGAAAAACGAGGCAATGATTTTAGGTATTCTCCTGCTGCATCTGCATTGACACAGTTATAATTCCAATCATGATAATATTCTGCACCATTTGCTTCATCTAAAAATGTTCCGCAAGGTTTGCCCATAAAGTATATATCAGCACTTACACCGATACCTTGCCTACCGTTAAAGGTTTGAATATTTTTAAGTTGCAGTTTTTTGTCTTTGATTAGTTTGTTTTGACCTACAATATACTGATTAATATCTCCTGTATTATATACAGGAGTATTGTCAGGCCTAAAAGTTGTTCCATTAAGGTTTGCTTTTGCAGGTTTTTTTGGTGTGTTGCTTTTTCCTAAAATTGCTTTTTTCATTTTACACCTCCTTTGATACTAAAAATTTAACTACATAACAACAATTACTTAACTCTATAACACCATGATGTTTTTCAGTTATCCAATTTTTAGTAACTTTGAATTTCTCCAGATCTTCTAAAGTAGTCTTAGTAGCAATTACGTCAAGTAATGAATTTTTTCTAAACTCCATACCATCAACCATACCACTATATTCACCCTCAACATGATGATGAAGTCTGCCTTGTCTTGCATATTTTTTTAATGTATTAAATGTTATTTTTTTCATGTTTTCCTTTCGTGTTTTTTTGTAACTCATTTAACCAGCCTAAAGTTCGCAAGTTTAAAATTAATAAACAAGCATTTTTTTTAAAATATTTTGCTCTCGTTAGAAAATATATAAAAAAAATTATTTTCTTGGTTTTGTGATTAAAAGTTTAGGATATTTAAACCATTGGTAAGCACAAAAAAAAAGGAGAAACAATGGATCAGAAAACTAATCAACTATATGATTATTTAATAGACTTTGAAATAGTAACTGAACAGGAAATGGCTTTAGTTACATCAATCAATGGAACTAACTTAGATACAATGGAATCTATACTATATGCAAGAACAGGTTGGAGGTCTTACGATCAGGCGGTAGAGTTTGATGGATAAAGGTTGGATTTCAATACATAGGAAGATACTAAAAAATCCATTAGTTAAATTTTCTAAAAAATACAGTTATGCAGAAGCATGGTTATGGCTGCTATTGCGAGCAACATATTCAAATCAAAAAGTTGTTTTAGGTGCAGATATATATCATCTAAAATCAGGCGAAATAATTACAAGCCAGAAGAAACTACGTTTGCAATTTGGTTGGGGAACAAGTAGGTTAAAAACATTCCTGAATCTATACAAAAAAGACAACATGATTGACGTAAAAACCAACAAAAAACTAACTATGATAACTATCATAAATTTCAGTAATTTACAGAAAAAGCGAGACACAAACGAATCACAAACAAATCACAAGCAATCACATATTAATAAAGATAAAAATAAAGATAATAAAGAATCACTAAAAGTTAGATTTGAAAAATTTCATAAAAAATGTAAAGACACACTACCTAATGAACACCCTGAATATACAGCATTTGTAAATTGGTGGTCAGAATATAATGAGGGTGGTAGCAAGATGAAATGGGAAAAGAACAAAACATTTAATCTTAAGATGAGATGGGCCACATGGATTAGGAGAAGCAAAAGTCCTGAAACAAAGAAATTTAATTTAGATGATAAATTCCCATTTGATAAAACAGGAAATGCAAGATTAGGAAGATGTAGCAAGTGTAACAATACGGTATTTTTAGACAAATGGAAGCCTATATTGGATAGTCCTTGCTGTAGTGGATTTAAAGTAATAGGAAAAGGAGAATAAATGATACATGGTAGAAAAATAACTGACTTATTTAGAACTAAAGATATTAAGAGTTTTATAATAGGTTTTTTAACTGCAATAATAATATTTACAATGCTTGGCTTCAAAAGTGTAGAAATAGGATCTGTAGAGTGGAAGCCTGTATATGTAAAAATAGTTGATTAGGAGGTATTATGATAATAGTATATAAATTTGCATTTTATTTAATATTGATAATATTGATGTCAGAGTTGTATATTGCGATTAAATACAAAATCAAGGAGATGTTATAATGGATATTATGAAAATAATAAATCAATCAGAGTTTATATTTTTCTTAAAATGGTTAGATGAATGGGAGAATTGGTCAGCAAGTGAAATAATATCTGTTGTAGAAAGACCAAGCGGCTATCAAAAAGAATATGATAGTTACTTACAGTATAAGGAAGATAACGATGAGTAAATATCAACTACATGTAAAAGATGGATATTATGCAGCAGATAGTTTGTTTATGCTGCTAATACTAATATTAAAACACAGACTTTATCATTTAATTACTGAAGGGAAATGGAGGGATTAATGAATTGGATTAACTTATTAATATATGGTGGAATGTTTATACTGAGCGCTATGATCTGGTATGTCATAGTTTATTACATAATAGATAGATTTATATAAGGAGATAATATGAGCAACAACCCTGTAATACAAAATAGAAATAGTTATAATTTAGGTTTAGGTAACCATATAGATAAAGATGCAGATTTAGATGCACAGTATGCACTGCTTCGAAATGTAGCACTTACAGGCAGTATGGTTAATGGTAAATTTGTAAGCAAATATTCAAAGCATTTTAGTTGGCTTATAGAGTGTGCAGTTAAAGGCTGCCCAACATGCAATGGTATATTTGAAAATGCTAAAAACAAAAATTACAATATAAGGCCATTTTATATGAATAATGTGGTAAGTATTGAAACAAAACAATCAAATGTTCCTGAAAAAACATTTGCAAAACAACAAACAAACAAACAACCAGATCCTGATAAACACCCTTTATATGATTTGGTAGTTCAAACATTCACAAAAAGGAGATAAAGTGAAAATAATAAGAATGAACAAGGTAGATAATTTTGGTAAATTAAAAGCATTTTTTGATTTAATTACAGGAGATGGTTTTATAATCAAAGGTTTCAGATTAATGGAAAGTATTGACGGTAATCATTGGGTAGGAAATCCATCAGCAAAGAACAAAGATGGTGAATATAATGATACTGCATACTGTAGCAAAGGTGTTAAAGATAAGTTGCAGGTATTAGCAAATGCTGTATATAGTAACCCATCACTGATAGAGGATTCAGATACAAAACCTGAACAACCTGCAAACGATGATGAAGTAGTTCCATTTTAGGAGAAGAAATGAAATACAACCAAAAACTAAAAGCAATATTAGAGCATGAAGAAAGAAATGCGATCTGGCTAAGCAAAAAATTATCATGCTCACACACCCTGTGTTATGCTTGGCTTAAAGGAACAAAAAAAGTTACAGGTAAATACAGACTCAAAATAAGAGGCCTGTTTGGTAGTCAGTATGGAATATAGAAAATGCCCAAGATGCAAGGAAGATGTGCATTTGTCTATGTATAGCAAGAATCAGTTTAATTCTAACTCATACTGCAAACCTTGCATGGCCTCTTATAATCGAGAGAGAGAAAAAATAAGAAAAAAAAGAAAGAGCGGTGCATGGTGGATATAACTTGTAAAGGCACATTTGCCTATCCTGTAATGCTCCATAAGTTAGCAGATGAACTTGCACTGCTCAGGTCTGAACTATCTAAAAACTACTATAAAGAAAATACAGATAAATATAGAGGAGATAGAGAGCATGAAATATCAAAAAGAGGTATTTTAGCAGAACTTATAGCAAGGCACTATCTCGATGAACGTAACAACAAATATGAAGCAGCACCTCTTGTATGGACAAAACCAATAGCAAAACCTGATATTAAAATAGGTATTACAACTTTTGATATTAAAGGCATGAAGGATAAGAATGTTTTTATGATTAATTATGATGCACATAATAATCTTGAAAAACAACCACATTGGTATTGGTTTATTTATGCAAATCATGATTATACTGCTACACACTATATATCACACAGTAATCAAGTAAGCGCATGGAATGTTAAAAAAGTGTATTCTAAAATATACTACAAGGAGACATAATGAAAGTTTTAGAGTTATTTGCAGGATCAAGAAGTTTTTCAAAAGTTGCACAAAAATATGGCATGAAAACATATACAACAGATTTTAGTGATTTTGAAGGAATTGATCTGGTGAAAGACATTTTAGATCTAAATGCTTCAGATATACATAGAGAGTTTGGTGTTCCTGATGTTATTTGGACATCTCCACCATGCACTACATTTAGTGTTGCAAGTTTAGGCTTTCATTGGACAGGAGGTAAAGGTGCATATATACCAAAAACTGATAAATGTAGAAACAATATTAATGTAGTTAAAAAAAGCAACTCAATAATAAGATATTTTTTACATAGAAACCCAAACTTATTGTATTACATTGAAAACCCAAGAGGAGTATTAAGGAAGATGTATTTTATGCAAGAGTTTGATAGACATACTGTATGGTATTGTCAGTATGGAGATACAAGAGCAAAGCCTACTGATATATGGACAAATGATAAGATCTGGTCTCCAAGACCTATGTGTAAAAATGGAAACCCTGATTGTCATCATGAAAGAGCGCCAAGAGGTAGTAACACAGGAACACAAGGATTAAAAAACAACTACGAAAGAAGCAAAGTTCCTGAAGAATTATGTAACGAAATAATACAAGGAATAATAAAATGATTTCACATGAATTAGGTTTGATCTGGATATGTTCAGATGGTAAGAAATTTATAAACAAAAACAATGCTATAAAACATGAGCAAAAAGTTCAAGAAGAAAATCAAGAAATTGAAAGACTACAAGAGGCCTTTAAGCAATTCCCATAAAATTTATTCCATCTTTACCGCAATAATCACATATTTGCCTATATAATTCTCTTGAAAATGCAACAACCTCTTCTTCTGAAGTTATAAGGTCTCTTGGTGGATTAAATAAATCTTCTAAAAAAGATAAAACCTGCTCATTGTTAGCATTAGTTGTTTCAATATGCTCTAATCTCTTGAGTATATTAAGTATATTTTTTGCTATTAATTCAATAAGTTCATTATCATTTGGTTTTTTCATAATATAACTTAAATACAATGTTTTTTTAAAACAATATTGTAATTGTGCTAAATTTATTCTTAGGTTACGATTAAGGAAAGGCTATGATTTTAGATATAATAATCAAATCAAGGAATGTTATTGATAAGTTACATTGGGCCGCTAAAGGTAGGCTAAGAGATGAGTATATTCTATTAATTAAGAGCGAGATGGTAAGGAAGAAAATACCTAAAGCGGACAAAGATAGATGTTATACACTTGAAATAGTCAGTTGGAGAAAAAGATTGTTAGACTACGATAATTTAGTTGGTGGCTGTAAGCAGTTAATTGATGCTATGGTGCATGCAGGTTTTATATATGATGATTCTAATAAACATATTAGATTAATGATAAAACAGGTAAAGAACACAGATCCTCTCAGAAAAAAACACAAACGACTACATAACAAAACATGGGTATTAAGGTATTAATGTATAAAACTCACAAATATTTAGAGTATTTGAGAGAACAAACACATTGTAGTCTTTGTTATAAAGAAACACCTATTGAGCCGCATCATATTGACCAGATCGGAATGGGTAGAGATAGAAAAAAACCATTACGAGTTCATTATACAGCAATTCCTGTTTGTAGGCCCTGTCATGATGAGTATCACAGATTAGGTAAAAAAATGTATAGCATAAAACACCAGATCAATCCGTATGAGATCGCATTATATCACCTGAGTAAATTTTTAATAAAGGAAGATAACCCATGAAAGTTAAACAATACAAGATAGATCAGTTGATCGAAGCAGAATATAACCCAAGACAATTAACACAAAGACAATATCAAAACTTAAGAGATTCTATACAAAGGTTTGGTATAGTTGATCCTATATTGATAAACACAAACAAAGACAGAAAGAACATCATAATAGGAGGACACCAAAGAATACATGTTGCAAAAGTTTTAGATATAAAAGAAGTTCCTTGTGTAGAGTTAGATTTGACAGTTGAGCAAGAAAAAGAACTAAATATAAGGCTAAACAAGAATACAGGTAAATGGGATTACGATATATTGGCCAACTTGTTTGATATGGAAGATCTTAAAGGTTGGGGTTTTGAAGAGTTTGAGTTTGGTGAAATAGAGCCTGAAATAGATGAATCTATATTAGATGATTATGATGTAGATGAACAAATAGATGGTATGAACGACAATGCAAGAAAATCAATACAGATTGCATTTAGGAATGAACTATATCCTGAAGCAAAACAAATAGTAAAAGATTTTACAAATAAAGATATTGATATTGATATAATAATATATGAGGCTTTGAAAAATGCAAAAAATAAAACTAAATGAAGTAAAATTTACAGAAAAAGTAGGAGATATGCCTAAAAATCATAAACCTACAGTTAATAAAGATTGTTTTTTAGTGCATGATGGAGAGGTAATAGGTTTTTATTTAAAACAAATGCCAGATCGCATGTGTAAGTTGCTAAGTATAGCAAATAGAGAATTTATATCTGATAGGGTGCCTAAAATGGATAATGTTAGAATGAGTGGTGTATCACAATATTCTACTATACTTGGAGGCATACCACCTAAATATGCAAAAGATTATGCTAATATATCTATGGTGCATAGACACAAAACAGCACAAAAATTTATAAAAGCAATGTTTGCACTAAATATAGAAGCAGAAAACTTACTAAAGAAATTAGTTCCACACATATACAAAAGACAAAAGAAGTTATTAGCAGAAAAGATAAAGCCTGAATGGAGGATAGGAGATCTATATACTTCATCTATTAACAATGCAAACATATCTGCTGATTATCATAGAGACACAGCAAACATAAAGAATACAGTAAATGTAATCATGGTAAAAAAGAAGAACGCAAGCGGTGGTAATCTACATGTTCCTAAATATGGTGCTACAGTAGATTGTTGTAATAATTCTATGTTAGTATATCCTGCTTGGAGAGATATGCACGGAGTAACACCTATTAATGCTAAAGGTGATGGCTATAGAAATAGTTTTGTATTTTACCCATTGGAGAACATTAAACATGCCTAAAGGAAGAAAGAAATCTATAGATGGAGAGCAGGTAGAAAAGTTAGCAAGTTTTGGTTGCACTAATAAAGAAATAGCATCATTTTTTAATGTAAATGAGAGCAGTATCAGAAGGACTTATGCCGATAATCTGACAAAAGGGAGAGACAAAGGCAAAATAAGGCTTAGACAAATGCAATGGAAAGCAGCAGACAAAGGGAATGTTACTATGTTGATCTGGCTCGGAAAGCAAGTGTTAGGCCAAGCGGAAAGCCCTATGGTTATGGAAGATGAACTTGTAGAAGGCTTTGATCTTGAAATCCTTTAAAGTATTTGAACATCAAAACAACTTTATAAGATCCAGGTCTAAATATCCTGCATTAGTTGCAGGCTACGGATCTGGTAAAACTACTGCATTTGTTTTAAAGGCTATATTAGAAGCAGGACGAAACCCAAAGAAAACTATACTACTTGCTGAGCCAACATATCCCATGATAAGAGATGTATTACAACCTACATTAGAAGAAACTCTTGATATATTAGGTTTCAAGTATAAATATAAAGCAGGAGAATCTAAATATACAATAATATGGAAAAATGGTTATAGTGATATAATATTAAGATCTGCTGAAAACTTTAGAAGATGGGCAGGCCTTAACCTTGCAGGCTTTGGTATTGATGAGGCTGCACTGCTGAAAGATGATAAGGCTTGGAAGATGGGACTATCAAGATTGAGAGATGGTAATCATTTATCAGGTTGGATAACAACAACTCCTGAAGGTTTCAATTTTGTGTATGATCTTTGGAAAGACAGGCCAAAAACAGGTTATACACTTATACAAGGTAAGACTACAGACAATAAGTATTTACCACAAGACTTTATAGATTCACTATATGAAAACTATGACAATAAATTAATTAGTAGTTATATTGATGGTAATTTTGTAAATTTACAATATGGAACTTGTTATTATGGTTTCGATAGAGCCAAAAATGTAGGACAAGTTCAGTATAATAGTTCCCTACCTATTAGAATAGCAATGGACTTTAACGTAGATCCTATATCATGTGTTTTATTCCAGATCTACAAAGATAAGCCAAAGATCAGGGTGTTTGATGAAATACAACTATCACATAGTGGTGGCCCAGATCTTATGACTGAAAGACTTGCTAAACTAATAAAAGAAAAATATCCATACGAGAATCCCAACCCAATACAACCAAAGAGAATAGTGGTTGATACAACAGGACACTTTATTTGTTATCCTGATCCTGCAGGAAAGAATAGACATACATCAGCAATGATGTCTGATCATGATATTCTTAGACAGAATGGGTTTGGCTTGCGAGTAAAGAAAAAAGCACCATCTATAGTTGATAGTGTTAATGCAGTTAATAAAGCAATGGAATATACATTAGTAGATTCAAAATGTAAGGAGTTTATAAAAGATTTGGAACAGGTAGTTTTAAAAGAAGGAACAAGAGAGATAGATAAAACTAATTCAGGTCTGACACACTTAACAGATGCTTTTAGATATGCAATAGATTATGAATTTCCTGTTAAAAAACCTATAACAAGAACTTATATGGCTTAAGGAGAGGGAATGATAATTTATTCAACAGCACAAGACATTATTGAGGAATCCATCAAACAACTTAAATGGGATAATCAAAGCGCTATGTATGACCTAAGAGATGAAGCGCTTGACTACTATACATACAACAACACAGCAAAATATATAGATCAGTTCTTTTCAGGAACACTACAACAAGAGATTCCTATATATAATGTCAATCTAACAAAGAAACTTATAAACAGAATATCACTTGTATATAAAGATGCACCTATAAGAGATGTAGAAAATGACAATTATTATGAATTAACATCTGACAAAGATTGGAAGATGAAATCATTTGAAAGAGTTCATAACCTACTTGGAACAATAGCAGTGCATGTATGTTGGGAAGATGACCAGATCGCATATCACCCTATCATGAACTTCTGTCCTGTTATGGATCCTTATAATCCACTCAGGCCTATAGGTATCACATATCCTCTTAACAAATCTACAGCAGATTGGAGAAATACAGAAGAAGATCTATATGTATATTGGAGTGCAGAAGAGCATTATATGTTTGACAGCACAGGAAGAAAGATCCAGGTAAATGAAGAAAATATAAACCCATACGGTATATTACCATTTGTATTTATACAACCTAACTCAATGGTTGATGAGTTTTGGAATGAAGGAGCAATGGATATAGCACTTGGTAATAAGCAAATAGATATTGCTATGACTATGCTTCAACACCATATAAGAACAGCAGGCGGTCAGTATGTTATAGAGGGTAGAGTTGATGCAAATAATATACAGTTAGGCCTGAACAAAGTAGTAGTATTAGATGAAGGAAACATGACTAATATCTCATCAAATACAAGTGTTAATGACATTAAAGAGGGTATAGAGTTTCAACTTAAAACAATAGCATTCAATAATAATTTAAACTTTGATTTTGGTCTATCAGGAAGCAAATCAGGTGTAGCACTAAAGATAGAGAATTTAGAGTTATTAGAAGCAAGAGAAGATGAAGTTGAAAAGTGGAGAAGAGCAGAAAAACAAATGTATAAGATAGAAAGAGAGATTATACAGATCGAAACAGGATTTTCTTTACCAGATCAAATAAGTGTAGATTATTCAGAAGTTAAATTTCCTGATTTTGAAAGAGAACGTGAAGAATGGGATTGGAAGTTTGCAAATGGTATAGCAGATAAGTATGATTATATGATGGCTCATGATCCTGATAAGTTTCCTGATAGACAGGCTGCAATAGATTTTTTAGATGAAAAAACATTAACATCAGATAATAAACAAAACATCTTTAAACTGAATAGGAACAATAATGGCCAGAATACTAACCAACTACCTCGACAAGATAACAACTCTTGATGAAAAAATAGATCAGGAGATTGACCAGATCTTAGAGGTAATAGATATAGATGAGTTACTTGCAAACCCTCAACTATATATGCAAGAATTAGGCAAACAATTCTTTGAGAGCCTTGAAGATGAACTAACAGAAGCAATAGAAGCAGGAGAACTCAAAGCAAACCAGATCGTAGATAGTATAAACAAATGAGCAAAGATGGAATCAAAGTTAAGAATAAAGGTAAGATAGACTACAACAAGAGCCTACAAAAGATTTTTGATAATAAGAAGTTCAGGGCTATAGTAGCACAGGTTGCAGTCAAAGGAATCAAAGACGGATTACAAGCAGGCAAAGATATACATGGAAGGGCATTTAAAAGATTAAAAGTTGCAACAGTAAAACAAAAGAAGAAGAAAGGCTACAGAAGCCCAAGCAAACCACTAATTGCAACAGGTGTAATGAAAAAGTTGCCTCCTGTAATAAACAAAACAGGCCATGCAGAACTAAGTGTAGCAAAGTCCAGAACAAATATAGCACTATATCACAATGAGGGCGGAAGCAAAGGTAACAACCCACCTAAGAGAGAATGGTTTGGTATAACAGTAGATGCTAAAACAAATATACAAAGAGCAATAGCAAAAAAGTTCGTATCAGTATTAAAGAAAGGTTTTAAGATACCAAGTAAATTATGAAGACATACGATGAACTAAACAATAAAATTACAGGCCTGTTTGATAATCTTGCTCTCATGGTAGCAAGTAATTTAGCATTTAAGTTAGGATCTATGCAAACAAGCGGCATGACACAAAAAGAAATCAAAAACATACTATTAGCAGATCTGGTAACAGGTGGAAGAATATTTGGTCAGTTTAAAAATGGTGTAAAGAGAATATCTAAAAATGCTTTAGAAGAAGCAGGCAATTTAGCAGCACAGAAAGTATTTGCACAAAAAGGTTTGAAACAATACAAATGGATAACTGTAGGTAAGAATATATGCCCTGATTGCAGGCCAAGACATGGTGAAACAGGCGATATTTCTTATTTTAGTTCCATAGGCCTACCTAAGAGCGGATTTAGTGTATGTGAGCATAATTGTAATTGTCAATTAGTTCCTGTTGAATATGAAGGAGAAAATTTAGATAGTCCTATTAAATATAAAGCATCTACTGAAGGAAGCAGGAAATGATAAAAAGGGCCATTGTAACCCCTGACAAACATGCGCCTTTAGAAGATAAGGCTGCAATAAAAGTAGTATGTAGAGCAATAGAATTAGTTCAGCCTGATATATATATAGATCTGGGAGATACAACTGAGGGTGAGGCATTTAGCCATTGGAAATGGAAGAGAAAGAAAAAGCCACCATTAGAATATATTCAGCCTGAGATGGACAAAGAATTAAAACAGGTTAATAAGTTGATGGACACTATTGACTATTCACTTGATAAAGTAGGTTGTAAAGAAAGACATTTTTGTCAAGGTAATCATGAATTATGGTTAGATCAGTTTGTTGATGAACACCCTTATCTACCACAATACAAAACAGAAAATGCTTTGATGCTAAAAGAAAGAGGCTATAAGTATCATCATAACAGTAAGTTTTTAAAGATCGGAAAGTTGTATTTCCATCATGGAAACTTTTATGGAGGCCAATATCATGCAGCAAATCATCTTAGAAAATTAGGTTGCAATATAATATATGGGCATACTCATGATGTTCAGATGCAAAGCGCAACTATGTTAGGAGGACAAGTCAGCGCTATTAGTTTAGGTTGCTTGAAAGATATGAGTAAAGAGAGCAATGCTTGGCTTGGTGGAAGAGAGCATAATTGGTCTCATGCTTTTGCAATAGTAGATTTTTTTGATAAAGGGCATTTCACTACAAACGTAGTGCAAATAATAAAAGGAAAAGCAGTAGTGCAAGGAGAACTCATAGATGGGAATAAATAATGGATATTTTGGAAATATTGGAACAATTTGGAATACCTGTTGCGATGACGGTAGCATTCGGATTTTATATATGGAAACAAAATCAATTTATTCAAAGAACACTAATGCAGGAACTAGATCAGGACTTCAAGAGGTTGGAAGGTATTATTATAAAACTAATAGATCAGCAGAAAAAAGTTCAGATGAAAGTTGAGAAGTTTCAAGGTATATATGAGGCCTTAATTGAAGTGTATGCAAGGAAAGATGAAAACACAGATAAAATCATGAGAATTATGGAATCAGCAAAAGATGAATAGCACAAAGAGAATAAAATTAGATACACCATTAGGATCTATAGAATCAGATTCAGGATCTCATATTGTAGATCTGGTAACTGTATTAGGTATAGTAGTTTTTATTCTAATTATTAAGAAAGCGATGAAAATTTAATGGCTATATATAAAGGTAGAAAAGTAAAACTTAATAAACCCACAAGAATCAGATCTGGGCAACCAAGTTTTGGTAAAAAGAAATTTCAAGTATTCGTAAATGATGGAGGTAAAACCAAGAGAGTAACCTTTGGTGATCCTAAGATGAGAATAAGAAAATCAAATAAGGCTGCAAGAAAATCTTTTAGAGCAAGAATGAAATGTAGCACAGCAAAAGATAAAACAACAGCAAGATATTGGTCTTGCAAAAAATGGTAAAGGAGAACAGGTGGATATAAAACTACTTATAGCAGGATATTTATTTAATGAAGAGACAAAACAAAAAGTTATTAAAAAACTTAATGATAAGGTAGATGTGCCTTTCATTAATGAAAAAACAGAAGAAAAAGTCCTCAATGCAGTATATGAGGCGGTAGAAGAAGCACTTAAGTCAGTATTGTTGAAATAAAGTGTTGCAAATCACAAAAACCTAAACTAAATTACAAGGAAGAATTATGAAAAATTCAAAAGAAAATCCAACCACCGAAGATCAAGGTGTTAAAACCGATTCCGTCCAAACAGACGATAATGTTTCCGTTGAAACAACAGCCAACGATACAACTACTGTTGATTCAATTCCTTATGCTCGTTTTAACGAAGTAACTAAACAAAAAAGAGAGTTAGAGAACAAGTTAAAAGAGATCGAAGCAAAACAAGAAGCAGGCCGAGTTAAGGCTATGGAAGAACAGGGTAAGTATAAAGAACTTAATGCTGAACTGACTACTAAACTTACTTCTTATGAAGAAAAACTTGCTGTATATGCTGAGAAGGAAAAGAAAGAAAGAGAAGATTTAATATCTCAATTAGATGATCAAGACAAAGAAGTTTATGGATCTTTAAGTAATGATCA
>CEOR01001823.1_pt1 | contig 25374 bp, 37 predicted proteins | sample 530661 | NCBI WGS metagenome assembly CEOR01 (sample SAMEA2620836, study PRJEB7988) | marine metagenome | biome: marine biome (ENVO:00000447); feature: deep chlorophyll maximum layer (ENVO:xxxxxxxx); material: "saline water (ENVO:00002010), including plankton (ENVO:xxxxxxxx)" | depth 65 m
CTAAAAAAGTACGGATTGATAGACCCAGTCATCGTAAACATAAACAAAGACAGAAAAAATATAATTATCGGTGGACATCAACGAGTGAAAGTTTGGGAAAAACTTGGAAACGAAAATGTAGAATGTGTAGAATTAAATTTAACGATCGAAGACGAAAAGGAATTAAATGTTAGATTGAATAAAAACACAGGAAGTTTTGACGAGGATTTATTAAAAGAATACTTTCAATATGACGAACTGATAGAATGGGGTTTCACACCAGACGAATTATTCATACAAGATGAAAAAATAACAGATGGAAAAATAGGAGACGATGAGATACCAGAAAAGGTAGAATCAAGAGTAAAGTACGGACAAGTTTGGCAACTCGGAAACCACAGATTAATGTGTGGAGATTCCACAAAAAGTAAAGATGTTGAAAAACTAATGAACGGAGAAAAAGCAAGTTTGATTTTCACAGACCCACCATACGGAATAAGTTATACAGGAGCGGGTGGAACGGCAGAAGATAAAAGATGGGAAATGATACACGGAGACAACCTAAGAGGTGAAGCGTTATATAAATTACTACGAGATTCGTTCGAACAACTTTACAAACACTCAAAAGAAAACCCAGCGGTCTATATATGGCATAGTTTTTACACACAAATGATTTTCGAACAAGCGTTAATAGACACAGGATTTCAAGTCAAAGAACAACTAATATGGAATAAAGGAATGAGTTTAAGTGGAGCGGATTATCAGTACGCACACGAAACATGTTTTTATGTAAACAAAAAAGGGAAAAAAAATAATTGGTTCGGAGACAGAAAACACAAAACAATTCTCAGATATGAAAATCAAGATTTAAAAAGATTTAAAAAAGACGAACTGATACAAATGATAACAGCAATGACAGACGAAACTACGGTTTGGGAAATCAAAAGAGACAGCGTACAAACATACATACACCCGACACAAAAACCAGTGGACCTATGTTTGAAGGGACTAATAAACAATACAGAAAGACAAGAAATAGTTATGGATTTATTTTTAGGGTCAGGAAGTACACTAATAGCGGCAGAGAAAGTAGATCGTAAATGTTACGGAATGGAACTCGATCCAAAATACGCAAGTTTGATAATAGAAAGATACGAACAATACACAGGTAACAAAGCAGAAAAATTAGCATAAAAAAAAAGGTCGTAGTGGACACGACCCTTAATCGAGTGCCTTATCAAACACTCTAAATAAAAAAGAACTATCGAACTACAAAGATAATAAAAAATGTCAAAAGGAAGAAAAAAAATACCAACAAAAATAAAAGAAATGCAAGGGACCAAATACCCTTACAGACAAGTGGAAAACGAAATGACACCATCGTTGTACGAAGAAATACCAGACCCACCAGAATGGTTATCAGAAATAGGAAAACAGGAATTTGTAAAAGTCACCGAACAATTATTTAACCTACAAATGTTACATCAAATAGACATAAGATTGATAGAAGCATACGCAAACGAAATGAGTCTATACATTGAGACAGAACAACTACTAAGAAAAAAAGGAAGGATACAAGCATTTACAAATGCAGATGGAACCCTAAAACACGCACAAGCAGTACCACATCAGAAAATAGCAAAAGACGCACTGAGTGCAGCAATGAAAATAGCAACACAATTTGGATTGACACCGACAGCAAGAACAAGTATATCAGCGCCACAAGTAAATAATAACACACAAATAAATAATTATTTTGACTAAATATTACTACGACAAAAAAGACGCAGACAAAGCAGTGGGTTTTATAGAAACTTTTATAACACACACAAAAGGAGAACTCGCAGGTAAACCATTGATACTTGAACCATGGCAGAAAAAAATAGTACAAGATATTTTTGGATGGAAAAATAAAAAAACAGACCTAAGAAAATATAGAGTAGTTTTTATATCCGTACCACGAAAAAACGGCAAATCGACACTCACCGCAGCAATAGGATTATATTTATTATTCGCAGACTCTGAAAGAGGGTCGGAAATATACTCGGCAGCGGCAGACAGACAACAAGCAGGAATCATGCACGAGATATCAAAACAGATGATTCTAAACAATCCAGAACTTTCAAAAAGAGCAAAAATATTTAGAAACTCAATAACAAACGAATCAAAAGGAAATTTTTATCAAGCAATAAGTTCTGACGCTAACACTAAACACGGATATAATGCGAACGGAATTTTATTTGACGAACTACACGCACAAAAATCCAGAGAACTTTGGGATACATTATTGACAAGTACAGGTAGTAGAAGACAACCAATGACCATAGCAATAACGACAAGTGGATACGACAAACAAACAATATGTTATGAAATATATCAATACGCAAAAGATGTGAGGGACCAAATAATAGAAGACGATTCTTTCTACCCTGTAATATATGAATCAGACCCAGACGCAGACATACAAGACGAAGAAACATGGAAACAAAGTAACCCAAACTATGGAGTCAGTTTGAAAAAAGAATACATGGAACGAGAAAGTCAAAGAGCAACAGACACACCGACATACCTAAACACTTTCCGTAGATTACATTTGAATCAGTGGACCGACTCAGATGTAGCATGGATCGGACACAAAGAATGGTTATTATGTAAAGAAAAAATAAACTATGACGAACTAAAAGGTATGAAATGTTGGGGTGGATTAGACTTAGCAAGTACAAGAGACATATCGGCATTCGTATTAGTATTTAAAAAAGACGAAAAATTTATAATACTACCGAAGTTTTTTATACCAGAAGACAACGCATATAAAAGATACGAAAAAGATAAAATAGATTATCCGACATGGATACGGCAGGGATACATAGATGGGACAAACGGAGATGTCTGTGATTACGAATACATAAAAAAAACAATAATGGATTTAGGAGAAAAATATAATATACAAAGCATTTCGTACGATCGTTGGAATGCAACCCAGTTAGTTTTATCACTACAAGACGAAGGATTTGAAATGGATGGATTCGGTCAGGGGTATAGAAGTATGTCTGCACCGACTAAAGAATTTGAAAAACTAATTTTAGGACAACAAATAATACACGATGGAAACCCAGTCATGACTTGGATGATGAATAATGTTTCAATAATGGAAGACCCAGCTGGAAACATAAAATGTGCACGAAATAAATCCAAAGAAAAAATTGACGGAGTCATAGCTACAATAATGGGTCTTGGAAATTTTATGACACAAGAAGACATAGATAGCGTTTACAATCAAAGAGGACTACTAATAATATGATAGAAAAAAACATTTTAATATTACTACGAGCTGATGGTTTCGTAAGAAAATTTTGGGAAAAAACAAAAAACCACAAAACCTACAAAGCTGCTTATGAAGAATTAGAAAAGGAATATGAAGGGTATTTCGGACAACGAAGATACTCAGATTATAATAGTTTTAGAATTTGTAGAGACAGGCTTACTAAAAAAAATAAAAACTAACAAATAATATACAAAAAATATTAAAGTTTTTTTTGGGTTTTTTCTAACCGAGTGATTTCCGTTTGTGCAATTATCTCAGAAAAGTAAACAAATGATAAGCGAGACAACACTAAACACGGGAAATCGAAGCTTTGACCCCTAAAAAACGATTTGACAAAAAGATACAAAGTTGCACAAATTTTCGTTTTTCATCGATTATAATTGCAAATATTTTTAATTAAAAATCTTTCAAGTGGGAATAATCGACAATATTGCTAACTTTTTTCGTCCGCAAAAAGAAGAAAAAAGACATGTAAATTACTTTACTACACTAAATCAAACACAAAATTATAGTCAAGATAACGCACTAACTTTCACTGCGGTCTGGGCAGCGATAAGATTATTGTCAGAATCTATATCTTGTCTACCACTTTCAGTTTATAAAAAAGAAAAAAACGGAGACAAAACCGAACTAACTGAAGACCCTGTTTGCTACTTATTAAAATACAGACCAAACACATACCAAAATAAAGTAACTTTTTTGGAAAAAATAATGACGGATTTACTATTGGACGGGAATAGCTATGTCCAAATAGTTAGGAATAGGAATGGAAGACCAGTGGAATTACTACCATTGAAGTACGCAAACATGAATACAATACTAAAAGATAACCGATTATTTTATCACAACGAACAGGTTAATATGACTATGGATAGTGAAGATGTATTGCATTTCAAACTAATAACAGATGAAGACGGGTACACTGGTCTTTCTCCTATCGAACAATGTAAAAGAGCAATAGCATGGGGACTGGATTTAGAAAAATATGGAAAATCATTTTTTGAAAACGGAGCAAAACTTTCAGGTGTATTAGAATCAGATCGTAGTTTAAGTACAGAAGCGATAGAACGACTAAGAGTAAGTTTTAATGACAACTATTCAAAACTAAAAGGTGCAAACCAAACAGCGGTATTAGAAGAAGGACTAAAATATAAACCGATACAAATTTCACCAGATCAAGCACAATGGCTAAATTCCAGACAATTTTCAATTGAAGAAGTTTGTAGAATTTTTAATTTGCCACCACATTTATTAAAAGACCTTTCAAAATCAAGTTTCAACAATATAGAAATGCAGTCACAAGAATTTGTTTCCTATACACTGATGCCATACCTACAAAGAATAGAATTAGAAATGAACATAAAACTATTTAGAAAAACAGAGGTCGGTAAAAAATATGTAAAATTTAATGTAAACGGATTACTAAGAGGAAACATAAAAGATAGAGCAGAGTTTTATAATAAGATGATAAACTCAGGGGTGATGAGTGTAAACGAAGTCAGAGCAAAAGAAGAACTAAACAGAGTAGAAAGTGGAGACAAACACATCACACAAATGAATATGACAACACTGGAAAAAATAGGTACAGATGCCAGCAATTAAGTGTGACAACGGAAAATGGAAGTGGGGTGAAAATGGGTCTTGTATTTATGAGACAGAACAGGACGCAAACGATGACAACGAAAACTACTATAGAGATTTAAAAGACATCGACTTGACTCCAACGCAAGGAATGATAGAAGAAGCAAAAAAAGGATTAGAATGGAGAAAAGAGTTCGGTAGAGGTGGAACGGAAGTAGGAGTTAGAACAGCGAGAATGATAATAAACAACGAACTAACTATACCGAGAATAAAAAAAATGTACGCATACTTTGCAAGACACGAAGTAGATAAACAAGCTGAAGGTTTTGATTCTGGAGAAGACGGATACCCATCAGCTGGTAGAATAGCATGGGCACTTTGGGGTGGAGACGCAGGTCAGTCATGGAGTACAAAAAAAAGAAATCAAATAAATAATGAGATGGAAAAAAACGACTTAGACAAAAGACACATAAAAAAAGTAATAGAGGATGATGAAACCATAACAATAATATATGGTAAAAGTCAAGAGTGGGAAGGTATAGATATAGACATGGAAAACGAACCAGAAGAAATTATTGACGGACCAGAAGAAATCATTACTGAAAATTACTACGATGACGAAGACAAAAAAAATGAACGATCGGAGAAAGTGTGGGACAAAACAAACAATAATATAACTATGGAAAAAAGAGTATTTAATATAGAAAGTAGAATAGAAGAATCTGAAGACAAAAACTTGAGAGTGGTCGGTCACGCAAGTTTATACAATACACGAAGTGAGGATTTAGGTGGATTTTATGAATACATACAAGAAGGAGCTTTTACACCAGAATTAATAGCAAAATCAGATGTTCGAGCGTTAATAAATCACGACCCGAATCTCGTTCTTGCACGAAGCACAGCAGGAACCTTAACTTTGACTGCAGACCAAAAAGGACTAAGATATGAATTTCCAATACCAAACACTACATACGGAAAAGATTTAGCAGAAAATTTAAGAAACGGAAACATCACACAAAGTAGTTTCGCTTTTACGGTTGGAGCGGATGAGTGGTCAACCGATGACGAAGGTAGAGATGTTAGAACGATTACAGAAATTGACAGATTATATGACATTAGTTCTGTGACTTACCCAGCTTACCAACTTGCGGAATCAGAATTATTAGTAGCGAAAAGAGGACACGCTGCATACAAAGACAAAATCGAAATGAAGAAAGAAGAAACATTTTTAGTAAAGAGGTCACTCGCAAAACTGAAAATAGAATTAGCTAAAAGAAAATAAATATTAATCAAATTAAATTAAAAACAGATGAAAAATAGTTTAGAACTTAAAGAAATGCGTTCAGACCTAATTTCAAAATTAGAAGTTATGAAAATAACTGCTGAAAATGAAGAAAGAGACTTAACGCAGGACGAAAACAATGAAATGGATTCAATATTATCAAACATCGATGATATGGATGCAAAAATTAAAAGAGCAGAAAAAATTGAAAAACAACTAAGAGACGCAGCAATGGTTTCTGGTGGAACTACAACTCCAGTAAAAGAGGATAAAGATGTTAGAAATTATTCTTTCCAAGAAGCAATGAGACAAGCTTACACTGGTGAACTTTCTGGATTGACTAAAGAAATGGACCAAGAAGCTCGTTCAAAAGCGAGATACACGGGACAAACTTACAAAGGTCTAGCGGTTCCAAAAATTGTTTTAGAATCGAGAACAGCGGTAGAGCACGCAGCAGTAGATTCATCAAGAACAGAATCTTTCACTGACCAACTTATTGCAAACTCAGTTTTAGCATCAGCAGGAGCAAACTACTACACGGGAGTAGAAAATATTAAGTTTCCTGTACTAAGTGGTATAAACTCAGGATTCCAACCAGAATCTGGTGGATCGGCTTTAACACCGACAGGTACAGCATCAAGTGTAACATTAGACCCAAAGAAAATTATTTCTGTGGTAAATGTTTCAAATGAAGCATTAGTACAAAACGCAAGTTTAGAAGCAGCACTAAGAAGAAACATGGCAGCTTCGATTAACGCAACTTTAGAAAGCGCATTATTAACTGCAGGTTCTGATGTAACAAACGGACCAGCATCGATATTTACTGACGCATCAGCTGGTTCAACAGCAGCGTTCAGTGGAGCGACAGCGATAGCTTTAGAAACTGATGTTTTAGGAAACAATGTATCATTAGAAGGTGGTAGATTTGCTTACTTAGTAGACGCAGAAGCTTACTCAGCGATAAAAGCAGCGGATTTAGTTTCTGGTGTAAGTGCAGCATACGACCCTAACGACAGAAGAACAAACGGATACTTTACATTCTTCAGTTCTAATGTTGGAAACGGAGGTACAGCTTCTAAAGACCATGTATTATTTGGAGATTTTTCGAAAGTACACATAGCACAATTTGGTGGTTTGGACTTTTTATATGACCCATACAGCAACGCAGCTACAGGTGAACCAAGAATGATTGTAACTTCTTTAGTAGATGGAAAATGTGTACAAAACGCATCGGTTCTATCTTCACTTATAGAAGCATAATAATTAATTAAAATAGAAAGGGGTGGGAATGCCTACCCCTTTTTTTTAACCAAATCAAATGAAAAGTTATATAGTAAAAACATTTCCGACAGACAACGGACCAGTCGTTTCCTTAACAGAAGCAAAACTACATTTAAGAGTAGACAACACGGCAGAAAACGATTTAATAACAAATTTATGTTTGGTAGCAACACAAGCTGCACAAAACTATACAAACAGATTTTTTATAAATCATGTTTTGTCAATGAAATGTGACACATGGGAAGAAACAAAAGTTTTGTTCGGATCACCTTTTGCAAGTATGACATCAGTACAATACTACGACAAAGACGATGTACTACAAACATGGGACCCTTCAAATTATACTATAGATGGAACTGCACAACCGCCAAGATTTTTTGCATTACCAGATAAATCATACCCTGACTTATCAGGTAGAAAAGGAGCGATAACTTTGACATACACTATAGGATATGGAGCTGACGCATCGAGCACACCACAAGCGATAAAACAAGCTTGTTTATTAATAATAGGAAACTTTTACGAAAACAGACAAGAGGTCGTAGTAGGTAGAATAGCAACGGAAGTACCTAAATCAGCACAATACTTGTTAGACCAATACAAAATACAAGTATGGTAACAATAGGAGAATTAGACAGAAGAATAAGAATACAAGTTCGATCGGCACAAATAGACGATTGGGGTGGATACACATTTTCATGGGAAGACAGCGTACTTGTATGGGCAAAAAAATTTACAAAAAGTGGAAAATTTACAAATGAATCCAACGAAAATGTAGCAACACAAAATGTTTTCTGGACAATAAGAGACCCAGAAATAACAGGATTCGGAGCTGCAAATTATAGAATTATGTATAACAATTTGATATACGAAATTGATAGTATAGAACCAATCGAAATGAGAGACAGATATTACGAAATACAAACAACTCAAAAAGACAATATATCAGGGAACTAATGAGTGAAAATAGTGTAAGAGTACAAATAGCAAACCAACAATCCATAGTGGAACTATTCGATGGACTGGCAAAAGGAGTCAACAAAACAAATACATGGCAAAAGTTTTGGAGACTAAATGTAAAACCTTTTATAGAAGCCGCTCAAAGAAAAGTACCAGTGAGTAGTGAACCACATAAATTTGAGTTTGCGACAAAAGGAGAAATGACTATACAGCCAGCAACTTTGAAAAAAAGTATAGGATATTTTACAACGAGAATAAGAAAAAAAGAATGGTTAGGTGGATATGTAGGACCACGAGTGAAAGGTAGATTTAAAAATGAAAAGGGTGGATGGTACGGAAACTTTGTAGAATACGGAAACGAAGTAAAACACTTCGGTAGAGCCAATAGATACGCAGGAAAAAAGTATATGGAACCAGCTTTCAACGAACAAAAATCTACAGTTTTAGCAAACTCAATGAGAGACGCAGTCAAAATATTTGAAAAGGAAGCAAAAAGATGGGCAAAGAGAACAGAACAATATGGAATATTAGGTAGATAATGGATGTAGGAAAAGCAATATATCAAATTTTACAACAATCATCGGTAGTAGGAACTTATGAAGCATCAATACACCCACTGGTAGCTAAGGAAACTACACGATTCCCATTTGTGGTTTACGAAGTTACGCAAGATGACCCAACAGACACTAAAGACGGAGTCAGTAATTTAGATACATACCGAGTAGATATTTTTGTATACTCAACAGAATACAGCAATACATGTTTAATTTCAAACGCAGTCAGAGGAGTATTAGATAGAGCACCGACATACCCATCTACAACATACAACGGAGTCAAATTACAAAGTATTTCATTTCAAAACATAACAGATGAATTTGAACCACAAAGTGGTGGTAGAGGTATATTTAGACAACGATTAGAATTTGAGGTCAGAGAAATAAGACAAATAGAATAACTAAAATTAAAAAAAATGAGATATAAATTATTAAAAGATTGGGATAGTAAAAGACACGGAAAAACTATTAAAGCAGGAGTTTATGTCATTATAACTATTGAAAAAGAATTAGAATATTTGATAGAAAATGAACTAATCGACAAACCAAAAAAAACCAAAAAAAAGAAAAAGAAGGTAGAAATAGAAACAGAAATTATTAATAATAAAAATTAGAAAACAATGGCAATTTTAAATGGAACAGACATTAAAGTGTACGATAGTACTACTAACATTTTAGTAGCTTTCGCACAAAACGGCACTATAAATGTAAATCATAGTGTTAGAGAAATTACGAATAAGGAATCCAATGGATACAAAGAAGTTTTAGAAGGACTTAGAGATTTTACGGTTTCTTTAGATGGAGCTTATGCATGGACAGACGCAAGTGGATCGGCACTAACAAACGGAGCAGACGATTTACTTTTGACAAACATCATAACAAACAGAGTAGCTTTGACAATTAGATTTGGAAACACAGGTGGAACTACAGGAGACACATACTACGAAGGAAGTGTATTCTTAGATTCTTTTTCGGTTACAGCGCCGACAGAGGACACAGCGACTTATAGTTTAAATTTTACAGGTACGGGAGCGATTACGCAGAATGTATCATAACAATTTGGTGAAGCAGGGGTTCTTTCTTTTTCTTGATTGGACCCCCTGTGGAACCAATAAAAACAATTAAAAAAAGAAAAGAAATGGAATACGATATTATAAAAATAGGAGACCACACTCATTGTATAAAATTTGGATTTAACGCACTGAGAAAATACAGCCTAATGACGAACACAAAACTTTCAGAATTAGAAAAACTCGGAGCAGATATGGATTTGAATAGTGCATTAACATTATGTTTTTGTGGCATACAAGACGGATACAGAGCGGCAGGAAAAAAATTCAATTTAACAATAGACGATTTAGCAGATCAGTTTGACGGCAATTGGGATAGTTTGGAAAGTGTATTTACAACATTAGCAAAACACATGACAGACGGATTCGATACCGAAAAAAAGAAGAAACCCAAGACAGCGAAGTAGACGAACTGACTTGGGGACGAATATTTGAAATAGCACTCGGAGAAATGGGTCTACAACCAGAAGAATTTTTGGATATGTTACCAAAATATTTTTGGAGAAAAATGAACGGGTTTTATAATATAATAAACCTGAAAGAAAAACAGGATTGGGAAAGATGCAGGTGGCAAACAACAATGTTGTTAAATGTACACACACAAAAAGGTAGAACAATAAAACCAACTGAATTGATAGAATTTGATTGGGACAAAGAAGACAAAGAAAAACAGAAAATAGACTATCAAGAATTAAAAAAGAAAGCAGAATATGTTAAAAAACTACACGAACATAAACTAAAGAAAAATGGGGAGTAAAGCGATAGGTTTATTGACAATGGTTTTTGGAGCCGACATGAAAGGTTTCAACAAAGCCATGACGAAAGCAGAAAAATCACTAAAGAAATTTAGTAGAAATATGAAACGGGCTGGTAAACAAATGACAACCAACCTTACAATGCCGATACTTGCAGTAGGTGGAGCAGCCGCAAAACTATCGATGGACTTTGATACATCAATGACAAAAATAACTACACTCGTAGGTATAGCAGATGACGAAGTACAAAAAATGAAAAAAAGTGTTCTGGACCTTTCAATGGAGACAGGACAGGGACCACAACAATTAGCAGAAGGTTTATTCTTTTTAACATCAGCGGGACTACGAGGTGCAAACGCACTCGAAACATTAGAACAAGTTTCAAAAGCGTCAGCTGCAGGACTTGGAAACATGGAAGATTTATCAAGAGCGGTAGCAGCAGCACAGAACGCATACGGAATAGAAACACTGACCGCTTCTGATGCGTTGGATATTTTCGGTGGAATGGTTCAAACGGGTATGTTCAAAGCAGAAGAATTAGCAGGAGTACTCGGAGAAAACTTAGGACTCGCAGCAAACTTAGGAATATCGTTTGAAGAAGTCGGAGCGTTTATTTCTACATACACAAAAGTAACAGGATCGGCAACAAGTGCAACTACAGGACTCGGAGCAGTTATGATGAGTTTTGCAAAGATAACACCAAAACAAGAAAAAGCACTTGCAAAAGTCGGACTGACCACAGACGAACTAAGACAAAAACTTTCTACACAGGGACTACAAAAAACACTCATAGAACTCGAACAAAGGTTCGGTCAAGCAGGAGTGGATATGTCTGAGTTTTTTAGTAAATCAAATGCACTCAAAGGAGTCATGGGTGTACTCGGAGAACAAACCCAAACATACGATGAGGTTTTACAAGACCTACTAACTACACAGGGTTTTGTAGATCAAGCATTTGACAGAACCGCAGAGACCGCAGGGTTCAAAATGAAAAAAGCATTTAACTCATTAAAAGTAGCGGGAACCGAATTAGGAGATACATTAGCACCAGTCATAGATTTATTAGCAAGAAAAATACTACAATTATCAGAATGGTTTAGAGGACTAAGTTCCAGACAAAGAGAATCGATCGTAAGATTTGCAGGAATCATTGCAGTTATAGGACCAACGCTAATATTATTCGGACAAATGGCTACAGGAATACTCGGAGTAATAAAAGTACTAAAAATATTAAACGCAGTAGCATTAGCAAATCCGTATATTTTATTAGCGGCAGGACTAACAGCCGTAGTCGTTGCACTTTCAAATTACAACAAAGAAGGAATAAGAAAACTCACACTTGATGAAAAATTAGCTAATGTAGATAAAAAAGCAGACGAATTAGTAAAAGACCGAGTGACCAGAGTAAACGAATTAACAAACAAACTCAAAAACGAAAACCTTACACTAATACAAAAGGAAAAAATAGTAGCAGAATTAAAAAGAATTTCTCCAAAATATTATGGTGGGTTAAGCGCAGCAAGTTTAGATGTAAACCAATTAACGAAATCAACCGAACAATATGTTACCGCACTAAAAGCAGAAGCAAAAATAAAAGCAGCGACAGCATTGATTTCTGAAAGAGAAATGAAAATTGTAGAAATAGATGAATACATTAAAGAATTTGAAGGATCGAGTAACCACATAACGAAGTCACTGGTAAAAGACGCTAAACAAATGAGAGAAAGATTAGCGGACGAAATAAAAACATACCAAAAAGTCGTAGACGGAGAATTTAAAAACATGCAACAGAGTTCAGAAGAATTTAATGAATCACTGGATTTCGATAGTAACTACCAAAATTTTCTTAGTGACTTAGATGACTTAGAAGACAAGACAACAGCAACAATGTCTGAGATGGAAAAACTAAACGCTCGACTAAGAGACGCACAAGACAACCTTAGAGATTTAATAATAAACAAAGCAGGACCAGAAGCAATAGAAAAAGCAGTCAAAAAAGTAAATGAAGTACAAGAAGAAGTAAACGAAGCGACAGAAGAATACAATAGATTATTAGGAAAAACAGAAGAAAAAACTAAAGACGGACCATTCTCAAAATTAGAGGACTCACTACAAAAAGCAGAAAACGCACTAAAAACCGCAATAGCAGAAGGAAAAGATTACACTACAGAATTAGAAAATTACAAAAAAGCACAATCTGAACTAAACGAAAAGGTAGACGAATACAATAACCTGACAAAAGAAAGCAAAAAAAATACAGAAAGTTTTGCAGGATTGTTAGATAAATTAATACCAAACTTTAAAGTATTCGGTAAAAGTTTAGGAGATATATTTCATGAGTTTGGAGATTTAATGCAAGAAGGATTGAATGTAGCGTTAGGAGCACTAAATGCATACAATGACAGAGCGATGGTTATTGCACAAAACGAACAAAAAAGAAAAACAAAAGAATTGGACGATCGTCTAAGAGACGAAACCGCAATGATAAATAATTCGAGTATGACCGAAGAACAACGGATGAGAGCACTCGCAATATTAGATGATGAAATAGCGGCTGAAAGAGTTAAAATAGAAGAAGAAAGTGCAGAAAAAATAAATAAAATTAAAAGACGACAAGCGGTTATAGATAAAGCAATAGCAATACAGGGAATAATATTAGATACAGCAAGAGCGGCAATGAAAGCATACGCTATGTTAGGACCAATAGCAGGACCGATAGCAGCAGCGATAGTAGGTGCAATAGGAGCGGCACAAATAGCACTCGTAGCATCAACACCAATACCACTCGCAGAGGGTGGAATAATAAGTGGACCCACTACAGCGTTGATGGGAGAATACCCGTCAGCAATGACAGGAAACCCAGAGGTAGTAGCACCGCTAAATAAACTAAAACAAATGATAGGTCCGAGACAAGATAGTATACAAATATTTGGTAGATTAACAGGACAAGATATATTTTTGAGTAATCAACACACATCACAAAACAGACTAAGAACGACATAATGGCAAGAGCAGATTACGACTTAAACGAATACGCTTCATGGCAAGTAAAATCATACAACGGAGATTCATACACCTGTAAACTTTGGTGGATCGGGACAGGAGCATCACAAACATGGATACAAGCAAAGGACGGAATGAAACTACAATGGGAGTGTGAAAATAGTCAAGATAAAAACTCACCGATATTAGCGTCTAAATGTACCATGAATATTATGGTAGAAAATTTGTCGCAACAACAATTTATAAACGCACTCAGAACATCATACAACGAAAAGGATGTGTGGATTACGATCGAACATAACAACGGAAGCAAACTACTTTGGTGTGGGTATTTAATATTAGATTTAGAAGCAAGAGAAGATGTTTCTTTTCCATACGAAACCACACTCGTAGCTATAGACGGAATAGCAACATTGAAAGAGGTACCATTTTTAAGAGAATACACATTCGGAACTACAGACACCCCAGAATTTCCATACACTACAAACGATACTTTTGCAAACGCAGGATGGAGACGATTAATAGGTTCAAGTACATCATGGTTAAAATTACTCGTAGAAGCAACAGGTCAATTATTAGAAGACGACCAAAACTCTGGAACTCAATATTTAGAAAATTATGTAATACAAACCGCAGTTAATTGGTGGAATGAAGACATGAACATAACACCAGATGTAACCTTAGACCCACTAAATTTGTCTAAGATTAATGTTAGAGACTTATACAAAAAAGGTGAAAATAATACATGGGAACCCCCATCGGTATATGATGTACTAAAACATATTTGTAAAGCATGGAATATGAGATTTTTTTATTGGAGACACCGATTTCATTTCGTACAAATTTCCGAATATAACTCAGACGAAGTCGGTGCGGCACCATACTCAAACCCAGTAAACATACCAACAAGAGAATATTTTTATACAGGTTCATTAAGAACAACCAGAGACTACTTTGGAGACACCACATACGGACTATACTTTGGACAAATAGAATCAGCGACATCAAGTACAGGATTACAAAAATTATCAGGTACGGTTTATGAAGCAATACCAGCTGTCAAAAAAACAAATATATTTTACAGAGAAATGGCAGGAGCAAATCATTTCGTTGGATACCCTTTATTTGTGACACATAACACACTACAAACCCCGACAACTTGGCCTACAGATAACGCAGAACACGAAATTACACAATCAACAGAAGCAAACGGACAACTGACATATTCAACATTTACAGACGCAGATACATTAGCAGGATGGATTGTTAGAATATATGGTTCGTTTTCTAACTCGAGTAATGCACCAATAAAAATGGAAACAGCATGGTCGATGCAAGCAAAACCAGCAACATCAAATTGGGGAGATACAGACAACAAAATAGCTTACAAATATCAAGCAACAAACTATGCAGAAGTCAGATGGCAAGACATTGGTACGGGTATAGGTATAGAAAAACCATTACAAAACAACCAACAATACATAAGAGATTATATAATAATACCAGCAAACTGCACAAATGAGATCGTACTTATTTGGGATAGCAGTACGACATCAACGACTGATACGACAGGAAATTTATTTCCAACAAACACAGCTTTTATTGGAGATTGGGATTTTAGATTTTGGACTTTTACTTTTTATGAAAACGATGTAACATACCCAATGGAAGCGCAAGGTTATGCGGCAAAATATAGTCACGGAAGGATAATAAACACACCATCTTTACAATACGGGACAAATGTTTCAGGTACATCACCAATGGTAAAAGCACAAACACCGACATACTACGCATTCGATTATACAGACGCATTAGATAGTACGGGTGCGTTTATTTCTAAATTTGTTCCAGTGAAAAACTCAAGTACTACAAACGGAGTTTCAGGACAACAAATACAAGTGACACAAGACACAAGTGACACATACACATACAACTTTGGAAACCTACATTTTGGAGACGGGTCAGGTGCAAATAGTACAGCAACAATACAAGTATACGACGCAACGGCTGCACAATGGGTTTTTGTAAACGAACAGGGAAAATGGGGTAAAGCAGAACACACATACTCAGGTGCATCATGGTCTTGGTCTATAACATATAACCAAAAATTTCAAGATTTGTTAGGTAAAGAAATAATGAATAACCAAAGTAGAAGTATAATAACATTTAATGGTAGTACGGTTTTGTCAGAAACAAATAAATTTTATACAGGGTCTACAAAAAGAAAATATGTAAATCCGACAATGAGATTTTTAGATGCAGACGGAAAAAAATATATGATGATGAGAAGTACATTTAATTTAGTTACAGACGAATGGAATGGAGAATGGGTACAAATGAGATACGAAGTACCATCATCAGTAACTACAGGAACTCAAGACAACAACGGACAGGAACCAGACATTATAGGTGAAACAGCATAAAAAATGAGTATAAATCAAAATAGCAGATACCCAAAATTTATAGACGAACAGGACATGAGTAATAATTTAATTATTACAGAATTGACTGAGGACATAGATGACGGAAGTACAAAGACAATAGAAAACACGATTGGATGCAGACCACTTTTATTGGCACTTGTAGCGGGACAAAAGGTAACTATAAACGGACAGAACTTAGAAATTTACGAAGCGGCTGCAGCGGGGTCGACATCATTTAAAATAACCGAAACTACATTTGACATACCAGTCAGGATAGGAGACAGAATGGTTATAAATCAACAAAACTTGTTTGAACAATACCAAAATAAAACCGAAGGAACCATAGCAGGATTTACAATAGATACAGACGGAATAGCTAAAGGTGGAATAGAAATAACAGGATTTTTGGATTCAGATACAATGACAGGTGCAACAGCAAATAACCTACCGACCGCAGAAAGTGTAAAAGCATATGTAGACGCAAGTTCACCATCAGTAAATTTACGATCGTGTTCGGTTTCACCAGAATCAGTACAAACGATTTCAAGTGGAGGTACGGTTGGTGGAATAACAGAATACAACGATATTACTTTAGACACTTACAATATAACACAAGTAACACCATACACACTGACAGACGGAGTTTTACATATTTCAATGGCAGGAACTTATCTAATAAATTTTAGTATGGCAAGTAAACCAAGTGGAACAAACAACCGACTTTTAGTAGGATATGCATTATACACAAAACTGAGTACAGCGGCATCATATACTCATGTAAACGGAACACTCGGATACAATTACGACAGAGGAACACAAACGAGTGGTGGAGCTTCTACATGGGGTTCAATATTTGAAGGAAGTAGTTCAGGAAATTGTATAATTACAATTGCAGAATTAGGAGAAGAAGAAACTCAACAAATAAAAATGGGATGGTGGATAGATGGACGATCGACAAGTGCAAGTGGAGCACAAACAATAGTAGAAGGAATAATATTAACGGCAGTAAAAATAGCATAAAAATGAAGGAACCAAAAGACATAGTAGAAGTAGGATTAGCGAACGGGAGTGTATTAGGACTTTCACTAACAGAGTGTAATGAAATTTTATTATTCATATCGACAACCTTAGCAATCATATTTACGATATACAAATTTGTAAAGACGATACAAAATGAAAAAAAGAAAACTAAATAGTAATAACCCAAAATATAAAAAAAAAGATAAACAACCAATCGTTCATAAAAAATTAATGAAAGAAATAAAAGGGTGTAAAATCTATTTTATATTTGAAAACAAAGACAACAATGAAGACAATCTGTAAAATTATTTATTATTTATCTGGTAAAAGAATTTGCATAGGACATTGTAAAAAATAACAATGAGATATTTTAAATACAAAGAATTTGATTCACCAGACCTAAAAAACAGCGGCAGAAAATTCATGGACAAAAAATTTTTAGAGTTCATTGACGAGTTGCGTCACCGATGTAACTTTCCATTTTTTATAACCAGTGGATATAGAACACAAAACTACCAAGACGATTTGACAAGACGAGGATACAAGACCGCAAAGGGTCGGTCACCACATCAAGACGGATTAGCGGCAGATGTAAAAATAGACAATAGTTTAAAAAGATGTTTATTTATAGGAAACGCAATAGAATTATGTCATGAGATGGACCTACCTATAAGAATCGGAGTAGCGGGTAAAGACAAAGGAAACTTTTGTCATATAGATATAAAGGAAGTAAACCACCCACGAATATGGGTGTACTAAGCCAAAGATAAAGCTTAAAATTTATCTACAACTAAAATTAAACAAAATGAAAAATTGGTTCAGAACATTATTTATTCAACAAATTTTTACAAGTAAGAAATTTTGGTACGCAATTTCATCAGTCATAGTTCCAGTAATTATAGAAAAACTTGGAGTAGACGAAGAAACAGCAACCAACTTATTTTACGCATTACTGACTCTGGTATTAGGTCAGGGAATCGCAGACATTAATAAGAAAAAATAAAAAATTTGAAAAGCAAATATTTAGAATATCAAGACGAGATTCTTTATTTGTTTAACGAAGGAAATGGATACTCATATATATCGAGGTGGTTAATAGACAAATACCATCTCGATATTTCTCCAGACACCCTTAGAAAAACAATAAAACATATAGTACACTATTTAATTTCAGACAAAGAAATAGTAGAGCAGAATGTACGACTTTCAAAACAAAAACAAAAACTACAAGATTTAAATAGAATACACAACAAATCCTTTAGAGAACACGCAAGAATAGAAAACGCAATAGAAGGATACAATAAAGAAATAATAAAACTCCTAAAGACAGAAAGTACAAATCTGAAAATAAAAAAATATAAAGAAAACACCGAAGCAGCAATATTAGTACAACTAACCGATACACACTTTAACGAACTCGTAGAATTAAGAAATAACAAATACGACTTTAGAGTAGCAAGTAAAAGACTACAAAAATACGCAGTACAAATAAAAAAATACGCAAAACTTTTTCGGATCCAAAATATACTCGTTGGAATGACAGGGGACCTGATGAACTCCGATCGTAGATTAGACGAATTAACATCAGCAAGTACAAACAGAGCAAAAGCTACATTTTTAAGTGTAAGTTTAATAAAAACATTTTTATTAGAACTAAATAAAATAGCAAACATTACGATAGCCTGTGTAACAGGGAACGAATCCAGAGTCAAACAGGAATTAGGATGGACCGACATAACAGCGAGTGACAATTACGACTTTACAATATTTGAAATGCTAAGACATTTACTACCAGACATGAAATTTCTTACAGGAAACGCATTAGAAATAGTAGTAAACATAGGAAATAAAAATGTACTATTAATACACGGACATCAACTCGGTAGAATGAACACCGAACAACAAAGTAAAGTCATAGCAAAATACGCAGCAAAAAACATAATAATAGACCTAATAATATGTGGACATTTACACTCAACAATGATAACCGACAATCTTTGTAGATCAGGAAGTTTGGTCGGATCGAACGCATACAGCGAAAACGCACTAAATTTGACAGGACGAGCAAGTCAAAACATATATATATTTACTAAAGACGGAAGACACGATATAAGTATTGACCTACAAAATACAGATGACTACGAAGGATACGATATAAATAAAGAATTAGAAGCATACAACGCAAAATCACTCACAAAAACAAACCAAAATAAGACGATATTTAAAGTCGTTATATAGAATAAATACATACTTTAGCACACAATACTTGTTTTAGGACCGAATTATAAAGATAGATACGACACACTATCCAAATAGTTCGGTCTTTTTTTGACGAAATTTAGACATGCTAACAACCCTAAAAACAAAGTATTTACAAACTTTCTTGTAACTACCACTTTTTCAATCACTTACAGAGACAAAAAAAACACAAAATATTAGGTGGGTGTTAATAACTTTCGTATATTTGAGTAAATAAAAAAGAAAAACAAAATGACAAACTTAGACACAAACCCAACAAAGAAACTAAAAGCAGGAGACAAAGTAAAATACACAAGAAACTTCGCCTTCGGAAAAACAGGAATAGAAATCACAAGAGTAATAATGGTAAACAAACACAAAATACTACTCGAAAACGGACAAACACTATACAAAGTAAACTTCTAATAACAAATAAAAAAGAAAAAAAATGAACAACTCGAAAACACACATAAACAACCTACCAACCCTACTAAAAACATGGGACAACGAAACTCTAAAAAACACACTAAATAACTACTCAAACGCCTTAACACACTACACAGGTGACGAAAGAAAAGCACCACACTACAAAACAATGGTCAAAAGAATAGAACTAATAGAAAAAGAAATATACGACAGATTCGAAAACGGATGTCGATACTTCCTATAATACTAACAAATAAAAAAAAAGAACAATGGAAAATCAAAAAGAATTAAAAATCAAAGAACTAAGAAAAAGATTGATAAAAGCAATGATAAAAAAAGATTCAAGACAAACCTTTATTATAAAATCAAAAATCAAAGAATTACAAATCAATTAAAAAAAGAACAATGGAAAAACCGATCGTAGAAAAAACACACTTTATACAAGAAATACTATCAATAGGACAAACACTAAGCAACGAGACCTACATAGAAATAAAAACAAACAACGAAGAACACACACTAATATTCCAGACATTCGAGCTGCTGGAATGGTTAGATACAAACGAACTAAAACGCTCGCTAATTAAATACATAGAATCAAAATGAAAACAGAAAGATACTTATGGTATGTCAACGAGATAAAACGACTCAAAGAAATTGACAATACGATTACCGAAAAAATACAAAATCAACTAAATACAATGGACCAAAAAAAGAAAGAAAAATGCAAGAAAACAAAATAGAACCATACGAAATTGATAGTTACGAAATAGAACAGACAATAAAAAAAATAAAAAAGATACACGGAAACGACTTACCAATATACAAAAGATATGACGGATACAAAACCAAATGGATGTTTAGATTAAAAGTCATAGAAGGGTACCTGACCGCACACAAAATAATAATAAACGATAACGGAAAACACGAATTTCAAAACTCATTACCAGACCTAATGTTTGACGATATATACAAACCATCAACAAAGGACGAATGGGACGAAGCAACCTGTGAACTACTAACAATAATAAATCATGAATAGAGAAATACTAAAAAAATTATACGAAAACAATTCACTAACAAAAACAGATGTATATACAGACAAAAGAGGTTTCACGATCATAACACGGAGTGGAATAGAAAAAATAGAAAGAAACCAAAATATAAAAGTAGAATACGAAATGATAGTTTGTGAAAAAAACATGGTAGTTATTAAAGCGACAAGTTTTATTGATGACGAACCACAAAAACAGACTTACGGGTCTGCAACAGACGAAAATTGTATGAATAAATTTAAAGTCGAGGTAGCAGAAAAAAGAGCGTTAGCAAGAGTAATAATAAAAACCACAGGACTCGACGCACTTGGACAAGCTGAGGTAGAAGACCAACAAAAAACAAAAATAGTCAACAAATGAAAATAAGTCAATCAGGACTCCGAGACTTTTACGATCCAGAATATTGTCAAATAAAATGGATAGAAGTATATAAAAACGGACATAGAAACAAACCAACAAACGCAATGTTAGACGGACTTGTATTTGAACAAATGACAATAGGAATGAGTAGGGGTGGAGAAGTTTACGAAATACCAAAACTAAAAAACGGAAACCCTTCAAAAAGGGAAACCGATTTAATAAAACTTGCAGACGAAGCAAAAGAAACCTTAAAAAAATTAAAAATAAAATTAGTCGATGTACAACCCGAATGGGAAACCGAAGACATGATAGGACACCCAGATGCACTAATAAAAATACAAGACGAACTTGCAATAATGGATTTAAAATATACAGGAACCAGAGAAGACGAATCAGCAAGATGGAACCCGTACGCATGGAACGACTTAGAATACAAAGATTTTAGTCAAGCGGTACACTACATAGAAATGTACTACAGATTACACGGATTGTACCTACCATTTATATACATGGTATTTGGTAAATCAGGTTGGGTAAAAGCAATAGCAATAGATTTAACAGAAGACAAACTAACCGAATACAAAATAAAACTAAACAACTTTAAAAAAGACATAAAAAACTTTAAAGCAAAACCAATAAACAAATATACGATATGCAAAAAATGTATGATAGAATGCAAACACAGGACAAAGACACCAGACTTTACGACCATAACATACTAAATGTAGTTAATGAATTATGTATGAATTATAAAATACAACCGAACGACATTTTAGAAATGGGAACCAGAAAAGAAGGAACGATTGAAGCAAAAAGATTATTAGTATACTACTTATTAAAATGTAAAGATGTAAGTCATAACAAAATGAAAAAATACATAAACGGAATGCATCACGCAACAAGTATATACCATAAAAAAAGATTAGAAGAATTATTTATAATAGAAAAAAAACTACAAAAACTATTTCTGCAGATCGTACACAAATGCGACCCAGAAAAATTATTCGAAATGAAAAAAAACAAAATATTAAAAAAAGAACTAAAAGAATATTTATATAACAATTATTAACCAAAAACAAAAACAAATGAAAGTAACAGGAAAATTAATAAAATTATTAGAAACAGAAACAGGAATATCAAAAACAGGTAAAGAGTGGAAAAAACAACAATTCGTATTAGAAACACAAGACGAATACAACCCACATATATGTATAACGACATTTGGAGATAATATAGAAAACATAAAAAACATAAACATAGGAACCGAAATAACAGCACACATAAATGTTAGTTCAAAAGAATACAACGGAAGATATTATCATAACATAAACTTATGGAAAATAGACATGGAACCACAAACAGAAAACAAAAAAGATGACCTACCATTCTAAAAAACAATAAAATGCTAAAAGGATACGAAAATATAACATACGAAATAACAGACGAAGAAAAAAAACTAATACCAAAAATCGTCAAAGGTTTAATAAATAGAAAAGGAAAACAAAACGCAGTCAAAGGATCGAAAATATGTGAATCGATGCAATTGTCTGGACCACGACTAAGAAAAATAATAGGATACATAAGACAAAACGATTTGATATACGGACTATGTAGTACAGGAAAAGGATACTACACGGCAGAAAACATAAACGAATTAGAAGAATGTATGACATCACTTAGACAAAGAATATACACACAAATGAAAACACTACACCGATTAGAACACCAGTCAATAATGTTGGGTGGAAACCCACAACTAACAATATTTGAATAATGGAAATAATAAGAGTAATAAAAAACAGAAACTATTCAGTAATAGCAAATGGAATATTTAGAGACAAAAACATTTCACTAAAAGCAAAAGGACTACTCGGAATATTATTATCATTACCACACGACTGGAATTTATCAATAGAAGGACTAACAAAAATAACAAAAGAAGGTAGACACTCAATAACCAGTACGATCGGTGAACTAATAAAACACGGATACATTGAACGAAATAAAATAAGACAAAAAGGAAAATTTAATGGATACCAATATATAGTTATGGAGAAACCGAAATCAGGAAACCCGAAAACGGCAAAACCATTGACGGAAAACCCGATACAATTAAGTAAAGATAATAATAAAATAACTAATAATAAAGATATTATGATAAAAAAATTAATCAGTGAAGTAAACAACTTTGATACTACAGGGACAAACAAAACAGAATTTTTAGAATATTGGATGGAAAAAAGCAGATCGGGAAAAACCAGATACGAAATGCAAAAAACATGGTGTACAAAAAGAAGAATGAAAACATGGATAAAAAACCAAAACAATTGGTATAGAAAAAACAACAAAGATAAAGTAGAAACACAAATGACAAATTGGTTATCAGCAAGGGAAATAATAAAAAGAAACAATGAAAATAAATGAAATAGAACAAACCGAACTACAACTAAAATGTGTAGACCTAATAAGTAAAACATTTGTAGAATTAGGACAAACAAAAACAGACAAAGAAATAGTAATACTGAGTCAATGTTTATCAGAAGATTTAAAAGAGGACTTTGGAAAATTAATATTTGAAGACATACAAATGGCATTTAAAAACGGAGTGAGACGGACAGACGACTTTCACTTATCAGTCAAAACATATTACAAATGGATAAAAACACATAGACAATTAATATGGGACAACGATTACAAAGAACCAGAACATAGAGATAAAAGACTAAAATACAGAAGTAGAAAAGGAACGGGAATAACTACAATACAACAAAAATTAATAAAATGATAGATTTTACATACGAAGAATACATGACATCAATGGACCAAATGTATGACGACCCACGAGAATACAGAGGTTCTAACAGACTTTGTGAAATAGATGGTTGTTTAAGACCAGCAGAATATGATGACGAATACTGCGACAATCATGAACCTTGTACGGAGTGTGGTGAAAGAGAAGTATGCGAAGAAGAATGTTACAACCAATTTTTAATAGAACAATATAACAGAAACCGAGAATACAAAGACCACATATACTCAATAAACGAAATCAATGCAAATAAATAAAATATACAACGAAGATTGTACGATCACAATGAAAAAAATGAAAGACGAATTTGTGGATGTGGTAGTAACATCACCCCCGTACAATCTCGGAGATTTTAGAATGAACGGAAACGGAGTCAAAAGAAAGTACGATACATACAAAGACAACTTACCAATAGAAGAATATTTCGAAAAAACAAAAGAATGGATAGACGAACTACTCAGAGTAACAAAACACCACATATTCTGGAATATAGGAGAATACAAAGGATGTAAAGGAATAAGTAGATTTATACAAAACACCTACAAAGAAAATTTAAAAGAAACTTTTATATGGTGTAAACCAAATCCAAACCCAAACGGAAACATAGGAAGTGTAACAAACTCATACGAATATATATTTTGTATAAGTAAAGACCTACCAAACGAAAGCAAATTCACACACCACAACCTAAAAGGAATGATAAAAAACTTTATACACAAAGGAGTAAACAACGGCAAAGATAACAACGGACACGGATACGCATTTGGAGAATGGTTACCTAAACATTTTATACACCATTTTAGTAAAGAAGGAGATTTGATATACGACCCATTTATGGGAACGGGAACGACAGCAATAGCTGCACACAAACTCGACAGAAAATGGATTGGATCCGAAATATCAGAAAAATACACTACAATAGCAAACAAAAGAATACAACCAGTAATAAACCAGACAAAACTATTCTAACGGAGTTATTAACAATAGACTATTGATAAAAACAAAATAAAAGAATTTTGATAATAAAAAAATTATACATAGGTTTGCTACAATGTTTCACTTTTTCAAAGCACTAATAGAAACAACGATAGCAACGATCGTTAGTATTATTTGCATACCAATATTTGCAATAACATTTATAATATATTTATTTTATAGAAAAATTGAATTTTACAGGAAAAATAAAAAATAAACAGATAGTTTGGGACAACAAACCAAAATTAGTAGACTACATAAGTACAATAACAGAAAAC
>CEOR01060076.1_pt1 | contig 25318 bp, 32 predicted proteins | sample 530661 | NCBI WGS metagenome assembly CEOR01 (sample SAMEA2620836, study PRJEB7988) | marine metagenome | biome: marine biome (ENVO:00000447); feature: deep chlorophyll maximum layer (ENVO:xxxxxxxx); material: "saline water (ENVO:00002010), including plankton (ENVO:xxxxxxxx)" | depth 65 m
TATCACATAGTCAATGATGCCAAACCCGAATTCCTCCGGCACGTATTTGTTGCGGACAATCGCGGCACATGTCACCGCCCTGGATGGATGAAAGATGTTGTTGTGTTCTTCGCCGTCATGTGTGTACATGAAGTGCGTTGTTCGCAACACGCCGAATGGCAGGTTGGTGATGGGCTGCGCAGGCACCCACGTCCAACCGAATTCCTTTGTCTCTTTGGTGTGGTGGATCAATGCACTGCGGATCATTCCGCACAGATCCGAGTTGTTGATTTCGCTTGTGATGTTGTTCACTGTGGTCCTTTCCATTGGTCGGCCATTGCCTCTGCAATGCCTTTGTATGTGATGCTTCTGATCTTCCACCTGTCTTCAGATGGTCCTAGTTTGTTCTGTCCGCTGTCGGTTTGGTTTGCCCATCGTGGTTTCCCGTCAACCCATCGAGGCTCTACATAGCGTGTGGGTTGCAATGGTGGCAAATTCTTCAACCAGAGACATGTTCGCTTTGATGCGTCATGACCAAACATCCACGGGTGCACCATGTCATCGTACTTGCGCACACGTGTTGAAATACAACCAACCGGATTCTCCAAAGCGATCCTATGAATTGGTGCATTCAACAATTCAATGACGAATTCCAAAGCGGCCTCTGTCTTCGCTGCGCGTTCCGGTTTGCGTTTGTTCCAATGCAACCCGGATGCACAAAGGTATGTGCATGGCGGATGAGCAATCATGAGATCCCAAGATTTCCCTGGATCATGACCACCTCCTTGCAATACATCGCGGACATCACACATGTGATGATTGCCCGGTGATGTAGTTGGCAGCAGGTCACATGACCATGCTTCGTGACCGCGTGCAGCAAACGCATCCCGGACAACGCCGGAAAACTCGCACGCTATGAGCACTTTCATTGTTTGCCTCCTTGCATAATTGTCAAAGGATCTGCCTCGTCAGCATCACGGAATCAATCGTGATGGACTCCCCATAGATGGAGAGTTTCGGCTCAACCTATTTGTGTGATCTTGCCGCAGTCTCCACATCTGTAGTGATGTTTGTGGACGTGTTCGTGTTCGCCGTCATCCCAGAACTCAGTGTCATAGATGTCATGGTCTTCACATTGACACCAGTCATCGGCTTCGTTGTAGACAGAGCCTTTCCGCTTGGCTGCTTGTTTGAGAATTTCATTCTCTTTTGACCATTTGTCCAACAGCTCTTGTGGTATTTCTATCGTGGTGCCTTTCATGATGCATCGCTCACATGTGGGATGTCAGGACGGCTTCGGAGGCCTGCAACACGTGTAAGTTTGTTGCCGTATTTCTTCGTCAACATGTTGATGACCTCGATTTCTTCAGCGGCACAATTAGCTTTGTTGCTGACCTTGTGAAATCGTCGAACGCCATACCATTGATCGTCAGTCTCAGTCTGATACATGATGTGCGTCAGACCTTTCTTTCGGATCCACTTGCGTGCTACAAACTCGTCACACAGGTGACCAATGAACATTTCCACACAACACCATGAGAGGCTTAGGTCATAGTCCTCTTCTTGAGTGTCAAACCATTGTCTGGTTGCATCGGCCAGATCCTGTTCATACATCTTGTAATCATGCATGACCCAATCACACTCAATGTCACCGCCACGGCCATCATCAAAGATGTGTGCAACGGGCTTACCGTTCAAACACAATGTGGCTTCATATCCACGGCCATCATGGCCCCTGATCTCTTTGAATTCGCTGACGCTGTATTGCCTGTACATCATTTTTCCTTTCCTTTGGCCCTCGACCGTGACAACCACGGGTGTGGATCGGGCAATACCACACAGATGTATGATACCACACTGGTGTGGCATGCCTCCAGTATCGGCCAACACCCCCCCACGGCACAACAAATGCGTGTTTGGTGGCGATGTGTCACAACCCTGGATGATTCAACGGGCAAATTGGAGAAATCGAGGCTCACACGTCGCGTGTGTGGCCGTTTCTGATCTAATCCGATGCACCAGCCGTTGAAGATTCAAACGCCACAGACGGCCTGTACGGGCCTCCTGTGGACTATGGCCCTTTTTAGGGCTGTTATTGGGGGCTGATTTCCATCAGTGCCCTTGCTAGGTCCAACAACCGGGTTGCGTCAACGCAGGCCACCCAATCGTGGTGGGATTTCCGCCACATGACCAGCGGCACGGACTCGCTGCCAGCGTCAGATCTAGCCTGATCCAAAGCAGGCAACAACCGCAATGATTCCACACGTTTCACCTCAACATGAATGCCGGGAACACCAACCACATCAGGCGAGTCTGGACCGCCCTGGAACTGCACGCCTCGCTTGACATCCAAGCCTAGCAGCTCTGACAGGAACTTTGCACATTCCCGTTCACCAACCTTGCCTTTGTTGCGTGACCGTCTACCGCTCATTCGTTGCCCACTTTCCACACTTGCTGATGTTGTATGCCTCATCTATCGCCAATTGCAATGTCATGCAAGGACAATCAGCACCGTGCATCTGGCAACGTGGACACCACCAGTCTCCACACAGTTCACATCTTTCAAAGTCATCAATCTCATAGATGCGAACTTTCGACTCGCTCAAATCAAACCCAACTTCCAAACACGATCAGCAAGCCGGTATTGCATTCGGCTGGCTTCGCGTTCACCGTCACCACGCCATTTGCCACGATGCCATTGCTTGATGTGAACCATTTCATGGCAGACCGTTGCAATGAAGTTGCGTGTGTTCTGGTCAATGCAAATCGTCATGTCATACTTGTTGGCTTGCGTTGGATGTGGACTGCTGCAGCCCCATGCACCCGGCGTGGAATTGGACTTGACCAGCTGCAGGTTCACAACCACATCAAGGTGCCACAATTCTGTGAGGTACGCAATCACAACCTTGCCCATCTGTTCTTGTGTCATACCCAACACCATAGCCAATCCGGCAACGGCATCAAGCCGTTTGCCGGTCTTCTCATGTAAGGGGGGACACCCATGTCCTGTAGCAGGGGGACACCCATGTCCTCATAGAACCCTGGCCAACAGGACACCCGTGTCCTGATAGAAAGACATGGGCCTGCTGGCCGGAGGCAGCCAACAAGCCCATGCAGGAAAGGTCTACCGATCTGCGCACGGAAACCTCGCCGGGTGAAACCTATCACCCTGATTCAAACGAGGTCAACAGATACGTGGTAGGCCCTTTGATTCTGTTGCCGCGTGACAAACGCACCAACGCCTTTGATTCAACCAGTTCATCTACAAAGCGTCTGCACTGCCGAACACTATAGCCGGTTCTCTTGGATATCTTCTCAAAGCTCAAAGTGACTTTCCTATCCTTGGACTGCACGAACAACACCAACCACACACATGTGGCACCACTGCTGATGTTCGGTAGTCCGCTGTCAACGTAGCCACGGAGAAACAACCACCATCGTCTTGTGTTTGTCTTCGCCTTCCGTGGCTTGTCATGCGGTTCAATCCATTGGTCACCGCCTATAGTCATGCTGGTAGGCCTGGTGGCGCACCGGCCATGTCTGGCATGTACCCCTTGAAGGATTGTTTGTCACGGCTGAATTGCAGATTGATGTCTTGAGCCTTTCCGTGTCTGGCTTTCAAACATCGCATCCTGATATCAACCGGCTCCGGCAATTGACCATTGGGTTGCACTTGATCGACCACCTCCGCCACAAATGCCAGATCTGCCGCAAACGCTATTTCAGATGATTCCTTGAATGCACTGAAGATGTCACGGCCTGATTCGGCACCTTTGCCTTGATCCGATATGAGGAACAACACAGGTGAATGCCGTTGTGCAATTCGCATGAATTCACGCACAACCTCGTCAACCTCTTCACGCCTGGACCCCTTGTCATTCTCGCACCTGACCAGCTGCAGATAGTCAACAACAACAAAGTCTGCACGTGTCCTGATGATGGCATCTTCAATGGTTTCAGGTGTCAATGGTGCTGGCAGGAAGTAGAACCGTTTGCCAATCTCACGCAACGTGTCAACAGCAACACGTTTGGCTTGGTGCTGTGTCGGGCTGAGGTCCTCCCATTCCCTACGCAACACGTTCATGGTCAGGCCGCTTGCACATTGCAACGCCCGGTTCCTCAATGCTCGTTCAGTCATTTCACCCAAGCACCACAACACACGTGCATCCTTGTTGTGATCGAGGATGTTCAAACCCAGTTGCAATGCAAATGCCGTCTTGCCTACACCCGGTGGCGATGAGAATACCACCTTGTCACCGCGCTGGAATCCTCCATTGGGCAGGGCATTGTCAAACCATTGCAACCCTGTGTTGATGATGTCCAACGGTTCTTCTGACGGGTCCGTTGTCATCAATTCGTTCAACGTCGCAAACCCGTTGCTGGTTGACTGGTTGTCTTCAATCAACTGGTCAATCACCAACCGTGCCTGTTTGAGTTCAATTCGTCCGTGTTGCAATTGCCGTGACAACAGATCAATGGTCTTGGTTTGCTGTTCGGCTTTGTCACGGTCTTCAATGTATTGCACGGCAAGATTCACAGAGTGTTTGTCCAACACCAACACCAGATATTCCATGCAGTCCACAATTGCGTCATAGACATCTCTGGTGCTGTACTTGCCTGATCTTGTAATTTCCTCCGCTATTGCTTCCGGTAGTGTCATGCCCCCTTCCCGCACCTGGCCTGCCGCCAACAATGCAATCTTGCCAAGCAAGACATCGTTGAACGGCAAGGCCATGATGCGTTCAAGGTACCCTGCACAATCCAAAGGCGCACCAAACAGTGCAGCCACAATCATGCACTCACAGTTGGGCCTTTGTTGATTCATTTGATGTGCAGGTACTCGGATCGTTCTTGGAAGATTGCACCCGGCACTGATGCACCTGGCTGTTCCTTACCGTCATTCTGTTCAGCCAACACACGGCGCAACGTGTCACGATCGACCTCGCGACGAATGAGAACAAACCGTTCATCCTTCAAGACCTCGGCAGGGTCATGAATATCAAGCACCAACTTGCCACCAGCCTTGCGAACTGACGCAACAAATTCACCTGATTCAACTTTGGTTTTGCCAATGGTCTTCATCAAATCCAACAACCATGCCTTCACATGTTTGGCACGGCGTTCCATGCTTCGTGCGCGTTCCAGCAATGCGTTGCCTCGGTCACGCAATACACCAGCGACAGCCATCCTGTCTTCATGATATTGCAGGAATGATGCAACCTTGTTGTCAAAGTCATCAGACAGTTCACGCCGTGACACTTCCAATTGTGCCTTGAACTCATCCGATTCAAGCCCGGATTCCTCAATGATTTCATCCAGATTCAACAGTTCTTGTGTCAGTTCAAATACGTTCTCTGGCATCCTTGCCACCTTTCCTAGAATGGGATCTCATCTTGCTTGACCGGTTCCGCCTTCGTCTTCGTCGATGTGTCGGCGTTGTCTGACTTCTTGGATGGGACAAACTCAATTTGGCTTGCCTTGATAGTCAAGAACGTCCGCTGCATGCCGTTCTCATTTGTCACATCATCAGCTTTCAACCGACCTGCGACAAACACGGGTTTGCCAACGTTGAAATGTTCACAAACGAACTTGGCACGCTGGCCCCATACATCGACAGTGAACCACGTTGTGTGGTCTGGTTCTCGTTCACCAAAGTATTGGTTGACGGCCATGCTGAATGAGGCCACCTGTGAATCTCCAATGTCCTTCAGCTCCGGTTCTGTGCCTACAAATCCGGCCACAGTGATTGTGCATGTCATTTGGTTTGCTTGCCTTTCTTGCTATCTTGTGCGCGTTTGCGCAATTGAATGATGTATTCCAATGTCACCTGTTCGGATTCCAGTGCGGCACGTGTGCGCACCCAATCCAATGATTGTGTGTTCGTCCAAGTCTGCATGTCAGGTGATACCTTGTCAGCATGTCCGGCATCAACAACGGCATCACGCAGTTCACCAGCAGCCTGCAACAATTCGGTCATGTGGCCATCGGCTTCACCATCAACGTTGTCAACCAATGCCTGGATCATGGCACGTCCAAACTGTTCTGATGGTTTCTCATATGTGTTGTCTTGAAAGATGCCGAATCGGTCTTTCTCACATGTCGCAATGTGTTCCGGCGAAATGGATATGACAACATCAAATTCATATTCAATGCCTTGTTCAAACACAGGAGCTGTGCCGATCTTCTGCACCGACCCCTTGCCGGTTCCGTTGTTGCCAATTTGCCATTCGGTCTTCGACCGTAGCGTGACAATCAGATGACCGTCAAAGTTCAACAACCGCTGCACCATCTTCCGCAATCCCGGCTTCACATCAGACCATGCCGCTATACCTTTGTTCTTGGTTCTGTTGATGGTGTCAACGGTGTCAAGTGCCGTTTGCCAGAGGTGCGTCATTGAATCAATCACGGCAACCTTGGTTTGTTGTTTCTCCACAAGGTCAAGGAATTCAATGAACGCATCAGGGCCTAGTTTCAACTTGCCGCTAGCCGGGTCACGTTCCGGTTTCACCTTGTCAAAGGTGTACCCCCCTGGGCCAGCCAATAGATCAACACTGTTCTCTGTGTCGAATACCACAATGCCTTGCCTGCCATCATCAACACCGGCATCACAAATGCCTGTTGCAATGCGGATAGCACTTGTGGTCTTGCCTCCGCCTGATGGTCCATAGATCAAGACACGCACTTTGCGGTTTGTGCGTGTCGCCTTCTCAATAGTCAATGCCATTCAGGCACCTCCGTGTGTAATGTGGGCGCATTGGATAGCCAGAAACATGTTGCACATTTGTGTGCAATGAATCAACGCCCTGTGTTTGAACCTTTCCGTGCCGACAATCGGCAGCACCCGGCGATGCTAACAACGCACGGTGTGTGTGTCAATCTATTGCACAACACCAGCAGTCAATGATGTGCCACTCGACACATAGAACAAACCTGAACCACGTGAAGCCAACGCGACAGGTGGCCGCACACCATCTGTTTGCAAGTCCGCAACTCCGTGGTGGTATAAGTTTAGAAACCCAGTAGTGCCATTCGGCAACGTCACTGCATAGCCGATGGCTTTCTCAAGCGACAACTCGCCACCATAGATGTGTGCTGATGTGATTGTGCTTGGTTCAGTCGCACCTGGATACACTGCCCCTGCAAATAGCCGCAGATCTGTTGCATCACCGCAATGCCATTCACCACCAGACACGATGGCTTGTGTTGTGACATCACCACCTTTGACAGTGCCAGAATCCATGCGCAGGTTGGCGAATGAACCAGTGATGTTGATGGTCTCACTGCTCATGTCCGACACGGCCAACAATGCGTTTGCAGCTGCTGAACAATCAATGGTTGCAGTCCCAGCACCCTTGTTTGATCTGCTAATGAATATCTCACGAGTTGTTGCAGTTCGGTTGTCATCAATATCAACCACGCTGCCCCACTCATTGAGCATGATTCTTTGCACAGTCGAATTGACTGCAGACGCTTCAATCTTGAAATACACATCTGCTTGTGTTGTCACTTGGAGGTTGTTTGTTGGAGCGTGAACACGTGAACTGCTTGAACCAATTGAACCCGTGAAACCCGGTCCAATGATAATGGATGACCAATCACAGAACGCTGTGAAGTCACCGCCTGCGATTGTCGCACTGCCAGTGTTGATGACCGCTATATCACCTTCTGCTGGTGTCGCTGTCCAGTTGCCCACAGTCGAGAATGAACCATCAACTGCACCAGTCCAATATACAACGCTCATGATTGTGTCAGCTTCCTGCCAAAGTCAGCATAGAACTTTCCTGGGCCAATGTATTGAATCGGGTTTGTGAAGGTATAGGCCAAGGCGCCGTTGCGTTCATCTATCGTGCCATTCTCATATAGCTTCACCGTGCCGATAGTCATGACATCACCAGAAGCATTGACCCCTGTGAATTCACCGTTGTACACATTGAGGTTTGTGATGCTGGCCGTTGCTGTTCGTTCATCAATCACACGGCCACCACCTGTGATTGTGATAGTTCCATAGTTGCCTGCTTTCAATGTCAACGTACCACCACGGACTTCAACCGTTCCAGCAATGCCACAACTGCACTCAACCATTCCTGAATCTTGCACGTAGCTGCCAGCAAGGTCACAATCGGAATCGAAGGTGACTGTAGTACCACCCAAGCCAAACACTTCTGTGCTTGTAGTCACATCAGCACCAATGAATTGCATTGTTCCACTGCCGCCCAAGATGCGCAAATAGTCCGCAGAACCATGCCACTTGAAGCCATCTGTTGAACCTCGCGTGTCTGAAATGGTCAAGTAGGTTGCGCTTCCTTTCAGCGATAGCTTGGCCTTGGTGTTGATGTCGATCTCAGTCAGTGCTGCGTTGGCTACTGCCTGTCCTCCACTCACGCCGACACCTATAGAACCTGTGAAGCCTTCACCAATCCTGAGGTTGGCATATGTGCTAGTCACAGAACTGTCAGCAATTGCTGTGTCTTTGTCGGCTATGACCGCAGTGTCACCGCTACTGGGTGCGGATCCACTCCAGTTGCTTGCATCATCAAAGTCTGACGCTGATCCTGCACCTGTCCAATATGTTGTTGCCATGCTATCCCTCTACTGCTTGCCAATGCCCTTGTGGACATTCTTCTACTGTGACTCTGACCTTGTAGAACAACACGCAACCACATCCGCCCTTGGTCTCATCACAGATGCCAAAGTTGTACATGTCGCTAGGGCACGCCTCACAAATGCTTTGCCGTTCTTCTGCAATGTCTGCTTGCACCTTGGTCTTGCCGATAGCGTAGCTAGCCATGCCTTTGATGCCACGCGCCAGTTGTCCGATGCGAGCACCAACGGTTCTTTCATTGACAACAAGTTCACCACTTGCCGCTGCTTCTGCCCTGGCTCTTCGCTTCTTCTCGCATTCACTACAACCCATCAGGCAAGTTCTCCATGTCCTGTGATATTACGCAATGCCAAATTCATCATGTCAATCCAATTCGCTTGTGGATAGCTGAATGAATCATAGTCCCAAGACATCCCATTTCCGCCATTGGCAGCACCAAGGAAATTGTCTGCCCATTGTTTGACGATCCACGCGAATGTCAGTTTGGTCTGGTTGCTGTGCCCATAGTCGCCACCTTTGCAACCGCCCATTGCATGAACCATTGTACTTTGTGGCTGTGGCGTGCCGCTAGTGAAATTGGCTTTGAGCCATTCATCAATTACGCGATATGCACATGCTTGGAAGCACGGCCATTCAGCACCGTCAGATAGATCGTATTCATCAAGGTCAGAGAAGTCAGCTACATTGTCGTCTGTGGTGCAACTTGAACCAGAGTAGTATGACGTGCCTGCACAACCGCAGTTGTCAGATGATTCAGCATCAAACAACACTTTGATGTTTGTAGATGATGCGGTTGTTGGCAAGTTCCCGTCTCTTGCTGTTGAACCATCGCCGCATGTTAGCAACGCAGCACCAGTAGGCGTACTCTCGCAACCACAACAGACATCATTGCCACAACCAACACCTGATTGCCCGCATTCAGTAATCAACACAACAAGAATCTTGCCGCCTGTGGTTGCTGCATAGTCTGTGAAGTGCGTGTTGGATTCGGCAATGTCACCAAAGTACTGTCCTGATGTAATTCCAGAATCAATACAACCACAGTCTACAGGTATCACAATGATGTGATTGATGGCTGTACTTGGAGCAACAGACTGCTTGCCGTCACCAACAATGGACGGCATGGCTTCTGCCATGTAATTAGTCAACGTAGCAATGCCGGTTTCATCTTGAACAACTCCGGCAATGTGCAGATATCTATTTGTTGAATCTTTGGTGTATACACCATCAACACCGTTGTGACTGAGATTGTTCTTCAACCTGAACAATATCGAATAGGGCTCATCATCCCAATCAAGCGACATTGAGCTTGTGCAATCCACTATGTTGAATATGCGAACCTGGCCTTCAGTCCAAGGCGGGTCCTCACCGTCACCAGTCACAGGAAGACTTGCGTTGAGTTTGTTTGTCACAATGTCTTCATAGATGTCATCAGCAATCTTGTCCTTGAACCAATCTTCCTCACACGCAGCCCAACCGTTGCAATTCAAGACGCCACCACATCCTGGACCCCATATGAATTTCACATCATTCAAATTGGTGCAACTAGGACATGCTTGGTTCCACGATCTGTCTGAACACAGTCCTTCGTCCCATGACACATTGTCATCACAAATGGCTTCAAGTAGTCCGGTTTCATATGTTCCCGATATGCAGCCACAACATTCATCACACGTGCAGTTACCGTTTGAACATGCCCACCTTTCGCACTTGAGGTTTCCATATAGACCTTCAGCTGTAAGGTTCTGAGAAACCGCAGAACCATCATGACAGAAGCCATCATTCAACCATGACTGAGGCACACAATTACCATTGCAATCACGGATGTGATTTGCTAACGGATCACAACTCGCTTCACTGCACCTGTCCACTTCTGGTTCTGCACATCCATTCGGATTGTAGACTTGAATGGCTCTGGTGTTGTTGATGATGTAGACAGCCCAATTTGCAGGGCATGAATTGTTTGCTGGAGTGAAATTGCAAAACCTCTCCCACGCTTGCTGTGCTGGACTTGGACTCACAAACGTTGTGTTGTCTTGGTATGCAGGGAAGTAGAGATTGTCACAAGCTGAAATAGTAGAACCAGAAGGCCCGTTTGAATCATGCCACAACAGAAACACATTCAGCGGCTTGTTCCTATTTGCTTGGCCTGAACCGTCAGGGTCATAGGGGCAGATGTTGTTGTTGTAGCCAATCTCTTCAAAGCTGTTCTGTTGCACACCAAATGCAGCTTCTGTGCATGAATGTGCCATCCTCTTGAAGTTGGTCATGTACACCACCTCCCGTCAAAGGCGTTGACCGCGCTGAAGTAGAATCGCAACGCTCCGGTTGTGTCTCTGAGAAAGAACATTGGAACAACCAGTTCAAGAGACAAATAGTCGTTCTCTGCTCCGCTGCCATCAACGCCATCATAGACACCACCTATAGGCCTTGGCCTAATGCTGTCCAATTGGTAATCATCAAGCAATGTGTATTTGATCCCTGGACCTGCAATGCTGTTTGCATTGGCACATTCAATAGTGTTGATTGCATAGTTAGCAAACGCATCATCTTCACCGTCTGTGGTCACCGTGCTTGTGAGGCCATTTGTCTTTGCAACAAACTTGTAGCGTGTGTCATCTACTGTGTCTTGGCCGGTTGTGTCTGTTGGGTCGGCTGGTTCAACTTCTTCCCATGAATACTTCCAGCGATATGAAGCATCTGTTGGTGAAGCGTCTAGTCTCTCATGCCCTGTAATCTTAGCCATAAAGAAGTTGCGCGGCTTGCTGCTGTTGTCAGTCATGGTCAACGCTTCGGTCAACCGTGTCTTGTTCTCGTTGAAGAACATCGCAGCTTGCCGCACCACATCCCACACTTCAGGTGTAATTGCTCCGAGTCCGTTCTTGATTGGTGGTATTGTTGTCATGGGTAGATGTCTGAGGCGTTTCCGCAATTGCCATAGCCACCACCTGCATTGTAGATGCCTTGTGATGAATTGCTACCGTGGAGGAATGCTGGGTCGTCTCTATCCATGCAGGCGTTGGCATGTGCATTGTGACAGTAGAACATGAACCGTGGTTTGCGTTCATTGTCATGCACAACAAACATTGGCACAACAACAGAAACAAATATGGTTTCAGTAGTACCACTTGCATCTTCTGCTTGTTTGTTGAAGCCTGTTGCTTCACATTCGCCAATAGGCATGACTTTGCTGTATTGGTAGCCTGGGCCAGTCAATGTCCGGGTGTTGTGCAATTCACACATGTTCAAAGCATAGTTGCTAAAAGCATCCGTCTCGCCTGTGTCGGGATCAGTGACTGAGCTTGACATTGCTGTTGCTTCTGCTGATTCAAACACCGGATCTCTGAACGTTGCACCAGTATCATCTGACGGGTCAACTTCCGCTTTGACCCATGAATACAACCACCTCCTGACTTTGGCGTTCTGGTCATTGGGATCTGACAATGCTTGTCTCTTGTTGCCCGTAATGCGAGCAAGAAACATGTCAATAGGGTCATTGAACCTAGTCACTGGCTTGGCTAATTCATTCAACCTTTGGGCGTTTGCAGATCCAAACTCAGCCATGTTTGCGATCACTTCCCATGCTTCAGGAGTCAGGCTACCTATTCCCTGTGTCAACCTTGGTAGTTTGCTCACAGTGGTATTCCCAAATTGCCGAAGTTGAATGTGCCAGAGAACGGTTGCCGCCAGTAGACAGTTGCGGCTCGCTGGTTCTCATCTAATACAGCCCGCCCATCCATGTCTATCTCTCCAATGACCTGACGACAATGCGCGAATGAGTCATAGACAAATGAGTCTCGGCGTTGGTACAAGTTGGCCCCCACTCGGTCGACTGTTGGACCCAAGTACAGCAACGTGCCTGGAGCAAACCCTAGATAGGTGCCCGAGTTGCGTTTGCCTGTTGCTGCAAACAATGAAGCAAAGTTTGGGACTGATTCAACATTGAATGTGGTCTCTAGTGTTTGCTGTGTTGCTTGCACAGACACAGGTGAACCGGCCATGTCAATCTTCGTGCCAGCAATGTCTACGTCTGGAGGGAAGTTGAAGTTGTTTGGCAAGCTCGCGCCAACACGGAAAGCGTCAAGGAAGATAGATGACACCTTCGTGCTGAATCGCACAAATGCTTCTTCTACGCCTTCGATGAATTCATTCTCATATGCGATGTCAACAACGACAACATGACCGTCACCATCATTGGGCTTGTTGATTGACAATGATTGTGCATACAACTCGGGCACGTCTGGGTGTTGATCGCCGATTGACGGCAAACTGCTGATGCCTGGAACATCAGCCACTTTGATGCTATTGCCGGTGTCATCGTACACACGGAACAGCCGCTGTGTCTTCTTGTTCTCGCTGTCGATCACATACGCTGATGTGGTGTGGATTTCATCAACTTGGATGGTCATACCAACACGCCTCCTGAATTGTCTACCAGCTTAGCAATCAATTGCCGCATCTTCTTCAATTCGTCATTGCCTTCTTCCTGCAACTCGAACATAGGGTCATTCAACGGGCCTTTGCCGTCTGGCGTTGGGACTGCTGGCAATGCACCACCAAATTTGAATTCACCCAAGGCTGAAGATATCTGGCCAATTGCTCCAGATGGGTCAAACACCTTTTCATCAACAACTGGTTCAACCTCCATTTCAACAGGTTCCATTGTTGCACTGTCCAGTGTTTCCTGTGCTTTCTTCATAGCCCTATCAAACGTTTCTTGTGTGATTGCTCCGGCTTCCAACAACTCCTTGAGTTCATCAATTCGTTCTTTGTATTTCTCCAACGGAGTCATCACGTCACGTGTGATTTGTTCGCCCTTCTCCATGAGCTTCTGTCTTGCTTCTTCGGCTTCTTTCAACCGCTCTAAAGCCTGCGTTGTTTCCCGAATCGCCTCGGTTTGTTCATCCTGGGCGTCAGCAGTCTTCTTCATTTCATTCCGGGCTTTCTGCAGTTCGTCCATATAGTCAGCCACTTGATCGCTAGGCCAAGGCTCGTCTCTCAACCTTTGCATTTCATCGGCGTAGTCATCGGCTGTCATTTCAAACCCGTCACGCAGGAATTCCAACTCCTCCACAAATCCACTGAAATCAACCGCACCAAATGACACAATGTTTGCAACCTGATTTGCAGCGTCAGCAATATTCAACAAGACAGTCATGACTATCCCGCCAAAGTCTGAGAACACCATGCGTGACGCTGCCACGGCTATCTTGATGCTGTGCCACGTATCCAAGAGGATTCCAACACCAACACTCGCACCTTTGATGACTCTGAATATGGTGTCACCAAATCCTCCTGATTCTTTCGCTGTGTTGACAAATGAGTTTGCCAAGTCCTCGAGGATAGGCGCCATTTCGACTGCCAATGTTCTAGCAACACCTGTGACAACATCCCACAGCTTGCCGATTGCATCATTGGCTTTTTCTACACCAGCCGCTTGTGCGCCGGACATTGTGAGTCCTAACGCTTCAGCTTCTGCAGCCATTTCCTCCAAGCCCTGTGAACCAAGTTTCATTGTGTTCACCAATGCAACACCTTCAGAGTCAAACAACTTCATAGCCAAGCGCACACGGTCTGCTGGGTTCTGAACTTTGTTGATTGCGTCAGACAGGACTTGGAACTGCTTCTCTGGTGATAGCTGGTTCAACTGTTGTGCGCTGATTCCGAGTTCTTCCAATGCACCTTTGGCTTCGCCTGTGCCCATTGCGGCTTCTGCGATTCGTCGCACCATACGCTGCAACGCCATGTTCATTGTTTCAACAGACACACCGGTCTGCTTCGCAGCATGTTGCAAACCCGCCATTGCTTCTGTTGTGATCCCTAACTTGGCAGACGTCTTGGCTAGTGCATCAACAGACCGCAAGCCCTGGATGACAAGGCCTGCCACCATTGCCGCTCCTGCTGCTAGAAATGCCGCACCCATTTTGGCAAGGCCTCCAATAGTCAGCCCCATCTTGCTGCCAAACTTGTTCAGACGCTTGCGTGCTTTCTTGATTGAACTCGAGAAGAATTCAGCACGGCCTGCTGAGGTTGACATGCGCGTTGCAAACTCTTTCAAACGCTTGCGCGCAGTCTTGATGCCATCTTCAAGTGGCTTGACCTTTGCAACCAAGTTGACGAACAATGATCCAATTGTAGCCATGTCAGTCTTTCTTCTTGTTACCACCAAACATCATCGCGTTCTTCAGTACTGATTCAATCTCTTGGTTGCTCATCTGCTTGGTTGGTGGTTTGTCTGCAAACGGCATGAAGTCAATTGGTGAGAATGACTGCCCCTTGCTTCTGTGACAATTCGCAATTGTTGATGCAATGACTCCGGCAGCAGCATCAGCCCGAATGTCGCCAATCGGTTCAATCTGATCGAAGGCCAAATACTCTGCCAATTCCCTTGCATCAAGTTGCTCCAACATCTGGTTCACAGGAATACCCAAGACAAGGCTGAGCCTTATGTAGAATCTGCGCCTTGGGTTCCTTCGGAGTTTCCCGCTAATTCGTCCACGTCAGACTGTGTGAAACCATTGAGTGACAACGCTGCTGTGAACACACGATCCAAGGCAGCAGCCGATTTGGTCCCTAGTTCGTTCACATCTTTCAGTGTGAACATGCTGTTGCCTTCTTCGTCACGCAATGACAATGCACACAACTTGGCACGGATGTTGTCCATACCACGTTGGCCCTTTGTTGAACTGGTGAACTCCGTTTCAAACTTGTCACGTTGCTTGCCAGTCAACGTGCCAACCAGAACGTCACCGCCCCACTCTGGGACGGCAACGGTCTGCGTTGACATGTCATCTGCTTCAAGGATTTGGTCTTTGGTCAGAAATGACAATGTTGTACCCTTTCATCATCAGTCAGTGATTGTGATGTCACCAGTCAGCTTGAAGCTGTATGTAGTAGTCACAGCCGATTCAAGACCCACAGACGTTTCAATGCCTGTAGGGACTGCACTTGCTGCATATGAATTGTTTGTTCCACCAACTGAGAAGGTCAATGTGGCTGGTGTATCGGTTGGAGTTGCACCAGACAAGAAAGCTTCAATTGCGGTGTGGTCACTAGCTCCGCCTGGGTCCGCATAACATTCAACAGACATTTCACCTTCATAGAATGCAGCTGGAATGAATGTCTTGCCGCCTCCCGATGTTGCGAGGCTGGTTGTTTCAATCGTTCCACGTGCAGCACTGAAACTGATGCTGATGATTTCGCCCAACGCTTCACCACTGAAGGTGAGCGTTGATCCTTCGCCAAATGTCGCCATAGTTCAAACTCCCGAATTCATGAGGGTATAGCTGAAACACAACGCATTGATACATCAATGCGAACAATTCTGATTGGCAGTTCACTGCCGTCTGTAGCCACGAGGCTTTCATCTGCGGAACGATCATGTGTGATGGAATGCACCACAACATTGTCACCTGCATCAGTGCCTGTGACTGATACCGTCCCACTGTATCCATCCAAAGCCAACCGAACTTTCTCGGCTAGGTCTTTGACTGTTGCATAGTCATCTGCAACACATCTAATTTCAAATTCATTGGTAGTCATGCCAGCATGACCGGCCAACGCTGCCAATGGTTCTGTTGAGTCCAATTCATATGTGATGGCTGGCAGTGTGCCGCCCTGCGGAACTTGATGCGCATAGATCCTGGATGAAACAACACCGTTCACATCTGAATCATCAACAAGGATCTTGCGCAATGCTTGTTCTGGATATGCCGTCACTTGCTTGCCCTCTTGATTGCACGCTTCAAAGCGTTTGCAAATTCACGTTGTGCCTTGGCCTTGTTGGTATCAAACGCACGTTCCATGAATGGGTCTGGTCTTGTTCTGCCAAGTGATGTGCCCTTCTCCATCAACACATAGCCACGTCCCCTGAACCAATATGTCTTCTGAACACGTCGTTCATCTGTTCCATCATGCACCAAGTGTGCATGTGGCGCACCCTTCTTGCCTTTGTAATTGACAAACAACCTTGCACGCATGATGCCGGATTTGAATTGTTCTTTCTTCACTCGGATTGCATTGCGCAACGTGCCTGTGTTCTTTGGAGCAAATCGCTTTGCGTCTTTCTTCATCTGTCGCAAAGCTGCGTTCATTGCATTGTTCACGGCTTTGCGTTGCACGTCGCTTGCGAAAGCATCCAGTTGTTTCATCAACCCTGGCAGGCCGCTGAAACGGCCACCAGCGTCACGTGAGCCAAAGCCCATCCCGCTGCTGCCTCCGAAGCCTTCGCCTTTGTTGCTGAATCCTGACATCACTCGTTCTCTGTACACATGAGCAACAATGTCTTGTTGCGTTCACCGACATTCAACACAGATGTGATGTTGAATGTTCTGCTGTCGAACACCAAACGGTTCTTGGTGCTGACGTTTGCTCTGTATCTCAATGTCACCTTGTGTGAGATCCTGGACTTGATCTGTTCGGCTTCTAATGCTTCACGGGCTGTCAACGGTTCAATGTTGCACCAAACGGTTTCAACAGTTGACCACGATTGTGATACATCACCAAACGCTGAAGCCGTGTCAGTCACACTTTGCAGTGTTGCCCTGTGTCGCAATTGTCCTGCTCTCATCTGTACTCCCATGCGCGATACTGCATCAGCAAAGCGTCAACAGTCATCGGAATGTTTGCAACAATAGTGCCTGTCACGATTGGTTCACGTGATTCATACCAATGGGACACCAACAACCTGATTGCCAACCGTATACCTTCCGGAACATCTGTTGTGTTGGTTCCATATCCGGCAACAAACGTGATGGTGACCGATTGCACATTGTTTGACACGGTAGGCCATGAACTACCATCTGCAATGCGGATTCTTCCCGGCAATGCTTGTGTGTCAACTTTGTACAAGTCCGTTGACAGTGTTTGTGTCGCTTCGTTCTCGTCTACATACTGCACGGAGGTCACGCTGGACAAAGGCGCCCTGGGAATCCACAGCTGTGTAGATATGAATCCATCCAACCGCAGCTTGAATGTTGCATTGATGAATTGTCTGTTGGTTCTGTCTTGCGCGTATTGCGTAGCGGCTGAAATCAATGACGCAATGTATGTGTCATCATCTGATGTATCCACCCTCATGTGTGTCTTGGCTTCAGCCGTTGTGAGTGGATCAATACTTGCTGCACTGGATACTTCCAGTGAAGTGACTTTGCCTGTGTACTGATCTGATATAGACATTCAATTCCCTGCTTTGGTTTGCTTGCGTGTTTCCGGCTCTTTGACAAGTGCTGCTGTTTCAATCAGATCATTGGCACATTCCGCACGATTCATTGAAATGTGGTAGTTGGCCTCATGCTCTGGGAACACTGCAATTTCACCCGGCATGTACCTGCCTGTTGTGGTGTCTGTTGCTTTGATGAAACGTATCAGCATCGTTCACCCCTTTGGGGGCAGGGCTTGTGGTGGATCAAGCACCTGCCCCCATTGGAAAGGGTCACCACTACTGGATGGTGAGGATGCCACACGCAGCAGTCTGCGTGAGCTTTCCATCCAGTCTGCGATAAGCACGGAAACCAACCTGACCGTTGCCTGCATACAGCTCGTCAAGTCGCTGCACTGCAATGCTTCCACGATCTGCAATCGTGAAGTAGTCAAAGTTACAGAAAGCAACCGGCTTGGCTCCATCTGCGACTGCTGCAACATTGCTGTTGGTCATAACTGGGAAACCCATAAGGGTGTCTGGCTGACCGAGTGACAATGCAGGTTGCCAAAGATACTGATTGTCAGAATCCTTGAGCTTGCGGATTGCCTTAGCCGTTGAATCATTCATGACCCAAGCACACCGATTGCCAACGCGATATTCGGCAGGAACGGAGTACATTGTGTCAATCAGATCATCCGCAGCAAGTGCATCATCGCCTGCACTGGTAACAGCACCAGCACCATCAGTGAAGATTCCAGACGGCTGACCCGAGCCCGTGCCAGTCAGGAAGTACTGGTCTTCACCGAGAGCCATTGCACGTCCGAAAGCTCGAGCGAGATAGGCTGACAGATCGAACTCGCTGTCAAATGCAAGCTCTTCAGAAACCTTGACAAGGCATGACAGCTTGAAGCTGGAAAGCGTCTTGAGAGCGAAGGCAGGGTCTGTCTCGCCGTAGGCACCTTCTTCAGCGACAATAGCAGCTGCAACCTTGGTGGATTCAACAGGGATCTTGATGTCACTGTTGGCCGTGATGACGTTGGACATGCCGCGAACAAAGCTGAGTTCATCAGCCTTCTCAACGATAGCAGCAGCCATGTCATCGTCAACAACGTTGCCACCTTCGGTAGCGGTTCCGACCTCAAGGGCACGGAGTTCCGCACGGTTGCCCGTCCGGAGCCATCCACGGAACGCATCGCGGTATTCAGGAGTAGACCGCATTGGAAGGTTCACACTGCCCTGGGTGTCTGCTACAACCATTGGCTGGTTGACAGTACGCCGTTCAGCGACAGCAGTCATTTCCATTTCGAGATTGTCAATACGCTCTTCAGCGCGGATTTCATTGGCAAGCTGGTCAACGTCAGCAAAGATGCGATCAACTCGCTCCTGCTCATCTGCTGCCAGTTCACGTGATTCACCTTGTGCTGTGTCCAGAATCTTTCTGGCTTCTGCAACAAGGCTGGCGCGGGTTTCACGCCGATTGTTGTTGTTCATCATTTGTACCTTCTGGTTGTGCTGAGGCAATAGAAATGCCGCAGCAGAAAACGAATAGATAGGACGCTTCCATGCAACGGCATGATTTCAGCACATCAACGGATGGTGCTATGGAAGTATAGCAACAACAGTGTTGTGTTGTTCAAATTTCCCGGTCTAGCAAATCGAGTTTCTGCAACAAGACATTGATGTGGTCGTCTCGCTTCTTCTTCTTCTTGTCTTCATCCTCTTCATATGCAGCTTCTTCAACGTCCACACCGTCTTCTTTGTCCATTCGTTCTGCAATTGCGTTGGCCCATGTCTGCCCTGGATCACCTCCCCACAAAGCCCATGCAATCCTTCCGGCTGATGGGTAGCCGTCTTCTCCGCTTTCAAAGCCTTCAGCCTCTTTGTCCACTTCATGCCTAGCGAAGAATGACACCATGCGTTTGATGGTTTCCGGGCTTAGGCTTTCACCGTTGCTGATGTCACGGGCACGAGCCACGCCAACCTCAGTGCCCCCCCTACCGAATTCTTCACGCCATTCCAACCCACGTTCTGCTTCTTCCCGTGCGCCTTCTGGTGGCGTGAAGTCAATATCTTCATACTTCCGTTCAACAACATCAGCAGATGATGACCACGCGCTCTCGAGGTCTCTGAGTGCAATCTCGCTGGCTTGGTAGGCTGGCGTTGCGACAACAGACACTTCAATCAAGTCAACATCCAACAACGTTCTGATGTTCTGGCCTTCTGACCTCTCCCATGAGTCCTTCACCACATGAAAGCCGAATGACATTGAATCAAGCAAACCTGTGCGGATGTTCTCAACCAAGTCCTGTGCCGTGCTGCTTTGGTTTGGCCGAATCTCCACATATAGACCATGATCGTCTTCACGTAGCGTCAATGAATCATTGCCTGTGCGTGCAATGATGTTGGACGTTTCATGTTCCACAAGTGCTTTCACATCGTTGGATTCAGCCAACGTCCTAGTGAATGCACCCTGGCTGATACGCTCAGTGAATCCCATGAACACACTGTCACTGTCAAAGACAGCAGCATAGCCACGCAACACTGGCCCATCTTCACCGCTGTCATCAAACCGGAATTCCGCAAATCGACGTTCTATGTTCTCGATCACTTCAAATCTCCAATGAATTCATCATGTGTTCAGTGACTGTTTCCGCATCGTATTCATCCAGCAGTTCAACAATCGCGGAACGGGTCTCAGTGCTGTCTTGGTTTGTTTGCAACAGCGTCTGAATAGTCTTGGCAAATTGGTTGTCTGAATCGTCAATGAAACGTTCAAGCAGGCTTCTCATGTTGGTTGGTTCAATACCCTTGTAGGCAGCAACCGAATCAACAATTGGTGTGAATGTAGACAACACCACACGTTTGTGTTTGACTCGGAACTCAGCCAACCATTCAACGAAGTCTGCCGGTTGACCATCGTGCTTGTTCAATGCACGTTTGATGGCTTGCGATTCAACACGCATCATCCTGCTGGTAGCATCCGACAACACCGAGTTGAACACTTCACGTGTTCTGTCCTCCGTGCCTGGACTGTCAACTACATCAGTGTCTGGTTCACCAACGGCTTGGTAGTTCAATGGCTCAATGTACCTGTCACCACCTTCAACCGGGTTCATGTTCTCCAATGATCTGATTTCATTGACTGACAAGAAACCTGCTTCACGTCCAACCTTGTAGGCTTGATATCTTGAGATCGTGTCGCCTCTCAACAATCCATCAAGTTGAAACTCAGCAAAGAAGTTTGATTGCAGACCAAACACTTTGCGCTTGAGTTCCTGCTCCCACTTCACCAGCCAAGGCCGTAGCGTGTCAACGTAGAAAGACAACATGGCTTGTTCAAAGTTGCTGTAGGTTGCCCGGCTCAGATCTTGCAAGTGCAATGGGCTGACGCGATACACACGCGCAATCTCTTCAATCTGGAATCTCCGCGTCTGTAGGAACTGCGCATCTTCTGGAGGGATGCCGATGCTAGACCAACTCAAACCCTCTTCAGCAATCACAACGCGACCTGTTGAACGTGGACCCTGATGCAATGATGACCATGATTCACGCAACCGTTCCATTGCTTCAGGTGTCAGATGCCCTGGATGCGACAACACACCAGAAGGCCGCGCAGCATTACCAAAGAACGCACTGCCGAACTCTTCTGCAGCTTTGCCCAATCCAATTGCTGTTCTTGCTTGGTGGATAGGGCTGTAGCCTTGCAAACCATCAAAGCCAAGCCCGGCAATGTGCAGAACGTTCTGGTATGGCAGGATAATGTCACCATCATGATCTGTTCGGTAGCAGTAGATCAACTGACCATCTAGCCGGTAGATCTTCACACGGTCTGGCCGGATTGGGTACATCTCTCGCACATTGCCAGCACCATCACGGACCAATTCACAATAGCCATTGCCCCATGACAACACATGAGCCATGACGGTTTCAATCATGCTGCACGCTGTTTGTTCCGGGCTTGGAGCGTCATGCAACATGGTATAGCTTGGCGTTTCAGTAGCTCTACGCTTTCCGCCTCCTGGCAGACGCTCATAGGTGATGAGTGGCAATGACGCAATTGATTCAGCCAACACCCTGATGGCGGCATAGATCGCTGTGAATTGGAAAGCAGATTGATTGGACACGGACACACCAGCCGATGTCCGGCCTCCGGTTGCTCCGTTGTTCAGGAATTGCTCTGTGTGTTTGAGCGTTGCCCTGCGTTCTGCTTCTTGTTCCTGAGCCAGTTGTGCGTCATGTGTTTCTTCAGTCATAGGATCATCAGGCCCCTGTCTTCATATACTGAGCCACCATCATCATCATCTTGTTTGGCTTGATGCCTACCGATAGCCATGATGAGAGCAACCATACCATCAATCTTTTCTGTGGATCTTCGCTTGCTGGGTTTGTAGTTGCCAGCCGGGTCTTGCTCAATGCACAAGTTGCTTGCCATCCAACGCAACACCTCATTGCCACCATGTATGAACTTCTCTGAAAGCACAGACGCTTCTAGTGCCTTGGTTGGTACATTCATCGACCTGTAGCCCTGTCCAAAGAAACAAACGTTGTGCCCATCACCATCAAGTTGAACCACCAACTGTGTTGCGTTCCATCTATCAACTGCAATCTCTTGAATGTCATAGACTTCTGCAAGCTGGTTGATCCTGGAACGCACTGCCTCATAGTCAATGACGTTGCCCGGTGTGCCTTCTATGAGTCCGCTATCAAGCCATTGTGGGTACGTTATACGATCCTTCTTGAATCTTTCTTGTGCATTTCCCATAGGCATGAAGAAGAAAGGCAACACAACATAGTGGTCATCGACATCAAACAACAACACAAATGCAGTCAAGTCAGTGGTGCTAGCGAGGTCCAAACCAGCCCAGCACGGCCTTCCTTCAAGGTCAGCATAGTCAATAGGCCGGTTGCCTACATCCCACTTGCCCAAATCCAAGAACTGTGTGACGGATTCAGTCCAGCAATTTGTGTGCAATCGCCTGAATGCCTGGACTCTACCGGGTGACTCGATAGCCTGAGACACCTGTGTCTTCAGGTAATCTTGCGAAATAGTCACATTCAAATTCGGGTTGGATTTGCACCACACAACCGGATTTTTCCAGTCATCGCCATCATCCAATGATGCCACATATGCAAACCATGACGGGTCATCTATGACACCATCCAACACCTTGCGGCTGTAGTCTTCCTGCTCCCAGCAAATGGATTGTCTATCGAAGCCAGCAGTAGTGATTGCAAACGTCAGCGGTTGCTGACGGCTGCCCGTAGCAGTCGCAAGAACATCCCACAAGTGACGATCATGCCAGCTGTGCAATTCATCGAGGATGAGACCAGACGGGTTGAGTCCATCCAGCTTGTGGCTGTCTGATGCCAATGCTTTGAATGTGCTGAACGTTCCTGGTACTGACAAACTTGTCCTGCGTGATTCAATAGCCTTGGACAACGATGGTGAAACACTGACCATTGCTTGTGCCTGTTCATAGACAATGCGTGCCTGTTCCTTCTTGGTTGCTGCCGAGTACACTTCTGCACCACCTTCACCATCAGCAACCAACAGGTACAAGGCGATCCCAGCAGCAAGTGATGACTTGCCGTTCTTGCGAGCAATCGAGACGTATGCTGTTCGTGTGACGCGCAACCCGTCACTGTTCACCATTCCGAAGATGTGAGCGAGTATCAAACACTGCCACGGTTCCAACGCAAACGTGTTGCCTGATGTTGCACCTTTGGTGTGCTGCAACAATTTGAAGAAGTCAAACACCAATTCCGCACGGTCTTCTTCATACGTGACACCTTCAACCTTGCCGTCACGGCATTCAATGAAACGGTTGACTGCTTTGACAATCCACTCATTGACAATGATAGAACCGTCTGCAACGCCGTCAATGTATGATTGAACAGTTGATGAGAATTCACCCATTCCTGCGCGCCAACAACTCTTGCAATGGGTCAACCGTCTGTGTTGGTTCCGTTGCTATGCGGGTCCTGGCCGATGGTGTCAGGCCAAATTCACGCAACAACTTCAACACCTGATCTCCGAGGTTTCTAGCAATGCTCACATATGGCGATTGCTGCAAGTACTTCAATGATCCATCTTCGTTGCGTATCGGGAACACGTTGCCGTGTTTGGTCAAACTGTCTTCTGCTTCCTGCCAACGTGACCAACAACGCGCAAGCATTTCCAGAGCGTAGCCGTCTGCCATCGTCAGCACGCGCATCTGTTCTGTTTGTTCAACAAGGTATTGCCATGCTGCTTGTGCTACCGGGTCCAATCCTTGTGGCATTTCCGGCCTGCCTTGGTCAGGCTGCGGTTCATCTGGATTGTTGTTCGCTCTCCATGAACCGCGCAACTTCAACACCTCGGTTGGTGTTGGCCTTGGTCCTCTTTCACCCATGTCTATCTCCTGAATGGGAAAGCGCGCAGGTAGGATTTGCACCTCCCTCTCCACGCTGGTTGCGTAGTGCATCGCTAGCTATGCTTTGCGCGCGTTGCTTCCCGTATTCAGACAAGGGATATAGCCATTGCTTCTTCCCTCGCTCATTGTTGTAGATCCTAGCATTCGGATCAACGTTTGTCTGCAACCATTGTTTGGTTGACATTGACTTTGGTTTGCCCTTCACCATCGCAACAACTGTGCGCATGTGGACCTTCTTGCCATTCAACACCCAACCAACAGGCGCACCAACCAACCGCAAACCCGCACAGATCCAATTGCCAGCCTTGTAGATTGTGCCTTCGTGTCCTTGGTCAAGGTCGGAGAATGAGAACACCATGTGCAGCCCTGGGTTGCTCTTGCGCAACATTCGCAACGTGATTGCAACGATCTTTGTCACAGGTGCCTTGTGTTCTTTCAAAGCAACACGTACTAGTTCACACGCTTCTGTTTGTTTCATCTTCAAGCGTTTGTAGACAGGTGGAGCACCACCTCTGCCATAGATGACTGCTCCGATGAACTCGCCATCTTCCCAGACACCATATTTGACGAGCTTGCCACATGGCATTGATTGACTGTAGTGGAAGCGCATCACAGCAGTTGTTGCTGCCTTGTGTGAACATGGTGCGATCTTCAAGGTCACTACAACTGCTCCCCACAGTGAGGACAACGCTTCTCGTCTTGCTGGTCAAGACGACTTTCTTCTTGCTCGGGTTCAAACTTCAAAGCCATTGTTGCTATCTCATCATCCGTGAAACCGGCAGCATTGGCTAGTTCACCGTCCTGGATCTGTATGGCTGCCAACTGTTCTGCAAGTGCATCGTCATCCCATGAAGCAAGTTCTGCTGTCCGGTTGTCGGCTATTGCGTAGGCAGTCGCTTCGACACCATCGAGAGCCGTCTGTACAACGTTGATCGTTTCCCAACCAAGTGACTTTGCAGCAGCCAATGTTCCGTTGCCTGCACGGACAATGCCATTGCTGTCTATGACAATTGGTTTCTGTTGACCGAATCTCAACAGCGACGACTTCACAGCTTCGATGTTCCGCGCGTTGTGTGTCCGTGCGTTTGCTGGATCACTCGCGAGTTCATCAACAACCATTTGTTTGATTTCCATGCCGTACTTTCCTTTCAAGACCCCCCCCTCAAAAACCCGTGTGCGTTT
>CEOR01019639.1_pt1 | contig 24918 bp, 30 predicted proteins | sample 530661 | NCBI WGS metagenome assembly CEOR01 (sample SAMEA2620836, study PRJEB7988) | marine metagenome | biome: marine biome (ENVO:00000447); feature: deep chlorophyll maximum layer (ENVO:xxxxxxxx); material: "saline water (ENVO:00002010), including plankton (ENVO:xxxxxxxx)" | depth 65 m
ACTATTGCAAAAATTGCAGAAACAAATACGGAAGAAATTGTTGCTGCACTTATCGAAGAAATGGAATCGCATGATCCAAACACACCGTACACACCTGGTTGGATTACAGCATTACATAAAAATGTAAATGGGTATGAGTACAAAGGGTGGAATCAATTTCATTTGAACTTCAAGTACGGACACTTGACACCTATATGGGGTACATTTCATCAATGGAAGAACATTGGTTTATATACTGTAGCTGGTACTGGATTACCCTTATGGCAACGCATACCTATTGTCAAGAAAGATAAAGAAACTGAAGAAGATAAAGTTGTTGGTTCAAAGTTCAAGACAATACCTATATTTAATATCGATCATGTAAAAGGTAACAAAGATACTATCATTGAACTAAAGAAAAATTTGATACCAGTACACAACAACAACATGAAAGCAGAAAGAATACATAGGGTAGATGATGACATAGCTACAATCATACATACTCACAACATAAACTTTGTAGAAGGAAGTAACAAAGCTTGTTATGTTCCTTCCGAAGATAAAGTAATGATGCCATTGTATAGTTCATTCAAGAGAGTAGAACATTACTACTCAGTTTTCTTTCACGAACTAACACATTGGTCAGGGCATAGCAAACGATTGAACAGAGATTTATCTGGTAAGTTTGGCAGTAAAGACTATGCCTTCGAGGAACTTATAGCTGAGCTTGGTGCTAGCTTTCATATGGCAAGGTGGGGTTTATTCCATCAGACTAGGAAAGACCACGCAATGTATTTGAAGTCTTGGGCTAAGGCTCTTAGAGATAAGCCAGAAGCACTAAGGTCAGCTTGTAAGTATGCGAGTGATTCGTACTTTTACCTCCAACAAAATAGCGAATCACTTGCAGTTATTAATGAAGATGCAGTAAATCAATAACATGAGAGAGTACAACTATGAAAACAAATGTAGCTTGTAAACAATGTGTGCAAAAAGATGATGCTCGTGGGTACAAGACCACGCACACTAATAGTGGACTGTTACTCTGGTTAATGCTCTCTCACTTTAACAAGGAGAATGAATATGAATGACGACAATATAAAATGGCAACAGCTAGTACGAAAGACCGATCCAAATACTAGCAAGGTTGCCGCAAAAGAAGAAGTTGGCAGAATAAACAATGCCAAAGAAAGAATACTTGAGTTGATTGTAGATGTTGGTGGTATAACTGGTATGACAGATGAAGAACTATCTTTGCATGATGGTATCACTACATCTAAGTATCGAACAGCAAGAGTATTTCTAGAAAGAAAAGGTTTATTACAAGCAGTCGGTGTACGCAAATCCAAACATGGTAAGAACCAAAGAGTCTGGTATGTAACACCAAGTGGTGCATTAGCACATACATATTATAAGGAGAAAAGAAATGGTTATAAAACAAATAGATAGAGAGAGACTGCTAGAGTGTCTATGTCAATCAAGTTATAACATGGCTAAGAGTGGTGAAGATGTATTCTGGGTAGTAGCTGAATACCCAGAAGGTTACGACCTAAGTCCATATAACTTCTATGAAATGTTGGAGATGTTAAACAAAGAAGAACTTCCAACGATCATAAAAGTATTTGACAATGCTTATGATGCTATCCAGTATCGTGACGACCTAGCTTGTCAAGCAGAAGCAGAAGCAATGTTACAAGGAGAGAATGATGGGTAGATATTATCATGGAGATATCGAAGGTAAGTTCTGGTTTGGAGTACAGCCTAGTGACGATCCAAAATTTTTCGGAGCAGTAGAAGAACCAGGTGATACTATTGATTATTACACAGAAGATTTAAGTCTAATAGAAAATGGTATAGCTAGATGCAAAGAGGAGATTGGAGATTACTATGAGCAAGTGCAATACTTCTTTAACAAAATAGTAAACGAACCAAACAATGCTCAAACTCTAAGTGAATGGTTAAAAGTACCACAACATAAAGCAGATAATCTTATAGGTTGGTATGCAAGACTAGAACTAGGAGAGAAAATGTATCTGCAAGTAAAAGAACATGGCTCTTGTTTTATAACTGCTGAACTGTAAGGTTGCACTAATGCAATAACTATGATACGGTGTTATTATGAATGAACTAAACACTTATATTAATCAATTACAAAAGCTTGCAGATAAAAAGAAAGTAAATCTGCGTCAAGCATTTCGTAAAGCTGGTGTTCAAGATAGCACCTATCATAGAATTAAAACTGGTGAGTTTCATTTGAGAGAACAAACCGCACAAATCGTGTGGAATTATATTAACCAAACTTATTAGGAAATGTTATGGCTAAAAAAAATTTAGAAGAACAAATAAATCCTGATTGGAAACCCAATGATGCGTTGCAGTTGTGGTTTTTTGATAGATTCAAACAAGCAACGCAGGAGGATATGAACTATGAGCATGAACAATTTGTCGACTACTACTTATCAAAAGGATATACAAGCCGAGACTGGAACGCAAGATTTAGATACTGGTGCAGACTTTCTTTCAAGCTGGGTGATAAGAAACAAAAGACCAACACCTATTCTAAACCAGCCAGAATTGCTACCAGTAACTCTGACTCAGCGAGAACTTATCTTGATCGACACAGTAATGAGAGCAACATCCGAAGCATTGTCGGAGTTAAAAGACAACAAAGAGATTGAAGCACTCACCTTTCAATTAGAAAAAATAATACAAAATTTAAATGTAACATTACAAGAATCACCCAAAGAAAAAATTGTAAAAAGTTTACAACTGCTTGGTAATACATTCCAATGTGAAATGCCAAAGGATGATGGACTATACTATTACATTGAAGCAATCAAAGATATACCGCCAATCTATTTACGAGAAGCAATGGTCAATGTAATGAAGACACATAAGTATAACTTCTTTCCACTACCTGCTACTATCAGAGAAAGTGTTGACAAGAAATTAGATTTCTGTCAGACTTTTCTTAGGTGGTGTGAAGTTGCATGGCAACGACTCATATCACTCAAGCAATAGTCTTAGTTCATTCTTCTTAAAGCCAGTATAACTCTATGTTTGCTGGCTTTTTTTATGCTTGATTAATATGCAGTTCTGCATTATAATTTTTATAAAGGAGAATGATTATGAAGTTTAAATTTGATAGAACTAAAGGACTTGGTGGTAGTGATGCTCATAAAATCTGGTGGGGTTATGACCTGGCTAAATTGTGGAGTATCAAAACCAAACGAGATATGGAAGATGATTTATCTATGGAATGGAAAGTACAACTAGGTACATACACAGAATCATTTCAAATAGATTGGTTAAAGAAGAAACAATTTAGTGGGAAAAAAATAACCAAACCTAAAGATGCAAAGTGGTCTAATAGATTTGATGTACCTATGTATGCTAATGTAGATGCTTTGGTTGACGGTGTTGTACTAGAAGTAAAGCATACTAATCTAGGACAAACAGTAGAACAGAAAGCAAGATACTATGCACCACAGCTACATCATTATATGCAAATATATTGTCAAGACTATTGTTGGTTCTCAGCTATACGAGGTAATGAAGAACCTGAAGTAGTAAGAGTAGATTGGAACCAAGAGTTCTACAACAAACTATTAGTAAAGATGAAAAGGTTTTGGTTGTTTGTAGTACATGATAAACAGCCACCTATTGTAACAGACAAAGAAAGATTTAACAGCACACAAGACATACTAGTTGATGGTGTAAAAAACTATGACAACTTTAACAATGAAGAATACAAACAGTTAGACGGTATGCTTATGCAATATGAAGGTGCTGTATCGAGCTTCGAAGAAACGAAGAAGAAGATGAAGTTACTTGTACCTCCTGATGCTAAACAAGTACAGTTTTCAGGTAGTAACTATTTAATAACACGCAACAAGAAAGGTACACTTGCTGTAAAAAGGAGAAACTAAGATGAAGTTTACATTAAAAGAAATAATACTTTTGTGGGAAAAAACATATGGTGAAAATATGTGCGATAAGTATTCAGGTTTTATTCATAATTTAATAGTGGAGTATGACAATGCCAGAAACAAAGACAAAGAAAGAAACTAAGTTAGATGGTTTCAATATGGATTTGTTTAACTTGTATCACGAGTTAAATAATCCAGGTGCAACTGCTGACAATCCATACTTCAAGAATAAGTATGCTGACTTGTTGACTATTATCAAAACAGTAAAACCTATACTATACAAACATGGGTTTATTCTGTTTCAAGTAGTAAAGCAACCAAGTGTATTAAGTGATAGTGGATCTAAAACACCTTTACTTAAAACTATACTGCGTCATATATCTGGTGAAAGTATTGAAGATGAAGGTGTACCGTTGGTCTGTAAGAATCCAGCAGATCCACAGCAACAAGGTAGTGCTATTACTTATGCTAGAAGATATGGTATGCAGTCTATACTTGGTATAGTTGCAGACACAGATGATGATGGTCAAGCTGCAAGTGGTAAGACAGAAAAAGATATCAATAGATTGAAGCAAGAGTTTACTGATACTATCCATGAATCAGCAGACAAAGCTATGTTAGATAAATTATATCTTACATACAAAGATGAAATAGAAGCTCTTAGTAAAGACGATCAAAAGTGGTTTCAAAATTCATACAAAGAACAAATTAAATTTATGAAAGAAAGAGAGGTTAAAAATGCAAACAGTTAATCAAGTAACTATACTAGGTCATTGTACTGCAGATCCAGAACCTATTGGTGGTGAAGGTAATTGCAAGCTTGTTATTACTACTAACTCAGGTAGTAAAGACAATCGTGTTGCACATCATCATAGGTTATCAGTCTTTGATTCATACAAGACAGACTTCATTATGAAGTATATCAAGAAAGGTATGATTGTATTTGCACAAGGAGAACTGCAATACTCAAAGACAGAAGATGGTAAGTACTTTACAAGTATTGTAGTTGGTAGATTCAACAGCACAGTAGAACTATGTGAAAAGAAAAATAGTTCTGGTACTTCGGTAGCTGATGATGACGCACCACCGTTCTAATATTTGTGATACTTTACGACAAGCTAGATTAGATAACAGACTTACTTATTTAGAAGTAGCTAATCGGTCTGGCTTGTCTATATCGACTCTTGTTAATGCAGAAAGAAAAATACCCAGTCCAAGAACAATAAGAATACTAGCAAAGATTTATGGTATTAATGTGAAACTTGCACAAAACACTAAAGGTAATGTAATATATCTTTAGGAGGTAATGATGGGTACAATGGATGAAGCATGGAAGATTGCTTGCTTGCAAAAGAAATGTAGGTATTGTGATAAGCCAGCAGAAGAATGGAAAGGGGGAATATATTATTGTAAGAAATGCTATGAAGAAGTGATAGTAAAACAAATAGAGAAAGAGGAATGTTCGGCACCCTCTCATATGAAAAGGAGGGATGTTGAACATTCCAAAGTTAAGGTTAGTAGAAAGAAACCAAGAAAGATTAAAATAAATAAATGGAGGTTAGTAAAATGATTGATGATTTAGTAAATGATTTAGTAAGAGATGAAGGTTCAATAACTAATGATAGAGGAAGGCATATAGTTTATGATTGTCCAGCAGGATTAAAAACTATTGGGTATGGCATAGAAGTAGAAAGTCATGGACTGTCTGAGAAAGAAGCAAGACTATTATTACAAGCAAGAATAGAAGAAGTAATAGCAGAGGTAGATGTAAACTATCCGTTTATGAAAACAGCACCACACCCAATACAGAAAGCTGTATATAATATGGCATTTAATTTAGGCATAACTAGGTTTAGTAAGTTCAAGAATATGATTGCCGCACTTGAGAAAGGTAACTACGATCAAGCCAGTATCGAAGCTCAAGATTCTAAATGGTATGAACAAACAAAAAGCAGAGCAGAAAGAATTGTTTTGCTGATGAAAGAAGCTGGACAAAAGTTTTATGACTGATAATATTCCTATACGACTAGGGAAAATTAACAAACAATATTTAATTGTGTGTGATAACTTGGGGATAAGTTACTAAAACCCTAGTCGTGTAGAAATCCCAGAAATCTAGGCTTTTAAAATCCGTTTAAATGACCGCTGAGTGCCACTAAAAAACTTTCGCTTATGATTCTACCTAGCTATTTAAACCACGCAGTCAAAGTATATCGTTCTTTTTCTTTTACAGTAGAAACACCATGCCGATAGTACATACTATCAAAAAATAATGCACGACCTTGCTTCGGAGTTATCACCATACCATCATCATAGAAAGTATTACCACCTCGATAGTCGTCATTTAAATATATAACTGCACCCAGCCGATAACCATGATTCTTTTCCATATGAAAGTCTCTATGTACTCCTAGTTCTGTATTAACTTTCCATTTGACTAAACCAAAGTAACCAAGCTTTGATTTATTTACATCCATTGCAGTATGATTTAATTTCTTTTCAATGTATGGAATCTCATTTGGATCAACAACAAAAGGATAGTAACTCATATATTGTCTAACTCTTTTAGTATTAGCTTTATAAAACTCTATAAGTTCTACGCATTGTTTCTCTGCTAGGTAGTTATCTATGACTACTGTAATCATTATCCTCTTAGTGTAATACTAATAGAGTATCTGTATTGTGGTGCAATAATAGTACTTGGTCGTATCATATGTGGTATCTTTGCATCAAACATTATAAGTCTATTAGGTTTACATTGAACTGTCTTGGTTATCTCATTTGTCTTTGGATCTAAAAATAAAGTATCAGCTCCCCATTCTAGTTTCCAATCCATATTCAAATAGTAAAGTAAAGAATACTTAGCTTCCGTTCCACTATCATCATGTGGATAGTATACACCATTTGGTGTAACTACATTTATGAAAGTTCTTTCAACAGTAGTATACGCATACTTGTATTTAAATTCTATCGGAAGTAACTCAAGAAACTTTAAATCATTTAAATGGTTTGGTGTGTAGTTAGCATAGAATACTTTCTCTTGTACCCTTGCTTTGCTATCAGTAAGTCCAATCTTAAAATTACTTTGACTTACTACATAGTTAAAAAACTTATGACAGTCTGCAAACTCAAACACATTGTCGTGTATGTCTATCACTTTTTAATTAACTTGGTATCTGTTTTCTTTAACTTGTCGAATGAACGGAGTCCACCAAGTCCGAGCATACCAAGTAACAATGGCATCATCACACTCATATCAGCTTGTGGTATTGTAATGCCAAAACCTGCACAAATTGGCGAGACCATGAAATTTATTCCTAGCGATATTGCACAGATCCAACCGACAAGTGGTCGCCACGAGGATTGAAACCAATTACCTTTTGCTTCAGCTTTGTTTACTTCTAATTGTTGTAGCATAAGTTGTTGGCTATGCTTCTCTGCCATAGTAGATATCTCGTGTGCAAGTTGTGCTTGTTTATCTTTGTCTCTTACAAACTTACCAATGAGTTTGGTAGCTGGTCCGATCAATGCTGTTAGTGCCATGTTTTTTCCTTATCTTGTATTATAATATTTTCTTGTCGATAACGCAACTCATCAAGATACTGTTCTGTTAATGCCATTTCTTTTCCTTCATTCATACATATCATATAATACTTTGGCTTGAACTCCATACATTCTAATACTTCTTTAGACAAAGCCACATATGCTATGATACAAAAAAAGACTATAAGAAAGACAAGACCAAACCCAATGCTTGCTTGTTGTACTACTTGTATAGTTTCTTTTCTGCGTTTTATTTTTTGTGCAACTATTTTTCGTTTAGCTTCTTTTACCTGGTCAATTCTTTTCTTTCGTTCTGCTAATATTTCTGCCCAAGTATTCGGACCAAAGCGATAGTTTACTAAGGTTCTTATTTCATTTAATTGTTCGGCTGCAAGCTTGGCATCAATTACACTTTGAGCAACTGAAGATATACCTAACTGTTCTGTAATGTTATTGTTCTGGTCTTTGATTCTTTGCTTTTCAATCTCTTGTTGTCCAGTAAATAACTGGTCAATCTGTTTAGCAATACCACTTATATCCTGACAAGTATTTATATTTTCCTTGATGAATGATGTTGCAGATCTAACTAAAGCTATTCCGCTGAGTACAGCTGTAACTGGCTCAACCATTAGTCAACTCTTTTAGGTGGTCGCCCTCGTTTACTTTTTTTTTTAAACAAAGATTTTATTTTATCTATTATCTTTTTTATCATGCTAACTTATATGCTCCAAAATATGTAGGAAAAAGTCCACCTGGACCACCTGATAACCAAGGGGTAGAGGATGCTTCATCTACTTTCATATATACTTCTAAGTAATCTGAAGTACCATTCATATCTACAATTGTAGACATATATGCGTTATTAGAATAATCACAAGTATATCCAGAACTTTGACCATCAGCATCATAATAGTGACCAACTTCTCTAGTATTATTTTTTCGTATCTCTATATACCCAGACTTCCATCTATCTGTAGTACCTCCTTGTGTACGGAGAGATGCAAAAACAAAATATTTACCTGCTACATTTGGAGTAAATCTATAATTAGATACATCATAACAACCATCAGAATCTATAGCTTCATTATTAAATGGTGTTTTTACATAACTATTATCACTAAAGTTATAATTACAAGCATCTCCTGAACAATCATTGGTTCCTCTGTATGCCATAAAAAATGGTTTGTTTGATGCACCAGCTGATGCTTTTATTAAACCTGAATCTCTACCTACATTGTTTGAAATGATACCTGTCATAATTTATCCTATAAAAAAAGCACCCCAATAAGTTCCATCTGCTGATTGACTACCACCAAATACTCTTGCATAGTTTGCACTTTGATTTACTTTTACCCAACACTCTACATAATCAGAACTACCATTAAAATCTATTAACTGCCCCATAATATTATTAACATGAGAATCTCTAGAATACCCACTACTTTGAAACTCTCCTTCATAGCTTCTTAGTTGTCCATATCCATAACTATTACCATTGATTCTGAATTCAGTCCAACCTTGTATAAATCTATCTTGATATTCACCTAGATAAAGTTTTGCAAATACATAATACTTACCTGCTTTATTAGGTGTCCATCTATATGCACTTGGATCATAACAGTTATCTGTATCTATTCTTTCACCATTAAAGTATGCTTTTGTATAACTATTATCTGATGTACTTTGCGAACAACCATCACCAGAACAACCATCAGCACCTCTATGTACCATAAACATTGGTGTGTTACCACCAGAAGGTAATACTTTTTTTAACCCTGATGACCTTCCTACATTTGCTCCTATAATACCTGACATAATTATCCTAATCTAAATCCATGAAACATTGATTGTCTCCATGTGTTTGTTGTATTTCCACCTGCAAAGATAGGTGAGTATACAGTTATATTCATATTACACCATACCTCAACATAATCTGATGTACCATTAAATTCTTTTATTGCTGATAAATGAACATTACATTCTGCATCATAAGTATATCCACCACTTTGACTACCATGATGTCTATGTCCTGCTAATATATCTGTTGCTGAACTTCCTCCATTAAATCTTAAATGACTATCAGAAGTTATAAATCTATCTGTATGTGTTCGTAATTTAAACATGGCTTCTATATAGTAAAACCCTGCTTTATTTGGAGTAAATCTATAATTAGATGTATCGTAACAACCATCTGTATCAAATACTTCTTGATTAAATTCTAATTTATCTAGTGTTGCATCACTAAATGCTTGTCTACAAGCATCACCAGAACAACCATCTAATCCTCGTACTGCCATAAAAGACGGTGTATTACCACCTGAAGCTGGTGCCTTCATTAATCCTGAAGACCTATTTATACCTGCAGTAATTATACCTGACATTACAATCCTAATGTAGCTTTTATTTCATCATCAGTAAGACCTAAGTCTTTTAACTTAGTTTTAGCACTAGCTTTTAGATCATCTCTTTTATTATCAAAAGCAATGATTGCATCTTCTAATGCTTTGCCTTGTTTTGCATATGTGTTTAGTGTGGATATAGTTGGCTTTGCTACACCATCTACTGACCAATGTGTTATAGTAATTGAACCATCTACTTCTTCCATTAAAACATTTGCATCAGAACCACCAAACTTTACTTCACCACTAAATCCTTTATCTATGCAGTATGCTCTTACTTGATCTGACATTCTTGTTGCCATTATACCTCCTTATCTAGTTTGATCTAAATAGCTTACAGTAACATCAACATTACCAGAACTAGCTAATTGTACGCAAAGATGATCTTCATCTTCTAATACAAGTCTATCATTAAAAACGAAAGTTTCGTTAGCACCGACTGCTTGGTCTGATAACACTTCTGTATCTGTACCTCCACCACCAGCATCAATAAATAAGTCAAAGGTCTCAGCTGCTCCTGCTGTTTCCGTAACTACTACTGATAAAATGGTATAAGTATGACCACTTACTCCGTTTAAAACAACAGACTCAGAGTTAGTAACTCCATTAGTCAATGTTCTTTTAAGTACTTCACTTGCCATATTTACCTCCTACATTCCAAACACAAGGGCTTTGCCAGTAGATGAAACACTACTATCCATTGAACCTTGTATACTAACTCTACCAGTTCCATGTGGTACTATGTTTATATTACCATTAGATACTGATACTATATTCTGTCCATTAACATCAAGCGAACCCCCCAACTGCGGACTCGTATCTCCTACTAAGTCTGTAATAACTGTACCAAACTCATAACCACTAGCACCACTATTTACTTTTATTACTTTACCACCTTGTCCAGATAAAGAAGTTAATCCAGTACCTCCGCTAGTTGCCGCCAACCCATCTGTTATAGTAAATGTTTGTCCAGTAGGTACAGTTACAGTACTACCGCTTTGTCCTGCTAATTGATCTACTTTTAGTTGAGCCATAAAACCTCCTTATATTATACTTAAAGCACCATTGCCATCAATTGTCAAGACTGTACTTCCGCCACTAACAGTTATCGGTCCAAACAATACACTATTTTTAGTATTCGCTGTAGTGATAGTTGTATTAGAACTAACTGTATTGTAATTACTAAATACATTTCCAGCAGTAGTTATTTCGCTAGCTTGTATAGTACTTAAAGTTAAATTACCAGAACCATCTGTAGTCAATGCTTGTCCTGATGTACCATCAGATGTTGGGTAACTAAGACCATCTAGGACTACTTTACCACTACCATCTGGTGTGATATTTATATCACGATTAGAAGTAGATACTATAGAGTGTGTTTGCACATCTAAGTTTCCACCTAATTGTGGACTTCCATCTTGCACTATATCTGTTAATGAACCAGCAACAATAGTTACCCAAGCAGAACCATTGTAATACTTTAATACATTTGCTGTGCTATTATATGCTAAATCTCCTTCATCTAATGATGATGTTGGATCGCTTGATCCTACTCTATATCGTTGTGCAAAACTATTTACTTCACCTATATTACTTGCAACAACATTAATGTTAGAAGTTACAACAGTAATTACATTTCCCATACCATTACCATGCGAAGTACAATAATACTTCAATGATGCAGGTGCATCTGAGGGAACTACAAAAGTAGTTTTAGCACCTGCACTTCCAGGTGTACCAGTAGATGTAACTCCAGTAGTATAACTTGCATCTGCACTTGTTCTAAATGCTATTGGATGCGTAGCATTACTTGAATCACTTTGATCAAATACATAAGTGTTACCTCTAGTTAAAGTAATAGCTGGATTACCAGTACCATCTAAATAAAATACATTACCACTACCACCACCATACAATGTACCAGATGCTACTGTTACTGCATAGTTTGTTGTACTTGCAAGTGCATTTGCTAAGGATGTTACATCAGCACTTATGCCTGCAAGTGTTGTAATGTTTGCATTATTACCAGCTACAGTAGTTACATTTGCACTTATTCCTGCAACTGTACCTATATTTGATGAGATACCTGCAACTGTAGTAACATTACTAGAGATACCTGCTACTGTAGATATATTAGAATTATTACCAGCTACAGTATTTATATTACTATTATTACCTGCGACTGTAGCAATATTACCAACAACACCAGATGCACCTAATGTTGCCATATTTGTTACATTATCAGATGTAGCCAGTATGTTTAAGTCTGCAACTATATCACTTGTAGCTAACTGATTTAAGTCTGATACTATATCAGATGTAGCTAGTGTATTTAGATCGCTAACAATATCAGATGTTGCTAATGTATTTAAATCTGTAACTATATCAGAAGTAGCTAATGTATTAATATCATTGATTACATCTGTTACTGCAAGTGTATTTAAATCAGACACAAAGTCAGAGGTTATCAAACTAGCTTTGGCGGCAACAGATGTTATCTCCGAAGCTTTGCCTGCTACAGTTGTAACATTAGCTGATATTCCTGCAACGGTGCTTATATTACTTGCTATACCATTTAATGTTGTTATTTCACTTGATAATCCTGCTACTGTACTTACATCTGTAGATGCAATTGAAGTAGTTACATTACCACTTCCATCAAAAGTAAGAACTTTATTTGCTCTAGATGCAGTAAGTGGCAAAGTAAGTGTTGCTGTGCCATCTTCATCTTTTAATTGTATTGTTCTTGTTAATTCATCTTCTCTTTCACCCATCATAGCAACCATTTTATCTAAGTCTGTATTCAAACTTTCAATAACAAATGGTCCAGATGAAGGAAAATCAGTTGTTCTTTTTACTGGTATGTCTCTTACAATAGTAATAATATCACCAGCAGAAGCACCACCACCTAATGTAACATTACCTCCACCAGTAGAACCTGCTCCTGATACTGAGTATTGTGATGCACTACTTGGACTTGCCGCATATGATAGTAAAGTAGATCCATTGAATACTTTTATATCTCCAACTTCAAATATTTCAAAGCTATAAGCAAATACAGTTTGTCCACCTGAAGCTGTGTACCTATTTCTTGGTGTGGTATCGTTAACTACTATTGGCATAATATAATCCTATAACATACTTTCTTAATAATTTAAAGTAATTCTATCATCTGTAATACTATCTCTTATACCATCAAACAACCATTTTGTATAAAATAAATTATTATATGGTATTAATCTTTTAGTCATATTAACTCTATCATTAAAATCAACATTATCACTAAATAACATTTTATATACATCAGCAATCATACTACCTACTGGTCCGCCTATTTCTGATATTTGATCTGGTGCTGTTCCAGTAAAAGGATTATCTTGTCCAAACAAGTTAGGTCGTATACCTATGTAATTATTTGATGCTATTTCTGCAAAAGAATTTATGTCTAATATATAACTTGTTAGTCCGCTATATTCTACAGCTTTCATAATTCTTTCTTCTGTAGATTTATATCTCCACCAATCAGGATTTCTTGCAAAATCTGATAGCATACCTAGTGCAAACATAGCCATGATACCAGAACCTACTCCTTGATGTCTGCCTTGTAGTGTAGATATTACTATTTTATTATTAGAAGCAAAAGCCCAAGACATAAATTGAAAAGGTATTTTAAAAATATTGTGTTGTCTATCTTGCATCTTTCTGTTCCAACGACTAGCTTTGAATAAACCATAAGACATTAAAGGTTTGTCAGCTTCGGTAGGTGTTATAATTGTACTTAAAACATCTGCTCGTATAGCATTTACATATTTTCTAAAAAGTTGTGGGTTTGTTTCCATCCACTCATCAGCATTACTGTAATAAATATCTTTACCTCTTTTCTTAGGATTGTGCAATTTATGTATTTGTTTTAAATCTGTTTCTGACAAACCAAATGATTTTAAAATTTTTAAATCAGTCTGAAAATATTTTTTTAATCCAGGATTACCAGTATATTTTTTATTCAACATTGCACCAGTTCTTATAATTCTATCAGCAGACATAGGCATAACTAATCTTTTATTTATAGCTGTCCAATGATTTAATAAGTTTGCATTATAAAAACCACCAACCATTTTATCTAATGCTTCAAATACTTTATCTCCTATTTTACCTAATACTCTATTATTAACTTCACCTAAACCAGTACTTTGTTCTGCTACTCTTGATGCACCTGCACCTGATAATGTTTCTTGTCCTTCTCCTATAAACTTTAACATATGTTTTACCGATTCATCTCGCAAATTTAATTCATTTAAATCTCTAAACCATGCTTTTAAATATCTTCCAAATGCTTGTGATATACCTCTTGATAAAATTATTTTACCAAAGTCAGCTAAACTAGCTATGGTAGTCATTCCCATCATTGCAAGTTGACCTAACTGCATACCTGCCTTTACTAATCTATTAGTTGCTGTGCCTGCTTCCATACCTATTGGTGCCCTATTTAATATTGGATCTAACAATCCATCTATATCATTTCTTTGATCTGCTAAATCTTCTATCATTTTATTAGGATTGTTTTCTATTTCATCACTATGTCTTACTAACACATCATCTATAGCTTCATATAATTTCATATCACCAAATCTATCACCATCAAACATTCTAGACATTTCAACAGCTGGTCCAAACTTATTCATATAAGTTCTCATAATTCCTTCACCATCTAAATCTATAAAGTCTGCTATACCATTACTTTCTTTTGTTAATAGATAATTAGGCATATCAAAGTTTCTGTGCATAACAAATTTTTGTGAACCTCTACCTGCTATACCATCATAATCTTGTGCATCACTTTCTCCTATTATTCTGTTAATAAGTTGTGTTGCTTGTAAATCTGCTTGTCGTTGTATCATTTCATCTGTAACTTCAACTTTTGTTGGTTTAACTAATCCCTCATCTATAGCTTCATTTTCACTTTTACTAACTACTTTATACAGCATACCTTGTGCTTCCAACTCAGCACTCTGTAAATTTCTACCTGCATTTTTTATTATTTGTGAAGCTGTAACATTTAAATCCTCAAACGAACCTTTTTTAACTTTTGATTTTGGATCGCTTTCTGTTAACGGTTTTATTCTTTTAAAAGATATTAACTTTTCAAAATCTTCATCAGGTATTTTACCTTTATATTTTTTCTTTACATAATCTATTTGAGCAAGAAGTTGTTTCATTTGTGATCTATTTATATGATTACCTAATCCATTCGGTTCTATTCTAACAACAGTCATCAATTTTGTTTTACCATCAGACATTGTAACTTGTTGTTTTCTTATAGCATTTCTTAAAACAAAAGGAGTTGTTCTAAAATCTGTACCTCTATCTGCAAATCTTTGTTCTAATTTACCAAATTTAACTTCATCATATTTATAAAATCTTCCATCTTCTAACATAAAAATATTTTTTAAATTTGTTTGTTTTAATATATCTTCTATCCTATCTATGTTTGCTGTAGATATTCTAGTAAAAAAAGCTTTTGGCATTGGTTCTTTAAATACAGTCATGTTCAATATTTCTTCAGGAAATAATGCAATTTTTTCCCCTGCTGTTTGTGCATCAATAAGTGTTGCTAATCTACCAGAAGGATTTTTTAATATATATGGTACAATTACTTTGCTATGAAAATTTTCTCTTTCATCTATAATGGTATCAACCATATATTTTCTCATAGTGTAAGACCTTTCGCCTTTCGGTCCTTTAAAATCTTTTTGTAAATTAATAATACCTTGTCTCAATAAACCTAGTATTTCTGATACTGAGTCATCTGAAATATTTATTGGAATTTTTAATTCTTTTTTTGCTTTTGCAAAAAGTCTTTTTTGTCTATCTGTTAATCCAGATTGAGGATCTCTTTTTAAATTTTTTAAATCTTCTATTATTTTCTTTTGCTTTGGTGAATATTGAGGTGCTTCTATTCTTTTACCTAAATTTTCCATATAAATTAATTCTTTATCTGATAACCCTCTAGTAGAAAACTTTTTTTGTAATTCTAAAAATATTTCTAAATATCTAACATGATTTTCATAATGTGTTTTTTTAATTTGTTTTGCTAATTTTTCTAAATAACTTTTTCTAGATCGTCTTTGCCTAGCCATACTTTCCATTATATCTTTATAAGATTCTCGTTGGCTTTCTTTTCTTAATTGTTGAGATAATATATTATCTACACTATCAAATATTCTACCTTCAGCACGAATAAGAGAAAAAGCAAAACTTTCTAAAGAATTCATTTCTCTTAAAGTTTTATCTAAAAATTCTTCTTCATTTCTAATTTGCATTTGTATTGTATTTTTTCTTGAACTTTTTGCTAATCTTCTTTTCATAACATTAATATTTCGAATTCTTCTACCAGCAAATTCTGCCATTTTATCCATTTTAAAATTTAAATTATCAGCTGTATTAAATAACTTTGCATCTATACCTTCATCTCTTGCTCTTTTATATAACTTTCTAGTTAGTTGCACAGCTTTTTGTACTGCTGGAGATTCATTTAATAAAACAGTATCACCTTTATAAGATGCTCTTATATCAGCTAGTACTACTTCTCTCATAAACTCATTATAAGATTTAGATTTATTAAATTTAGATTTTAAATTTTCTATAGTAAAAGTAATATTTTGCGTACCTACAGTTCTTGGTTTAACTATATCTTTTGATTCTAACCATAAGTTTCTTGTTTGTGCTATGTAATCATAAGACAATGCTTGCCATTGTCCTCTAAGTAAATTTACTGTTTGTGGTGCTACATCACCTTTATCTATACCTCTTTGCATTGTTCCTAAATCAGAAAAAATACTTGTTACCCATCTACCCATAGCATTACTATTAAATCTATGTAACATTCTTCCTAATGCTGTTAATTTTGTAGTAGCTTCAAACCCAAAAGCAGTTTTTTTTAATTTAGTATCAAACTGTTTTTCATTTAAATTAGGATTTTCTTCTACTGGAATAACTCCTTCTTCTTTTAAAGATTTATTTGTACTTGGATTTATCTCTGCTTCAAATACTTTTTTACGCATACCTTTAACTTTTACTTCTTTTACATTTGCTTTTAAACCATCATCATAAGCTGAAGCATTTGCAAAATCTTTGCCTACTCTTGATGCTGTAATACCACCAACAGCACCTCCTATTAATCCACCAAATAATGCAGAGCCACCAATAGCAAATGCACTTTCTTGTAGTTTGTATGTAGGATCTGCTTGTGCCCTTATAGTTTCTATTCCTGCAGTAACAGTTGCAGCTCCTAGTCCTACTCTTTTTGCACCTCTTATAAATCCTACACCTTTTGCTGTAGGCAAAGGTATTAAATTAACTGGATCAAAAACACCAGCAAATAACATTGATCCTATTCCACCATAGTCATATAATGACTCTTTTATTCTTGTCATTCGTTTATATAAATTTACTTGATAATCAAACTCTTGTTGACTGCCAGCTGTTAGTAATTCATCCATTAACTCAGCTGGTTGACCTTTTAACATTTCATCTGTAACTACAAAATTAGGATCATTTTCTCCTACTATAGATTGTTTTATTTGTGATAATATAGGTGCATAAGTATATCTATAGTTATTAGCTACATTTCTCCAAAAACCAGACTCATAATCTGATGGTGCTTGAAGGTAATCTGGTTTATCTATTTTCACTATCAAACCTATTTTTATCTGTTTTTCTAATTTGTTCTATTTTACCTTTTGCTATATATGCTTTATCTAAAGTTTCGTATTCAGATATGTAAGGTGAAGATTCAAAAATTTCAAATGCTTCTGTAGCTGATATATCTCTAAACTGATATAACTGACTTTCTGTATTAAAATATAATTCTTTAGAAGGCATTAAATAAAACTTATTATTTTTAGATACTATATGAGAATCTTTAAAATCAACTTTATCTACATCTATATTATATAAATATCTACTCCTATAATAATTTAATATTCCTGCTTCTTGTGTGTTTAAATCTTGTGGAACATCAAATATATTTTTATATAAATCTACACTTATAGTTTGACTAATTGGTTTATTAGTTCCTATTTGACCTGCTAATTCATTAAATTCTCCAGTAATTATTTTATCTTTTGCTCTAGTTATTCGTTCTGCATTTAATTTATCACTATTATATACTTCTAATAATCCTTTATAGTCATTAGGAATTGTTATTACAGCAGGTCTATTAGTTTTTTTATCCATTACAAAAGTGGTATAAGGTTCACCTATACCATCATCAACAGATATCATTATATTTCTTTGATTATCCCCTAAATTCATTGCAGCATTTTTTACAAATTTAACATTTTTTCCAAATAACATTGGAACTTGTGCTGTATTTCCACGATCATCAGGATTTGATTCCAAAGTAAATAAATCTACAAAATTACCATTAACACTATTGCCAATAATATCTCCTTGTATTCCTTCAAACTTATATTGGTCTCTTTTAAATTCTTGGTTTCTTTCTGTAAGTTTTAAATTTAATGGTTTTGTAGGATCTATTTCTGTTCCTATTTTAAATACTGCATTAGGTAAAAATTGTGCTAATGATTCTTTAAAACTTTTATCCCAATGAACATCACCTGGACTTATTTCTTCTAATGGCACAAATACATCCATATTTTTTAATTGGTATGCTACATTCAAATGTGTTAGCACATTACCTTCATATACATTCATACCAAAATCTTTCGCAAAACTTTTATACTTAGAAACTAAATTATGATATGCACTAGATATTGGTACAATATTCATGTTATTACGACCTGCCATAAAATCATCTTCTGCTCTATTACCTTTTCTTTCCATATCCATTTCATAATCAGGGGGTAAATCTCCTTTACTTAAATTTTCTATTTTTGCTTGCACATCTTTAATTGCTTCAGATTTTGTTGAATACATAGAATCTCCAGTAGCTCCAAAATGTATTAACCATTGATTAATAGATTGTTCTACTGCTTCTCTTGCTTTCATAGCTGTTCTTTGGTCTACATTTTTATCTCTGAATACAGCAAGCAATAAATCATCTCTTATGTTAGGAAATAGTTCTTCATCTTTTGCAGTTTTAGAATCTATTTTTGGATCTAAAACTTTAGCTAATAATAATTTACCAGCTTTTAATTTTTCACCACCATCAATATATAAGCTATTTATATTTGATACTATAGTACTTACTTGAACTTCATTATCTAATTGATATTCACTTAATGTTTTTATTATTCCATATGATTCATCTTTAATGCCTAAATCTGCTGGATCTATATTTTGATCTTTTAACATTTTTATAATAGGAACACCTAAATTTATCATAATTTGTGAATCTTGACTCTGTACTGCGTGTTTTAAATATTTGCCTATTACTGTTGGTCTATATCCAGCTTTTAATAATAATTCTAACTTAGCTCTTTTTACTGGAGTCATTACATTATTGTTTTCAAAAATATTATTAGTAACAAATTTAGTTAGTTTATCAGTTGAAACTGTAAATATATGAGATGAGTTTGTTAAAACTTCTCCTTTAGATTGTGCTATTATATTACTTCTAATTATATTTGCAGCTTCTTGATCTGCAGTAATATTTATCTTTGTTTTTTCTATGGCAGTAAGAGCTTCATTCATCATACCTCTTACTGGTGCATATAATTTTAGTAATTCTTCTCCTGAATATTTACCTAAATATATAGAATTATCCAATGGCTTTTCACCATTTAACAACAACCTTATATCTTGTATTGTTCCTTTAGACTGACCTTTAAGTAATGAAAAAAACTCTGTATGTTTTTCTTGAACACTTGAATCATTAACCCAATTTCTTAAATCAAGTATCTCAGAGTTGTTAGCAAAAACATCTTTGTTAGTATCTATTATATTTGCTACTTCTGTTAAATCACCAAAGCTATTCATTAAATTAGCTTTTAATTTAGTAAATATATATTTTTGATCTGCTATTTTTATATTATTTATTTCTCTTTGTACAGTTCGATTTACATCAGCTAAGATTTGATTTCTTGCAATTTTTGATTGTTTGTTGCTTTTTGATCCAGTTGGTAAATCATGTCCATTTATTTTATTTACTGTAGCTGTTCGTAAGTTCTCTAATTCTTGTTGTGAAGGATTAATACCTAATTCATTAATAGCTTGTGAAAAATTTAATAATTCTGATGATACTTTTTCTTGATAATCTAAATAGTCAAGATTATTTTTATTTCTATCATTTTGAAATTTAGTTAATTCATTTTCTATAAAAGTTTTACTTTCTATAGAATCATGTATACTTTCTAAATTAAAAATTTCACCTTGTAAATCTACAGATGCTTGATTATTTGAGATAGCTAATTTTAATTTTAATACATCATCAGCATTATAAATTAGTTCTCCTTGTTCATTTTGATTAAATAATTTTTCTCTTATGCTTTGCCAACCTGCGATTGCTTTTACTTCATTATTTAAATTATCAAAGTCTATATCAGATATTAAATTAGGATTTATTTGTTGTTGTTTTAATAAAATATTATTTAGTTGTGATACTACTTGTTCAAATTCTGGTGCATCTTTTTTTATTTTATACAATCTTTGTATTAAAGATTTTTGATGTGAAGCTAAATTTGCTACTAAATTATTTCTTGCTCTATTTGCATTTTCTTTTATATCAGTTTGTAATAATGGCTGTACTTTATCTTGCACTATCGCATCAAATACATTTTTAAATTGTTGTGGTACTTGTCCTCTCATAGGTGTTATTTGTTGGTCTATCAATGCTCTTAAATTATTTGTATTATTTCGTAATGTTGGATCGTTAAAATATTCATCTTTAACAGATGTTATTTTATCATTAACAGAATTTTCTAAAGCATTAGCATATGTTATTTTAGCGGCATCATTATAGGCAGTATTATAAATAGTACCTCCTAATTCCATTGGTTCAAAAGTAGGCACACCATCAGCAAACTTTATAGTTGAACTTTGTTCATCTTTTTTAGCTTGTTCTATTGCTTTTTGTTTTGATAACTCAAAAAAAGTATTTGCTATATTTTGTGAAGTTTGTTGTACGGTTTTTGCAAGTTGTTCTGCTCCAACATTTTGTGGAGCTTGCAAAGCAAACCTAGTTCCAGGAGATGATTTTACTCCTACTCTACCTATATCTTTATATCTTTTTACCATTATTTATTCCTTTGTGCATATGAATATTTAGGAGATGTAGGAGAATAAGAAGTTGTAGTTGTCGGTGTTGTTGTAGGTTTTGTACTAGGAGTTCTTGTCATATTGTATGATGCACCTCCAGTTACTAATTGTCCAAAAGCACTTACATATGCAGAAGTCATAATACCTTGACCTGCTGATGGCATACCTTTTTGTGTAGTTAATATTCCAATATTTCTATCTGCTGATGTTTGTGCTACTGCTAAATTAAATCTATTAGTAGCTACATCTGCACCAAATAATTCTTCTGCTGTGCTTTTTATATTATTTCTACTAGCACTTTCTAGACCTCTACCATAAGCACTTATAGCTGACATTTCTGCTTCTAAGATTCTTCTTCTTTCTCTTTCTTCTTGTTTTGCAGCTATCTCATTTAATTCTTTTTGTTCTTTTAAATCTTGTATTTGTACTTCTGCATTATACCTAGCAACAGCTTCTTGATTTTCAATTTGTCTTTTTTGTATTCTGCCTTGTTGTATAGTTGCTCCTGCAGATACTACTGTTGCTAATAATGCTAATTCAGGTGAACACATTAGACTTGATACTCCATAACTAATCCAGTAATTCTAACTGGCAAAGGATCGGCTTGTGTAATAGTAACTGTTGCATCTTTACTATAACCTAATAAATAAAAATCTTTTTTACCAGTAACTACTGATGGTGCTATAGATAAATCATCTGTTACTTGTCTTAGCTGTAATGTAGTTCCTGATACTGTAGTTGATAAAGCAGAGTTTAATCCTAAGACTACTTTACTAACTCTTTTAGGTTTACCTTGTAAACTACCACTTGGTAATACAGTTTCTACTGGCATTGTTTCTACACTAACCTCATAGTCATATCCAACAGTAATTTCAGAAGTATCAAATCCACTAGACAAAGTAAGTTGTCCTCCTGATGTAACTGCAAACTCTCCCATATAAAAGTTACCGCTTCTAACTTTAACTGTTTTACTTGCATAGTTACTTAAACCAGTAAATACTGTGCCTGGACTTCCTAATGTAAATGTTGATGAATGATCCAAAGTATTTGCTTCCAATCCCATTTCTTCTATATAATATGCACTATTTCTATATACAGTAAAGAATAATCGTGAACCTACTGCTTCTACACTTTTATAAGTAGCACCACTTGTTGTTTTCCATTCAGTCCATCCAGCTAACTTCTCTGCTCTTACTGCATGAAACACACCAGCAGTACCATCTTCATTTATAAATATTGCATATGATTCTGGTCTTTCTGCTGTGCCTGGCAATATTGCCATATCTTTAGGTGTTTGTACTAAATGACTAGCCAACACACTTATGTTAGTTGCAGAATAAGATAATTCTAAATCTGTAAATAAAAGTTCTCTTACAGCTCTACCATGTTTTTGCACAAACAATGCTCCGCCTTCTAAAGTTTTTACATTTACATGACTACATCCATGTGTAGTTTGTCTTCGAACAGTAAAGTTAGATGGTGTTAAAACACCTGAATCAGCTTGTGGACAGAAAAATTCTCCATTTGCTGTAAAAATAAGTAAATGTCTATTTGATAATAAGTGTCTTATATCTGCTACTTGAGATGCTCCTATACTAGATTGTATACTATCTCCATCATTTCCATCTCCTAAATCAAAATTAAAGTATTGATCTGATTTACTCGCCCATACCCAATCTGGTAAACTTGACGATCCTCCAAACCATAATCTTCCATCATGAAATGTAGAACTAGCTGGATAACCTTTTACACTACTAAATGTTTGTTCTTTCCATTCCGTAGTAGCTTGATTAGGACTTTGTATAAATATAGCAGAACCACCACCTGCAGCTGTATTGTTAGCATTAGTACTACCGCCAGCAGTAAAAGTATATGTATCTTCATCTAATACAGTTATAGTTCTTGATCCATTTATATCTGCTCCATCTATACCCTCTATGCTATTTGATCCACTAAATGATACACTTGCACTATTTCCTAACCCATGCAAAGGATCGTTAACAGTAATTGTCTTTGTGCCTTTTTCTGTAGTAAAAGCATCTGTTATTAATTTTTTTCGCAAAGTTCCTTGTATTGTAGCAGTTACTTGTGTACCACTTGTATATCCAGTTATTTCTAAAGTTGTATCTTGTATCTTTAAATATATTCCTACATAACTACTGGTAAAATAACTAGCACTTGCTGTTATGGTAGTAGTACCAGTAGTGGCACTTGATGATAAAGTTACAGATGTATCTGCAAATTTATAGTATGGTTGATAAACATTTGCTGTATCTTCATCAAAAGCATAGGCACTTCTAGTAAAAGTTGTTAATCCAGTTCTAAATATTTTTTGTGTTGCCATACTAGGATGCGTTACAATCATAGTATCTCCAGCTTGTGAAAACTGCATTTCATATAAAATGCTAGTAGTCCAGGGGCATCCAGTAATACTTTGTGCTAAAGCATTTGTTTCTAAATAATATATATCTACTCTTTGGTTCCCAAATGCCATGATGTATTGTTCATTATCATCAAAATCAAAACCAACAAGTCTTGCATCTCCAGTTAAACTTGCGTACCTCTTTGTTCCATTTCTTCTTTTAAATCCACCTTGAGAAAACAAAGCAACATTTTGCATTTTTTTTGCTCCATTTACATACGCATTAACATCACTACGCATATTCATTAATGGATCTAACTCACCTGCTTGAAATGTTGTTTTTAATTGTCTAAGAAGTGCTTTTGTTTTTGCCACATCTACTCCACAGTTCCTTCTATATTAGAAGTACCTGTTGAGTTTCTTGTATTTGTAAATCTAGTAACACGAAGTCTACTTGATGTTCTTTGCTGTGCATCTAAATTTTTTGCTATTGCTAATTGTCTTTGTGCTTTCAGTTCCAAAGAATCAGACAAAGCATTATTTTGTGCTACAGCATATCCAAATATAGAAGCCAAAGATAATTCTAATAAGAATATAAAATATGGTGGAAAAAATTGTTCTGGATTAGTAGCATCTTCATCATAATATGTATAATCTGCATACACTTTATCAGTAGATACTGCATCATTGTATACCATATCACCATATCTTTCAAATTTAATAGGCATATCATTTACAAACACACCATGTAGTCCTACTAAATCTGCTGGTAATTGATACGCACTATCCCATTTATGATCAGGTGTATCTGTTAATCTTGATAATTGTTGTTGTTTACTAGCAAATCTCCAACGATAGCTAGATAATGTATTTTTTACTGTGTCTTGATATAAGTTACTTGCTACTGTAGATTCTGTCGTACCATCTGCAAATGAAGTGATAGGATTTGCTCCTATCATTACTAATGCTCTTGCACATATATCTATCTTTGTTGTAGCCATATAATGTTGGGGGAGTTTCCTCCCCCTTTCTATTAAGTACCGTTAGTTGTTGTAACAGTTGCAGCTTCAGTAGCACTTGTAACTACCAATAGATCAACAGTTTCAGAACCTCCAGTAGCACCAACTACTATAATAACATCATGTTCTTTTAGTTCATTGGTTGCACTATTAAAATATCCGCTTCCTGCTACAGTTCCTACAGCATCAGCAGATTTGTAAATCCAAAGTCCAGGATTTGCACCACCTACTTTGAACAAAGTACTTGCTGTGTAAGCCATGTTTACCCCCTATTCAGCTATCTGCACTTCAAAGACTGCGTTGTCATCAATCAACACAACACCCAGACTCATATATGCAGTAATTAAGTTAGACACTCTTTCAGGAATATAGTTTACTTCTGTTGTTACATCAGCACCCATAGCTACTCCTAACCCAGTTCTGTGATATGCAAAACATTGTCTTTTACCACCAGTTGTAGGTAGACCACTATG
>CEOR01028435.1_pt1 | contig 24855 bp, 16 predicted proteins | sample 530661 | NCBI WGS metagenome assembly CEOR01 (sample SAMEA2620836, study PRJEB7988) | marine metagenome | biome: marine biome (ENVO:00000447); feature: deep chlorophyll maximum layer (ENVO:xxxxxxxx); material: "saline water (ENVO:00002010), including plankton (ENVO:xxxxxxxx)" | depth 65 m
GTCGTCGTTAGCCATGCCTACCCCTATATTACCTCCTGTAGGAGCCTCGTTAGGAGGCACTGCAGTCTGTGCTGCTTCTTGTAGTGCATCTCCAAATGTAGGAGCAGCTGGATCAACGTCTTCCCAGCTAGCATCATCCATGTCATCAAATAGACCAAGCTGTTCTCCAGCTTGTCCTGTATCATTGTCTGGGACAGGTTCGTTATTTATAGCCTGCTCAATTTTAAGCGCCTCATTATCTGTAGGAGCAGTTACGCTTTCTTCTACTGGACCTTCTACATCAGCCCTCGCGCCTTCAATTTCTCCTCTAGTATCAGCCTTCTCTCTTGCATTGTTTTCCCTTTCAGCGCTTGCTGCGTCTGAGAGCTCAGCCTCTTCTCGAGGTCCTGCAGTTTCATTACTTCTTTCATTTTCTAAACGTTTTAATTGTTGCTGCTCTACAGCTATTGCAGCTTGCAGTTCTTTAATTCTTTCTTGAGCTTCTCGGATTGCAGCTCTTTCAGTGTCCATAGTTTTTACGGCCTGCCTCTTACTAGCAATCCACTCATCTGTAGCCTTTTCTGTCGTGCTTGCAGCATTTAACGACTCGACTCTAGCTTTTGCATCAAGGCCTTTTTCCTTAGATACTTCTATTTGGCTTTGAAGTTCAGTAATTTGATTTTCATGATCTTCAATTACCTGCATTGCTTTATTTTCTGCACGAAGTATCTCGTTAGATGTAGGAGTCACAGATTCTCTACGGTACTTTAGTACCTTTTTCATCTCACGAATTCGCGCAGTCAACGAGCGCATTTCTTTGTTTAACGCTTTTAGTTCAGGATCATTTTTTAGATCTTCTTTAGTTGCACCTGCTTCTTGTATATAAGATGTACGCAGATTATCAGAAGCTTGCAGAGCTGCATCAAACAGCCGTTCTAATTCATATATCTCTTGCCTTAAGGCTGGTGTAGTTTTGCTACCATGTTTACCAGTAGTAGCTTTCCTTCTAATAATTTCTTCTGCAGCTTTCTTTTCTAACAAAGCTTGCTCACGGTTTATAGTAGGCTGGCCTTCTACTTTTGCCATTTCAGATAGAATAATGTGGTAAGCCAGTGTTTCTACTCTATCCTGAGGACCCCATATAACATGTCTGTTGCCCTGCTCATCGAATAAGCTGACAGTTTTTATACCGCCGTCTCTTGTACGTTCTATTGCATCTAGTGGATTTGTTCTGCGGTTAAAGAATCGTTTACCATCAATAATAAATTCTCTACCATCTGCACTAGCTGCTGTTACGCCTCCAAGGTTTTCTTCTTTAAATGCATCTTCTACAGGTTCTGCGACGCCCGCATTTATAGCCTCAGCAACCTTTTCTTCTATAGGCTGTCCTTCTTTCTGCTTGTTTAAGGCTGCTTCTGTTTCTGTTATAGCTCTAGTTAACCCTGCACGTTGTGTAGGACTAAGACTTTCTGGATCTATGTTTTTTAAATCTTTTAGTCTATCCTCGAGAGACATATTAATTCTCTCTTGTATAAAGTTATCTGCAGCTGCCTTCTCTGCTGCGTTTAGTGCATCTAGCTTGTCCTCAAGCTGTTGCTTTTGTGCAGGCGTCAAGTCGTTTACATCAGGAGAATTAGCAACAAGATCTGCTGCTGTAGCAGAGTTGCTAATAGCTTCGTCTAATCTATTTTGAACTTGTTGTTCTTTAGCAATACGCTCATTATTTGCTACCTCTTCTTGGAAAGCTTGACGGTAAAAAGGATCAGATACTAGTTTATTATAAGCATTTAATGCACGGTCTGTATCTGACATAAGACCTATATAGTCATTTGCCTGTCGGCCAAACTTATCCGCAGCTATTGCACTACCATTAGGGCCCAGCATTTGGTCCTGTATGTTTTTTAATGCTGTAGCTATTGCAGTATTTCTTTTTACAAGATACTCTTCAGCAGAAGGAGTCTCCTCGCTAAGAGTAACATCTTCCTCAGCAAAGGCTTCAGATATTGCTTTTTTAACATCTATGCCAGAGTTCTTAAGTGCAGGGTCATTGTCAATAACTTGCTGCATGTCTTTTTGCAAAGACTCCATACGTGCATTTCTATCTGTAATAAGTGCACCGTTATAGATTAGCTCGTTTCTTAACGCTTGTTGTTGGTTATAGACAGTATCCTCTGCAGCTCTTTCTGCCTCAGTCATCCTCATTCTAGGCAGACCTTTAGTCTTGTCAGGCAGAGGAAACATTTCATTAACGTTTTCGTACGTAGTTTTTAACTGCTCTAATTTACCTTTAAGATTGTCTACTATTTGAGCTTGACTTTGTCCGCCCGCCTGATCTGCAAGAGATAGCGTATTGCCGTTTGAATCTACGCCTGTGTATCCATACATCTTTTTAAACTCTCCCTCAGACATGCTTTTAGAGTCTTCTAGCTTTTCCATAAGCACATCGAACCCTCCCTGATCAAGAATATTGAGCCCATTATTAAAGATCATCTTCATCTGGACATCTTTAAACCCTTTATGGTCTCCTCTACTTAGAGCATCTTGCATTTGCTGTATGTAACTTGCATTTGCATTTTCTGCCTGTGCAGCTGCCATAATGTTATCAAAGTACCCTGCATCAATAGCAGCTTTTAAATTTGCTGCGGCAGCCTTTCTATTTTTGTACTCTCCTCTAACTGCAGCTCCTCCACCTCCCATTAGGCCACCAGTAAGAAAACCTACTAGCATAGACTCTCTACCTTCTTGTGTACCAAAAGTTTCTGAGAGTCCTTTCATCATTGCGCCCCATCTGTCACCTACTCCTCCGTCATGATATTTATCAGTATGAAGAGTGCTTGAGTATATGTTAGACGCAAACTGTAAACCCTCTTGAGTTGCCTCTTCTAGACCTCCTATGGCAACTGGCTTTAGTCTGCTGAGGGCAGTACGCATTACACCTCGTTCAGCTAGGGTATCAACTACCTCTCTTTTGGCTGCGTCAAATATGACGTCTTTATTAGCTTTAGTTGCGCCTTTAAATCCTAACGCCATCTTACCAAACATTAAGGCGTTTGTACCACTAGTAACAACCATGTTCAGTCCAAAGTTTGCATTACCTGCAGAGATTGCAGCTTTGTCTATTTTAACTTTTTCTGCATCTGGTATTTGCCACTCATAATCTAAACCATTGTCTTCTAAATACTGTTGTACAAGATCGTCATGCACTCCTCTTTTAGTTTCTCTTGCCTCTACAGAAGATTCTGCAAGAGACATCATAATAGCTGCGTCAAGCATTTGCCCTGCTCTTAAAGCAGACTTGCTAATTCCCGCTCCTTTTGCTAAAGTAGATGCTAGCTTGGTACCTTGAGTAATTGCTTTAGATAGTCTATACATACCTAATAGCTTGCTACCTGCACCTACTGCTTGAACTCCTTTAGCCGCCATTCCTACATACCCTGTCCCTCCAGTTAAAAACATAGTTGCAACAGCTCCAAGACTGTATCCTAATCCATTTGCAACAGTGTCTGCATAGAAGTTAGCTGTCCCCATTTTTTGCAGAGTTGTCATATTCATCTCTGATTCAGTGTAGTAATTAGGGTAATGCTCACGCATCCACTCATTTGCGCTGTCTACAGTTTGACCAACTACATTGTCATAATATTGACCACCTGTTGCAAGCTCCCCAAGCCCAAATAATATTCCTATTGTATTTTCTGCTATAGCTCCTAGAGTAGTAACTCCCGCCTTAGATAATCCTCTACCCCATTTTTCTGCTGTAGATTGGTTACGAGCTCTCTGTTCATCCCAGTTTAAATCTTGTCCTAATGCAACGTTATAAGCTTGATACTTAGATAAGTCATCTCCAGTTCTTCTAGTCCAAGTATGTCCCTGCATTTGTGCAGCTAACTCTCCTGGCTTACCTCCAAATGTAAGTCCCTTTACTTGCGCAGCTCCTGTAAGAGTTTGCCCAGTCATAGGATTTACTAGTAAGTCTTCTCCAGAAGTTGAATCTATTCCAGGAGCTTGTTCTCCTAGAGTCAATCCAGTCATAGGATTTACAAGGGATGTATTTTCTTCTGCCATATTACTTAGGAAGTCTGGTTCTAAATGTTTGCTTGTCTTCTATATTTTGCTCAATAATTTCAGCAACTGCATTAGACCCCATACTTACAGTGCCGCCAGATATAATATTACCGTCTGCATCTAAAATGTTAACAATCCCGCCTGTAGCTTTTCCTTCTTTTTCAAATACATATTCTAAAGCCCCAGTAACAATACCATTTTCATCTAAGAACTCTAAAATAGCTCCAGGACGTCCATGTACACGGTGCATATCTAACTCCTGCTCTACTCTATAAAGTGGGTTAGTAAACAGTACATTTAAGCCAGACTGTTCTAGGTTACTCGTAGGAACTAAGATGTCTTTACTAATTAGCTGACCATCTGCATTTTTACCTTCTACAGTAAATTGGAGAACTTGCATGCCGCCTATTGTAGTTTTTGGATACTTAATATCTGTTACTTTAGGAGTGTCGACAATCTCCATAACGTCCTTTAATGCAGCTCTAGTACCATAGCCTTCTGTATTAGCAGTTTCTTGTACTTGCCCATCGTAGTAGATCTTAAAGTTTTCAGGTAAAACCTTGCCAACAAATGCATTTTTCATAGCAGCAGTATTTGCTCTAACCTCTGCATTTGTAGAACCTGGAGCATTGGTGCTTACCATGTCTCCTGCTATTAATTTTTCAGTTTTCTTTAGTTCTGCATTAAGAAGGTCATCTGACACCTCACGAACGTCATACATATCAGCTAGTATATCATCAACGTCTCTATCAGCAAACTGCCTATCTGCCAAATTCTCAGGGCCAAATATAGATAGAGGACCCTTTAACCCAAACCAGTTGGTTGAATATCCAAATCCTCGTACGGACTCCCATCCTGGGACAAATGTCCCATCTTCCTTGCTACCACTGTGCGCTCTTGCGTTTCTGCCACTAGCTAGCAACTTTAAATCGTCCATAGAGATTCTATATACGCCATCTTCACCGTACCCACTTTCGTAATTAGTGTCTTTATTTGCGACTCGACCTCCCATATATGCCTTCAGTATATCCCATTGCAGCTCTTCATTACCTATTGTGTCTGGCATTATGCCAGTTATAACATCAAAAAGCTCTTGTGCACCTGTAACTGCTCGCATGTCAGACTGCCTTTTTTCTTCACTCTCTCCTGTTACTGCAGCAGCATCTGCCATCCTTTCTTCTTGCAAATGTCTCTGAATCCTTATAGACTGAAGTTGAGATTTATATTGCTCTACTAAAGCTGGATTAGCGTTAGCAGGAATATTTGTGCCATTTAATATATCTTCTGCAGTAAGAGGACGTTCAGCGCCTAGCTGCTCATTAATAGTCTGCAGTAAACTGTCTTCTTGTAGAAGGCTTGATTCTAAGTACGCATTAATACTCTTTAGATCTGCTCCACCAGGATTGTTAATTTGAGTAACACCGCTGTCGACCATAACTTCAGGTAAATATGACTCTAGTTCATGCTTATACCTTGCCACGAACAGGTCATCATAAGTAATGTCTTCATTAGTCCATACATTTTCTCTTACATACTTAGCGTAGGCAGCTCCATACTCTCTTTCTATTTCAGAATTCTTTACAGATTGTAACATAAACTGTTTACGAAGAGCCATCATTTCTTCAGGAGTCTCTACTCCTGTACCCTCTAGCATTTCGCTATACCTTTTTATCTGTGCTTCTAAGGCAGCAGCTTCTTCAGTTTTTCCTTCACTAATAGCTTTTTGCAGCATGCCCCTAAGTCCTCCCATATTATCTGGGTCATTTATGTCTCCGTCTAACGCAGCAAGAAGTTGCTGTTGAATGTCTTCGTCAGTTACATTATACGTTCTAAGCGAAGCAAACTGGTTAAGAGAAGACTGCACATCAGGCCTACTTAACAGGTCTTGCATAACTACATCTATGTCTTCTTTAGGAACTATTTCCCATTCTGTGCCTCTTTTTATTGCCCATTGTCCAGGTTGACCTATAATTTTACCATCCCTGTCGTACAGTGTCTGCGCAAGCTGCTTAGTCTCCGTACCGCCTTTACGCGCATTGTAGCCCTGCATTGCCTTATCAAACTCTGCACTAATATCTACATCTCCAACTAAGTTTACACCGTTAAAAAAACTTCCTTCATCAATACTACCATCTTCATTTGTCTGCAGACCTTTATAGTCATGCATAGAAGCAGCTAAAGCTAACTGTGCAGTTTGATCATATATTCCACCTTCTCCAATTTTAGAGTTTTGTAGCTCTTTTAAAGCCTCTTGATATGCAGCAAACTTCTTATAGTTCTGCTCCAAAGGAGTGTACCTAGTCTGGAAGTCTCTAGCACTTCTAGCTACATCCATACCCATTGTTTCATAGTCGCCACGAGCTGCTCTCTCCTGTAAAGCATTCCGAGTGTCATTTTCTAGCTGCATCTTTAAAGCTTGGTCTCCTTCAAAGTCAGCAACTGTCATTTGATCTACAGCACCAGCAATAGCATCATCCGCATTAAATGCTTGCTCAAACCTTTGACGCAGTGTCTCATTAATCTTAACACTGTTTTGGTCTCTATAAACCGTTTGATATGGGGTTAGTTGGTACCTTCTCATTACTCTGTTTCTTCGGTTTCTGTATTACCAGTTGGTACAGGCTCGTTAATTTTAATACCAAAGATTTTAGCAATGTCTTCATTGGTATACGGCTTACCTGTTCTTTCGTTGATTTTGCCTAGCAGCATTTGGCGTATTCTATTTCTTTCATAGACTCCAAAAGTGCCCGCAGATCTAGCTAAGGCCTGCTCTGCTTGATAGCTCATAACATCTCCAGCTAAACCAGCAGCTCCTGATGCTAACCTATCAAGTCCCATCATCTTCTGATTTTCTTCAGCAATTCTTTGTTGTTCTCTAAGCTGTGTATTAATGCTGTCTACTTGCATTCTGTTTCTAACATTTTGTATATCTGCCTGCATACCCATCTGAGCTTCAGCATTTGCAATCTGAGTGTTAGCTTTAGCTTCTGCTGCAGCAATTTGCATATCGCCAGTTTGCTTACGTCTGTAAGCTGCCATCTTACTTATAATGTTAGCTGGCCCGCCTCCGCTAGTTTCAATAAATCTATTTAACGCTCTATTATCTGCAGCGTTAGCCATACGCTCTGCGTTATAGCTTACTCTATCTAGGTTAGGAGCTTTAATCCTACCAGGAGCCCCCATTAGTTTTTGTGCCTTTTCTTTATGTAGCATAGCGTACATAGCAGGCCCTAACTGAGCAACACCTGCTGCAATAGCTAAGTTTGGAACATCTTTATATAGTCTGTCTAAAGCTTTCTTTTCTGCTCTAGTTAGACCATCTGCTCCTTTAGTAGTTTCATTAGTGCTTATAGTGCCATCTTCTTTAGGAACTGTGCTACGCTCCATAAGAATTTTGTCATCTCTATCATTAAGAGTATTAGGGTCTCCGTCATAATCATAAGAGCCATCTGTATTTCGATTAAGAAGAGTAAGTTCACTAGCAGGAATCGTTTCTAACTTTAACATATCTTCTCCTCTTGTACTTGGCCCTGCACTGCCTGATCCTCCACCAGTGTTAGACTGATTATTATTAGTAGGTGGAGTCTTGTCTTGTTCCTGAGACGCTTTTCCAGTAAGGAAACCTTCTTGGTCTCTACTTTCAAAATACTCTGACTCTTTATATTGAGTTCTTATAGGAGCTTGGATATTATAAAACGCAGATGCCTGCATATGTTCAACTGATCCAGGCATTGTAACTGTTCCATCTGGTAGTATGAAAGATTCCATACCACTAGTACGAGTTCTACGAATAAGTCCTCCATATGCATTTACAGAATTTAATGCGCTATTAGGATTATCTGGGCCATATGGATCGCTTTCAGTATCGTATGGATTTACACCAGGGTTAAATCCTGCGAGTTGGAATTTTCTAGGACCTCCTGCACGCATTTCTACTGCATCAGGGTTTCTACCAGCTGCACGCTCTTGCATCTTAGCTAGTAGATTAATATCTTTTTGATTACCTCCTTTACGAAGTATGTCTTTATGTCTTTGCGCAAATGATTTTCCGCCTAGCTTTAAGTGCTGAGAGAAAAAGTAATCACGCTTACCGCCTTGTTTTTTCATATTTACTTTATCCATTGTTTCTCCTCCCTCAACCTCAGTTTGCGGATCTAAAAGTATACCGCCCTTTTCATGGCTTGCACCTTTAAACTCTACCGCATCAGATCCTGGTATAGGTTTCATCATACCTCCTGGCAGTTTTACGCCTCCCTGCCTATAGTCTAAACCCATTAATGGCAATTTAGCCATAGCATAATACTTATCTGCTTCTTCACTAACAGTATCTGGATCTACATTTTTATTTGTTGTTTGAATATTGCTTACAACAGCATCTTTTATTGCTCTTGCAAACTCTGCTTTACTCATGCCCATCTGTTTTCTCAGAGGTCTTAAATTCGATACCTTTGCGCCTCTAGCAATACGAACAGCGTCCCAAAATCCAAAATTTGTGCCCTCTTTCTGATTTTCTTTTACTGTCTGATTTACATTATATTCTGTACGATTTATCGTATTTAGTAAATTACCTCTATCCTCTAAAGACATATTTTTAAAAGCATCACTAAGTCCTGGAATACTTTTTGCTATATCTTCAATCCTTTGATTTCTTATATGTACTAATCCAGCTATTTTATTATATGCTCTATCCTTAAAGCCTGCGTTTTGGTACTTGTTTGCAATTTTTTCTACTCGTTCAGACTGCCCCTTATGCATCTTAGATGCTTTAGCTAGCTCTTTAGAAATCTTTAAAAGTCTCTTAGAACTAGTCTTTCTTTCTCCTCCCATCTTAGCCATGTCTGTCCCAAAGTCATAACCTGAATACATTCTAGACTTCATAGCTTCTTGCCTCATTCGTGCGCCAATTCTAGACTCAGCAGCTTTTTGCTTTGCTTGAGCCCTATCTTCTGCTTTTAAGGCAGAGCCTCTTTCAACAAGACCTTTTCCTACTCCATACAGTCCTCCAGCAATTCCACCTATAAGCCCTGATATTGGAGCTAATGGTCCACCAATAGCTGCTCCTATCGTTCCCCCTACTGACGCTCCAGTTGCAGCAGAAGATAATATACCACCTGTTGCTTCTCCTACATTCCATGTAGTTGGGTCATCATCGTCTGCGACATATTTTGTTACCTCTCCTATTACTTTTGCATAAGGAGCTACAGCGCCCATAGTAGATGAAATCCCCGCTGCTGTAGAACCTGCAATACCAGCACTTCCACTTGCTCCTTCAGCTGCTGCAGCCGCTTTAGATGCTCCAGTTTGTAAAACATTACCTCCTGATACGCCAGTTACTGTTGCGTCTTGCACTGCAGTACCAGCAAACGTATCGGCAGCTGCTTGTGCTTGTATATCTTGCAACGTTGTGCCAGGCTTTAAAGACATTAGCGGTTGTCCGCTAGCGTCAGCTACTGCAACTGTTCCTCTAGGAGCAGCATCTAGACCTGGCATGTCATAAAGATTTTTACCTGTCTTAATTAAGCTAGGATCGTACTTAGATATTGACGTTGCAATTTGTCCAGGAGTAAGCTGCCCAGCCTCTTCTAACATTGCATTACGCGTTTCTAAAGTATCTACAAGCTTTTCTCCACTTTTTACAACTGCTTGTTCTCCCGCAGCAATGTTCTGCTGCTGTTGCTGAAGTCTAGCTTGTGCATCATCTATGTAAGATGTGTCCTGCTGTGTCTCGATTAGCTGTCTTGCGTAATCGTCTAAAAGCTCATCACTAGATTGTTGATATACAGTAGCTGCTGTTTCTTGTTGGCCTGGAATTACATTAGGCCCGTACATAGGAGGCGCTTGTAAACCGCCTGCTAGATAGGAACGCATGCCCCCTGCTCTTTTAGGAAAGCCTGCTTTCATGTTAGCATAAGCTTTATCGCTAATAGTGCTTTTACTTTTAGACCTAGACGTACCTGCCTTTTTTCTTTTATTTATATTATAATATAGTCCTTTCCTTGCCATTATTACCTATAGAATTTTTTTGCAGCTACGTCCGTAGCATACAAATTTATTAAATTTTTATCGGAATTACTACAAATTAGTCGAATTCCTACCCATTTATCTGAAAACTTTCTCTGCGTGTTCCATGATTTATTAACATCTATAAAACTATTGTTTATAGTTTCATTCATTCCTGACACATTGAACATAGTATTTGAACTAGTTACTTGTACAGTTTCTGTTATTGTTCCTGCAACGTTTACACCCGTTAGCCCATAGTTACTTCCACTATGCCCAGGACCGTCACCGTAATAAACAATATCTCCTGAATTAACTAAATTTGCTAAGTCTCTAAACTTATTTATTTTCCATTCATTTCCAATACGACGTACATTCATCATATACTCAATCTCTTGTTCGTCAGATATTTGATGTGTTGTATACACATAGAAACTAGTAAATCCTGGCCTATGCTTAAGAACTTGTCCTCTACCGTCTACTCCTCCTTGTAGTCCACTATACACATCTAATGTATAGTTAAAGCTATAGAAAACTTTGTCATCATCTTTAGCTTTATTGTATATAAACTCAAACTCAAATGGGAATGTAGTGCCATAGAATCTACCAGGATGAAAGCCAAAGTCATTATAATCCTCAGAAAATGTTTGCTTATGCTTCCACAAATCATAAGAGCCTTCATTTGCAGAAACAATAAAGTCATTTGTGTAACTGTAGATATAAGGAATGTAGTCATGGAAAGATACCCAGATATTTAACTCTCCATCAAAAGATGCTGTCCACCCGTCTTTAGTAAAGTAATCTGTGTCTGTCCATAAGACAGGAAACTCTTTAATAACATAATTACCCTGAACATCTAGTAACGGCTTATTATGTACAAATTGATTTAAAGAATCGCTCCAAACCATATTTTCATCGTTTACCGTAGTAGTGTATGCATCAATAAATAGTTGCGTAGGCTTTAAATCTCTCTTAGTTAAAAGTATTCTGTCAAACTGCTCATCCCATGTTGCGTGAAATCCAATTCCTTGTATAGGATTGTCAAAATCATCTGGCAGCCCATACTCTACTAGAGCATATGGTATGTTATCCCTAAACCAATTTTCTAGGCCTGACTTTCCAATATCGTATATTCTGTCTTTAACTAGCAATACTTTTTTATTTCTGTAGTCCATACAAAAATATCCATGCGGACAAACTAATGATACCCATTGAGATACAGTACCACCGTAGCCAGCCTCTGTTTGCATTAGTTCGTCTGGCGCTTGTTGAAATATGTCACCTCCGCCTACAAACGCTTCTAAACCATCTTGCAGCTGTAAAGTCTGTTTACCTTTTGTTTTAAATATACTGTCCTCAGTATGTATATACATAAGGTTGTTAAACACTACAAGCTTCCAAATGTCTCCACGATTACGTGGCATATCCTTAAACTCTAATGTTAGGAATACCCTGTAATTATCTATTAAACTAGTATCGTCTGCTTTAGCAGATCTTTGTATTCTAGTCTTAAAGATAGTAGGGTCAGCTTCTCTAAGTGGAAATGGGATTGCAGGTTTAACATCTGCTACACCTAAGTCGTAGACAGAGTTATACTTCATATTATCAACGTCTGATAAGTCTACCTCAGCTTTTATATCAAGTACTTTTTTAGCTGGGCTGCCAGGGAAATACGAAGTATCTACACCAGTCTCATGTCTAAAGTTAATGTTTGTGCTAGATTCTGCAATTGTGTATAACAGACATTTATGGTCTTTAGGCGAAACGCCACCAAGCTCAGGCCTGTGTGTTAATCTATAACCATGTCTGCACAAGAAAGTATCGCCTCCAAAAATTACATCAGTTTCTCCAGTCCAGGAATCTGGTGTATCACCAGTATCGCCTACAATAAAGTTATTTATATCATCTCCTAAAACTTCATACCCTGTCCACACAAGCTCTTGAGTATCAAACGATAAATACATATCTGTTTTAAATGCTTGTAGATTATGTATCTGCATTTTAACACTCTTACTAGAACTGTTATTTTCTGCAGATGCATATGAAAATTGACTCTGCGCTCCAGGCACTTGGTGCCACGACGCTCCTTCTCCAGCTTCTCTAAAGTTGTAACTCACATTCCTATCTTCAGTATCAAAGCCTAGCATTATACATGACTCTCCGCCTAAATTATATATTCGTTTACCAAAGCCTAAAGACCTACCATCAAAAATAGCGTCTGATTGTAAATATGTTTTGCACTTTTCTCTAAGTGGAAAATGCAAATGCGGATTACCACTAGATGCTCTATCGTATTCTGTACCTAGATGCAACGATACGTGACTTCTTTTTTGCATACAAGCTTGAGTTAAATCATCGTTTACATCAGAATAAAAGTGCCCAGGCCCTCTAAAAGAAATAAATCTTACAGAATACTCATGTGTTGTATGTGTTGAAGGCACTAGGCTTCTTGCTTTCTCTAGCAGATAGTGGTCGTGAAAAACTGCTTCGCTTATTTTATTTTCATATAATGTGCCAGGAGCTAAAATAAATGCTTCACGCTCCCCGTTTCCTGGCTGATCATCACATGCAGATAGTTCAGCATCATCCCATTCTTTATCTTGTTTAGTATTTTTAAGTAAGTCTTGTCCGAGTACTCTTCTATTAGCGTGATTACGCTCTGCATAGTAAATTTTAAATCCTTGAACTTTATCAGCAATAGACTGGGGTATTTTTATATTATCAAGTTTTACACCTAAAGGTCTAACGTCGTGAGAAATAGTACCCCGTGCATTTGTTACTACTGTTTCTGTAACAGCCCATACAAAATAAGCTGCTATAATCTTATCAACATTACTATTAACAGGGTTAGTTCCACCAATTGCTCCGTCTCCTTCTTCTTGTTCAACGTGTATACCATCATCATTAACTTCAATTATTGTAGCTCCAACGTGCCCAGTAGCACTCAGACTATTGGGCCCCCTAGTCCATACAAATTGTCCTTGTTGCCCTTCATCTGGAACAGCAAAAATCCAATCGTTGTCATCTTGAAAGTTTTCGTAACCTTGTGACGCAGTCATCCAGTCATCACTTGGATTTCCTATTTCAGTTATAACACCATCTGGCCCTGCAACGTACTGGTCGCTAAATGGCATAATAACAACCGGAGGGCTTTCACTGCCTGCCTCTTCTCCCCAAGCATCGTTATTTTCAGAAGGGCTTTCACCACAAGCAAAGTAATAAACATTAGTTACTGTTTCTGTTTGGATAGCATAAAGATTTACATTGTCTCCAGCAATAGAAGACCTTTCATCGTTCCAATTTGTAGGCATACGATGGTGCCTAACAGGCTGTCCTCTTAAATCTCCAATTTGTGTTGCTCCATCATATACAAGATAGTCTTCAGTATTAGGATATACTTCATTTTTGTTTTGCCAAAAATTCATATCCTTAGCCCCGTTTATCTTTGACATGTCATAAAAATGAAACAGCTGTCCTGACTCATTTGTTATATCTAGTAGCTTGTTATCTTGCACCGGACTAGTTTCAGAGTATCCTTCACTAGGTTCAGTGTTTTCCATTTCATTAGAAAACGTACTTCCTAACTTTCCAATGTCACGTGTGTCTATCCCTGTAAGCTGTGCACGTCCTGGAATGTGATATGCATACGACATAGATCCATCATTAAGAATAAACGCTATGTAAAATGCATATACTTCGTCTCTAGTATATCCTCTTTTATTGTCTGTACTAGATGCTAAGTTATTTATATCTCTAAACCCCTGCTCTTTTGTTATACCAGGATCTGGATGTTCGTCTAAATACCCATACATTAAATTGTCCATACTTAGCTCGTATGGATCAAATGGATCTAAAGTTTCTACACGGCTAGAAAGTCCTATTGCATTAGCGTATCTTTGGTAGCCTACATCTTTAGTACCTGAAAGATTCCCTAAATACAATACACTATCAAGCTGAGCAAGTGTTTTTGCTGTTTCATAAGAAACAGTATCTACAATTACTTCTTCTACTGATTTAGATTCATAGCCTTCAAGCATAGAAAATGTTATAGTAGTAGTAGTGTCAGAAATATCTATGTCATTAAGCTTATATGCAAATTCTGCTTCTTCTGAAATCCTAACTACTACTACAGGACGTAAGTATTCGTAATCTCTATTAAGATTACTAACGTTCCATACAATAGATTTACCAGTTTGTGAATCAGCAGGGCACCCGTCATACCTTTCAATAGGCCTAACAGCCTCGTCATCTTCTACAACAGGCACACCTAAAGAGTATGATACAAAGTTTGTCTGCGTAAAGTTTTCATCTACATATGCTAGAAACAAAAAGTAAGTTCCTGACTTTAATGCGCCTCCATTAGCAATAGACCCAAACTCAATTCTAGGAACTGGCCCAGCGTGCGGAAACAAGTTTAGTCTATCTATGTAATTAGTATTATTGCTAAGAAATTCTGGATGCTTATTGTATAGTATAGTGTAGAAAAAAGGATTGCTTTCACTTTGAAAAGATAACTGCCTAGTAACATTTAATGTCCTTGGAAAATTGTAGTTATCTGTCCAGTAAATTATAAGATTTTGATCTGCATCTAACTTATATGTACCTTCAATAGGATAGTCTTTATTAAATTTTAAATCAAAATCATTACCGCCTGGCGCAGCACCTGCTTCAGTTTGCAAAACAATAGTAGCTACTCCATTATCTATAACTGTAATACGAGACTGTCCTGGTACTTCAAGTCCGTCCTGAGGTTGAGTTACAGTAGTTGAAAACACAATAATACGACCATCGGTAATTTCAATAGTACCAAGGATAATATGACCGTCTCCTATACTAACGTGTGTAGAATTACCATGTTCATTTACTACTGCACCTACGCGCTTACTTAGGATTGCATTTTTTGCATACCTGTAAGTGCCCTCAGGTTGATCTATTGGACCTGTGTCTTTATTTAAGCCTTGTACGTATTTAGCCATTATCCTCTATATAGTGTTTCTCTTTCGTTTAGGTTTTCAAAGAAAAGTTCATGCGCGTTTACATCAGGAACTAAGCGCACCCATTGATTCATGTATGATTCATACTTGTCAATGTCTGGGTAGTTAGCTGCATTCCTTGCTTGTGTGCAGTAGTATCTCCACTTCTGATCTGCAAAATTGTAGTCTATTCTGTTTGTAGGTTTATCGTAACCGCCTAATAATAGCTGCTTAAATATGTACCAGAACATAGCCTCTTTGTAGCTAATATCGTCTGGTACCAATGGGAAACAGTCAGCGTCGGTAGGAAATGCCATATAGCTTAGGCAGATCTTACCTGATTCAAAAGACGTTTTGATGTAATCACAGTCTACAATGTAGCTATCTCTGTGACTAGCAAACTCGTTACTACAACCTTCGCAGTGCATACTAGCATGGAAAGTGCTTGCACCATATGCCAAAGGCTTTAGTGCAGCACTGTCCCCAAAATAGATCCCCTCTAAAACGGTTATCCTGCTAATAAGTTCTCGTAGCTCTGTAACATTTGACTTGTAGTTTGTGTCATAGAGCTCTAAGTCTGTGGTTGTAATGTCAGATGTAAAAGTACCGTCTGCAGACTTATTGACCTTGTCTTCTAAGTTTGCATTATACTCTGCAATAGTAGCTTTTAAGTCTCTAACCTGTCTAGTTACCTCATCTAGTTCTGTAGACGAAGCAGGTGTTACAGTGTTATTAACAGCTACCTGATTAATGAAATAAAGATCTGACGGCAGTAGCGTCTTATGGTCTTTAATATCCAACACACATTGTTTTTGACACAATTGCGCAGACGCACCAATGTGCTCTAAAGCTTCACCAATCCACTCTACAGCGTCATCAATCCAGTTAGCGTTATTAGGTTTAAGGTCGCGCATAACCTTTCTAATAATAGCTTTACTTGATATTTCTTTATATACACTCATTACTCAAATATATTTTCAACTGGCGGCTCTAGGAATCCTCCGCCCTCTTTTTTCTTTTTATGTTTTGCTGCAAACTTTCTAGCAGCTTCCTTACTGCCAAAGCCCCACTTCTTAAGAGCTAGAGCTAAACGTGTAGGCTCTCCATTAGCTTTTTTCATAGGACCATCCATTCCTCCAAAACGTGCAGCAAACGACACACGTCGTGGGCTAGTCCCCGAACTTAATTGAGATTTTAAGTTAGAACCTTCTGCTTTTGCAGATTTTCTACCTTTTGCATTAAGCCCACCAGTAGGGCTTTGTCCTTCCTTACGCGTCCACGCAGGACTTTTAAAACCGCCCTTCTTTTTCTTAGCGGTCTTAGCAGATCGTTCTAGGGCTTCGTCAGATACTGTGCCTTTACCAGGCTTAGAAGTCCCACGTTTCTTAGCACGGTTCATATAGTAATACAAACCTTTCTTAGCACGTCTGCCGTCTTTAGTTGTATGATATTTACTTGCCATTAGTTCTTTCTAAATTTTAAGTAGGCTAACTCGTCATGCTTTAAAAGCTCTCGTAGTTTACCCTTGTTACCTTTAATACCTCTAGTAGCATCAAATCTATAGGCTGTTTTGTTTTTGACTCTACACCTACTCTTTCGCCAGTAGTACTTTAGGTACTCACCGTCGGTATAGTAGATGTGCCATTTTACACCTTCTCCAGTGTCTTTGTTATACAGATCTTTTCCTTCACTTATAAGCTCGTCTTTGTATTTATTAGACTCGCCCCAGTCAATTGTAGGAATACGAGGATCTCGCTCTTTACGTATAACAGACAATGTAGATAGGTTGTGGCCCATATGAAACTCTTTGCCTTCTAGAAGATAATCAATAATCTGCATATTAAACTCACTACATATAGCTACAAAAATATCCTTTGGCACAGAGCCATTAGTCTTCTTGTAGTCTTCGTATATGTGTGAGATAGTATGCTGCATTAATCGTTATCTAAATCAAATGTGCTAGGCTCAGATAAGAATCCTCCAGTTTTGTACATAGCTTTTTTGCTGCCTCCCATACCCTTCTTAGCTGCAGGCTTCATACCGCCATACATCTTCTTCTTCATACCGCCTTTGCCGTACATCATCTTTTTCTTCTTATGCTTACCGCCATGCTTCATTTTAGACTTCTTGCTCTTAACAGCGCTCTTCATAGATTCTGTCTTATTGCCATCTCCGTCCATATCAAGATAGTCAGGCTTAGCTCCGCCTTTCTTCATTGCCTTTGGAAGGTTGCCCATTGTGTTCATTCCGGCCATGTTAACTCCACTCATACTTCCTACTCCTCCGTACATCATGTATCCCATTTTATTACGCACGTTTTGTGGTAATTTTTTTAAACCTTTTTGGTTTGCTTTTGGTTTCTTTAGTTTTCCCATTTTAAATTTAATTTCTAGTTCTTGGTGTTGGTGCTGTAGCTTGATCCTGCATTGTATCATTTGTTGTGTCGTTCTTAGAAGAAGCAAGTAACATTAACTCGCCGCTCATAATCCCTTGCGTGATAGTCTGTATCATATCCATAGGGATAGGAAAGTCCATATCATCATCATAACAATCTGATCCATCACAATCAAACTTAGCTACGTCCTCAGGGTCTTCAAACACCCCTCGAACATTAATAAATTGTAGACCGTCAGCCTCATAAATATACATATAATCTTCTATCATATATGCTTTACGCTTTTTCTTAGCATATTTATCGTACGGAAGCCACTGTACTACATGTGACTCTACTAACGGAATAGTGCCTAATCCAGTTACATCGCTAACGTGTGTAATAGCATCTCTAAAGCTAAATCGTATAGTTTTAGGAATTTTCCTGACAGTTTTGTAAACAGCACACTCTACAGGTAAATCGCAACATTTAGATGCATCTACCTTTTCTAACTCTAGACAGCCTAGATCTTGTTCCAAGTGTCGAGTTATCATACCATTACGAGTAAAGTCCCTACGGATTAGCATTGCTCGATAGTATTTAATATTAAACTTAATCTGCGAGATAGATATATGGTCATTGTTATTTGACCTGCCACCTCGAACTAAGTTTAAGATATTGTATGCTATTTCATTCAGTGTCATTTCTTATACGTTAGTTTGTAAATATCCTTCATAGCCACGTGCTTTACTCCATATATGTGCTTGTCCGGTTCTTTTAGCTTCATAACCCATCATCTTGTGCCAAGCGTCATTAGCACAGATAGATGGCAAAAATCTTACTTTAACGCCTCTATATTCATTTACCATTTCTTTATGTAAATGTCCACAGTGTACCTCTCTAAACTTTGCATTAGCAAATAGCATAGGTCTTTCTGTAGCCATTATCAATGGCATTTCTGCTGGTTTTTCTTTGTCTCCGTGTGTATACATAATCATATTGACACCGTAGGTGTAATACTTTCTTGAATCAACATTGTTATCTACATTCACAGTTTCGTCGTTTTTAAAGAACGCTCGCAAGTATTCCCCTGCATAAAACATTCTTTCGTAGTCATGGTTGCCTTGGACAACTACAACATCTACTGGAGCAGCCTCGCTCAGAAACCTAATTGCGCGTACCATAAGATTACAGTAACCTACAAATGTTTCCTGCCAGTCTGCAGAATCCTGCTGAGGTGTACCTTTCGTGGTAGCACGGGAATAACCCTCAGAGTTCATACCGTCATTACCTACCGGTAACACTATCCTCTCTATATTAAGGCCGTCTGCCTTGGCTAAGAGATCTTTTACGGTATTCATATACTCCTCCTCAGCTTCGTCAAGAGTTTGTCCAGTATACTTACCATAGTGAATGTCGGGTAATGACACCTCATAAGCAACTGGGTCTTGAACTGTGTCGTAGCTTTTTTCAACCTTTGGGCTGTAAGACTCTAACAAAGAGATTAGCTCTTCTTTAGCTTTCTTCATTAAGTCGTCTTCTGTTTTTACTACGACAGAAAATCTATGTTCTCCATGCATATTCTGCCAAAACTTAACTGATGCTACATCGTCTTCATCAATCTCGTTTTCTTTTAAGAACTTTTTGAACTCACTTATCTCAGACTGGTTTACATTGTCTAAGTCAAAGTCAGCTCCTTTAGCTTCAATTCTTGCCTCCTTCAACGCATGTCGACAAGTCTCTACACTACAATTTAGCCTTTCAGACAAGCGCTCAGCTCCCTCTTTCAGGTAACCTGGCCTATCTTTTAGAAATGCTTTTACTTCGTCTTTAGTCATAATATATTGGTTTATAAATTACTTTTTTAAGTTTCTTCCTTTTTCAAACGATCTACCTCCAAAGTATGCTCCAATTACAGTAATTAAAGTAAGCTGTAGAAGATCTGTCCATTTCTCTTCTACTTGGAAATTAACTGCTCCAGCGTCTATAAAAATCAAGAGCATTGTACATACTATTAAGAATACAAGAACCATAGGTCTTACATTCTTTGACAGCCAAGAGTCAGACTTAAGGTCTGCTTCCCATCGAGAGGTAATATTCTTCTCCATCTCAACTTCGTAGTTAGCTATCAATTCTTTTATTTTTCTCTTAGCTTCAAGCTTTTCTTCCTTAGATGTGGTTAATCCATCTAAAGCGTTACCAACCCCTTCTACAAGGTCAGCTGCTCCTCCGCTAAATATTTTTCCTAATATACTCATATTAATATTGTCTTCCTGTTGGCGCTGAGGCTGCAGAGGATTGTCTATTTCCTCCCGCCGAGTACCCTGTGTTATAGTTTTTATCAATGTTATACGCTAACGCTACGTCTGCTGTTTCCGAACTATTAGCAAGTTTAATTTTTAAATCAGACTTGCGCTCATAGACACACGGAGAACCGTCAAATATATCAATAGCAGCACCCGCAGGAATAACTAAACTTTTAATAAAGTAAAAAGTAAAAAATTCTTCAAACAACACATCTCCTCCTAAATCGAATTCCGCAGTAGCCATATTTTTTCTTTCAAGATAAACGTCTACAGTAATATCTGAAGAGTGGGTATTTGCTATTCTAGCTTTACTAAGTGTAACTAAATCTAAGTACCTAGAATCATTAGAATCTGGAAATCCATTTAAAAGTGTTACCACCCTTACCCCGGTTATATTTTTGTAAGAATACTTCATTACGTTAGTGTTAATGTTGTTGATTTGCTTACTCCACCGTTTGTTACAGTCATTACAATACTGTAAGATGTCTTACCCTTAACCGTAGTAGTTATCATATCACCAAAGGCTATCGTTGTGCTACTACCTACGGTTATAGCTGCATCAATAGAATTTATTTTAGCGATCATAACGTCCACCTTATCATGCATAGCATTAATAAGCGTGTGCTCTGGTCCTCTATACTTTGACGGTGGTATAGCGTCGTCTTTTTTGTTAGTGCCTTTAGCAGACTCCATTGTTGATATAGCCATGATTAAGAGTGTGTTCCTGTTATGTGTAAATTAAAAATTGTAGTTTGATTATGGTTATTAGTTTGCTTTTGCATAAACCAGAAAATTCTATCACGTGAACTAAAATCTCCTCCGCTACTAATAGTAAAAAAAGCATTAAAAGTTTTGTCAGTATTAGTTGTTATAGTAGGTGTAGTAAACATATGGGTTAAAGTTATAGTACTTGCATTAGCACTAGCTCCAGCTTTATAAAATCTAAACTGAAGTGTATCATTACCATTACTTTCACCCTGTATGTCAAACCGTGTTATAGCTCCATCTCCGGGTGCTATCCAAAAGCACCCTCTAATGTGGTCAGCTGGTAATGACGTTGGATCTGTAGTACTTCCATTTAACGAACCACTTGAAGACACATATTTATACTCTGTATCGTTATCAGAAGGAGAAATAAACGAGGCGTTTTTGTTCCATGTAACATTAGAGCTAACATACTCTTTAATAGCGCCAGAAGACATAATGTGATCGTCTTCATCTTCAAATTCAGAACCTACATCTATATCAGCAATAGCGTGACCACCAACACTTAAGCTACCAGTAACAGTTGCGTTACCAGCTATAGTAGTTGTTGAAGCAGCGCCGTATCCAAGGCCAACGTCAACTATGTTGTTCGTTCCGTGACCTGTTGCAGTCAGCGCCTGTTGTAACGCTGAAGTGCTACCATTACTTGTGGCAACTGTAAAAGACACTTTACCTGCTTCATCAGTGTCAGTGACCGATTCTATTTCAGCTAAAATTCGAGCAAAAGAAGTTACCTGATTTGCAGAGTTGAAAGCAGTAAATCTAAATGTGCCTACTTCGTCTCCATTACCAGAATTACCCGTTGATTGCCTAGTCATAAGAATTTCTGGAGATTCAGCATCAGGATTAGCATTAACCAATTGAACTGTTGGTTTTCCACTATTAACGCTCGTTACAACTAAGTCGTTAGTAGTCCCGTTGTAAGTTAAAAAAGGTTCAACGCTAGCTTCATCAGCGTCTTTATACGTCAACACCCCATTTGCTGTGTTGCCATCAAAAGCTATACCACCTGAACCACCGCCTATATCATTCAACACTTCAGCTCCAGTTCTATAACCAACCTTATCATTAGCGTCTACCACCAAAAACTTATCTGTATCAGCACCAGGATCGGCAAGATCTTCCAGGTAAACGTCATCACGAAACCTAGAAATAAAACTCCATATATGTTGCCCAATCCACTTCAAATTAGATCACTTTGTATTTAGTTCTACCTTTGTCCTTGTATGCTAGTAAGCATCTGTTTCTGTTTTCTTCCTCAGATACATAGCTTATATGTACCCATGCAGGATTACTATCGTCACCAAATTCCCATATAATTTGATCAAAGTCTAGATTCTCTTTTATGTAGTTATACATCTCTGCATTTGTTTTATGCCCAAATGTATCATCTAGATCTACAGCCTGTCCTTTACAATGCTGTGACCTAGAACTACCGCCAATAGCCTTATTTAATTCTACTGACCTAAAGAAACTATTAATCTTGATAGGACCACCTACCCAAGATCTTAGAGGCTCAAATACCTTTTCAGCTAATACTTTCATATTAGCCAATTGCTCATCGTTAGGTATATTATCTATACCTCGACGTATTGCAGTATTACTATGCCTGCCTTCTTTATCGCTTATATGCTTACTTATCATCTACTTATGCAGGCTTAGTCCAATATCCATATTCTACTACGCAAGCTGCTGTATCTGCTTGAAGTTCAAATCCTGTATCAGGCCATAATGGAAAGAATAAAAATTCTCCTGGATTTAAAACTCCAAAAGTTGTACCGCCTGCAGTTGAAACTTTAACAAAGTTTGTACTATCTGTATTTTTAATATATACATAAGTTCTTAAAGCTTGAGCTGTTGTTAAAATTTCTGTAGGACTACTGTGGCTTATAGAAATTCTAGCTGCGTTAATAGCAGGCTCTTGCGTAGTTAACACGTCAGATGCACTAAGGTTTAAAGCATCGCTTGTAGCATTAGAACTAGACAATGTTAGTTTTGCTGTTAATGTTGCCATTTTATTTATTTTTAATTTTTAACAATCTTGTGATCTATTATAAATTCATTGTATGAAACCCTCACATAATAGATTCCATTTGAATACTTGCTAAGATCTAACATATTTACATTAGTTACATCTAAGACTTTTTTACCTGAGCTATTATAAACTACGGCATCTACAGTAGAGTTTGCAGCAATATTAACTATGTCAGATGTAGGATTAGGATAAAAACTTATCTTACCCTCCCTTAAATCGTCTACTGTCAATGGTCCGTCCCAGCCGTCCTCACAGTAGTCATAAAGCGTTGAACATGTAGAATCCCAAGAGTTGTCACAACAATAAGGATCTACAGATATAACCCACTCAAAGCACCCGTTAGGTAAATAGTATATGTCACCTACTGCGCATCCTGCAGAGTAATAACAAGACTCTGTAGCCGTATTGGCTAGTGGATCATAGTTTACTGCCTGCGCGTCCGTGCAGCCCTCCACAATTTCAATGCACGAATCATTGTCAGTGTTAGCATCAGGGTCATAATTAAAGGCATTAGGATCAGTGCAGCCATATATATAAGGTATGCAACTGCCATTTTCTGTATTCGCTGTCGGGTCATAGTTAAACTGTGTAGGGTCTGTGCAGCCAAAGATTATTGGAATACACTCTCCCGCATCTGTAGCTGCAGCGTTATAATTAAATGCTGTTGGGTCTTGACATCCTACTACTTCTAACTCATCACATACTCCATCGCCGTCATAGTCATTGACACAGCTATTATTACAATCATAGTACTGCACAGGGTAGTTGCACTCTGAACTAGTGTTAGCTTCTGCGTCGTAGTTACAAGCTGTTTCGTCAGTACATCCATATACATAAGGTATACAGCTATCGCCGCAATAAGGTGTAAAATGGTATACTTTCCACTCTGGCGCACTAAACGGCTGTAGAGCTCCTTGGCCATTGTTTAGAAAAGGATTGCTACCCTCAGATAATAAAGTGTCTCCAGCTTGGTTGATAGCATATACAGAGTTGTGTAATGTCTGAAATGCAAGTTCTTGCGCAGATGACTGCTGGCCTCCATCTTGGAAATAGTATATATCAACCTCTTCGTCTGAGTCAAGTATTATGTCCCATGATTCTGAAAATATACCAGGACCTATAGTAAATAACCATTGCTGATCTCCTTGCTTCATACCAATACCAGACATACCCCATCCATCGCCCGCATCGTCTTCTAAAACAATTTGTATACTGCAAGGGCTAGTGTTGTCTGATATAGTAGCTAAACTATCATAGTTCATAGCTTCAGGGTTTGTACATCCCCAAGTATGTAGAGTCATACACGTATCCTGTACTGTAGCATCTGGGTTGTAATCTACATAGTCATCATCCATACAACCAACTACATCAGGTGCTGGTGGACAAGGCTCAGTAAATATAGGTCCAGAGTATTCTGTGGTACCACCAAACTCTGTAAATGCTAAATCTTCTAGCTCCCATATAACGCTATCACAAGCAGTAATAACACAACCGCCGTCTTGACCTCCGGATGCAGATCCGTTAAGCCCGTCGCCAAACTGATCTATTAACACTAGTTCAAAACCTAATGCTACGCAAAAGTCATACGTGTAAGTTACTAGCTGGTCACCAAAGTCAAACTCACCAGGTATAACCTGTTCATATAACTGACCATTAGATAAGTTAACTATATTAAAACCTGTTTCGCCAGGCCACGTGTCAAGAGTTAACTGCATAGACACTTGCGTCTCAAGAGAATCACATTCTATAATTTCGCAACTACCATCATCTTGGTTAGCCCACGGATTATAGTTATCTGCTGCCTCATTCATGCAGCCAGGTAGTACAGGTAGACAGGGCTCTAGCACAAACGGTATTGTATCTATAGCTTCAGCAAACTCATAGTTAAACTCTTCAAGTCCACACGTGTTTGTTATCCCAAAGAAACCTTGTCCAAATGAACAGCATATGCCATCACCAAATGAATCGTACATAATAAACGCATACTCGCCCGCAGGTAAGAAAACCATTATGTTAGTTAGCGTGTTGTTTGCAAGTGGTGGACTTACTGCTACTGTATTGCTATCAGAATTAATTATTTCCCATGATGATTCACCACCATAGTTATCTGTCTGCACGGTAACATTTAACCAACTAGCATCATCAGGCTGCGCAACTGCACAACTAGCTACTAGCCAAAATATTACTACAAGTATGTATCCTAACTTTTTCATTTAAAAATCGCTATAAATTATCTCATCAATTACTCCTTGCACATCTTTACGTGTAGCTTCCATCTGCATCATTATGTTAGCTTGAAATCTTTCAACTTCTTTGCCATTAAATACTACAATAGTAGGTACTACTACAATATTGTAATCTGCT